>Ga0116200_10001150_pt1 | contig 10073 bp, 11 predicted proteins | sample Mar14436cmmetaG_FD_94478 | JGI IMG/M metagenome (GOLD analysis project Ga0116200, IMG submission 94478) | Marine hydrothermal vent microbial communities from Guaymas Basin, Gulf of California to study Microbial Dark Matter (Phase II) - Marker... ... | reverse complement strand
TGCACATAATGGAGGAGGATGGATAGTAGATGTTTCAAATCCAAAAGAGCCTAAGGCAGTTGCATGGGTTAAGACTGATGGGAGACACTGGGGAGTTGAAATTAAAGATAATTACTGGTTCCTCGCAAGGGGATGGGGAGACCTTATTATTGTTGATATAAAAGACCCGAAGAATCCAAAACTTCTCTATAGCGGATATGGCCCAAATCTTTCCGGTTATATTGTTGCTGTTGATAACTATCTTTATGGTGGTGGTCTGAGAATTTATGATGTATCAGATCCAAAAAAACCAAAGATTGTTTATAATAAAAATCTCGGAACAGGACAGCCTTTTGCAGTTTACAAAAATAAATATCTTATCACTGCAGGAAGGGGTGGAGTATTCATAATTGATATATCAAAAAGGACAGAGCCTAAAATTGTAAGTAAAGTGAATCTTAATGCATATACAGTCTATGGAAGACAGCTTGATTTATCAGGAGATATTGTTTATGTTGGCTCTGGAAGTTACCTTTATTCAATAGATATATCAAATCCTAAAGAACCAAAGATACTTGGCAAAGTATATACATGCGAAACAAATTCAGTCGTTGTTTACAAAAATTATGCCTATTCACTCCCAAGAGTTGGAAGCTGGGGTTTCAGAGTAATTGATGTTTCTGATCCTTCAAAGATGAAGGTTGTCCAGGAAATCCGTCTTGGAGGGAATGATATGGATGAGGAAAATGGATTACTGTATACAGCAAATGGATTGATACTTTCAACAATTGAAAAATGAGGGGAGGGGAAATGAAAGAGTTTTTTAAGCCTTCTTCTATAGCGGTTATAGGTGCCTCAAGAGATGAGAGAAAGTTAGGATTTGGGATTCTTAAAAATATTATAGATGGTGGATTTGGAGGAAAGATATATCCTGTAAATCCAAAAGCAGATTCTATTCTTAATTTAAAATGCTTCAAATCAGTCTCTTCAATTCCTGATAGTGTTGACCTTGCTGTTATAGTGATCCCTTCTCAATTTGTCTGTGATGTTGCTGAAGAATGTGGAAAGAAAGGGGTGAAGGGAGTAATTGTGATAAGTGCAGGGTTTAAAGAGGTTGGAGAAGAAGGGAGAAAAAGGGAAGAAAGGCTTGTTGAAATTGTAAAGAAATATGGGATGAGACTTGTTGGGCCAAACTGCCTCGGTATTATTGACCCTGTTAATAACCTGAATGCTTCCTTTGCATTTGATATGCCACCAAAAGGTAAAATAGCTTTCATAACTCAATCAGGAGCTCTTGGGACTGCTGTTTTGGACTGGGCATGTAAGGAGAAAGTTGGACTTTCAAAATTTGTAAGTTTTGGTAATAAAGCAGATGTTTCAGAGATAGACCTTATAAGATATCTTTCAGAAGATGAGGATACAAATGTAATTCTCCTTTATATAGAAGGTATAAAGGATGGGAGAAAATTTATTGAAGTTGCAAAAGAAGTATCAATGAAAAAACCAGTAATTGCTTTGAAATCAGGAACAACTTCTCAGGGAGTTAAAGCAGTCTCTTCTCATACAGGGAGTCTTGCAGGTTCAGATAAAGCATATGATGCTGCTTTCTTGCAATCTGGTGTTATAAGGGTATATTCAGTTGAGGAATTATTTGATACTGCACTTGCATTTTCCTACCAGCCACTTATAAAAGGGGAAAAAATAGGAATAATTACAAATGCTGGAGGGCCTTCAATAATGGCTGTTGATGCAACAGAGAAAAGTGGGCTTGAGGTTGCTCAACTTTCAGATGAGACAAAGGAATATTTAAAAAGTTTCCTTCCACCTGCTGCAAATACAAATAATCCTGTTGATGTACTTGGAGATGCGCTTGCAGATACTTATGGAAAAGCTTTGAGGAAACTGATATCTGATAATTCAGTTGATGGTGTGATAGCAATCCTTACCCCTCAGGTTGTTACTCAGATTAAAGAGACTGCTGAGGAAGTTGTGAAGGTTTCAAAAGAGTTTAAAAAGACAATTGTTAGTTGCTTTATGGGTGGGAAAAGGATGGAGGAGGGGATAAGGATACTTCTTGGAAATTCTGTTCCAAATTATCCATACCCTGAAAGAGCGGTTTCCTCACTTAAAAATATGGTTAAATACAGAAGATGGGTTGAGAAAGAAAAAGGGAAAGTGATTAAATTTGAAGTTGAAATGGAGAAAGCAAAAGAATTTGTGGAAAAATTGAAGAATGAGAAAAAGAATATTATTGGTGATATAGAAGGAAGGGAATTTATCTCCTATTACGGGATAAACACAATAAATTCATATTTAGCCAGAGACATTGAAGAATGCAAAAAATATGCAAAACAGATAGGTTATCCTGTTGTGATGAAACTTGTAAGCCCTGATATAATCCATAAGACAGATGCTGGTGGAGTGAAGGTTGGGATAAAGAATGAGGAAGAAGCAGAGGTTGCTTTTAATGAAATAATAGATTCTGCAAAAAGGTATAAAAGTGATGCAAGGATTGAGGGGGTACAGATTCAGAAATATATTGAAAATGGTATTGAGGTGATAATAGGAGTAAGTAAAGACCCTCAGTTTGGACACCTCATTATGTTTGGTCTTGGAGGGATATATGTTGAGGTTTTAAAAGATGTTGCTTTTAGAGTTGTTCCATTGACAGAGAAAGATGCTGAGGAAATGATTGAAGAGGTGAAAACATCAAAGATTTTAAGTGGATTCAGAAATATACCACCTGCTGATAAGGAAGGAATAAAACAGACAATCTTAAGAGTTTCGCAGTTATGCTGTGATTTCCCTGAAATAAAAGAGATGGATATAAACCCTCTTATGGTAATGGAAAAGGGAGCAATTGCAGTTGATGTGAGAATCTCTTTTGATTTTTAAATTATTCAGGTTTCAGAATCACAACCTCACTTTCTTTAACAAGAGATTTAAACTTTAAAGCATCACTTTCAGAACCAATAATATCTCCGTAATGTATTGGAATTGCATATTTTGGTTTTATTATATTTACTGCCTTTGCTGCTTCTTCTGCATCCATTGTGTAGGTTCCTCCAACAGGCAAAATAACAATATCTGCTTTTAAATTTTCCATCTCCGGAATGAGGTCTGTATCTCCACCGATATATATTGATGAATCAGGAAATTTTATCAGAAATCCAAGATTTTTGCTTTCTTTTGGATGGAAACTCTTCCCGATATTATAAGCAGGAACTCCTTCAATTTCAACCCAGTCAAGTTGTTTTTTCTCTCCTGGAAGCAAAACAACTCCCTTTCCCATTTTACTTACAACATCTTCAGTACTTATTAAAACTGTATCCTTTCCCATAATTTTGTTTATATCTTCAATTGAGAAATGGTCATAATGGGAATGTGTAACGAGAATCAAATCTGCCTTTTTTGCAGTTTTCAGTTTCCATGGGTCAACATATATAACCTTTCCTTCCCTTTCAATAAGAACAGATGCATGTCCAAGCCATTTAATATTTTCTATCATTTTTCCCACCTCCACAGATATTATACATAAAATTTTTTAAAAGAAAAAGATTATTCAGCAGGGAGAATTTTGAATGAAATTTTATCTCTGGATTTAAGAATGCTTAATATTTCAAATCTGACAGGGACTTTTTCTTTTCCAGTTTTTAAAAGATAAATTTCAGCACATCTTTTTATCCTGTTAAATTTTTTATTATCCACAGATTCTTCAGGGTATCCGAATTTTATGGAACTCCTTGTTTTAACCTCTATAAATACAATCTGTCTTTTATTTTTTGCAATAATATCAATTTCACCGAATTTTGTTTTGAAATTCCTTTCAATTATCTTATAACCATTCTTTTTTAGAAATTCCTCTGCTTTATCCTCTCCATACCTTCCAAGAAGAATATTTCTCATTTCTTATTTCTCAGATAATACATCTTCCCTCTCGGTGCAAGCCCTTTTTCTTCTCTTTTCTTCAAAACCTCTATCTTTGCAATATTTGGAGAATAAAGCGGGAATGTCCTTTCAACACCCTCTCCATATGAAATCTTTCTCACAGTGAATGTCTCCCTTATTCCTTTCCCTTTCCTTGCAATGCATGTCCCTTTAAAAATCTGTATTCTTTCTTTGTCCCCTTCCTTCACCTTCACATGGACTGCTATATCATCTCCTGGCCAGAATTCAGGTATATCCTTCTTCGGTAAAAACTCTTTTTCAAGTTCTTCAATTATCTTATCCATCTTTTACCCCCATTTTTAAAAATTTTCTGTAAAGGTCAGGTCTTTTTTCTTTTGTCCTTTCAATTGCCTTTTGTATCCTCCATTTTTTTATCTTTTCATGGTCTCCTGAAAGCAATATTTTGGGCACTTCCATCCCTTTAAAATTTGCCGGTCTTGTATAACATGGCCAGTCAAGTAAGTATCTTTCAAAACTTTCATAAACAGGAGCATCTTCAGGAAGGACTCCAGGTATAAGTCTTACAATGCAATCTGTTATAACCATTGCAGGAAGTTCCCCACCTGTTAAAATGTAATCTCCTATTGATATCTCGTAATCACATATTGATAAAACTCTCTCATCAACACCTTCATAATGTCCACATATAATAATCAATCCCTTTTCTTTACTTAATTTTTTTGCCAATTGTTGATTGAAAATTATTCCCTGAGGACTTGTAAGTATCACTTTCCCTTCTTTATTTTCCTTTTTTATCCTTTCCACTCCATCAAAAATTGGCTGGCATTTCAAAACCATTCCCCTTCCTCCACCGTATGGTTCATCATCCACTTTTTTGTGCTTATCTTTTGTAAAATCCCTTAAATTCCATATTTTAATCTCAACAAGTCCTTTTTCCTTTGCTCTTTTCACAATACTCACATCAAGAGGAGTAAAAATTTCAGGGAAAATTGTAAGAATATCTATTCTCATTTTTTAAGATTTTCAGGAACAGGTATTCCGTTTTTTTCAAGAAGATGCCTAACTGTCTCTGTTGGTTTTGCTCCCACACTCATCCAGTAAAGAACCCTTTCTTTATTTATCTTGACAATTGCTGGGTCAGGAAGAGGGTCGTAATAACCGAGTATTTCAAGAACATCTCCTCTTCCATCCTTTTCATCACTCACAGCCACTATTCTGAAAAAAGGTCTGTTTCTCCTCCCTTTTCTTACAAGTCTTATTCTCGCAGCCATTTTGCACTCCTTTTAAATCTCTTCAATTTTACCTGTCTTTAAACTTTCATGGACTTTCACTGCTATTTTTGTTGCTTCCAGTCCATCTTCTCCAAAAGCAGAATCTTTCTTTTTCAAATCATCAATTTTTCCACCATTATTAATATATAGAAGATTATACACAAAATCAGCAATACTCTCAATCCCATATCCTTTATAATAAATATTCCCATAAGCATCCCTATCCTCACTTATAAATCCCATATTGTATGTCATCATCCCATTATCTTTAAAACACACTCTTGTCCCTCTATCCTGAGAATCACATTCTATAATACCTTCCTCTCCAACAATTCTTAAACCCTGATTTACAATTGATTCAAAATTTTCAGGTAAAATCCATGAGGTATCAAATGTTATTACTGCACCATTTTCAAATTCAACAATAGCTGTTATTGAATCGTATGTATCAATCCCCATATTTTTCAATTTCCACTTTTTCCCTTTTGCATAAACACTTTTCCCATTACTTCCAAGAATCCATCTTAAAAGGTCGTAGAAATGTATGCCAAGAAACCATGCTGGAGAAGTTTCAGAAGCCCATTTTTTAAACCATTCCACAGGAACCTCTATTCTGTCCTCCATATATGCATATCCATATTCAACTCTTCCAATTTTACCTTCAAAAACATTTCTCCTTATCTCTTTATGGTAAGGGTCAAACCTTTTATGGAAATCCACCTGAAGAAGAACATTATTTTTTCTGCATATTTCAATCATCTCAATGCAACCTTCAATTGTTATATCCAGCGGTTTTTCAACAAATATATGTTTTTTTAAATTTGCTGCATAAACTGCTGGTTCTCTATGGAATGGATCTGGAGTTGCTATTGCAACACCATCAATATTTTCCTTTTCAAGCATCTCCTTGTAATCTTTATAACCTTTTAAATTGTAAGTGCTGCAATATTTCTCAAGAATTTCCTCATTTATATCGCATATCGCCACAACCTTACATTTACCTTCCCTTTCAAGTTGTTTAAAAGTATTTAAAATATTTTTCCCAAATCTCCCAACCCCTATTATACCTAAATTGACCATTTTTACTCCTTTCCACACCACCTGATAATCGTTCTTATTAAAATTTCACTCGCAATTTTTATCTCGTCTATCTTAATCCTTTCACCTTTTGAATGTGCCTGCTCAAGGTCTCCGGGACCAAATACAACTGTCGGCATATTTCCAACTTTATTGAAAAGTCTACCATCACAACTTGCTATAAATCCAGTTATTTCTGGGTTTATCCCAGATTCCAGTGCTGACTGGTAAACTGTTTTTACCAAAGGATGGTCGGAAGGTATCTGGTAAGCATCGTTGTGTAATCTATCAAAACTCAATTTGTAATTTTTCACTATCCATTCATCTCCACAGTTTTCTATCACATCTTCAATTTCTTTTTTTATTCTTTTTATATCTTTATTAGGTAAAAATCCAAGCCCTCCTTCCAGAATTACTTTCCCGCATACCATTGATGGCCATCCTTCCCCTATCACTTTGCCAAAATTTAACTGGACAGGCTGGTAATATTTTTCAAATAAAGGAAAGTTTTTGCTTTCCTCAATCAACTTCCTTTCATACTGTTTCAATCTCTGTATCAAAAAACACATCTTTTCTATCGCATTAACTCCTTCCCATATTCTCCCCATATGCACCTGCTTTCCAAAAATTTCTATTTTAAACCAGATAGCACCTCTATTTGCAGGGGTTATTTTAAGACCTGTTGGTTCAAGAACTATCACACCATCTGCTTTATATCCCTGCCTTATAAGTGCAAGTGAACCATTACCTCCTATCTCCTCTTCTATTACAATTTCAACTATTAAATCACCTTGTGGTTTTATATTGAGGTCTTTTAAAGAAAGAAGAGAAAGATAGATAGTCGCAATTTGACCCTTTGCATCTGCAGAACCTCTCCCAATTATAAAATTTTCTTTTATTTCAGGAGAAAAGGCATTTTCCCATCCTTCAGCAGGGACAACATCTGAATGTGTATTTAAAATTAGAGATTTTCCATTTCCAGAAGATGGTAATACCAGAACAAGATTTTTCCTTTTTGAATAATCCAATTCAAAATCTGCAAAAGTATATTCAGGGTCTTCTTTTAAACTTTCAGGTATTTTTTCAAGTTTCGGTTCTCCAAATTCTGTGAATTTTTCTCTGATATAATACTGTATTTCCTCCTCCCCTTTCCCTGATACACTTTCAAATTTAATCAGTTCAACCAGAAAATCTATTGCCTTTTCAAGATTTTTCTCCACAATATTTTTTATCTCCATTCTTCAAGAACCTCTTTTATCGCTTCATCTATTACATCGCAACCTTCCTCTATTGCTTCCTCGTTTATTATAAGTGGTGGGCAGATCTTTATCGTCGCACCTCCATATCCAACAGGAGCAAAAAATAAAAGTCCTTTTTCAACACATCTTCCAACTATTTCAAAAGCAAGTTCAGAATCAGGTTCTTCTGTTCCTTCTTTAACTATATGTAATCCCCATACAAGCCCTTTTCCACATACAAATCCAACAACTCCATATTTTTCTTTCAACTGGTTGAGCCTTTTTTCAAATACTTTCTCCATTTTCTCAGCATTTTCATAAAGTCTGTTTTCCTCAATAAATTTGATATTTCCAAGAGCAGCAGCACAGCATACAGGGTTTCCGGTATGTGTGCTTGTCATTGTTCCTGGTTCATAAAGATCCATTATCTCTTTCCTTCCAACAACAGCAGAAATTGGCAGACTGCTTGATATACCTTTTCCAAGACAGAAAATGTCCGGTAAAACCTCATAATGCTGAAAACCCCATAATTTTCCTGTTCTTCCAAAACCTGCCTGTATCTCATCAAATATAAGCAAAACTTCATTTTCATCACACCATTTTCTCAATTTTTTAACATATTCTTTTGGCATAAATGAAGCATTCCCTCCCTGATATGTCTCTGTAATTACAGCACAGACATTCTTCGGATTTATACCGAATTCTTCAATCTTCTTCTCAAATAATGAAAAACTTTTATCCTTGCATCTCGGGTCTCCTGGATAAGGAACCTGGTAAATATCAGGGTCAAGATTTGGTATCCACTCTTTAAGAGATGGTATCCCTCCAACCATCTGTGCTCCGAGAGTCCTTCCATGGAAAGCACCTTCAAAAGAGATTATTATTTTTTTATTCTTTGGTTTTCCCCATGTCCTTGAAAGTTTTATTGCACATTCAATTGTTTCAGAACCTGTCGTTAAAAGGAATACTTTTTTTAAAGGTTCAGGGGAAAGAGAAGCAATTTTTTCAACAAGTTCTGCACGTATTTCAGAAGGGAAGCAATAATTATGAAGGAGAGGTTTTTCCAGAACTTTTTTAATCTCTTCCAGAATAAATTTATTTGAATGGCCTGAGTTTGCAACAAGGACTCCAGAGGAAAAATCAAGCCACATATTACCGTATTTATCATAAACATTTATTCCTTCTGCTCTATCCCATAAGACAAGTGGTTGTCCGCTCATAGACCTTGGTTCAAATTTCCTCAATTTTTCAAGCACTGGTATTGTTTCAGGGACAGGGATTTCAGTAACAATTCTTCTGTATTTTGTCTCAACTTTTTTAACCTTCTTTGGAGTTAGTGGATAACTTTTACCCATCCTTACCCCCCTGAAGATTTAAAGATTCAATAAAATTTACTATCTTTTCTGTAGATGCAAGTCTTCCTATCCCTGTTTTACCTGAAGCAAGTTTACCTTTCTCAGGGCCTATAAATAAATATCCGAGTTTTTTCAACTTTTTAACATTTTCCTGCACAATTTTATTTTTCCACATATTCTCATCCATTGCAGGAGCAAAAATAATTTTACATTTTGAAGAACATACAACGCAGGTCAGAAGGTCATCACATATTCCACAGGATATTTTCCCTATTATATTTGCTGTTGCAGGAACAATAAGTATTACAGAAGCAAATTCAGAAAGGGAGATGTGCATTACTTCTTCCCTTTTTGCAAACAGATCTGTATAGACAGGATTTTGTGATATAACCTCAAAAGTAAGGGGATTTATAAATTTTTTTGCTTCCTCTGTCATGACAACTTTAACTTCCCATTTCTTTTCCTTCAATCTCCTTATTATTTCAATAACTTTATAAGAAGCGATGGAACCACAAACCCCAACAATTATATTTTTCTTCATATTTTCTCTCCAAGCATCATCTTAACTCCAATCAGCACAGTCTTTATATCAAAAGGTTTTGTAATGTAATAATCCGCTCCTACAGGGTATCCTTCAAGTATATCCTTATCCTCCGATTTTCCAGTAAGCATTATAACAGGCATTTCCTTAAATTCAGGATGGTTTCTTATCTTTTTCAAAACTTCCATTCCATCCATGACAGGCATCATTATATCAAGAATTACAAGGTCAGGTTTTTCTTTCTGCAACATATACCACCCTTCATATCCATTTGATGCTTCAAATACTTCATAACCTTTTGCACTTAAAGCTTTTGCAACAAGACTCCTTATATCTCTTTCATCTTCAACAATAAGAATCTTTGCCATTTTCTCACCTCCCCTTAAATTTTAGGGTAGGAGGGAATTAGTGTCAAATTTATGGAAGGAGAGTGCCCCTGGCGCGACTCGAACGCGCGGCACGCGGTTTAGGAAACCGCTGCTCTATCCTTCTGAGCTACAGGGGCTCATTTTTCACTTTTATATTTTAATTTCTTTAAAATTGTTTGACAATCCTTTATAAATTTCTGTAAAATGGTATTCCTCTTCACAAAAATATATAATTTTCCATTTTCCTCCCTCTTTCCTCATTTCCAGTCTGAATCTTCCCATTTCTCCCACTCTTTCTCCATAAGGATTTATTGCCTCCCCTTTACCTATAAACC
>Ga0116200_10001149_pt1 | contig 10077 bp, 10 predicted proteins | sample Mar14436cmmetaG_FD_94478 | JGI IMG/M metagenome (GOLD analysis project Ga0116200, IMG submission 94478) | Marine hydrothermal vent microbial communities from Guaymas Basin, Gulf of California to study Microbial Dark Matter (Phase II) - Marker... ... | reverse complement strand
TGAGTTGATGATCGTTATTGCCATCATCGGTATTCTGGCAGCTATAGCTATCCCTCAGTTTTCCGCCTACAGGACCAGATCCTATAACTCTGCGGCACAGGCGGACCTTAGGAATGCAGCCACATCTCAAGAGGCATATTTTGTGGATAATCAGTCATATGCTACAACATTAGCTGATTTGCTTGGTGCTACCTATGGTTTGTACACTTCGCAGAATGTCACTGTGAGTGTAGTGGGTGTTACCACAGGATATACGATGAAGGCCTTTCATTCGAAAGGGGATAAGACATGGTCTATTGTTGGACCTGGTGGCTCTATCACAAGCTAAATGTAGCTGAGTAACGTAAGGGGGAGGAAATGTCCTTGTGCATTCTCCCCCTTTTATTTTATCTCTTTTAAGAAAAAATATCTGTTTTGATAAATATAAATATGGAAAGAACTATAGGGGAAAGGCGATGGGTATTTTTTTCATTTTCAAAGGGGTGATGGCTGATGATGATCAAAAGAAAATGAGGCAATAAATATGTTGACGGCATTGATTAAAAAGAATGAAAGAGCTTTTACACTTATTGAGCTGCCCATCGTTATCGCCACTCTCGGAGTCTTGGCGGCGATTTTTACCCCTCAGTTTTTTCCTACAGGACCAGGTCATTCAATTCATCCGCCCGGGCTGACCTGAGAAATGCGATAACAGTCCAGGAGGACTATTACATAGAGCAAGACGTTTATTGTATGACAATAGCCGATTTAATTGGGCCTATTTATGGTTTGTACACCTCGCAGAATGTTACCATCAGTGTAGTGGGTGTTACCACAGGCTATAAGATGAAGTCATCTCATTCTGCTGGGGATACAACGTCGTCTGTTGCTGGACCTGGTGGCTCTATCACAAGCTAAATGTAGCCATTAACGTAAAGGGTAAGAAATGCCTGTGGGCATCTTTTTTGTATCGTGAATAGTATTCTCAAATTTATTCAGATAAAAATTAATATTCTTTTGTAGCGATGATTCCTTTTTGCTATACGCTTTTGATAGCAGCGGGAGTATAATACTCATATTAGGGCGTATATTTAAAAGACTCTCGGTTTCTAACAAATTTTCTAATAATGTAACGAGGTCTTTGTGTTGTATCATGTCTACAAATTGAGATAAGCTCTCTTGAGCCTTGTGTGTATCTCCGCTGAGAGCATATATTTCGGCTAAATATAGAAATGCTCTGATATTTATGGGCCTTTGATTAAGTGTTCTTTTAAAATAGAGGGATGCTGTTCCTAAGTGCCCTTTTTTCATATTTGCATATCCAAGTCTTTCCAATGTTGGTACATAGTGAGGGTCTAGTTTCAGAGCCTTTTTCAAGTGTACAATGCCTTCATCAATTTTTCCCATTTTTATTAATAGCATTCCCATATTACCATATGCTTGCATGCTTGTTGGATTACATGCAGTAGCCTTTTTGAGTTCATTAAAAACCTCTTGATAGTTATTGCCCGTGGTGGCAAGTAGCACAGCAAGATTATTATGAACACCTCGGCAACAGGGATCTGTGTTTATTGCCTGTAGGTAGTATGTTTTAGCCTTGTTAAATTCTTTTTTTTGGAAATATATTACTCCCAGATTAAAGTAGGTTATCGCCTTCTCATCTGTTGTATTTATTAATCTAAGTTTTAATGCATTTTTGTATTCAGTTATGGCCTTTTCATTTTGATTATGTTCAGAGTAGTATTTGGCTAAATTGTGGTGAGCTCGAAATAATGCAGAATATTTGTCTACGCAGTCTATCCAGAGACTCTTTTCATTCTTCCATGTAAAATTTCGCATGAAGGTAGCATGACCTTCTACTATGATAACCAAGATTATAGAGAGAGTCAGTATCGCGTGCATTGATTGTTTATACGAGAAGAAGGATATGATACTCATTACACCAATCGCTATAGGCACAAAAAAGAGCATGGAAGGAATGTAATTTCGATGCTCAAAAATTAATTCCAAAGGAAGGATAGTGGATTCTGTTATGTGATTTAAAAAGAAAAAGAAAATAGAAAAGGCGATTAAAGGTCTTCTTTTTGATATAAAAATAGTACCGACCACTACCCCAAGTATAAGTATAATAGATACGATGGTAGTAAAGGGGTCAAAAAGTGAGTGTGAAATAGCAATATCATGATCTAAAGAAAGTCGTGTGGACATAGGATATAGCAAGAGGCTTATGTAAAAAATGATTACTCTAGGTTGTGTGATAAACCGCTCCCAGAGTGTGAAAGGTCTCCTCTCATATAGACTAAAAAGAGAGGAAAAAGTCGTTTCAGAGAAGGCAAAATAGATAATACCCATGCACACAGTGAGGATAGCACCGGCTAGAAGGATCTTAAGATTCTTTTTCGCGGTTTCCCTGGAAATTCCCTGGATTAGCAAAAAATCATAAAGAAACAGGCTTGCTGGGAGCATAATGCCATTTTCTTTAGATCCAAAGGCTAATATGGCAGAAATACTGCAAAAGAGAAAAAATGTGATTTTTGCGTGGTTGTGAGTTGCTGTTCTGCCTTTGATATAGAGATACATGGAAATAATGTAGAACATACCTGCCATGCTGGCCATTCGCTGTACGATATAGGTAATTGCTTGGGTCTGGATGGGGTTTATTGCCCATAAAGTGGTAGACAAAAGTGCGATAAAGTAAGAATTTGTACCATATTTTGCCTTTAATAATGGAAGGTTGAGGGTGTGATATATAAAAAGGAAAAGAAAGATTGCTGTCAGAAAATGAATTGATATATTAACGATATGATAAACCAATACATTATCCTTGCCAAAGTAATAATTTAAGGCAAAACTGAGGCATGCAACTGGACGATACAGCTCCCCTGGTGACCTCGGAGCAGCAAAAAATGATCTCTTAATATTTGACCAGGAGAGTGTTGTTACATGTAAACGTTTATTCTCTACTATATTCGGAATGTCATCAAAATGCCACGATGCCTGAAATGTATTGGAATAGATACTCAGGATTATTATGAATAATGTGATGAATGCAAATGTTTTTTTTCTGCATTCTGTGAGGCAACTTTCTGATTTGAGGGCAAATATTTTCATTTTCAGCAGATTATTAGCTTCTATCTCAATAGAAAATAAATAGGTTGTGTATGTATAGCATTACAGAAAGCAACGCAAAGATCCTATTCACTCTGCTCTTATCTTTGTTCATAATTACTACCTATTATCCCACTTTTTCAGGTAAATTTATACTGGATGATAAGCCCCTGGTCAAGGATAACCTTTCTCTTAGAGAATTTAGCAGACCAGCTTTTTATCTTTCATATGAAGACGGTGTAAGTGATGAGAGTCTTCCTGGCTATCATACAGGCTATTATCGTCCCCTTGTAAACCTATTTTATACGATCGATTATAAAATATGGGGAATGAAGCCTTCAGGGTTTAGAGCAACAAATCTCATACTGCATCTCTTAACCTGTATAATGCTTTACCAATTCCTCAGGGCATTGTTGGGCGGGAGCTTTATTCCCTTTGTAACAACACTTTTATTTGGCCTTCATCCCGTAAATACTGAATCAGTTGCCTGGATCAGTTCAAGGAACAATATCCTCGTTACACTTTTTTCTTTGATATCATTTTATTATTACCTAAAAGAAAGGAACGAAAGGAGGGTATGGGCTGGGGGGCTTTCGTATATTTTCTTTTTGGCGGCCCTATTGTGCAAAGAATTTGGTGTTATGCTTTTACCCATATTTTTTTTATACAACAGATTTATGGCAAGTAATAATAAGATTTGTAAAGATGAAATTTTGGGTTATATCCCATTTATTCTTATTATCTTTTTCTATTTTATCCTGAGAGCCAATGCTATTGGCTCTGTATTGACCCCTATTTCGACACCGAATCTTTTCAGAAATCTTTATTTTGTCCCATTTTTGATTGTATACAACCTGAAACTGATTTGTATTCCTTACAGTTTACACAGTTTTATCATTCAGTACCCTGATAGTTATTTCGGCTGGAAGGCCTTTGCTGGTTTTCTTTGTCTCGGTCTAATAGCCTTTTTTTTATGGAGAGAAAGAAAAAATAAAATTATCTTATTCTCTTTTCTTGCTTTTTTAACAGCACTTTTTCCCGTTCTTAATATCCTTCATACCTCAGCAGTGACAAAGATATCCATGAGGTGGCTTTATTTCCCTATGATATTTCTATCTTTTTTTTGGGTCTGGTGTCTCCAAAAATTAATAAAGATAAATCGTCTTGTTGTCATGAGTGGCCTCAGTACAATAATTATTTATTTTGGAACGTATTCTTACGTTTTAAACCAAAATCTCTGGCACGATGAGAAGTCCTTTTTTACACAGGAGATAATGCATTTTAATAATACTTTGTATATTGGTGGGTTTGCTGAAAGCCTTTTAGATGAGGGAAATTTTAAGGAGGCAGAGAAATATTTTCGAATATCCATCAATAATTACCCTCATGAGGCGAAAAATTACCTAAATTACTCAGCTCTTTTAATCGATACGGGCAGACCGGATGATGCCCTATTGTATCTTAATAAGGCAGAATCATTAACCATGACCCATAATGAGCGAAGCCAATGGTTTAATAATGTGGGCATGGCCTATTTTAGATTACAAAAACAGGATAAAGCAGTAAAGAATTTTAAAAAGGCGATTATATTCAGCCCTAACGAACCACAGTTCTGGGCAAACCTCGGAGGCGCCTATGGCTTAGCAGGCGATTATGAGAATTCAGTTTTTGCATTAAGAAAAGGGCTGGATATTATCCCAGGGTCCATTCAACTAAGGAAAAATCTTGCAGTTTCTTATTATCGGATGGGTAATTATGCCAAGGTTGTTTCTGTTCTTGAAAAGATTCCTTTCCAAAGGAGACAAGAAGATTTAGGTATTTCAAGGCTTTTAAAGGAGGCTCATCAGATGTTAAAGAGTAGACCTCATTATTAAACCAGAAATCACCTTTTTAACAGTAAAGGGAGATTTTTATGCCAGGTTGCAATTATGTCATTGCTAGGAGCGAAGCGACGTGGCAATCTATCCTATTGAGATTGCTTCACATCTTTCGACCTTTAGGCTCTCTACAGGTTTGTTCGCAATGACCTCTATAAATAAAATAGTAGCCATTTGAATCCAAGTTGGTATTACTCATTATGAGAAAGGGTGCGTCTTATGATAAATGGAAAAAGAATCCTTGTTGTGTTGCCGGCCTACAATGCTGAAGAGACCCTTGAGCGAACCTATAAAGAAATACCTCTGGATGTGGTGGATGAGGTGTTACTGGTTGATGACTATAGTGTAGACAGTACGGTATCGTTAGCAAAAAGATTGGGTATTAAAACCTTCTTGCATGACCGCAATTATGGCTATGGTCGGAATCAGAAGACCTGTTATGAAGAGGCATTACGGCATAACGCTGATATTGTTGTCATGGTTCACCCCGACTATCAATATACTCCCAAACTTATCACAGCAATGGCCAGCATGATTGCCTTTAATGTGTATGATATTGTGTTGGGCTCACGCATTATTGGTGGTGGCGCACTCAAGGGAGGGATGCCTGTATATAAATATATCGCCAATCGTTTTCTTACTGCGGTGGAAAATCTGCTCTTGGGAAGTAAGCTATCAGAATTCCATACGGGCTACAGGGCCTTTTCTCGGGGTGTGCTGGAAAACTTACCTTTTCAGGCAAACTCTGATAATTTTGTCTTTGATAATGAGATGCTGGCCCAGATCATATTTTTCGGATATCGAATAGGTGAGGTGTCCTGCCCCACAAAGTATTTCAAAGAGGCCTCCTCAATCAATTTTAAGGATAGCGCTATATATGGGTGGGGCGTTTTAAAGACATCTATTAAATTTAGAACGCAGAGATTAGGCTTCGCAAACTTTAGAATATTTACTCAGAAAAAACATGCAGTTCACCAAACATATTACCAGTCGATAAAATGAAACTGAGAGATAATCATATTTTGAACAATAAGCTATCAGCCAGATGGCCAGATGCATTATTGATTGGATTTATTTTTTATCTCGCTTTTGTATACGTAAAAATATCAGGCAATCGTTATTTTAATTTTGATGAATTTGAGGTTCTCTATACAGGAGCTTCTCTTCTGAGAGGCAAGGTCCTCTATGCAGATCGGATTGAACCTCATTTCCCCCTTTTCAATATCTGCATAGCTTATCTTGTTAGCCTTTTTGGTTTTAAAACCACAACAATCATAATAACTCGATATTTTATTTTATTAACTAACCTTATTGCCCTGATTTTTGTGTATAAGATCGGTGAAATGATCTGGGATAAAAGTACAGGTCTACTGGCAGTCTGTTTAACGCTCTCTTCAGTTGTATTTCTCACTAAAGGAATAGAGATCAGGCATGATGTCTTTAATATGACGTTTAATGTTATCGGCGCCTATTATGGCCTCAAATACATCAAAAAAAAGGAGAGATATCGCTACATTATTCTTTCAGGGATTTTCTTGGGGATAGCATTTGCATCAACACAGAAAGCGTTAGTTTGGAATGGGGGGATCATTGGTGGCCTGTCATTATATTATTTACGCAATAGGTCATATAGAATAGTGTGGAGGATCAATGTATTGTATTTTATAATCGTATTAGCCCCGTTAATTATTACCATTATTTATTTGATAATCAGATATAATGAAAATATCTATATGTTTTTACGGTTTGCTATAGCTGACCAAGTGAATTTTTATGCCCCCCACACTAAGGAGCTATACCCATTTCCGTATAATAGATACGATTTATTTAAAGATTTAATCTTCCAGAATCATTTACTGTATGTTCTCGGCATAGGGGGTATTCTTGCCACCATTATCCTCTGGTTCAGAACCAACACAGATCGTATTGTTGTTGCGGTATGGGCACTAATAGGTGTTTTATTCTATGTAACTGCCAAGCGACCTTTTTTTCAGACATTTTTGCCTTCTGTCCCTCCTGTATCTATTTTAGCCGCCGGTTTGATATCCGATATATTTTATGACTTTAAGATTATCGCCCTTAATAAAAGAATAGGTGTAGGCATAACAGCAATCTTTCTTCTTTTCATTTGGCCCCTATGTTTGGTTTGCGGCCAGAAATCCGAAAGACCTAAGATGATGCGCCAGATGGCCAATGTTTCTTTTTGTTTGAAAAATCTAAAGGAGGATGACGAGGTGCTTTGTTTTACCCAAAATCAGATATTTTTTGATCCTATCTTTAAGGTTAATTGGGAGGTGGGTGGAAAACCTATATATAATTATGAAGCGCTTTTTTTTGAACAGGCAATGATCAAACAGCAATGTAAGATAATAATTAATGATTATAGAACAAGGTTATTAAATGAAAAGACTAAAGAGAAAATAGGAGAAAATTACCTTCCTATCAAAACCGGGGATATTCTTATCCCTGGTTTTAAGATAGGGCCAAAACAAGTTTTTGATAAGAAGATCTGGATTGAAGGTTATTATTATAGTCCGACTGTATCTTTGGAGATAAATGGAAAAAAGATAGAGAGCAACCTGGTAAAATTGGAACAAAAGAAATATCGAATCGTAAATAATTCAAATCGTCAGGTGTTTTTGGTCTATATCTTTGATAGGGATAAATTCCTTAATGGCTCATCCGATTATCTTGGATTAATGAAAAGGATGTAGATGTTTAGACTGGAAAACAAGAAAGATATAAATTATCTTGAGGTTTCTCTTCTCTTTCTTATTTTTGTGTTGATATCCGCTATTGTTGTTTTGGCCTGTGTCCCGCCCGTTAGCAAAGATGCGCTTGTTCACCACCTGGCTGTTCCCAAGCTGTATCTCAAGCATGGTGGCATGTATGAAATCCCATTCATGACATTCTCATATTATCCAATGGATTTGGATCTTCTTTATTTAATTCCTCTTTATTTTGGCAATGACATCCTTCCCAAATTCATCCATTTCAGTTTTGCCTTGCTCACAGCCTGGCTCATATTCAATTATCTAAGGCGTCGAATTAATGCTATCTATGCGCTGCTTGGAGTAATCTTTTTCCTTTCTATCCCTATTATTGTTAAGCTTTCTATTAATGTTTATGTTGATCTGGGGCTAATATTCTTTTCCACAGCATCGTTCCTATTATTGCTTAAATGGATGGAAAATGGTTTTTTCTTAAAGTTTTTAATACTTTCTGCTGTTTTCTGTGGTCTGGCATTAGGCACAAAATATAATGGCCTGATCACACTTTTTCTCTTAACGTTTTTGTTCCTTTTCTCTATTCAAGATACCAGGAGGGTAAAAGCCCAAACTTTTTGAAGGCTGCCGGATATGGAATACTTTTTTTATTTGTAGCCCTCCTCTTCTTTTCTCCCTGGATGATTAGAAACTATATCTGGACAAGCAATCCCATATTCCCTCTTTATGATCACTGGTTTAATCCACAAAACGCTGTCAATGGACAAACGATCGGTCTTTTTACCTATAGAAGTTTGGTTTATCACGAGACCTGGTGGCAGATGGCGCTTTTGCCGTTAAGAGTTTTTTTCCAGGGCCAGGACGGAAACCCACAATATTTTGATGGAAGACTTAATCCATTTCTTTTCTTCCTTCCATTTTTTGCCTTTTATGGATTAAGAAGAGATTCTGCAATTATCAGGAACGAGAAAAAGATCATGCTAACTTTTGTGGTCCTGTTCTTTGCCTTTGCCTTTTTCAGCAGTAGCCTGAGGATTCGGTATATCTCCCCAGTTATTCCCCCATTAGTTATATTATCTATATTTGGCGTGAGAAAAATGGTTGAAGAAATAAAGAAGGTAGGCCGCCGCTCTTTAAGAAGCATTGGCTTAGCCGGCATTGCGTTAATCTTATCCTTAGCGCTCTGGTTGAATGCAAAATATGTTTTTCATCAATATAGATATATCAATCCTTTTAATTATCTTGATGGCGCCTTGAGTCGTGATGAGTATATAGAAAAATACCGTTTGGAATATCCAACTCTGAGATGTTTAAACGAGAATCTTCCTGAAGATACCAGGATATTATTTATTTTTCAGGGTAACAGAGGACATTACTGTGATAGAGAGTATGTTTTTGATATGAACAATAATAGAAGTACGCTGCGTCAGCTTGTGAAAAGGTCAGATAAACCTGAAGAGATAGTTGCTGGACTCAAGGAGATTGGAATTACCCACCTGCTCATACATTATGATATTTTTAACAGATGGGTGAAGATGAATTTTACCCAGAAAGATCAACAATTGCTAAAAGGATTTTTTGAGAAACACGTTGAATTGCTGTTTTTCAAGAAGCGATATGGAGTATTTCAATTGGAACATTCTTCTTAATTTATACCATTTATGTATATACACTTATACACTTGACATACACTAAATTATCTTAGCGTTCAAATATAGGAGTGTCCTTTTTAATTCCTTGTAGGGGCGGCATTTATGACGCCCGTCATTGATGGTTCAATAAATCGAACCCCTACAGGTCCGCACCGAAGGTGCGATACGTTCAATTGAGTTCAAATTCAAAAGAGGTAAATCATGGAAGAGGTTAATGCCCTTAAAATCAGAAACAATTTAGGTGAGATATTGGACCGCTTGAACAAAAAGGGTGAGCCTATTTTTATCAGCAAGAGTAGGAAAATAAGAGCTGTTTTAGTCACTCCTGAACAATTCGAAAGGCGCTTTTTGGATTGGCAGTCTAAGGAGGAGAAAAAGAGGTTCCTTGAGGTTGTTAAGGGATTGAGAAAGGGGAAGAAGGAAAACCTGAGCAGTATCACTGTATTACGCCAGCTAAGAGGATATGAGAGGTGATCTGGGTTATTGATGCTTCTGTGGCTGTTAGGTGGTTCATAGATGAGGAAGCCCATGCTCATGCAGAAGAAAAAGTAATTGATAGTCCTGAAAGATTTGCCGTCCCCGAACTATTTGCATTTGAAGTCTTTTCTGTTTTACAACGCATACACCCGAATGGTCTTGAGGCTTTTAGAAAAGGCGTCATGCCGCTCCTTCAAGGAGGGATATTACGTCAGCCTATGACAGAGGGTCTCGCACTTATAGCAGATAGGTTTGTTA
>Ga0116200_10001148_pt1 | contig 10077 bp, 7 predicted proteins | sample Mar14436cmmetaG_FD_94478 | JGI IMG/M metagenome (GOLD analysis project Ga0116200, IMG submission 94478) | Marine hydrothermal vent microbial communities from Guaymas Basin, Gulf of California to study Microbial Dark Matter (Phase II) - Marker... ... | reverse complement strand
CCAAAATGAAATTCATTTTAGATAACAATTGTTTAATTTTTACCTAAAGTTATTCACACAACTGAGGTAATATCTCCCCTGCCTTTCCTCGCAGACTGATGTCCATGATAGGTGTAGCTTCGCTAGGCTCAGAATTTACCTCTATTAAAAAGGCCCCATTTTCTTTAGCTATCCATATCAAAGAAGCTGCAGGTTGAACAGTAGCAGATGTACCTACAACTAAAAGTATTTCTGTAGTTTTTATCTCTTTTATTGCTAGTGCTAATATATCAGGATCTAATGCCTCACCAAACCACACCACATGAGGACGAAGCAAACTCTGACATTTTGGACAAAGTGGTGGGAAAGGTAAAGGAATCCTTCTATCCTCTTTTAAAAAATCACATTTTGTACATCTAATCCACCAAATATTCCCATGAAGTTCTATGATATTTTTATTACCTGCCTTACGATGAAGGTCATCTATATTTTGAGTAATAAGGCAAAAATCAGAAATCTTCTGTTCTAACTTAACCAATGCTTTGTGAGCTAAATTACACTTTGCCTTTGATATTAACCCTCTTCTCCAATTATAAAAATCCCAAACAAGCTTTGGATCTTTTTTAAATGCCTCTGGAGTAGCAAGCTGAGTCACATTATATTTTTGCCAAAGACCATCTGCACCTCTAAAGGTAGGAATCCCACTTTCTGCGGATATACCTGCACCACTAAGAACGGTTAGCTTTTTTGTATTTAAAAGAATTTCACGTGTCTTTTCAATCTCATTGTACATATAACCTTTTTTCCAACTCTACTTTAAGCTCTTTAAGACTAAAACCAGGTATAGCACAGCCTTCTTTTGGACAAGTAGCTTGACAATTTCCACAACCCCGACAAAATATGCTATTTATTTCTACAGTCTTTTTTATTTCTCCATTCTTCATATATTCAATAAGCTTTAGGGCTCTATATACACAAACATCCACACAATAGCCGCAACCATCACAATTTTCGTCAATAACATACATCTTTGCTATTTCCTTTCTAAATCCTAAAGCAACACATGCTTCGCAATTTTCACAATAATCACAGTGTAAGCAACGACTTGTTTCATTAATCACTTCATCTAAATTTAATCCTCTTTGCTCTAAAGAAAACCCTTTTAAACGTTCTTCTACTGGCAAAAAACCCGGATATTGTGCAGGTTTTTTAGGAATTTTATCTAATGCTGTTGGCAGTTCAACAATAACATAATCCTTTTTTTCTCTTTCAAACATCTTTCCTTCAAGAAATTGCTTCACAGAATAAGCTACTTCCTTCCCTGCTCTAATAGCATCAGCTGCCCTTCCGATTCTAAACACATCACCTGCTACAAAAACACCCTTTACGGAAGTAGCTAAAGTGGCAGGATCTGCATTTATTCTACCTTTTTCATCTAGAATTGATTTTAGAAACTCCCTATCTGGTATTTGGCCAATGGCAAATACAAGATAATCAGTATCTAAAGAAATTGCCTCATTTGTATCAAATTGAGGGTTAAAGATTTTCCTTCCATCTTTTAGGTCATAAACAGAGGTGCATTTAACAAAGGTAAGCTTAAGTTTACTGTTTTCTTTTTCTACTTTTTGTAACCCGCGAGAATAATAAAACGTTATCCCCTCTTCCTTTCCACACCTTTCATCTTCAACATTAGCCAAAATACCATCCTTTGATGTCCTATCTTCTGATTCAAGACAGGCAAGACTCACCTCTGCCCCAATTCTTCTTAAAGAACGTGCGGCATCTATAGCCACACCACTCCCACCAATCACCATTACCTGTTTTCCTTGATATTTCTCCTTATCTATAGTGCCCTCACTGATTTGAGAAAGGATTTCAATAGCACTTTTTACCTCTTCAAAACCTTGGGCAAAAGGAGGCACTGGGCGAGGTAATGGGGTACCAGTAGCTACAACTACAGCATCATACTCCTTTTTTAAATCTTCAATAGTTACTCTTGCATTTAATTCAAGCTGAATATTTAATGGCGTAATAATTTGATCTACTACAAAATTGACTACCTTTTCAGGCAAACGAAATGAAGGGATAAAATGCAACGCACCACCTGCTCTTTTCTTTGCTTCAAATATAGTAACTTTATAGCCTTCCTTTGCTAAAAAAAATCCCGCAGTTAGACCTGCAGGCCCACTACCTATGATAGCTACTTTCTTTTCTTTTTGAACGATATCAAAAGGACGATAGGGAGAAATCTTTCCTGCAGTGACAGTCTCTTTATACCAATCAAAGATAAACCTTTCAATAAACCTAATACGCACCCCTTCATCCACCTTAAGACGATTACAGGCATCTTCACAAATACCGCATATGTAACCACAGATACCTAATAGAGGATTAAAATTAAACCACTCATCATAAAGTTTTAAAAAAATAGTTTCATCATCACCTGCTTTTATTCCTTTTGCTAATTGTCCTAGCAAAATATTATGCCTTTGGATAGGCCTCATAAGTGGGCAGGCAAAACGACAGGGTGAAATAAATATTCTTTCCATCTTTTACTCCTCACCATAACAAAATAAACCACAATTAAGGCATCTTTTGGCCTCTTCTAATGCCATCTCTTCTGTAAACCCAAGTTCTACTTCTTCAAAATCTTTAATACGTTTACTTGCCTCACGTTCAGGCATCTGATGGCGAGACAGTAATTTTATCCTCCCTTTATCTACTGTAGGTTCAGATAATAAACCTTTAAGCCTGTTTTTTATCGGAGGAATCTCACCCTTTTTAAAAAACAGATGAATACCTCTAGCTGCAAGTCTAGCCGTACCAATAGCATCTACTACCCTTTTAGGCCCCAACACTGCATCACCGGCAGCAAAAATAAATGGAACATTTGTTTGGCAAGTCTCAGGATCAACCACAATAGTACCACCTTTACCGATCTTTAAGTCTTTGCCAATAGGGTCATTTTTTAAAAATTCACTATCTATTTGTTGGCCAATCGCTAGAATCACTGTGTTTGCTGGCATTTCCGTTTCAGTACCTTCAATAGGAATAGGACGACAACGACCACTTTCATCTGGCTTTCCTAGCTTCATTTTGATACACCTCAAAGCACACAAATATCCTTCTTTTTCAACAAAACATAAAGGACTAGTCAAAAATATAAATTTCACTCCTTCCTTTTCAGCTGCCACTATTTCTTCCTCTAAAGCAGGCATTTCTTTACGACTACGACGATATACAACACAAACTTCTTTTGTACCAAGTCTTAAAGCAGTCCTGGCTGCATCCATGGCTACATTCCCACCACCAATCACTATCACCTTTTCTCCTAAATCTGGTCTCTTGCCTTCAGCTACTTCTCTCAAAAAGGCCACACCAGAAATCACCCCTTTTGCTTCTTTACCTTCAATATTTAATTCCCGATTTTTCCACGCTCCTATTGCAAGAAAAATGGCATTATAATCTTTATGTAAATCAGCTAAAGTGAAATCCTTTCCTAGTATTTTTTGAGTTTGAACTTCAATACCTAGTTTTAAAATTTCTTCAATTTCCCAATCTAAAACTTCTTGAGGTAACCTATAGTCTGGAATACCATAACGTAACATGCCCCCCAATTTTGGCATAGATTCAAAAATAGTTACTTTATGTCCAAGACGACGTAAAAAATAGGCACAAGCAAGACCCGCTGGACCTCCACCTATGATGGCCACTTTATAACCTGTATCAGGGGCAACAAATATATCTAACCTCTCTCTTTTTTTCCATTTATAGTCTGCTACAAAACGTTTTAAATAATTTATAGCTACAGGTTCATCTACTTGATTGCGACGACAATGCTCTTCACAAGGCCTTGGACACACCCTTCCCAATACCAAAGGCATAGGCATATGTTCCTTTATAACCAGTAATGCCTTTTCATATTGACCTTTTTTTATCTTTTTAATAAACCTAGGAATGTCTATCTGTGCTGGACAGGCCTGTTGACAAGGTGCAAGACAATCATCATTACGATTAAAACGTAAAATAGATGAAACAGGTGAAACTAGTTCTAAGACTTTTTGTGGACATACAGCCACACACTTACCACATCCAATACACTTATCCTCATCAACAACAGGCAGTCCTTCCTCACCTATGGTAATAGCCTCTTCTGGACAGGTCTTAACACAACTACCAAGTCCTAAGCAACCAATTTTGCATAAAAGATTTACACCATACTGCTTTACTGCTTCTTTACAGTCTAAACCACTAGGATAATCAAATTTTTTTGGTGCTCTTTTACCCCCTCTACATTTTAAAAAAGGGCGCCTAGGTAACTTTTTCCTTTTCATCTATATTCCTACTACTTCCTTAACTGTCTCTCCCAATCTACCTAAATCTTCAGCTACAAAGATACCTGCGTCTTTTAAAGCCTTTATTTTACTTTCTGCTGTGCCCTGACCCCCTGAAATAATGGCTCCTGCATGCCCCATACGTTTTCCAGGAGGAGCAGTACGTCCAGCAATAAATGCTATTACAGGCTTTTTAAAATTTTTCTTGATATAAACAGCTGCTTCTTCTTCAGCTGTACCACCAATCTCTCCCACCATTACCACTCCCTTTGTCTCATCATCTTCATTAAACAGTCTTAAAATATCAATAAAATTGCTACCAGGTATAACATCACCACCAATACCAACACAAGTAGTTTGACCTAAACCTGCCAGCGTCAATTGATAATCTATTTCATAAGTAAGCGTCCCACTTCTTGAAACTACACCAATACAACCAGAAGTGTGAATATGACCAGGCATAATCCCCAGTTTGCAATGAAAAGGAGGGGCAATTAAACCTGGACAGTTTGGACCAATAAGTGTTATATCTGAATGTTCTTCTAAAAAACGTTTTACTTTTAACATGTCTAAAGTAGGTATGCCTTCAGTAATACAAACAATCAATTTTATCCCTGAAGAAGCCGCTTCATAAATAGCATCAGAAGCAAAAGGAGCAGGTACAAAAATGACTGAAGCATTTGCTCCTGTTTCTTTTACTGCTTCTTCTACAGTATTAAACACAGGTACTCCTTCTATCTGCTGTCCTCCTTTTCCTGGTGTAACACCTGCCACTATCTTTGTCCCATAAGAAAGCATCTGTTTTGTATGAAAGGCACCCTCTTTCCCTGTAATCCCTTGCACAAGCACTTTTGTATCTTCACTAACCAGTATAGCCATATCAATTCCCTCCCAAAATCTCAACAATTTTTTTACCTGCGTCACTGATGTCCTTTGCCACAACAAAATTTAAACCTGATTCAGAAAGTATCTTGCGTCCTTCATCCACATTTGTCCCTTCAAGTCTTATCAAAACAGGCACATTAATCTCCACCTTTTTAGCTGCCTCAATCACCCCTTTAGCCAAAACATCGCAACGTAAGATACCACCAAAGATATTAATAAAAATCAATCTTACATTTGGATCAGAAAGTAAAATCCTTAACCCATGGGCAATCATCTCCACATTTGCCCCGCCACCTACATCCAAAAAATTGGCAGGTCTTGCTCCATAAAGTTTAATCACATCCATAGTAGCCATAGCTAAACCTGCTCCATTTACCATGATACCCACATTACCATCTAGTCGTACATAATTTAAACGGTGTTTCATTGCCTCATATTCAAGTGGGTCAAGCTCATCAGGGTCAAGCATCTCCTTTACATCTGGATGCCGGTAGAGAGCACTATCATCAAAATTAAGTTTGGCATCTATGGCTAAAAGTTGATTATTTTCTGTCAATACTAAGGGATTTATCTCAGCTAATGAACAGTCATAACTTGTAAATAACTTATGTAATGTAATTAAAAGTTTTGTTCCTTCTTTTACAGGAAGGCCTGTTTTAAAACATAGATTTCTTGCCTGAAATGGTAAAAATCCCAAAAATGGATCAATGTATTCTTTAAAAATAAGTTCAGGCTTCTCTTTAGCCAGTTCTTCTATCTCCATTCCACCTGCAGGACTAACCATAATAACAGGCCTATTTTTACTCCTATCTATCACAATCCCTACATAAAATTCTTTTTTAATGTCTGCTGCCCTTTCTACTAAAATCTTTTTTACTACCTTTCCTTCCGGACCTGTTTGAGGCGTAATTAAGGGTTTCCCTAAAAGACCTCTCGCAATTTCTTCTGCCTCTTTCAAATCTTTAACAAGTTTCACACCTCCACCTTTTCCTCTTCCGCCTGCTTGAATCTGTGCCTTAATTACCAAAGGGAAACCTAATCCATTAGCTATTTGTCCCACTTCATCTACAGTAGTAGCCAATTTTCCTTCTGGTATAGGTATGGAAAACTTTTTAAAAATTTCTTTAGCCTGATATTCATGAATCTTCATTATTACACCTCAATATGTCTTCTTTTTATAATCTGGTAAAATGATAGGTGATTTTTTTTCTGGCTTTATTCGTGCCTTCTTTAAGGCCCTTAAATATTCCTCAAGATGTTTAAGGGTTAATGTCTTCACTTTTTTTCTTTTTTTAGCAAATACTGCTGCCTTTACCCCTGCTCTTCTGCCAAAAACATTTATGTCCAATAAAGAATTACCCATTAAACGATTATCTCCATGCACACCACCTGTTACTTCTCCAGCTGCAAAGAGACCAGGAACTGTGGTCTCACCCCATTCATTAATGGCAAGACCTCCATTTTGATAATGCAATGTAGGAAAAACAAGCATAGGCTCTTTTGCGATATCAATACCATACCTTTTAAATTGTAAATATTTACTAGCCAATGCCTTTTTAACCGTACCTTCACCCCAAATCATATCCACCATAGGAGAATCAAGCCAAACACCCACCCTACCCGTAGGTGTAACTACACCCTTATTTCTCTCTGTACACTCCCTTATTATCAAAGCTGACTCCACATCTCTTGGCTCAAGAGGATGACAAAATCTTTCACCATCACAATTAAGCGGTTCTGCCCCAAGTGTCCTTACTTTCTCTGTTATGAGCATACCAATACACTGTTCTGGAAAGGCAGCTCCTGTGGGGTGAAACTGAGCATATTTTAGATTTTTTAAAGGGATACCTAAACGATAACCTAATACCAAACCATCTCCTGTTGCTCCATAATGATTTGTTGTGGCAAAACCATGTAAGTGCAAACGACCATAACCGCCTGTCGCTAAAATTACTGCCTTTGCCTTAATGACTAAAAATTCTTCTGTCTCTAAATTATATAAAACTGCACCCCCAATAGTGCCTGTTTCATCCATTAATAATTCAACTGCAGGATAAAACTCTAATATTTTTATTTTATCCATTCTATTTCTTACTTCATCACGCAAGACTCTCATAATCTCTAATCCTGTCATATCTTTTGAAGAATGCATTCTCCTACGGCAAAGCCCTCCTCCTTTTAATTCTTTCATTGTACCATCTGGCTCTTTATCAAACATCACTCCTAAATCCTCAAGCCATTTGATTACAATAGGGGCATCTAAAACTAAAGCGCGCACCAATGATTTATCATTTGTAAAATGTCCTCCACCAATAGTATCTAAAAAATGATAATAAGGAGAGTCATAGGGTAAATCTGCTGCCTGAATACCACCTTCTGCCATAATAGTATTGGCATCGCCATGCCTTAATTTTGTAGCTAAAACCACTTCACAGTCATGATCTGCTGCCATTAAGGCAGCGCTTGAACCTGCCCCTCCCCCTCCAATGATTAAAACATCAGTAACAAGATCAGGTGATTTTATTCTTTTCTTAAAATCTGCTGGATCAATCCAAGGTTGTCCCTGTAAGATCTCAACCAATTCTGTCTGCAACAATTCCCCTTTGTTTGGTCCGATCTTTAATTGTTTTCTTCCTTCAGGGCTATAATCTGGATGATATCTTTTTAAAACCTCTTCATATTTATTAGGCGAAAGTTTTAAAAAATACTTTTGTTTTTTTGCCAACTCAATCCTTTTTGCCCTTGTGCTTTCTACTTTCTCCAATGATGTTTGTAAACTTTCTGGATATCCAGACATAACCAATCTCCTAATCTTCAATAATCAAATATTTCGTCTCTTTTGGTCTCCAGTTTGGATCATAAGGTTCTGGTTCCCATTCTCTTTCTACATAACGTTTTTTTAACTCTTCATCGGATAAGCTCATCAACTCATCTAACATCCAATCAAATTTCCCTGCTTTTATCTGTTCTACTCTCCTCTCTAAGTGTTTTGCCTTAGGCATTAAATATTTTGCATATAATCTCCTAGCCAACATGGCTACATGAAAATGCTGAATTTCTGCTGGACATCTTAAGCTACACATTCCACACATAATACAACTGTGGGAAATTTCAGCACCACTTTCTATATCCCCCTTTATCAAGGCCTGAATATAATCCATCACCTTTATTTCCATAGGGCAGGCCTTAGTACAAGTATTACAGGCAAGACAGCGGAAGGTTTCTGGATATAATTTTTCAATGGTAAAAACATCGGGTTTAAGTTGATTTATATCATAAACGGCTTTATTTGCTGGAACAAACGGAATTTGTGTAAGATACATATAAGGTTGAACAGGTGTCTGGCAAGCCAATCCAAAACGAAGACGATAGTCTCCTGCAATACGATATACTGTAACACAAGCCCCACAAATACCTGCACGACAACCACACCCTCTTATGTATCTGTAGCCAGCATATTCAACTGCCTTCATAATAGTTAGTCCTTCAGGCACCTCGTATCTTTTACCCATAATGAATATAGGAATCATTCTTACTTGCACTTCTTCAGGCATTTCCTTCTTTACCCTTTCCATAATTATACCCCTCTTCAAATGCCTTAAGATTAAATTCTTCTGTTCCTTTAGGAATAGACATCTTTAGTGCTTTTTTTGCTGCCTCTAAACTGATATAAGGTGTTAAGGCGATAAAAAAGCCAAACATAACAATATTAGCCACAACTGCTCTACCAAGTTTTTCTGCAATACGAGTGGCTGGCACAGCATGTACCTTCACCCCTTTTGGTAAATCAGCAGGTTTTACCAAATCTTTGTCAATGAAGAGTATACTATTTTGTTTAATCTGTTTTTTGTATTTTCTAAATGCCCCTTGAGCCATAATAATCATAACATCAGGATCTGTTACGTAGGGCATATTAATCTCTTCTGAAGAAATAACAATATTTGAACTTGAAGCACCACCTCTTGCCTCAGGACCATATTCTTGTGTATAAATCGCTTGATTTCCATCAAATATACATGCTGCTCTCCCTAAAATAAGACCTAAAAGTCCAATCCCTTGGCCACCAAGTCCAGCAATCTTTATCTGTACAGGCTTGAATGCCTTTGTAGACGGTTTCACCTCTACCTTTTTCTTTTTCTCTTCAGGTAATTTTACTTTTCCATCACCCCTAAATTCGCTGATCCCTACCTTTTGAGAAAGTTGTGCCTGCATTGATTCTAAATAACAAGGTATATCTTTATTCACAAACACCCCACAAACAATAGGAGTATCCATTTGAATAATAGCATCAGTAGGATCAGGATTTATTTTAACTACTGTATGATCCAAGAAAAATTTCACCATATCTTTCCCTGTTCTTAATTTATTCCTCCTTCCCCAATTTATAGGACATGCTGAAACTACTTCTATGAAACAAAATCCTTTTTTATTCATAGCCTCAATTATAGAGTTTTTTATGTAATGGGCATGAGCCGATGTCCATCTGGCTACATAACTTGCCCCACAGGCACACATAAGATATGGCAGATTAAACGGCATTTCATAGTTTCCATACACAGAAGTGCTAGACCAAGTTTTAAGTGGGGTGGTAGGACCCAATTGACCACCTGTCATTCCATAGACAAAGTTATTTATACAAATAACTTTAATATCAATATTACGTCTAGCTGCATGAATTAGATGATTACCACCAATAGCTACCAAATCTCCATCACCACTAAAGACAATAACATGCAAATCTGGATTGGCTAATTTTAAACCTGTGGCAAAGGCAATAGGACGACCATGGGTAGTATGGAACCCATCCAATTTAAAATAACCAGCTGCCCTTCCTGCACAACCAATTCCAGAAACAATAGATACTTTATCTAAATCATAT
>Ga0116200_10001144_pt1 | contig 10097 bp, 10 predicted proteins | sample Mar14436cmmetaG_FD_94478 | JGI IMG/M metagenome (GOLD analysis project Ga0116200, IMG submission 94478) | Marine hydrothermal vent microbial communities from Guaymas Basin, Gulf of California to study Microbial Dark Matter (Phase II) - Marker... ... | reverse complement strand
GCTGCCAGCAGATGCAAAAAGTCATGTTTTTTCAAAATGTTCCGTTAAAATGTAGAATAATTATGAAAGTGCTTCATATTAATCGGATTAGAAATTTTTGTGAAGTATTAACTGGGGGCTACTCGGGACACCGCTCAGGGACAGGTGAAAAAAATAAGATTAGATGCCAGATAGAGGTGAAAAATTAGCGTTTACAGCATGTTTGCAAAAAGGAGGTTCTTTATCACAGTTTTCAAAAGAATATCCTACGAAACCAAAAACAGAACTGCCCTCCAGACTTTTGTCCGAAGGGCAGTAAATCAGCAACTATTGAAGGTTAAATTAGAATTTGAACCTGATACCTGCGGTTACACGCCACTGATCATCTGCATCACCATCATAGTCATTGGATACATTGGCATCTTGTGCCCAGGCATCCATGGCATCGCCAGCTACAAGGTAACCAGCAGCAAAGTTAAAGTTCAGGTTCTTCCAGATATTGTACTTGGAAAACAGCATCATTTCCCAACCTACATCATCATCGCCATTGTAAGTGTCTTCCGCAAGCAACATGTAAGCAACAGCAGGAGCAATGCTCCATTTTTTGGTTACCTGGTAATCAGCCTTCAGCCTGAACATGATGAAACCTTTGTCCAACAGATATGGAGCATCTGTCCAGGAATTGTCATCTGTTACCTGCTCTTCGAAGATCACTACATCGCCCGGTACGTCGGTGTCGATGTTGTCGTAGTTATCCGCATCACCATCGTCAGGATCATCGTCACCACTGGCGTACCAGAAGGTAAATGTTGTGGTGAACTTCGGTGTCCAGTGATAACCTAAATCCGTATGAATGAAGTAAGCAGAACGATCAAGAGAATCATCCGTACCATTTTCAACTACGTTCTCGTCAAAATCAATATCACCCCACTGGTAGATGAAATCCCAGTTTGCGAAAAAGGAACGCCACTGGAGGCCACCGTCTAAACCTACCCAATAATCATCCTCGTCGTAATCTACTGAAAAGCTATCATTTGTATTTGGAGCCGTTCCCGCGGCAGTTGACATATCATGGATGCTATAAACGGTACTTTTATCATTTCCCTGTGAAAGCATACAGAAGAAAAGACCAAGCTTGAGACTCAGGTCTTCCCATTTAGGCTTGTAAGTAATCTTGGCAAAAAATGCATCGTCATCTTCAAGCTCATTGGTGAAGTTCTCTTCTGCTCTCACCCATGCAGCCTCGTAATCCAGCATCGGGGTGCTTCCAAAGTAACGAACACCCATCGCAGTTTCTGTCCACAGCCACTTGTTAAGTCCAATGGGCTGCAAACCAAGTCGAAGTCTGCTGCTATGGGATACGAGAGGGTTTTGAAAATCTACATAGAGGAACCTGGTTTCGGTGTTAACACCGTCACCGGAAAGCGAACCACCCTTGCCTTTTCCTACTGAGCCGGGCGTACCAAATTTCACATTACCAACTTCCATGGCCCACACACCCTTGGCCATGTTGTCATCGGTGGTGAATTCAAAACGGAGACGGGCCTTCGTTTCACCCCAGAAATGGTCATTATCCTCATCGCCGTATGCTTCACCACTGTCATCGTTGGTATTTCCCAAAAACCCTTTCTCGCCGGGTGCAAAGAACTTCAACGATTCATATTCTCTACCATTAGCAGGAGAAATGCTAAAGTCGTTGTTCTTGGAACCTGTAAAGTCCTGAGTAACAATAGCTTCAGTGTTATTCGTTACTTCAAACCGGTTGTTGATGTCTGCATGAATCTTAAAGTCGACTGCATAAGCTGGAAATGCCATCAGGCAAACCAGAAATGCAAAACCAAGAAAGATAAAAAACTTTCTCTTCATAACTTTTCCTCCTTTACTTGACTGAATATTTTAGCCCCTAAAATACCATCAATTGTTTCATCCAGCTTCTCCTTCGAGTCAATCTACTCCCATAATCAACCCGAGATCATCGAAGCGCCTGTATCACCTCCTTTCTTCTCTCTTTGTACCCAAACAGGCAGCACCTTACCCATACATCAGTATAATAATGAATAACAATATATTAATTTTTTACTAACTACCCTCTGGGTACACTTTGCACATTATCTATTTCTATACAGAAATTTTCTCTTTCTGTCACATAAAAAATGCAATTTGACAAAATTTTTTCTAAGGGCTTGGATTCCCGCCTTCGCGGGAATGACGTTGATACTTTCCATCTCCCATTCCTGCATTATCCCTTTGTTATTCCTGCCCACGCAGAATCCAACGATATAAATTTTAATCACCTTTTCAATGGTTTCAACACACCAGAAATCTCTCTCGAGACCCTGCACCCACTTATAATATGATACCGTGACTCCGCCCGCGTTTGCAAGAATATCCGGAATATGATGTATCCCTCTTTCAAAAAGTATCTCGTCGGCTTCCGTAGTAGTGGGGCCGTTTGCGCCCTCAGCTATGATGTCAGCTTTGATCCTGTCCGCATTGTGCTTGGTAATGACGTTTTCAAGAGCGCACATGGATCCAAGCCATTAGGATTATATACACCACCTTTGCTATCGCTCACAGCAATAACCTTAGCACCATCATTATGGATTATCTGCGCTGCATTGTAACCGACGTTACCATAGCCCTGGATCACAACCGTCTGGTCTTCAACGTTCTTGTTCAGCCTCTTTAACAAATTATAAATTGTGAAAATACAACCAGGGCTTGTGGCCTTGTTTCTCCCGAGAGACTCTCCAATATCAATAGGCTTCCCGGTAACAACTCCCGGTTCAGCATAACCAACAGCAATACTATACGTGTCCATTATCCAGGCCATAATCTGAGGGTTTATATGAAAGTCTCCTATTCTACTAAGCCTATCTTGAGCCAGGAGCTTTTATTGTTCGTTGTCGCTGGCCACATTAAGTCCAGCAATGCTGGTTAGTATATACATCGGGAGCTGGTATGTCGGTATGAGGGCCAAAAACGTTTATCAGTTCAGAAGTGTAACGTCTTGTTAGTCCCTGGATTTCACGTCGCGACATCTGCTTGGGATCGCAAACCACGCCACCTTTGGCACCACCGAAAGGAATATTTACCGACGCATCCAGGTCAATTCTTTTTGCAACCAGGTCAAATTGTTCCAGAGCATTTTCTAATGGACTCGGATTTGTCATACTTTCCTCCTTGATGCATTAAACAAAAGAATTATTTATTACCTGGATGATATTGTATTAATCTGCAGGCGTGGACAGATCATGCAACGCTCGCGGCCAGATTCAACCCCAAATCAAAGGCTTTTCTGTTAAGGTCGAGAAATTCAGACGGGACCCTGTGTTCAAGAACTTCGAGGAGAGATTCAGGTCTGACTAGCTTTTCCAAACCAATAAGTGTTCCCAACACACATATATTGAATACCACTGGCTTCCCAATTTCCTCCATCACGGCATCATACATCCCGACTTCCACCTGCCTTGCATCCACTTTACGGGCAAGTTTCACAAAGTGACTATCGGCCAGGAGCAAACCGCCGGGACGAATCAAGGGCGAAAATTTATTGTATGCTTCCTGGGTGAGGCAAACCAGGATGTTGGGCTGGTCAACTTTCGGATACCTTATTTCTTTTGTATCTATGATTACATCTGCTCTTGTGGCTCCACCTCTAGCTTCCGGCCCGTAAACCTGAGTTTGCACGGCGTTCAATCCTTCGTGAAGAACAGCTGCTTCGGCAAGGATAACAGATGCTGTAATAACTCCCTGCCCCCCAGATCCTGAAAAAATGATTCTATTTCGCGCCATAATGTATTACCCCTTGCTAGCTTTCTCTATTAATTTCTCGTACTCAGCGCAGTATTCCGGTTTATCCACATCCACAAAAATCCCCCTCTCGATGAGAGTAGGATCTTCTTTTTTCTTTTCAGACCCGATGGGCACGGTACGGTCCCTGAAATATTTCATCAGGTCTACAGCATCCCCAATCTTATTTTTCCGCCCATAATAGGTCGGACACTGGGTCAACACCTCAACCACCGAAAAACCTTTGTGGGTAAGAGCCTTTTCAAACATCTCAATCATAGATTTTGCATGATACGTGGTAGTCCTGGCAACGAAAGATGCTCCAGAGGCTTTGGCGAGTTCGACTATATCGAAAGCCTGGTCAATGTTTCCGTAAGGGGCAGTGGTCGCCTTTGCACCGTAGCCGGTAAGAGGAGAATATTGCCCACCTGTCATACCATAGATCTGGTTGTTCATAATTATTGCTGTTATATCTATGTTCCTTCGAGCGGCATGTATCAGGTGATTCCCCCCTATTGCCGTGGCGTCTCCGTCGCCCATGGGGACTATCACATTAAGCTCTGGCCTGGCCAGTTTCAGACCGGTCGCAAAAGCAAGAGCTCTTCCATGAATGGTATGGAGAGTGTGAAAATCCACATACCCCGACAATCGCGCAGAACAACCTATTCCGGTAACCATAACGATATCATTCTTGTTCCATCCCAGTTCCTCGATTGCACGAATCAAATTATTCATAACAATGCCATTACCACAACCTGCACACCAGATGTGAGGCATAAACCGCTCGCGCAAATAGTCTCTTACAGCCATTCTTTATACTCCTTTACCCTGAATGACCCTCAAAATATTCCTTATCTTTGTTGGAGTAATAAAAGTCCCGTCAATACTGTTGGCCAGGAAAACCTTTTCAGGGTCATCCACAGCCTTTTTAACTTCCTGGATTATCTGCCCCATATTCATTTCAACAACTATAACGTACTTTGCGTGTTCACATCTTTCACGAACGTACTCCGCAGGAAAAGGCCATAACGTTTGCAATTCCAGTAATCCGAGTCGTTCGCCGCGAGCACGCCTGTTTTCCACAACATGCAATGCAGATCTTGCAGATGAACCGTACGAAATGAAAATACATTCTGCGTCGTCCAGGAAAAAGTCTTTTGCGTGAGTCATATCCTGAACATGGCCTTCTATTTTATCGATGAGATGCCTCATCAATCCATAGGCAATCTTCGGATTATCTGTGGGAAACCCCCACATGTCATGCATAAGGCCGGTTACGTTATACCTGTGAACGCCGCCGAAATCAGACATTGGCAAGCGGCCATCTTCTCTGGGCAAATAAGGATGATAGTCAGTACCCTCGGGTACAGAAGTTCGAAGTCTTTCAACAAGAGGAACCTCGCCAGGCTCAGGGATAACAAGCTTTTCCCTCATATGTCCAACCACTTCGTCAAACAACAAAATAACAGGGGTTCTGAAAGTTTCGGCTATGTTGAAAGCTTCTACGGTTATTCTGAAAACATCTTGATGATTGGAAGCTGTGAGGGTGACAATAGCATGATCCCCATGAGTACCCCATCTTGCCTGCATTACATCACCCTGGCTAACCTTTGTGGGCAAGCCTGTCGACGGACCGCCTCTTTGCACGTTTACTATCACACATGGAATCTCCGCCATAACGGCATACCCGATCGCTTCCTGCTTCAACGAAAATCCCGGGCCACTGGTAGCAGTCATCACTTTGAGGCCGGTGAGAGAAGCACCAATAACGGCACACATGGAAGCAATCTCGTCTTCCATTTGAATAAACTTCCCCCCTCTCTGGGGTAATTTCAAAGACAGTAACTCTGCTATTTCAGTGGACGGAGTAATAGGGTATCCGGCGAAAAAATCCAGTCCGGCGTATAAAGCACCCTCCACGCATGCTTCATTACCCTGCACAAAACGGATATTCTTTTCAGCCATCAGTTCTTACCTTTCAAACATCTCCGGTTTAATCTCTTTTTGTGCCCTTACTTACACCAGTTCAATCGCAATATCAGGGCACCTGATTTCGCACAAACCACAAGAAATGCACTTGTCAGGGTGCTCAACTTTAACTTTTCCGTCGTCATCCAAGGCAAGCACCCCCTTAGGGCAAAATTCCACGCAAATTCCGCATCCCTTGCACCATTCACGATTGATTTTATGCTCTTTTTTCTTTTTCATTCCACATTTCCCGGATCAGAATATACCAGCTGACTTCATATAATCAGCAGAAAATACAAACCAGAGTATTCAAAATCTTCCAAAACCCCTTATCATCAAACTTTTATCTGTACAACCACTAAGATGTCAAATTTTTCACTCTTTTTTCACTACTGTAAAACCAGACCGGCCGACGGAATCACAGCAACACCGATAGCAGTCAGGGTCGCGGTAATAAACATGACGACCAGCGCCTAACCAACAAGGATTGTCAGGGCATCGATGCTCGAGCAACCAATAAACTGCAAGAAGGCTATTATGATCCTTTTCTCTGTAAGCTTCAACCGTTGTTGTCTTGTATCTCCGAGATGCAAGTTAATGGCTATTTCCCCTTGAAAACCGGGTCCCTCTTCTCCAGCATGGCGCTTACAGCTTCATGGTGGTCTTCAGTGTAATGGCAAAGAGCCTGGTATGCGGCAGATATCTCCAGGACTTCAGGCAAAGTCATATTTTGAGAAAGATACATCAGCCTTTTGACCATTCGAAGTATTCTCGGGGGTTTTGAAGAAATTTCCCCGGCAACCTGTAATGCCCGTTCCATGAGTTTTTCCGCGGGCACTACTTCACTTACCAGCCCAATCCTGTAAGCCTCTTCAGCATCTATTACCCTGCTGGTAAAGGCCAGCTCCAGCGCTTTCTGAAATCCTACAGCTCTTGACAGGAAGTAACTTCCGCCATCTCCCGGTATAAGCCCCACAGAAACAAACGTTTCTCCAAAACGAGCCTTTTCACTGGCGATACGAATATCGCACATGCAGGCCAGGTCGCAGCCTGCGCCGATAGCCGGGCCGTTCACCGCCGCGATGGTGGGTACATCAAGATTATAAAAAGCAAGGGGAATCCTCTGGATTCCTCGCCGATAGTTTTCCTTAATTTCTTCAGGAGTCCCTGAAAAAATTCCTTCCCTGTTTTTCATGTCTTTAATATTTCCTCCGGCACAGAAAGCACTCCCTTCTCCGGTAACGATCAATACACTCATGTTAAAATCGTCTTGCACCATTTTGATCGCGCCAACAATCTCATCAACTATTTCATCGTCGCTGATGGCATTTCTGATCTCAGGCCTGTTCAACGTCAATATGGCAACATGATCGTTAATTTCAAATTTTATGTTGGAAAAATTCATGATATCAGCCTCCCCGGTAGCTAAATCCAGATGATTTTAAATTGATTTATCCGGCAACAGCGCTCGCAATGGTTCGATTTGTCAACATGCCATAGTCACCTCTGGTTTTGTGAGGTGTAAATTCGTCGATGAAAGACACTTCTCTAAATCCGGCATCGCGGAAAATATTGAGGAGCTCCACTTTTTTGAATAACCTGGAAAAGTACGTGATGTCCCTGATAAGGCCTTTTTGCCTGCTTAGAACAACCTCGCGCACAACAATTCCGTTTGATTCAAGCTTCCTGTCCCGGCACACAATCAGATCATCATCTGCTTCATGCCACGATTGAGGGCGAAATTGACTTACAATGTAATTTCTGTTCACCAGGTCCACCACAATTTTTCCACCGGGCTTAAGTACCCTTGCTACCTCAGAGATTATCAGGCAGTTATCCTCATCATTCCTGAAATAACCAAAAGAATTGCCCATTATTACCACATGATCAATTGATGACTCTTTCAGGCAAAGACAGCGTGCATCGCACCGAAGAAAAAGGATGTTAAGTTTGGCCTCACACGCTTCTCTGATACCACAAGCTAAAAGCGGAAATGAATAATCAAGAACAACCACATTTCGATACCCGCGCCTCGCCAGCTCAAGAGCGTGTCTCCCCTGCCCTCCGCATAAATCAAGGATAAAATCATCCGCTTCCGCTTCCGTTAACTCCTCAATGAGATCCACTTCGACTCGAGTTATTTCTGTATTGGCAATACTTCTTGCGTCGGTAGCAAGATAAAGTTCATCAAAAATCTTTCGCCACCATTCAGGATCAAAATTACTCATCCGGATGGCCCCCAAAAGAAAAAAGCCCATCGGCAGCCATCAATGCCGGTTCCCCGTTCCAGGGAGCCAGGCGCGCCAATCTTATTTCTTCCTCTGCAATATCAACAAATTCATCCAGTTTTCCTTCGCGCCACATCTGTTCCAGTTTCACGGCATCTTTCCAGAGATTAACCGAGTACTCAGTAAGCGCTTCAACCTGAGCTTCGTTTATGAGGCGTGGCCTTAGGGCTGTTTTAATTGGTCCGAGAAGATAGGTATGGCCCATCTCCACTGCCTTCTCGTCCACACTTTCTTTAATTTCTTTCAGCGTGGAGTAAGGAATCGAAAGTATACTCCGGTTTATTTGATCTACGAGTTCTTTTGTCGAAGTATCTCCTGGAAGAATGGCAAGGGCTTGAGTCCCACCACCTGAGCCCACATTGGTGGGAATACCTCCGAAGCGCCCCAGAAAACCAATCAATCCACCGTCGGTTATAAGACACCGAAAATCCGTCTGCCACCGCTTTAGGATCACCTCTTCCGCATTGTCATCCAGCCAGGGCGATTCTTCCGCCCAAAGGTTGAGAGGCACAAGTTCCTGAACAATATAATTGTTGAGCTTCAGCGCTTTTTCTATGTCCTCGTCAGGTGTCTCACTTTTAAAACCAATGACAATACCTTTTCCCGAATAGCCCTGAACGGGTTTTAAAATTAATCTTTCAATGTTTTTTCTTGTCCATTCAACAAGGTCCTTAATCTTTTCTCCTTCCGGTCCGGTAGTTGAACGGGCAAAAAACCTCCTCGTCCAAGGAGTTCTCTCTACGGTAGTACCAAAAAACTTATCTTTGTAGGTATCCGTAACTGCCTCGAATACGCCTTTTGCACCCACAGGTTCCATACCTCTTGGATTGACCACCACTTTGTATTCAATGGCTTTTTTGAGTGCACTTAGATCGTATTCTTTTTCCAGTTCAAGGATTACATCATTATTGAAATCCATGTAGATCAGGGTGACCGGTTTCCCTTTTAAGTAAATCTGCCCGTTTTTTTCTTCGAATTCATGAGGTGCAGCCAGCTCCGCTGACACACCCGGAATTGAATTCAGATACTTTACAAAATTGCTGTTCTCAACAACAGTGCCGATAGTGTCCGGTTCTGCTGTGAGCACAATATAAGGTTTTTCTCCCGGGTGTCTTTTCTTGTGAGCCCTGAGAAGCATCTCCGCAAACAGGGGAACCGGATTTAGCAAAGGATGAGAAAAATTGAGCGGTATATCCAGCTTCATAACTTCGTTTAGACGATCCCAGCAAAATTTCCCCAACTCTTGGGTAATTCTTTGGTAGTCCCACCCGCCGGGGCTTCCCAGATTCCATTCCGAATGATAGCCTAAAAAATTCTTCACAAAACACTCTCCTAACTTTTAATTTTTCAACAAAATATAGTCAGGCGAAAATATTATTTTTTTGAACAACATTCAAGGCGAATTTTCAAATAGGGTCAGGATCTTCTCTTTTGACTTGAACTATGTGAAATACGCAACTAAATTGTAGATGTCATCCGGGATTAGTAATTTGTATTGCGATAACTCGATGCTGAAGAAAGGGGTAGAATAATGGAAAAGCGGAAAGTGCTGATGGACTGGGGTTATATGGGATATGTGGAAGACGGAGAAGGCGATCCTATTGTATTCGTTCATGGAGCCGGGAACAGAGGTGAAGTCTGGTCGAAGTTGTTCGGCATTCTTAGAAATCATTGCCGCATTATAGCTCTTGACCTTCCGGGACACGGAGAATCGAGCTGCATACAGATTAAATCTGCGGATGATTATACCAGTGAAGTTCTGGCTTTCCTTGATAAAATGGAACTGGAAAATGCAACACTGGTAGGTCATTCCATGGGCGGGGCAATTACCATCAAAGCCGTCCCTGCTACGGATAGGATAACAAAAGGAGTTCTGGTTGGTACCGGGCAAGAATTAAAGGTTAATCCAAAGTTGCTCGATGGTCTCAAAACAGATTTCCTTCAGTGGGCACAAACAATGGCAAAATGGAATTTTCTGAAAGTTGCCCCTGAAGAAGTAATAAAGAATGCGGCCGAAATGATGATTGAGGCGGGAAAAGAAGTCCTTTACAATGACATGTACGCATGTTC
>Ga0116200_10001143_pt1 | contig 10102 bp, 7 predicted proteins | sample Mar14436cmmetaG_FD_94478 | JGI IMG/M metagenome (GOLD analysis project Ga0116200, IMG submission 94478) | Marine hydrothermal vent microbial communities from Guaymas Basin, Gulf of California to study Microbial Dark Matter (Phase II) - Marker... ... | reverse complement strand
GCTTAGGTCCCCATCATGTGGCCACGGGAGGAGGCCGCCCATTCATCTCGTGGAGGGCCTCTCCAACCCTTCCTGGGCGGTACCGCCGTCGCGCCGTGGCCTCCATAATGGTTGGGGTTGATCTCCGATAAAAACTTATCGTATGCAGCTTATAATCATGAGAAGCTTTCCGTCATACCGGCGCCCGGCAAAAGGAGAAACGCTTTTCTGAGACCTGAGAGAAAAATTGAATGGAGGCCGACCGGAAGAGGAGCAGCGCATGAGCAGGCGAGGCCTGCTGGGGGAAGCCTCAGCAAGCGTAGCCTGCGAGTGCATCATGCGCCCAGTGCGCGGGCGCCGCTTCGGCGGTAACCAAGCTGGGCGTGTGGTGTGACTCAAGGGCGCATAGGCCTTGGTTAAGCCCGTGAGGAGATGCGCCTGTAGGTCACGTTGCTCCGAAAGTCGGCCTCCTTAGATAATTTTTTATATCTTCCAATTTGGGAAGCAGATTTCTATTTAATCTTAGATAGGTTTTCGGTCTTAGTGGTTTGACTTTTAGGGCGTCGACGTTTATGATGTAGATCATGTGGAGTTTCATCTCTTCGAGCTTTTCGAGATTTATCTTGGGTGTTGAGTAATATCTGTCGCAGAGGTTTTTCAAGAGCTCTATCTCGTTTCTTCTTCTCCTAGATCTTAAGAGGGCTGTCGGTATTTGTAAGATGTTGTGTGGTGGGGTTGCGAGGCTGAATCTATCAGCGAGCATGCTGTATCTGGCTATTTTGCTGATTATTCTCGCCGTTAGGTAGCTTTGTGGATCTAAGGCATTTTCAGGCGATGTGAAGCCGGTCTCGACCTCAACTATAATGCTCCTTCCATTTTTCCAGGCCATTATGTCTGCGACTAGATCATTTTCCAGCGGATGCTCTAACGATACTTTATAGCCCTTATCGATTAGATATGCTCCCATAACGAACTCCATTATCGAGTGATTAATCTTGACCTTATTCGACTCATGTAAGGTTATCAGCCTATCTCTCATCTCATCTATTCTACTCCAAATCTCTTGACCGTAGTGCTTTTTGAGCTTCTCAGCCATGAACTGAACGTCTCTCTCAAATTTATCCATCTGATGGCTTGCCTAAAAATCCATAAGATTAACTTAAACCGCTTTGGCCATGTTTTCCCGATCTTCTATTGGCTTCTTTCCATGGATATGGCCATAGATTCATCTTGCCGCCGAGATGATCGTAGCTCGAATTCTGCCATACATAACCTCGATTCTCTGCTTCACCTCATATCCGGCTTCAGCTAAAGATCTCGAGAAAAGCGCGGGCTTCGAAACGATCACCGTTAAAGTTGAGTTTGGAGAGGCTTGAGCTAAACTCTTACAGATCCTTCTATAGAATCCCTTGATGTCCCTTATCCCCATTCTTATCCCATATGGTGGATTGAAGATTATATGATCCGGCGTGTGTTGGAGCCATTCTCCGATCTTGAAGATGTCTGCAATCGAGAACTCCAGCTTATCAATTAGTCCTGCCCTTTCAGCGTTCTTCCTCGCACCCTCTATGCTCTTTGGAGAGGCATCGGTTCCGAGTATGCTTAACTTCAGTTCTGATTTGATGGATCCCTCAAGCTCTCTCGACAGCTTCTCGATCAACTCCTTCTCAATGAATCTTAGATTTGAAATCTTCAATTCACCCCTTCTTGAACCCAAGGGAACATCCATTCCCATCAATCCAGCTTCTATCGGAATCGTTCCACCGCCACACATAGGATCGAGTAAGCTCATGCTCGGATTCCATCCAGCTATTCTAAGCATCCCGATAGCTATGGTTGGATGGAGAGCTGCTCTATGATGATAGACTCTGTAAAATCTATGATGGAGAGATTTTCCAGTCGTATTTAGTCCCATGAAGAACTCCGAGTCTCTGAGGAGGCAATAGAACTCTATGTCTGGTTGGTCGAGATCCACCTTAAGCCTCTTACCCTTGCTTTCTCGGAAGCTCTCGATAATTGCTCTCCCAACGGTCGATGCTATATCCAGGCTCGTGAATGGATAGTTCTTTGAATGCCTCTCAGCCTTAACGGCGAAGCTTTGATCGGGTTCTATGAACTCGCTATAATCTATATTTCTGGCGCAACGATAGATGTCGTCTAGAGTTTCCACGTTTATTCTCGCCAACATTATGAATATCTTATGGAGCATTCTCGAGGCCAGGTTCAGTTTTGTGAGTTGCTCTCGATCTGCCTCGAAGATTATCTTGCCTATATCTGGCTTAACCTCTACGCCTATAAGTTCTTCGCATTCTCGCGCAGCATATTCTTCAAGTCCCATCACGGTGGTTGCGAAGCATTTGAATCGCATGGCCACGCTTCACGTAAAGATCTCTATCACATCTCCATCCTCCAATATGTGTTCAGGTCCTACCTGTTGGCCTTGAATCTTGACAGACTTCCCCCAAACCCTTGCATATCTCATCTTCTCGGCTAATTCTCGGTGGATGATCCTAGCAATTTCCCTCACGGTGCATCCCCTCCCTACCACGATCGGCTTCTCAGCTCTAACACCATCTCTCTGCGTATAGATTCTGATCAATCCAAGCGTGTTGAAGATGAGCTTCTTCAATATTTCTGTTCCCGATCCGTTTTCCGCAGAGATCTCCACGAATGATATCCGATTTCTCTCTAAGAATTTTTCAAGCGTTGTTAAGCTCTCTCGATCTGCGGCATCTATTTTGTTGAAGACCACGACTGCCTTCTTGAAGATGAGTTCTCTTAGAATGGAGTCCTCTAGGTCGCTTAGATCAGCTTCTCCCCAAATCTTCACGACGGCATTTCGTATTCCCATGGATCTCAATAGCTCTGAGGCTTCGCGATAACTTGCCTTGAGCTTCCCGAAGACTACCAATCTTATTCCGCCGCTGTCTTTTCTCTCAACCTCGATTCGGCATCTCTTCGGTCTTATCGTTACACCGAACTCGTCCAACAACTCGACAATCTTCTTGAATTGAGTTATTGGATCCTTGGAGGAATCGATCACTATCAATATTAGATCAGAGTTTTTCGCGAAACCGATCGATCTCCCGGTAAAGGAGGTCTCTTCAAGCTCTTCCGTGAGGATCGCTGGAAGCTCAACCAATTGGAGTTCGACATCATCATATAGCATCATTCCGGGAGTCGGCTTCGTCGTCGTCAGCTGATAGGGCGCCACCAGAGGCTTAGCATTCGTCAAGGCTTTCAAGATACTAGATTTACCCGAATTCGCCGCGCCGATCAAGGCTATTTGAGCGGCACCCTCCTTAGGTATCGAGAAGTAGTCTCTTCTACCCGGCTTCGCAGCCGCTTTCCGCTCGGCCATTCTTCTGAGTTCTGAGATCCTCCTCCTAATTCTGCCCCTAAGCTTCTCAGTCCCCTTATGAGCTGGAATTAAGCTGAGTGCTTCCTCCAAAGCCTTGATTTTTCCCTCGATGGTCTTCGCTGCCTGATACTTGGCTAAAGCTTTCTGCGCCTCGGCTGGGAGATTCGCCGGCATCCCAACTAATTTATCACGATTCCAAGATAAATGGATGAGTCTCAGGTTAGATAGTCTATAGCCGCGCCGAGATAGACTCTTGCAGCGTTGACCAGATCCTCTACTTTCACTCTCTCATTATAGCCGTGGATTCCCTCCATCTCCGCTGGGCCATAATGGATTGTGGGGATGTTCGCCTTCCTGAAGTGTCTGGCATCGCTTGAGGCCCACTCTAAGAACGGTTTCGGCTCGATTCCGAGGATCTCTCTAACATTTTTCTCGACCACTTTAACTATTTCCGAGTTCGGTGAAGTATAGTTTGGTTCGCCGACGCCGGCGAACTCTATTTCTCCGTATTTCTCGACGATCTCCTTTATCCTTGACATGATCTTAGCCGCCGATAATCCTATCGGGATCCTGATGTCTATCTCCAGCTCGCATCTATCCGGAATGATATTCACCTTTGTTCCACCTCTGATTATTCCGAAGTTTATGGTTGGATGATCTATCGCCTTACTCGCCTCACTCGACACAAACTTCTTCAATAAATTCCTCGAATATTCGGCCACATCGAGTAATTCTTTTGGAAGCTCGCCCCTCATCTCCGTTACCTTCATGAGTTCGCGGATAAGGTTAACGGATTTCACTATCGCGTTGTCTCCGATGAAGGGTGATAGGCTTCCATGACCGGGGATTCCCTTGACGATTATCTTGGCCCAGATTGCTCCCTTCTCTCCAATATTTATCAGATTCATTCCAGTTGGCTCGGCGATTAGGACGGATGATCCCAAGGCTTTTCCCCCCTCGACTAAGTAGGCGGCTCCATAGGTTCCCCCAGTCTCTTCATCCGCGACGCATACTAGCTTCAATCCTCCCCTTAATCGATCCTCAAACTTAACAAGCTTCTTGAAAGCGTAGATTATTCCCGCTAGCCCGCCTTTCATGTCTGACGCTCCTCTCCCATGTAGATATCCGTCTCGAATCTCTCCTGAGAATGGGTCGAAGCTCCACCTAGACCTATCTCCAATCGGAACCACATCGAGATGCCCATTCAAGACAAGAACTCTCTTGGATCCTTTCTCACCTATCTCCGCTATGAGATTGACCTTCTTGTCAGCCGGCTCACATAGCTCAACCGACACTCCCTCTTCCTCAAGATAATTCTTCACGAAAGCTGCAATCTCACTTGTATCCCCAGGCGGGTTCACGCTTGGGATCTTAATGAGTCTTGAAGCAAGTTCAACGACTTCCTCTCCATGGAAATCTTCGAAGACCTTTTCCTTAAATTCACGTCCATCCATCTCGACTCAAATTGAATGTGTTGGCCATGAATATAACTTTAGGGCTGAACTGCATAACTCCCTCAGCAATCCTTAACATGATAATCTTTAACATCTAGCGATGTTTCTTCGGAGTCAGAGATGGCGTTAAGAAAGTTGATGGAAGAGGCTGAGAGGCTCTTGAGATCTGCGGGAGTGGAAGAGCCTAGAATAGAGCTCTCCAGAGATCCTAGATATGGAGAGATCACATCTCTGGCGGCGTTCGAGCTCGCTAAGAAGCTTAAGAAGTCTCCGAATGACGTAGCATCAGAGATCGTTGATAGGATCAAGTCTGAGCGAATGGAACTCGTAAAAGAGGTTGAGGCCATTAGAGGCTACATAAACTTCAAGGCCGATTGGATCAGATACTCAGAAGAGATCCTGAAGGAGATCTTAGAGAAGGGCGAGAGATATGGATCGGTCGAGATAGGGGCTGGGAGGAGGATCATAATCGAGCACACGAGCGTGAATCCGAACAAGCCTCTCCACGTTGGGCATGCGAGAAATACATGTTTGGGGGACTCCTTAGCTAGAATCTTAAGATTCATCGGATATGATGTAATCGTCTTGAATTACATCGATGATAGTGGAGCCCAGATGGCAGACCTAATCCTAGGATTCACGGAACTCGGATATCCTCTAGATCCGCCGAGAGAGATGAGATTCGACGAATATTGTGGAGACATAGTCTACGTCGAGGTCTCGAAGAAGGTTGAAGAAGATAGAAAGCTCGCGGAGAGGAGGAAGAAGATCGTGGAAGAGATAGAATGTGGAAAGGGGAGATGCTATGAATTGAATAAGAAGGTTGTCGAGAGGGTTTTGAGGGATCAGATTAAGACCTGCTGGAGATTAGGTGCAACTTATAACATATTGAACATGGAGAGCCAGATAATATCGCTCAACATCTGGAATGAGATCTTCGACAAACTCAAAGAAAAGAAGCTCATCTACCGCGCTGAGAGCGGGGCGAAGGCTGGATGCTGGCTCCTCGATCTCTCGAAGCATCCAATCTTCTCAAAGGAGGGTGACGAGGTTCTGGTTAGAAGCGATGGGACGACGACTTACGTCGCTAGGGATATAGCCTATGCCGCTTGGAAGCTCGGCGGAACGACTAAGGATTTCAAATATTCTATCTGGGGGGTGAATCCAGATGGCGGGAAGATCTACATAACCGATGAAGCCGGAGATATTGAACTCAAGATAAGAGAAGTAGACCGGGTGATCAACGTCATAGATGTCAGGCAGAAGAGACCTCAAGAGATCGTAAAGTATGCCTTAAAATTACTCGGATTGAGATCTGAGAAATATATCCATTACGCATATGAGGTTGTGGCCTTGAGTGGAAAGGACGCCGAGAGACTTGGATATAGTGTTGAGCAGGGAGAAAAAGTCGTTCATATGAGTGGGAGGAAGGGATTATACATCAAGGTCGAAGAGATGCTCAACATGTTAAAGGATAGAGCTCTAGAGGAGGTGGAGAAGAGGCATGAAGATTGGAGCATGGAAAGGATGATGGATGTCGCGGAGAAGATAGCGGTCGGAGCATTGAGATATGCGTTGATAAAACCCGACATCGACAAATTAATAGTCTTAGATACAGATGAGATCTTGAGACTTGAAGGAGATACAGGTCCATACCTCCAATACTCTTATGCCAGGGCTTGTAGAATTCTGGAGAAATCTGAGGATGATCCATCGGTTAAACCCCCGGTGGAGCCTCTTGAAGCTGAGAAGAAATTATTGAGGATGATGGCGATTCTTCCGAAGATGCTCTTAGAGTTTGATGAGAATTTACTGATTAAGCCTATCGCGAATTATGCGTATAGGCTTGCATCAAACTTCAACGACTTCTATGAGAAGGTTCCGGTTCTCAGAGCTCCGAAAGATGTTAGGAGGTTTAGGCTTGGAATAGTCTCGGCGTTTAAGATAACATTAGCTAATGTTTTGAGACTTCTCGGAATTCCATTGATGGAGGAGATGTAGGTCTACTCTATCTGAACCCTGAATCCTTTCCTCTCTTCTCCAGCCTTCTTCAAGACGACCTCTAAAACTCCGTTCTTGTAGGATGCTTTGGCGCTCTTCGGATCGACCTTCGCGGGCAGATCGACCTCCTTATAGTATTTCCTCTGTGGGGTGTCGACTGAAATTATCAGTCTGTCTTCGGTTGCGTTAAGGTTTATGTCTTTCTTCTCAACTCCTGGAACCTCTGCGACCACCTTCACTACATCTTCCTCTTCGTATACGTCGACTAATGGCTCCCTGGCCTCGGTCAGCTCAACCATCTCAGGTCTTCCTCTGGGAGGTCTGATGTTCCCGAATTCTCTTATTATCGGCTTGCCATCGGGTCCGATCCTTATCGAGTATCCGTAGACTATTGGCCCAAATTCTCTTATTATCCCTCTATCAGTTTTCCTCTCCCTGATCAAGCTCCTTGGAAATTCTCGCTCAAGCTCCTCGAATGACTTCGAGAACATCTCATCGAGTTCCTTCATCATTCTCTCCATCTCCTCAAAGATCTTGAAGAACGGTGAACGCCTCCTCCACCACCTATCCCAGCTCATAACACGAATACACCTCAACAGATGATTCTCCCGCACTTATATAACCATATCTCAAGAGATCTATGATATCAGGATGGAAGTCGATTCATAAACCGGGAGAAAGGACTTGAGAAAAATATGCGGGCCCGGTGGGATTTGAACCCACGATCTGCGGCTTAGGAGGCCGCCGCCTTATCCATGCTAGGCCACGGGCCCATCGAATCTTAAGCGTATTTAGCTTATATTTTTACCTTGTTGGTTTTGAGGATGTTTTCACTTAGGCTTATGATTTTCACTCTTGATATCCATCTCAAGAGATATGCTGGGAGATCATAGAACTTGGCGCATCTTAGGAGTACTGCTGAGTCGCTTGTTATGATGGTCTGCTTAGATTTTTGGAGCTGGGAGTCAACAGTCTTCGTCGTCTCAGCGTCTCCAACCAATCCCATCTCCCTTAAGAGCTGTCTTACGTAGCCGGCTATCTCACCGCTTTTACTTATCTGACTCTCAAACAAGATCTTCACGGACGCGATCCTCAATTCCTTCAACGCTTTTAGGAGTAGTTTTAATGATTCATGCGTCTTCTCGGTAAGCTTATATTTTCCATGGACCTCCGAGAAGTCTCTGAGTACTCCGTCATCGCATAGGATTAGTGGCTCGCCTCTAAGCACGGCTTCAATAGTATTCATCACGTTAAATCCATCGATTAGGATGTGCTCATCTCTTAGATCCTTTGCCGTCAATCTCTTTGAAGCTATTCTCTCTGCGTGCTCTGATGAGTATACTGATCTGTAGAGGATCGATCTCTCGGCTTTAGCCAACCTATACTTGTCTCCGATAAGCTTGAGCGATGAAGACCTATTATATCCTCTATCGAGCAGGTATCTTAGATCTCTTCCAGCCTCGGCTAGGATCTTAAGTCTCTCACATGAAATTGTGCTCATTCCACATATATCCCTGGTCTAAGCGGTAAGGCCGATGAGGCCTTCTTCTTAGGATCATAGAGGTCTTCCTCGTCCTCGGAGTGTACCTCGATTTTTATGCCTAACTCATTCGTCAAGAACTCTGACGCGGACTTGTAGATGTTAAGTTCCTTCTCAGCCGCCGCCATGAGATCTTCAGATCGATAGTTCTGGATTAGTGATGAAACGTTTTCGATCATGAGCTTCGCGAGATTCGCTGCTGTCTTCTTGAGTTCCGGCTTATTCGAGATGATCCACTTGACCAGCTCTCCAATATTTCTTCCCTTTCCTTCCTTTAACAGATTCAGGGTTCTTTCAAGTAGACCGTGCTTCCAATCCGATGCCACATAAATGTATACTCTTTGGGGCTTCTCCTTAATCACGTTAATTATACTTCTAACATCTTCCATTAATCTCATGATGAGTTCTTCAGCTAGCTCAGCTTCAGCAATTATTAATTCTCTTCTCGGGGTCGGCCATCTTTCGACTGAAACGAATCCGCTTTTTCCGAGGATGCTCCATGCTTCCTCTGCCGTGAATGGGATGAATGGTGCTAGAAGTTTTATCCATGCCTCAATGAATTCTCTCCCAATCTTACTGATTGAGCCGCCGGTTCTTCTGATATACCATCTCCAATCATTGTATAGGCCGTAGAGGGCGTCGTGAAAGGCTTTTCTGGTCTTGAGGTTTTCCATCCATTCGGTTATATTCTTGATTCTCCTCTGGAGCCTTGACATAAGCCATGAATCAACCGCATTTCCCTCGACGAGTTCAGCCGAGGCAACCTCCTTAACGATTCTCAAAAGCTGATTTATCGTGTTCTTCACCTCGATCGCGTTTCTCTCCCTCCAATCTGGATCGTCGAGATCTTCAGCGGCTAAGAGCAGAGTTGCTCTCGTTACATCTGCGCCATATCTCATTATCGCTTTCTTTAGTGGGATGAAGTTTCCTCTACTCTTGGACATCTTTTCGCCCTCGATATTCACCATGCCATTAATTCCTACACCTCTCGGCCAATGCCTCTCCTCGAAGATCGCTACATGGTTGAATATGTAGAAGGTTAGATGATTGGGGACGAGTTCCTTTGCTGAGATCCTCATATCAACCGGATACCAGTATAGGAATTCATCCCTCATCTTCCTCAATAAATCCACATCAACTCCGACCTTCTTCGCGACCTCCTCTACATTACCTAATCCCAGGAAGACGTAGTTTAGGACATCCAAGGTTAATTGATCTGGCTTGATGAGATTTAGATTTGGATACTTGCTTACCGTGTAGAGGGCTGGATAGAGCGTTGAGTCGCTTAAGGTCTCAACGATCCACTCTGGATCCCATGGAAGCTTAGTCCCCAGTCCCGTCTTCCTCGTACACGCCCAATCTCTGAGCCAGTCAACTACGTTGAGGAACCATTGTCTGGCTTCCTCTGGATATATCTCCATCCTCATCAGATGCTTCCTCACCTTCTCCTTCCATTCTGGATCTGAGTATTTTAGAAACCATTGGTTCTCCACGATCTTGACCACGTTCTCGGTTCCGCATCTACATACAACCTTCTCTGGAAGTTCCCACATAATGTCTCCTAATCCTAACTCTATTAGCTTAACCTTCACCAAGTCTCTGGCCTCATTCACGCTCTTCCCGGAGTATTCTCCGCAGTTCTCTTTCATGATGCCTTCATGAAACTCTTTAGAGTATATGGTCTTGGTCGCTTCCTCAAGCCTTGGATCGGTATCGGTCTTTATTCCAAGTCTCTCAACTTCCTCAACCGCCGGATAATCACCATAT
>Ga0116200_10001141_pt1 | contig 10109 bp, 11 predicted proteins | sample Mar14436cmmetaG_FD_94478 | JGI IMG/M metagenome (GOLD analysis project Ga0116200, IMG submission 94478) | Marine hydrothermal vent microbial communities from Guaymas Basin, Gulf of California to study Microbial Dark Matter (Phase II) - Marker... ... | reverse complement strand
GTCTATTGTTATTGGTATCATCTCATTAGAATTCACAGGTATTGATATGTTATTATTAGAGATGAAAGAATCACCTATATACAGTGAATTTGTGAGACTTGGAATAGTTAAACTGCCCACAAGATTATGGTTAGCGCTAAAACCTCTCCTCAATTCTCTCCTGATAGCAATTTTGCTCGATATCGAATCGAGATTCCTAGGATTTAAGAGAAACACCTTACAACTCTATTTATCCACCTCTATTGCACTCGTCCCTCTTTACCTTTATCCGATCCTCATCACATATTCTGGCGGCATACAAGTTCTGAGCTTGTCTCATCTTATAGCCTTAAGCGTATTTTACAGAATACTACAAATATTTTCACTAGGTATTCTAACAGCAATTCTGACAATTTTCAGGGAATTGACAACAGAGAAAGCTTTCGTCTTGGTCTTCATAACATTCTACATAAGCTTCTCTCTAAACCTACTAGTGCAACAAATCTTGGTATTCTCATGACAATACATCCCTATGCTTTTAGGCTAGCATCATATATTATTGAGCTAATAGAACGTAGGAAATATGCAATAGAGAAAGCTTTCACATACGCTATATCGAGACATAGTAGTATAAAGTTCCAAGATGAAGCTTTTGCGCTCAGTGAAAACACTTTAAAACACTTTGCTGTAGCAGATTTCATCCTAAGAGAAAATGGATATACCAGTATTCCATTGCGCAGAAAAGCGGCGTTTCGCGTCGCATATTATTTGGCATCGCAAGAAATAGTTTCACAGCATGAGTTAGGGTTCATCTCAGGAGGTTTATTGCCTAAGAAACTGATTGGCTTACTATCTAGAGAGAATATTGAAGATATATTAACAAAGATAAATACCTTTTCACCTGTTAACAAGTTTTCACTACTCTACTCGATTCCACCTTGGATAGTCGAAATACTTGTAAGATATCTAGACATAGAATTTGTTAAGAAGATTCTGGAGAAAAGCAGGTCTAGGGTTTATTGGTTGAGAATAAATACTTTGAAGACGACATCGTCTAAGGTTATTAAGAAGATGGAAAAACATGGCATAGATTTGATCCAAGATAAGGATTTTCCTTTCCTTTACAAAGTACAGCGGATAAAATCTATTTCTATCTTTAGAAAAATATACCGTAAATATACACAAGACATGATAATACAGGATAAAGGAAGCGTACTTGTTGTAAAAGCATTAGAACCCAGAAAAAGTGATGTTATTCTAGACCTTACAGCCGCACCAGGGTTAAAAACATCTCTCATACAGCAAATAACGAATAATAGCTCTAGAATTATAGCTATTGACCTTTCGCCTAAAAGATTACTTGAGGAGAAAAGAATCCTCAATATACTTAGTGTAAAGAACGTGTCTCTAATTGCTTCGGATGGAGCTCTAATAAGGCTAAGAAAGAAATTCAACAAAATCCTACTCGACGCTCCATGCTCGAATAGTGGAGCCTTAAGAAACGACCCCGCTCTAAGGTTATCGCTATGGAATAAACCAAGCATAAAAGTTTTTTATAGAATACAAGGTCGTCTTTTATACAATGCTATAAATAATCTCCTTTCTGATAACGGTATCTTAGTTTATTCGACATGCTCGTTCTCACCGGAAGAAGGAGAAAAACATTTTAACAAAATTTCATCACTAAAGCTGAAAACAGATAATATCCCAGGTTTGCCAGGCTATAGCGGATTTAAGTGTAAAGATGGAGTGAAGAGGATATTTCCCTATCCGCATGACACAATAGGATTTTTTATTGCGCGAGCAATTAATAGTTGAAAAATGATGGAAAAGACAACTATTATCGTCAAAACACACAAGAATTTAGAGAGAATTGCAGCATCATATGTAAGAGACCTGATACCTGATAGTGAAGTTTTAGTGAAACCTAACGGGTATGCAGGCATAATTCTTTTGAAAATCAAAAGCGTAGATACTCAAACATTAAAAGCAACACTCATGACAATTCCCGAGATTGAAAAAATACTATTCGTTCAAAAATGTGTAGAAGCTAATCTCGATAGAATATGTGAAGCAGTACGTCATCTTGCCCGTGAATCTCTTAAAGAAAACGAGAAATTCGCCGTCCATACTGTTAGGAGAGGAAACCATCCGTTCACTTCCATTGATGTAAATATAAAAGCAGGTGCATGTATACAACAAGAAACTCAGTGTAAAGTAGATCTTACATTACCAGACAAAATTTTTTGGATTGAAATAATCGACAATAAAGCATACATCTCTATAGTTTCCAGAGATATTTTCTATAGAAAGAAGACGCCCGATAAACCTGACAGTATGAGATACCTTAAGAAAACCATCATCGTTCAAATGCCTTATCTAGACGAAATAGCTTCGAGTAAAATAGGCGTGAGGATCGGTAGGATCGTTCAATCTTACGAAATACCGTCTATAATCGTGGCTCCCATTTATAGAGTTAATGCCACGGAACTGATGTATTTTCTACAGGGACTACATGAAGGAATAATGTCGCGATACAAACTCCAGTTAAAAACATATAACGATAGGAAAGTCTCAAAGACAAAAGTCTATCTATATGACCTATATCAGCTTGTGAGGAATATAAATAGAGATAAAGAGGGAATAATCATCACAACCACCAAAGGCCAACCTATTAAAGAAGAAACAATAACCAAAGTTAAGTCGCTGTATACAGACAAGAAAAAAGTTTATGTATTTATAGGATCGCGTGAAGGCATACCCACAGGATTATTTAAATTCGCAGACATTCTTTTGGATGTAGCACCTCAGGTAACGCTTGCAACAGACGTAGCGGTCTCAAGCATTATATCAGCAATCCTTAACATGCTTCTCTTGTAGACACTATTTTTCTTTGATGATGAAAAGTGGTGAGGAAATACGTTCGCTTATACATCTAGGACACTTACTAGGCTTTTTAGGTTTATCTAGATCTTTAAATACATAACCACATGCTTCACATCTAGGAGGAATCATGTACAACATTACCCTATTTTTGCTTTTTCTTCTAATCGATTTCGCGATATGGTAAAGTTCATTATATACCCTTCTATGCTCATTACTTTTCAGGCCCAGGATATCTGCTATCTCCTCTGCAGATAACGGGTCACTGCTTTCAAGTAGCACTTTAATTATTTTCTCCCGAAGTGTTAACAGTTCTTCCTCCAAAATATCACTTTAACGAAGGTCTAAACTTTATCCCATATTCTATTATGCCGTCCTCCCCTTGCTCTCTGTACTTCCTGAACACTGCTTCAACTCTTAGACCATTCTTTACCTCTTCAGGGTGTATATCGGTTACTTGTGCTAAGACTCTGGTACCGTCATCTAATTCTACAATGCCAACAATGTAAGGTTGCTGTAGGTGGAAGTCTGAGGGGGGCGAATAGATAATTGTGTAGGTAATTAATCTACCTTTTCTTGGTAATTCAATAATTTTGACATCTTCGCTTCCACATATATAGCAATGACGTCTATATGGATAGAAACGAGTTCCACAACCCTTGCATTCTCCACCTAACAGACGATACTTATATTTTTGTTCTCTCCAAACACGTGAAACACTACTTGCAAATACGTTCATATTATCACCTCATCTAATTCTCTTAAGTATATTAACAGTTACGGTTCCTCCAACCCCGCCCACATTTTGTGCTAAACCTATTTCAGCATCATCAACCTGATTTTTTCCAGCTTCTCCTCTCAATTGCGTCACTAGATCAATGATCTCGTAAATCCCTGTAGCTCCTACCGGATGCCCCCTAGCCTTTAAGCCCCCCATCATATTAACGGGTATTTTTCCATCTTTCTCGATTTCACCCTCTTTAACTAGCTTCCATCCCTCTCCCTTCTTCGCGAAACCTAGATCTTCAAGATGAATCACGCCTAAAATCGTGAAAGCATCATGAAGCTCGACGATATCAACATCTTTAATTTCTATGTTTGCCATTTGGAGAGCTTTTCTAACAGCGATTTTCGTCGCATTAAGGGTAACTAAATCCTTTCTATTGTGCAAGCTCAGAATATCTGTGGCTGCGGCTGAACCAACAACTTCTATCACGTTATCCTTCTCAATCTTCTTAACAAGGTCTTCGCTACATAATAATATGGCCGCAGCACCATCTCCTATAGGAGCACATTCGAGAAGTCTTATGGGATCAGCTACGACCGGTGAATTAAGCACAGTATCTATTGTTATAGCCTTCCTATACTGAGCTAACGGATTGTTAACGGCATATTTATGATCATGAACTGCAAAGAGAGCGATATCCTCCTGTTTTACATTAAATTTCTCCATATATCTTCTGTAAATTAAGGCATTCAGACCTACAAATGAAACTCCTGTAAACGCAACATAGTCTTGGTCATCCGCCATAATCAACGCGGATGTAACGTCATACGTATTTGCGTCACTCATCTTCTCAACACCTAAAGCTAGAACACAGTCATAGACTCCCGATGCAACGGCTAAGAAAGCCTGGTGGAAAGCTACTCCGCCACTTGCACAGGCAGCTTCACATTTCTGGGCTGAGACGCCTGGTATTCCGAACCATGTAGTGAACAGCGATCCTAAGTGCTCTTGGCCCTGAAGAACTCCAGAAGACATATTCCCGATGTAGACAGCTTCAATATCTTTTTTCGACAACTTGGAATCATTTAGAGCCCGTGAGGCTGCCTCAACCATGAGATCTCGTAGAGAGAATTCCCAGTGTTCAGAGATAGGCGTTGCTCCAACACCACAAACATATACCTTTTCCATAATACCTCCCCCCATCTATCGAATGGCTATATTCTTTCTAAACTTTGAGTAGAATGAATAATCTACATACTTTTTCCTATTTATATAGTCAAAAACCTTTGGAGCGAGATCCCGCTTGGCCTCTATGCCATCTTCAACGACAAGGCTAAAGGCATCGGAACCTGCACCACTTCCAAAGGATACCACTAATATTCTCTCTCCTACACTCGAATTGTCCAACACGTTAGCTAAGCCTATCAGAGAGGCAGCCGCATACGTGTTACCAACATATCCACTCAATAAACCATGCTTTAGTTGTTCTTTGCTGAAACCAAGGCGTGAAGCGATCCGTAGGGGGAATTTAACGTTTGGTTGATGGAAGACAACATGGGAGAAATCTGAAGGTCTCAGGCCGAGTTCTTCCATAAGTCCCTTTGCCGCGTTATATATATGGCGGAAGTACGCTGGCTCGCCTGTGAAACGGTAGGCATGCCTAGGGAACCTTTGTCCTTCACGTCTCCAAAAGTCAGGTGTATCGGTTATATAGGAAAAACTTCCTTCAAATACAGCGATGTCCTCAGATCCTTTCTTAGAAATAACAAACGAGGCTGCTCCTGCCGCGGCTGTAAATTCTAACTCGTCTCCTGGCCTACCTTGTGCGGTGTCTGTCCCTATAGCAATCCCAGCCTCGATCATGCCACTTGAAACCATACCTATGATACTCTGTATCGCTGTCGTACCAGCCCTACAAGCGAACTCCATATCTACGGCAACGATCCTGTTTACTCCAATAACCTCGGCTAATACTGTTGCTGAAGGCTTCACGGCATAAGGTGGACTCTCTGAACCGACTAGGATAGCTCCTATCTTCTCTTTAGGAATTTTTGCTCTCTTAAGTGCATTAAGAGTTGCCTCAACTGCGATTGTTAGTGAATCCTCATCCGGTCCTGGAACGCTCTTTTCTTCAATTGGCACCCTCTTTGGATCCCTCCCCCAAACCCTCGCTATTTCTGCGTCCTTTATTCTGTACATTGGAATGTACGCTCCATAGCCTACTATAGATACATCGCTAACCTTCATGATCTCACTTGATTTTTTAATTAGCTTCTGGTATAAATAGGATAGGTTATCCCAGTAGGAGATGTTTGTACTTGTTGTACTCTTTTACGATTTTAACACCAGAACTTGTACCGATTCTATCTACACCCAACTCTAAGAACATTAAGAAGTCTAATATTTCCCTTATTCCTCCTGCTGCTTTGATTTTAAGCTTGTTTCCAACCGCTTGCTTTATAAGCATTATATCGTTAAAGTTAACCCCTCGTGAACCAAATCCCGTATTAGTTTTTATGAAATCCGAAGAGGAATCCAAAACAATCTTCGCCACCTTGATAATTTCATCTTCTGTAAGGAGGCTTGTCTCAATGATAATCTTTGTGACAAGTCCATGGTCATGAGAGTACTGGACTAACTCAGACAACTCATTTTTCAGTTCATCGTACCTTCCGCTCTTTAAGAGGCCTATATTCATCACAATATCCACTTCCTCGATGTTCCACTTCAAATAACATTCAATCTCATTCAGCTTTACATCAATAGGCTGGAAACCGAGCGGAAAACCCACTACCGTCATAAGCTTAACGTTTGATCCGGACAAGTATTCACTTGCATACTTCAGATAGCATGGACTCACACAACAACCATAGAAGTTATATTCTATAGCCTCAAAACATGTTCTTTTTAGATTCTCTATGGTAGCATAAGGTTTGAGCAGTGTGTGGTCTATCTTAGAGACTATATCATTGAAAGAATATTTTTTAAAAAGATACTCAACCTTATAATCCGCATTCATTTTCATCTACCTCTAGTATTATAAATCCCCTATATCCACATTTCTCACATATATATGTCTCAGGTAACAACCAATTACTTAAAGGTAAGACTCTAATTTTTTTAGAACCGCATACGGGGCAGATTCTCACAACGTTTCTACTCCGTCTTTTAAAATTCTTGAATACATCTCTAAAATTAGGTATGTTATTACCGATAATTATTCTCTCTCTGGGAACATTATAAGAAGTGAGAAAACTTAACACGTCATCTACTGGGTAGTCTACCTTAATGATCAAGGCATCGTTATCTGAGTCGATCAACTTACTATCATACCTTGTGCCTAGAAGATGAATAATCTCTTGACCAGCTATGATCAACGTCTTCTGCCCACTACCAAAAGGATAAATGTAGATCTTATCCATCACTATCACTTCTACGAAGGGACAGAATTATATAAATAGTGATCTTGACACATATATTAAAGGTTTAGAGTCATAGAACGCTAGTAACTATCTCGGTTAAAGACAGTGAAAGATATGGAGAGACAGAAGAATACAAATAATTTCTTCCCACTTAGAGTAAAAGTCCTCCCCTTCACATTTATTGCTTTAATCCTTGTTTTCAATATCGGAGCGTTCACGACATTAAATGAAAGAGATGCGAAAAATCTTTATAATCAAGCGCAAGAGTACCTAAAGAAGATGCTTGAACAAAGAAAAGGTTTCGATAACGTAACTTATACGATTCTCTTCCATAATGCCCCTATAATCCTGAGTGGCATCATACCGTTTGCTGGAGCATTAACCGTGTTCACTTCGTACTATACAAGCGGGTTATTCATTAGCGTTATCTCACAGGTATTGGGAAGAGATAGAATTGGAATCATCCTCCATACATTTTCATTTTTCCACACCTGGCTTGAACTTTTGTCAGCGAGCATAGCTTCGACGGAGAGTATAGTTCTAGCGTACTCGATATATAGGAGAAGATTTAACCAGGAACTTCCCTATTCCTTTGCCTTAGCTTTCTTAGCATTCTCCATCTTAGCCTTGGCAGCAAGTGTAGAAACCTATTATATTCAGGTATTATCTCAGACCTAGATTTTTCACATACTTAAAAATATAATAAAGAGATAAATCAATTTTGAATTGGTGTAAAACATGATCGAAGAGCTTGGCATAAAAACCTTAGATGATGTAGAACTTGAAAATCAAGTAGTTCTCGTTAGGGTAGACTTCAACTCTCCAGTAGATCCCCAGACAAAGAAAATCCTAGACAATACACGAATTCGAATACATGCCGAGAAGACAATTAGGGAACTTGTTAGCAAAAAAGCGAAGACAGTGATTATGGCTCATCAGGGTCGACTAGGTGATCCTGATTTTACGAGTCTAAAACAACATGCGGAGATTCTCTCAAAGATACTTGGCATTGATGTGAAATTTGTCGATGACATTTTTGGAGAAAAAGCTATATCCGCGATAAAGCGACTTCAACCCGGAGAAGTTCTAGTCTTAGAAAACGTTCGTTCATGGAAGAATGAAACAAAAAAAGCTTCTGCCGAAGAACATTCTAAGACAGAAATGGTGAAAAATCTATCCCCCTACATTGATATTTTCTGTATTGATGCCTTTGCAGCGGCACATAGGCCTCATGTCTCACTAATCGGATTCGCTCCAGTAGTGAAACATGTTGTCGCTGGAAGAGTTATGGAAGCAGAAATACGTGCACTCTATAAGGTTCGCAATAATCCGGAAAAACCTTGCATATATATTCTAGGTGGAGCAAAAGCAGAAGACGCAGCCGAAGTCGTCGAAAACATCCTCTCCCAGAAAATAGCAGACTTTGTATTGACAGGCGGACTCATAGCCAATTTATTCCTATACTCTAAGGGTATAGATCTAGGCGAGCCAAATAATAAGATCCTCGAAAAGAAAGGATTCACACAGTTTGTCGATAAAATAAAGGAGCTACTTGGAAAGTATCCTGAAAACATCATACTACCCACAGACTTAGCCGTCGAAGTAAACGGTTCAAAGGCGAATATCAGCATAAACCAACTACCTACTCAATACCTAATAAAAGATATAGGCACAGAATCGATAAAGGAATTCTCCAATATGATTATGAAAAGCAAGACTGTTGTCATGAGTGGCCCCATGGGAGTATTTGAGCAAAAACTCTTCGATGAAGGAACGAAAAAAATATTCGAAGCAATGGCGTCTTCGAAAGCGTTTACGCTTATCGGCGGTGGACATACGATAGCAGCCGCCCACAAACTCGGCTTCCTAGATAAAATGTCTCACGTCAGTACTGGTGGAGGAGCATTAATAGATTATCTCATAAAAGGCACACTTCCTGTAATAGAGGTATTAAAACAGTACTCAAAATAAAATATTTTTTCTATCACCGATATCGTCAATCCAATATTATTATTAACTTTTAGTGTGGTTATTTAATTAGTGGTGAAAATTATTATGAGTAGTAACGAATGGAAATACAACCTGCTTAGGGAGATACCCAAAAACTCAATTCTCGTTATCGGAATACCAGATGTGGGACTGGTCGGACCAATTTCAGCATCATATCTTGTGAAAACTCTTAAATTGGAAATGGTCGGACACATAGACTCAGTATACTTACCACCTATCCTATTATTTCACGAAGAAAAACCTCTTCTACCTCTTAGAATATATTCAGAACAGGATGAAAAACCGCTAACCGTTATATTATCGGAATCAGCTATTCATCCTGACGGACTATTATCGTTTGCCAATTTCCTAGTCGACTTTGCTGTAGAAAATAATTTTGAACATATGTTCCTACTTGGCGGACTTGCTGTTCCTAACAGGATACAAATTGAAAAACCAAAGGTTTATGCCGCAACCGTTTGTGATAATAAGAGAGAAGAGTTAAGAAATCTTGGATTGGAAATATTAAAGGAAGGATTTATAAGCGGTGTATACGCCTTGGTTCTTAAACAATGTCTAAAGAAGAAATATGCAGCCACAGCTTTACTAGCTGAATCGTATCTCAACTACCCAGATCCTGGCGCTGCAGCCTCTATAGTCGAGAAAATCGCATTAATAACTGGGAAGGAAATTGATGTTAAACCACTACTTGAGAAAGAAGAAGAGATTAGAGTCAAACTAAGAGAATTGATGAGGAGAACATTGGAATCTATGAAGAAAACAGGAAAGGAATATGAATTCACCGTTCCAGCCATGTACGCATAAGAGGTGGTACAGATGGAGGAATGGTTTTTCGAATATTTTAAAAGAATAAGAAGGGAGATAGATAGAATGATTTCTGAGATAGAAAGGACGATAGCTCAACCACTCTGTGATTACGAGAAGAAAGTCCTAACGCCACTATATGAAATAAGAGAGAGTAAAGACGAGTATATCGTATACATAGACTTGCCAAAAGTGCGTAAAAAGGAAAATATTAGCATTACTGCTACTGAAGACAAGCTAATCATAGATGCAAAGACAGAAGACGTTATCGATTTCACCGATAT
>Ga0116200_10001137_pt1 | contig 10124 bp, 8 predicted proteins | sample Mar14436cmmetaG_FD_94478 | JGI IMG/M metagenome (GOLD analysis project Ga0116200, IMG submission 94478) | Marine hydrothermal vent microbial communities from Guaymas Basin, Gulf of California to study Microbial Dark Matter (Phase II) - Marker... ... | reverse complement strand
TGCTTGCGACTACGACATTGAAGGAAGCGTAATAGGCTATTGTATACTGAAATATGCGTGTAAGAATAAAGAGCAAGTAGCAAAGAGGATGAAGTTTTCAACTCTGACGAAGGCTGAGCTTGAGCAGGCATACAGAAATCTTCTTTCAACCTTGAACTTCGCCCTTATCGAGGCTGGAAGAGCAAGACATGAAGTTGACTGGCTTTACGGCGTAAATCTTACTAGGGCTTTAACCCTCGCCGCAAGCAGATGGAGTGGAAAGTACGCGACATTAAGTACTGGAAGGGTTCAAGGGCCAACTCTGAAATTCCTAGTTACTAGAGAAAAGGCGATAAGAAGTTTTGTTCCTGTACCATATTGGACCATAAAGGCTGAAGTCGAGATTAAAGGCCAAATATTTGAGGCTGAATACGAAGTAGACGTAATAAAGAAGAAGGCTGAAGCAGACAAGATTGTTGAGGTTTGTCAGGGAAAAAAAGGAAAAGTAGAGAAGATAGAAACCAAAAAGTTTAGGCAGATGCCCCCGATTCCATTCGATATTGGAGGATTACAAACGGAAGCCTACAGCCTTTTCGGTTACACTCCGAGAAGAACTTTAGATATAGCCGAGAGGCTCTACTTAGGCGCCCTAATATCATATCCAAGAACAAGCAGTCAAAAGCTTCCACAGGTAATAGGATATGAGAAAATTCTGAAAGGCTTGAGCAAAAATCCAGCATATAGTAGATTAGCCGCTGAACTGCTGGGGAAGGAGAAGCTGGTACCACGTGAAGGAAAGAAGGAGGATCCGGCACATCCGGCAATATATCCTACTGGCAACATGCCGGATAGAGAACTAAGCGAGCCTGAAAGGAGAATATGGGATCTCGTGGTTAGACGTTTTATGGCTGTTTTCGGAGAGCCAGCGATTAAGCAGAGCATGAAGGTCTCATTGAATGTTAATGGCCATTACTTCTTCATCCGCGGAAGAAGAATCCTAAAGGAGGGTTGGACTAAGTTTTATGCACCATATATCAGAAGCGAGGAGGTTTTGCTTCCGCCGATAGACGAGGGAGATGAAGTCGGGATTCTTAAGGTTATAAGGGAGGATAAATTCACAAAGCCTCCGCCAAGATATAATCCGAGCAGCCTTCTCAAAAAGATGGAAGAAGAGGGAATAGGAACGAAAGCTACAAGGGCGGATATAATTCAGACGCTCTATAATAGAAGGTATATCCGCGAAGAAAGAATAATTGTAACAGATCTCGGATTTGATATAATAGAGGTTCTCAGCAAGTACTGTCCCCAAGTTATAAGCGTTCAGCTCACGAGAGAGCTTGAGGAGAAAATGGAAAGAATTCAAAGCAACGGCGAGAAAAGAGAAAAAGTGCTTACTGAAGCCGTAAAAATTCTAAAACCCATCCTTGAAGAAATTAAAAGTAAAGAAGAAACCATTGGACAAGCATTAAACGAAGCCGTGAAAAAGGCGAGAATAGAGGAAAGAATTGTAGGAAAATGCCCAGTTTGCGGAACCGGGCAGCTCATGATTCTCTACTCAAGAAGAACAAGAAAGCGTTTCATAGGTTGCACAAACTATTTCAAGGGCAAATGTGAAGCCTCATTTCCGCTACCCCAGAGGGGAACATTAAAACCGACAGGAAAAGAATGCAAAGAATGTGGATGGCCAACAATACAGGTTAGAATTAGAGGGAAAAGGCCATGGAACCTATGCTTCAATCCTCAATGTCCAACCAAACAGAGGAGGAGAAAAATTGAAGTGTAAAATATGCAAGAGAGAATCAACAAGTGAATTTTGTAGCTTCCATCAGAAAGCCTACGAAAATCTAGTGAAAAAATTTGAGGAATGGAAAAAAGCACTAGAGATAAGCTGGGAAGACTATTTAAATGAGATAATGAAAAATCCATATACAGGCGAATGGGCGAAAGAAGTGGCAGAATACCTACTTAAGCATGGAGGGAAAAAGCCACGTCGAGAAAAATGAAGAGAAAAGCCTCATCTCTCTCATTTACACTTAGAAGACTTTGGAATAAAATTACAACTTATAAGCCATCCATATGGGTTATAAGCGGGGTTATAATAGCGCTATCCATATTCCTTCTAGGGGGAGGAATCTACGACATTATCGAAAAGCCAATACCTATAGGGATGCAGGGAGGCAGAGTAATAACCTTCTACCCATACGGGATAAACGAACAGCTGCTTGGCGAAAGCTTACTTGTAATGATACTTTATGGACTCGGAGTTGTCGGTCTAATTCTAACCTATCAGAGTACAAAATTTGCGTATAGGCCCAGACAGGCATACATAATGCTATTAATCGGAATTTCCCTAGTTACATTAAGCTACATATTTGTAGAGTTAAGCCTAAGACAAAAACTGCGGTGATTGTTTACATCAGAAGGGGGTTCTCTTTAACTTCAAGAGGTAAGCAAAATAATTTGTGACCAAATGTATTGGCGGAGTAATTATTAGCACTATGATAAACACTTCAATTCTAGGGGGTTTAATCAAAAGTGAGAAGGCTACGGCTCCTAGAACAAAATCAAGCTGATCCGCTAATGGAAGAATCTCGCCGGGCTTCTTTCCAAGTCTCCTTTTAATGAACGATTTAACTAAGTCTCCAATTAATGCGCCAAATGCCGTTATAAAGCCGAAAAATGTTGGGTAATCGAAGAATATGCTCTCAGCGAAGCCAACGAGGGTTCCGATAATTATCCCTGAAATAAATCCTCCAAAAGTTTTGTTTTCTCCGAAAATCGGTTTCCCATCTAAAAATTTCTTTCCCATGTCAAGGGGTTTTCCTCTCCCGAAAATTACTGGCGCCGCGTTGGCGCAATAGGCGGGGAATATGAATTTTAAGGCTTCAATTATTGTTTCCAATATCAATTCATTTCTCATCTGTAACTGGCTATTCCTGTCTGGGTGATTTTGAAAAAGCATGCTTTAAGTCTTTTCTGTTCTGGGTGTTTCTCTAGAACCGCTCTAAAAACATGCGGTTGTGAGGTTGGCTTAAAATTGATTACTACATCCGCCCAAAACTTTAGGACTCGTGTGGCTACGGGCTCTATCACTAAATTTTCTGTCTGAATTATGCTTCTAACCTGACTTGTGGCTAATACAGCGAGATTTCTTGTTTTCGCAAGCTGTGATAGATAGGCGAGCTGCCTGTTTAGTTCTCTATTTAGCTTAAATGTCTTCTTAGGATTTCTAGCAAGTTCAGCCCTATAAAGGGATGTAATAGTGTCAATTGCAATTAAGAGGGTTTTTTCTGTTAGAATGTTTTCGAGTTGATCGATCACGTAGGATTGCTGCTCAAAATTTTCCGGTCTCACCAAAATTATCTTTTCTGCTGTTTCCTCATAGTCTTGTTGGGCGATTTGAATTAGACGCTGAGACGAGAAGCTTCCATCCGAGTCAATTATCATGGCTTTTTGCCCCATTCTTGCACAGTTTATGGCACATTGAATTGTGAATGTTGTTTTTCCAGTCTCGGCTTCGCCATAAATTAGGGTTAGGGCTTTTGTTGGAAGCCCGCCCATTAGCAGCATGTCAAGCGTTTGGCAGCCCGTTGGAATAAGCCTTTCCAATAGGATTCACGCTTCAAAGCCATTATTTTAGCCTTAACATTAATAACTTTGTTTTGCCTAAAACGTTAAATGAAAGGAGATTATGAAAGCTAAAATTGCAGTCGTAACCGTTTCGGGAAAGGCCTACTATCTACTGGTGACTGAGCTAAAAAAGAGAAAACTCAATTTTCTTAGCCTAACCCCCTATGAACAGATACCTGTAGACGTAAGAGTTGTAATCACTACTCCTCAAGAACAGAAATTAATATCACACAGAAACATCCTACTCTTCACTGAACATTCAGACCCAGCCGAAATTGTGGAAGAAGCGGAAAGAATAGTTCAAGGGAAAAAATACTACAAAAAACTAATTCTCGGAATTGATCCTGGCAAAAACTTTGGAGTCGCCGCTTTAGGCGACGGAAAGGTGATAGAAGCCTTAAACTGTTCAAATATTTATGAAACGGTAAACGTTGTCAAAAATATTATTGAAAGAGAACCAGCCGAGAAAATCTACGTGAAAGTTGGAGATGGCCCACCGGAATACACCAACTCACTAATTGAACTTTTGGATAAGGCTCTGCCTGAAACAATAATTATTGAGCGTGTTCCTGAAGCTGGAACAAGCCGATATTCAGTTGAAGAAAAGCATAGACGCGGTCTTAAAGATGTCATGTCTGCAATCAAAATTGCCGGAAGAAATGGATATGCCATAAAGAGGGAAGCTAAAGATGAAGGTTGAAGTTGAAGCTGGAAAAACGCTTTTGGTAGATGGTCCAGCCTCGGTTGACGTGATTTCCGGAAAAGTCGAGGTTTTAGCGGCGCCCATAAAGAAGGGAAAACGTGTTGTCATAAGGCACGGTAAAAGATTACCTTTTGAAGCCAAGTCTAACGCTTCATTCGAAATTATGCTTGGCGAGGGAGCATCATACGAAGAAGTTGAAGGTTCAACAATCCCCGAAAACTGGACTAAAACGGTTAGTGAAATTGTTTCAGAAGCTAAGGCAGCGAATCCATTTACGGTTATGGTTATGGGTGAAGTAGACTCTGGAAAAACGAGCTTCTGCACTTTTCTGGCCAACATGGCCATAAAGGAAAAGCTGAAAGTAGCCGTTATCGATGGAGATTTAGGCCAATCAGATATTGGGCCTCCATCAACCATAGGCTATAGCATACTTGATAAATGCGTGAAAGATCTCTTTGATGTTGATGCGGAAAACGCCTACTTTATAGGTTTAACAAGCCCGGGTACAGCTACAACTAAGGTTATTGAAGGCTTATTTAAGCTTAAGGATGAAGTTACGAAGAGGAAAGCCGAGTTAATAATTATAAATACCGATGGTTGGATTGAAGGGGAAGATGCTGCAAGTTACAAGCTTAGACTTGTAGAATCTTTAAAGCCGCAGGTTGTTGTCGGCATTCAGCAGAGCGACGAACTGTTACATATTCTAACTGGCATAGGAAATGCGAAAGTCTACATTGTTGATTCTCCATCTGCGATAAAGAAGAGGGATAGGGAAAAAAGGAGAATATTGCGGGAGCTCAGCTACAAGAAGTATCTACGCGGAGGAAAGATTCAGTCCTTTCTCATAAGCTGGATAAATCTTGAAGGAACCCTTTTGGGTAAGGGAATACAGCCTTCAAGAGAGAGAATACGTCAGATAGAAAGCATTTTAGGAGTAAAGCCATGGTATTGCGAAGAAACCCAAAGGACATTGATAATAGTCCTGGGGAGAAACAAATGGGTTCCAGAAGAAAACATAAGAAAACTTGAAGAAGCGGTTAAAAAGCGCATAAAAATTTTCCGTGAAGGAGAAGAAAGTGGACTAATAGTCTCATTAAAGGATATTAACGGCAAATTTCTCGGAATAGGTATACTACAAGGCATAGACTACAAACGTAGAGCAATAAAAATCTACACGCCAGTAAATAAAGGAATCCACACGGTTCGCATAGGCCAGGTCAAGTTAGATAGAGAAGGAAAAGAGCTAGGAATCTGTACAATCTTCACAGAATAGGTTGAAGACTAGCTGCTTTTTCTGGATAACCAAAGAACAGTATGAGTTCCTTCGCTATACTTCCATCCTTATCCGGAAGCGTTTTCATATTCCTTCTAATCCATCCTGGAAGAAATCTTTGGCAGTAAGCCGTGGCGAAACGATAATCTAGGAAAATTATAGCTCCTCTATCCTCAAGTGTACGTATCGGTCTTCCAGCGGCCTGTGAAGCCTTCTTTAATGCTGGGAGAATATAGCCATACTCTCTGCCCTTACCTGGAAATTGACTTTCATAATAGCCTATTTGAGCCTTAACTCTAGGTGTGGGCTCCGCATATGGGACGCCGACAACTATGACGGTGTTCATTTCGTCGCCTGGATAGTCAACCCCCTCGCTTGAACGCCCGCCTTGGACACCTAACAAAACAGCGCCACCACGTCTTGCGTAACTTTTGAAGCGACGAATAAGCTGCTCATTCTCTTTGGACTTCATTCCCTTCCTTTCATAAAGAAGCGGCTTTTCCAGCATCTCTTCTAAGCCGGCTGAAATCAATCCTTCCAAGACCTCGAAGGAAGCCGTAAAAACTCCGATGTTGCCCGGCGTATACCATACTGCCTCAGCTACCCTTTTCGCTATTTTATGATACATCTCCTCTGTTCTCTTTTTCATAGCTGTTGTTACTCCTTTGCAGACAAGCGCCAGTATATGTTCTGGTGGAAAGGGTGAAGAAACAGCCCTCAACACCGGGTTTTCGGGCATAGCCGTTACCTGTCTATAGGCTTCGAGAGGCTCAAGGGTTCCAGACATAACCACGCTTGCATAGACATTTGAGAAGACCGGCTCTGTTATTTTCGCTGGGTCCAGGGCGACTATTTCAAGTTTAGCCGAAGTTTTCCCAGCCTTTGTTAAGTATTTGCTTATAATATGCGTGTAGGCTTTTTCCTCTCTGGTTTCGAACCATCTTAGCAGAAAATCGCCTATTTTGTGAATATATGAACGCGGATATTTCCCCTTAGATAGAAGATTATGGCGTATAATCTCGCCTGTACTCAGGAGTTCTTCAAAAAATGTTAGAGGCGCCCAAACATCAGCCTTTTCTTCAAGTAGGTCTAGAAAGAATTTTGGCGGTATTTGGGCTTCATCTTTGACGGATTCGGCCATTCTTTCGATTATTTCACGTAGTTTTCTGCAAAAAATTGCTAGATCTTTATATCCATGTTCCTTTGCTTCTTTTTCTCCCATTTTTATGGTGAACAGTGAAAGTTCGTCGCTTGCTATTTCAATGGCTGTTTCAGGGAGATTATGCGCCTCATCAACCACTAAAATAAATTTTTCTAATGATGTTTCTACGCGCTTAAAGAATGCACTTCTTATTATTGGGTCAAAAATGTAGAGGTAGCTGAGCGCAATGACATCGGTTTCCTCAAGCATCAGCTTTGTTAATTCATATGGACAGAAGCCTTGAGATTTACATATTTTCGCCACTTCACTCGCTTTTAACGGTTGTTTAAGCAGTTCAGTCAATATCTCGGTGCAAAGCCCATATTCCTCCTCAATTTTCGAATAGTATGGGCATTCATGCCTAGCTTTTAAAAGTTTACATGTTTCCATTATGGAACGGGGATCTTTCGCATGTCTGACAACAAATGGATGCAAACACATTTCGCTTCTTCCGCGTATGGAAACGCCTGAAACAGGTTGTTTCTTTGAGATAGCCCTTAACTCCTCTATTACACGATCATGCTGCCTATGCGTCTTGGCCACATAGATTATGCGTAAATTTCTCTCTTTTGCTACTGGAAGACACGCCGAGAGAGCCGATATTGTCTTGCCAAGTCCATTGCTTCCCTCTATCAAAATGCTTTTACGTTCGGATATCGCCTCATGAACAGCTTGTATAAACTCGTCTTGGAAAGGCCTAACAGAAGGATAGGGAAAATATTCAAGTGCCCTTTGTGGAATTTTAAGCATTTCCTATCATCTTTTGCCAGTCGCACACAACCTATTAACTGGACATTCTGCACATTTCGGATTTCTAGCTTTACAGTACTTTCTTCCAAGCATTATAAGGAGTATGTGGACGTCAAAGTAATCTTCTGGATTATAAAGCGCCTCCAAGCGACTCCTAATTTCCTCATAATCCGCATTTTGATCTACAAAGCCTAACCTTTTTGAAACTCTATTTATGTGAGTGTCGATGGGTATGGCTGGCTTTTTTGCTCTAAAAAGCAAGAGAACATCGGCTGTTTTTCGGCCTACTCCAGGTAACTCTAGAAGAGTTTTTCGTGCTTCTTCGAGTGGCAATTCATATATAAAATCAAGTGAGCCGTCAAATTTTTCCATGATTATTTTTGCGAGCTTCTTTATTGTTTTGGCCTTGTTTCGGTAAAGCCCTGCCACTTTTAATGCTTCTTCAATTTCGGGTATTGGAGCTTTCGAAAGGGCTTCGGGGGTTATTGGAAATTTCTTCGATAGATTTTCGAATGCACGCGCAGTGTTGCGGTCGGAGGTATTCTGGGAAATAACAGTGATGATTAATGTTTCGAAGTCGCTACTTCTTGAGGAGACCCATTCTGGAAGGGTGAAGTTTTCACGTAGCGTATCCAATATCTTGTTTGCTCTTTCAACTTCAGATTTCATTATTCTTCACTCATTACTGAGAGTCAGAGCAATATGAAAGTTGTTGAGGGCTAGTTGAGGACAAATGATCGATCGATTGAACCCTGTACAATAACCGCTTAGTACCTATTTTATTTCATATTATTCATCAGCGGCATTAAGTAAAATCTTTGACTGCAGCGACAAAATTTCTTTGCTATCCCTTGCCTTTGAGTAGGCATCTAGAAAACTTTTATTAAGATTAAGGAAAGTTGGTCCCCATTTAAATATTGAGAGGAGAGCTTCCGCTTTCTCCCTTAAGTTGGCAATGTAGAGAGCTGCAGCTAAGGCCTCGACCGTGCTTAGTTTTGTTGGAACTCCATAATTTACTGGATTCGCCGCGATCAAGTATGGTAGACATCTTGAGAACCTCCTTATTCTAAGGCTTGACTCCAAAATTTTCTGGGCTTTCTCCCAGCTGCAATCTAAAGCCGCCAGTCCATACCTAACCATTCTTTGCTTGTCCTCTGGAGAAAAAGCCTTTTCTGCAAGTGGATTGAGAATTATCGCTCCTTTCGGTAGAAATCTTAATCTCTTAACAATTTCAATCATTCCATGACGTTTCAACTTTAGTGTTGTGCACTTTTTGGGATCACATTGACCAGCATGATAAACAATTATTCTCAAGAATTACTTCCCTCTGATTATTTCTAGGTGACACATTGGATTGTCAATGATCTGCGGAATCCAATCAAGGAGATCTGTAGGAACCATGTGACATCCCTTTTCTTTAAGAACGAAATCGCCTGCAGCTCCATTTATAAACGCGCCAGCAACAGCTGCCTCAAATGGAGAATTGCCTTGAGCCATAAGTCCGGCTACAATTCCGGATAAGACGTCGCCTGTCCCACCCACAGTCATAGCTGGATTACCAGTAAAATTATACTTGATCTCCTTTCCGTCCGAAATTATGTCTACATGACCTTTTAGCAGAATTGTTGCATTTAGTTGAGAGGCTAATTCCTTAACGGCCTCGGCTGTTTCATTCACATCTTGAGGAAGCTTGCTTCCAGATAAAAGGTTAAACTCCCCTTGATGAGGAGTTAAAACTGACGGGGTATGCAGTTCTCTTTTTTCTTTGGCGAAAGCCTTTAGTCCGTCAGCGTCCAAAAGTAGGGGCTTTCCCGCCTCCTCTATGAGTTTAATGATTTCCTTAACGGCCTCGGCTGTTTCTGTGTGTAAGCCGAGGCCTGGACCGACAACTATTGCTGTTGAACGTTTTATAACATCTTTCAAAGCTGCAATGTTTTCTGGATTTAGATGTTCTCCTTCAAGTTTTATTGTAATTAGGTTAGGCGAGTATGATGAGATTGCGTAGGCTGTTTTCTCCGGTGCTGCAATATAGGTTAGGTCTACACCTGTTCTAAGTGCAGCCAATGCGACAAGGGCGGGGGCACCAGAGTAGGTTTCGCTCCCACCAATTATTAGCAATCGGCCGAATTCTCCCTTATGGGCGTGAGGCGGCCTCTCCCTAACAGTAAGCTTGACGTCTCCAGGTCCAGCGTAGAACTCAAACTGTTTTGGTAAACCTATATCCTTAACGATTAATTCGCCAACATATTCGCTTGCCTTTAGCAGTCCAGGCTTGGCTTTATGAAAAGTAATTGTCAGGTTTGCCCTTACAGCCTCACCTAGAACTTCTCCAGTATCTGAGTCTATTCCAGTTGGCACGTCAACGGCTATTTTGAAGGCGTCAAGCTCATTTATCTTCTTGATGAGCTGAAGAATTGGGGGTCTAGGCTTTCCTTTTAATCCTATTCCGAGCAGAGCATCTATGGCGACTTCGGCTTCCAAGCTATTCGGGATTAGAGATGAGTTATAAACTTCGAGGAGTTCTAGGCTATCTTTGACTTTTCCCAGTTGTTCTAATGCTTCCAGATTCTTTCTAGCGCATTCATCTC
>Ga0116200_10001135_pt1 | contig 10132 bp, 12 predicted proteins | sample Mar14436cmmetaG_FD_94478 | JGI IMG/M metagenome (GOLD analysis project Ga0116200, IMG submission 94478) | Marine hydrothermal vent microbial communities from Guaymas Basin, Gulf of California to study Microbial Dark Matter (Phase II) - Marker... ... | reverse complement strand
GTAGATGAGCCTGAGCGTCAGGGAACAAGAGTATCTTGAGGCTATGTACTTCCTACTCAGAGAGAAGGGAATCATTCGTGTGAGGGACTTAGCTCAGAAGCTGGGCGTTCGACCAGCTAGCGTGGTAGACGCTCTAGAGAGGTTGGAGGAAAAAGGGCTTGTAACGTACAGGAAGAGGGAAGGGATCTCACTCACGGAGAACGGCATCAGGACTGCCTCTGAGATAGCCGAGAGGCACGAACTCCTCAAACGGTTCTTCGTTGAGGTGTTGGGCGTCCCAGAAGATGTTGCTGAGCAGGATGCCTGCTATCTCGAGCACGAAGTTCATCCACAGACGCTTGACAGAATATTCCTGTTCCTGAAGTTCATATCGATGTGCCCAAGAGAGGGGCCAGACTTGTTAGAGCAATTCAAATACTTTGCTAAATACGAGAAGTGCCCATCTGATTGATGACAAAAGAGAGTTTAGGGTTGGGGAAACTACTATATACATTAGGCCAGCCTAACTGGTGAAGCGAAATGAAGCGGACCAGGGGGCCCGCTGAAGGGAGAGGCGCCTACTTCCGTCCTGCTGGGAGAGTCAAGGTACTGAGGGGGGAAGATTTCGAGATGTCCGGCATGGTGGTACCGATGTCAATGCTGCCTCCAGGCGCCAGAGCCATAGTGAGGGAGATAAGAGCTGGCAGAGGGTTAGCTAGGAGACTGATGGAGATGGGGCTTCTTCCAGGAAGCGAAGTAACGATCCTCTTTAACTCGGCTGGCCCCCTGGTCATTTCTGTTCGAGGTGTAACGCTCTCTCTCGGCAGGGGGATCGCCTCTAAAGTTATGGTTCAGCCGCTTTAAGGAGGGTTCTCCTTGGGTTCTAAGACCATCAAGAAGAGAGAGATCATCGTCGCTCTCGCTGCTAACCCCAACGTGGGCAAGAGCACGCTGTTTAACGCTCTGACTGGCGAGACCGCGCACGTGGCAAATTGGCCTGGCGTAACCGTCTCGGTAAATCAGGGGTACCTCACTCACCACGGGGTTCAGATCAAGGTAGTCGATCTGCCTGGTTCCTACGGCCTCTCTGCCGGGGCCAAACAAGTGGCTGAGGCTATAACCGGAGAGTTCATCACTCGTTACAGGCCGGATGTGGTGGTCGTTTTAGCCGACGCCACGGCCCTCGAGAGAACCCTCTACATGGCGATCCTCGTCCTCGAGCTAACTGGCGGGGTGGTCTTGGCCCTCAACATGATGGATGTGGCGGCAAAGAGGGCTATTCACGTAGACATCGAGGGGCTTGAGAGAGAGCTGGGCGTACCAGTGGTGGGCATATCGGCGCTCAAGGAGATCGGCCTTGGCGCTCTCCTTGACAGGATTCTCGACGTCGCTGAGGGAAGGGCCGGGAGGAGCACTCCCCTCCGGGTGGATTATGGACCGCTAGAACCCTACATCAATGAGATTGAGAATTTGCTGGCAAACTGCCCCTCGCTGGCGGCTTACCCACGCCGCTGGGCCGCGGTCAAGCTGATGGAGGGCGATCCCAGCCTGGCAGAGACTCTCTCCAAGGCCGACCCGCAGCTACTAAAGAAGGTGGAGGAAGTGCGGACAAGGGCCGAAGCCGAACTGAGAGTGGTCCCAGAGGAGTTCATGGTCCAGGCAAGGTATGAGCTCATCTCCAGCCTGCTTAGGGGGAAGATAAAGGTGACTAGGCTTGCCTCGCCTGGCCTAGCCCAGAAGCTCGATAGAATAGCCCTTCACCCCATCGCCGGTCCCATCTTCTCACTCCTCGTTCTGTTTTCAGCATTCACGGCAGTGTTCGCAGTAAACACTGGCAGCCCGGTGGACATGATCCTGGCGTCGATAGGCTTCAAGAAGGCGGCCGAGCTGGTTGGGGAATACAGCCTGGTATCTCTGATAGGCGGGGCATTCGACAGATTGGCTGGCTTGGCAAGCGAGACGCTTCTGAACGCCGGTTACCCTGAGTGGACCGCGTCTCTGCTGGCTGATGGCGTGATCTCAGGGATGGGGTTGGTGCTCAGCTTCCTGCCACTGGTATTTACGGTTTTCGTGCTCTTAGGGGTGCTGCAGGACAGCGGACTCATGGCGAGGGTCGCCGTGAGTCTCGACCGGTTCTTCAGGAGATTTGGAGTTAGCGGGAGGGCCGTGTTTCCAGCGGTGATAGGATTCGGCTGCAATGTCCCTGCTATACTAGCCACCAGAGCTATGGACGACGATAGAGAGCGCGTCGTAACCTCCCTCGCCGTGCCCATGATCCCGTGCCAAGCGAGGCTCATCGTAGCCGTCGCCTTGGTGGCCTCTATAGCCAGCACTCCAGCCCGACAGGCCGCCGTCCTCGTGGGGCTGTACACGCTTCAGATCTCCCTGTACCTGATCACCGCGCTCGTGATGAATAGAGTCATCTACAAGGTGAAGACCCCGCCTGAACTTCTCCTAGAGGTTCCCCCGTACCACACGCCAAGCCTAAAGGTGGCCTGGTGGTACGCTAGGACTAACTCGCTTCACTTCCTCAAGAAGGCTGGAACGGTCATCTTCGCGGCGAATCTGGCCTTCTGGTTGATGCTTCACGTAGGTCCCCATGGCTACGTAGCTGACATTCAGGGAGCTGCCGCCAGCCTAGGGGGGATCGTAGGAAAGTACCTCGAACCCGTTGGAGCCCTCGTGGGTCTAGGAGACTGGAGGGTCATCTTGGCTCTCCTGGCTGGGTTCATTGCCAGGGAGGCGGTTCTAACCACGCTCGCCTCGATGACTGGGGTCGCAGACCCCCTAGGCGCCGTGGCCGCCCTCAACCTGACTCCTCTGCAGGCCCTCTCTCTGGCCGTGTTGAGCATGGCGTACACCCCGTGCGCAGCCACTCTGGCTGTGATTAAGCAAGAAGTAAGGCTGGTGAGCCTTCTGCTTAAGCAGCTGGTGTACCAGCTGGGAGTCGCCATCGCCATGGCCGCAGCGATATACTGGGGTGGACTACTGCTCCTCGGCTGACGGACCTGTGGGAACTCTCCTAGAGAGAAGCTTAGCAGCTGCATACGCTAAGAGGGTCACGACTATCGCCGCCGCGATTGGTTCAATCCACCTCCTAACGAGAGGCCAATTCTCTTCGAGCACCACACCAGCCCAAACTAGAGCAGCATTCCAGGGGATCGAGCCGATTACAGTAGTCAGGACGAAGGTTCTCGGATTGAAGCGGGCCACTCCAGCTGGAAGCGATATTACCGTTCGGATCACTGGGCTCATCCTGCCGATCATGAGGGCCAGAGTCCCCCTCCTCCTGAAGAACTTCTCTGCCACCTCGATGTGGTACTCGCTAAGCCATGGTACCTTACCTACCGCGTCCCTCCCCCACCTGACGCCAACGTAGTAGGCGGCGACTGAACCTAGCAGGTTCCCTACGACTCCGGAGGCTACCACATGCCAGAACCCCATGTCACCCCTGCCCACTAGAAAGCCGGCAAACGGCATCACGACTTCGCTGGGGACAGGCATTAGCGCGCTCTCAAGAGCCATCAGAACAACTATCGCAGGGTAAGAACCCTCGGCTATGGCCCCCGTGATCAGCTCCACGACACACTCAACTATCTCTCCGAGCATCTACGCTACCTCCGCGGGTAGGATCTTAGGGCCGCTGGATGCTACTTCTTGCCCGCCCTTGCTCTGGCAGCCTCTAGCACTTCAAGATAGAGGTTCCGCCCCGTCGAGTCTATGGTGACGGTGAGGGGACCTAAGTCCTCGACCTCCACGACCCACACGGCCTCAGGCATCCCTAGATCTAGCCAGTGAACGCCTAGAACTCTCTTCACGCTAGAGACAGCTAAAGCGCTAGCCCCTCCGGGGTGCTGAGCGTATACGGCCCCGAATCTCTTGAGGGCCTCCGTAGTCCGCTCGAACATGCCTCCCTTGCCTACTATCACTCTCACCCGAAACTTCTCAATGAACTCGGGCTCCAGGGGCTCCATCCTCGCGCTGGTGGTAGGGCCGAAGCCGTAGATCTTCCACTCTCCGCCCTCCTGCCTAACTATAGGACCGCAGTGATAGACGACACCGCCTTCTAGATCTATGGGGGGCTTCTCGCCTCTTCGCGCCAGCTCTAGGGCTCTCCTGTGGGCTTGATCTCTGGCCGTAACAACAACTCCGCTGATGTAGATCACGTCACCAGCCCTCAACTTCCTAGCCTCATCCTCAGATATTGGCGTCCTCAGTCTGTACTCAGCCATAACCGATCCCCCTCAAGGTTCAATAAGCCTGAAGGAGCCGTCTGGATCAAACTCCACTAGAGCCCTCCTGGCGGCCCAGCAGAGCATTGACACGCCGACCGGCAGGCTCGCGGGGTGCCTGTGCATCCACTCGATGTGCACGCCTAGGGCGTAGGTTGAGCCACCCAACCCCATCGGGCCGAGCCCTAGTGAGTTAATCTCTTCTAGTAGCGATTCTTCTAGCTTAGCGATCTCTGGATCTGGATTGGGCTTGTCTAGCGGTCTCATCGCCGCCCTCTTGGCGGCGTCGAGCGCGGCGTCGGCTCCTCCCCCCACGCCGACGCCGACTATGACCGGAGGACACGGCTTTGGTCCCGCCTCCAGAACTGCGTCTATCACGGCTCGCTTGATTCCCTCTACACCCTTAGCGGGACTGAGCATGTAGAGAGCTGAGACGTTCTCGCTGCCTCCGCCCTTGGCAAGGTACCTGACCCTTAGCCTGTCGCCGGGAACTAACTCCCAGTGGATTATTGGCACGCCGGCTCCAGTGATGTCTCCGCTGTTCACGTTGGACCACGGATTAACTGCGTTTGGCCTGAGTGGGACCTCGCGCGTGGCCCGTCGGACTGCTGCAATTATCGCGTCCTTCAACTCAGCCTTCACGGGGAAGTCGCTTCCCACCTCGACGTAGAACGTTGGAGTCCCGGTGTCTTGGCATATCGGTAACTTCCTCTCCTCCGCGACCTTGATGTTCCTCAGGATGGCCTCTAGTATCGACCTCCCCAGCGGAGATTCCTCTCTCTCGAGCGCTCTCTCTAGAGCCTCGCGGACATCCCTCGGCAGCCTGATTGCGGCAGCAGCCACCGCCCTGTAGATGCCCTCCTCGATCTCTTGGAGCAGGACCCCTTCACCCCGACAGCTGCTTCCGCAGGAGCCTGCCGAGCCTCGTTATACCCTCCCTTATCTCCTGGGGCGACAGGTAGCTGTATCCTAGCCTCATTCCGTGTGTTCTTGGCTTCAGAGGCTCAAGCTTGTCCGTCTCAGGCTCGTAGGAGTAACCGAACGGCGGGTAGAAGGCTGCCCCGGGTACGAAGGAGACGTCGTTCTTGAGGGCGACCTCGTTGAGGAACTTGCCAGCGTCAAACTCCCTGTTGTCAGAAGACCACCAGATGAAGAAGCCGCCGGTTGGCGAGGTGCGGTGACCTGGCGGGAAGCTCTCGTCAATGGACTCCTCCATAACCTCGCACCTCTCTCTGTAGCCCTCCCTGACCCTGAGTATGTACTCGTCGAAGTACCTCTCGTAGTACATGACAGCGAGCTTCTGCATCAGCGTAGGCGTGCAGAGGTCGATGTACCCCTTCGCCTTTATGACCTGCTCCCTCAGCCTGGGAGGCATGAGGCTGTACCCTATCCTGAAGACGGCGACCTCCTTGCTGGTGCTCCTCTGGTAGATCACGAACTCATTCTCCTTGTCGAAGGCCTTGATGGGTTTGATGGGCTCGCCCCTGAATTGAATCTCCCTGTAGGCCGCGTCTTCAAGTAGATACATTCCTCGCGAGGAGACTATGTCAAAGAAGGCTTTCCTCCTGCTCTCGGGCATGGTTGTTCCGGTGGGGTTATCCGAGTCAGGAACCGCATAGACGAGCTTGGGCTGAACACCAAATTCTCTCTCAACGAGTTCGGCCGCCCTCTCTACGTACTCTGGGACCATGCCCTTCTCGTCAGCTGGCACAGTCACTACCCTAGCCTGGAACTTGGCGGCCACATTCACGAAGCCGAGGTATGCAGGTCTCTGAGTTATTATCACGTCTCCGGGATCTATCAAGGAGTCGAGTATCGCGTAGATCGCTTGCTGAGATCCAGTTGTTATTATTACGTCCTTCCAGCCCTCCTCAGGGTCTATCTCTAGACCATCTCTGGCTCTTAGCATCTTTCGGGCAAGGAGTTCTCTCAGCTCGGGCAGTCCTTCAGAGGGACCATAGTTGAAGTGCTCCACCACAGTTCTCTCCTCGCCTCTGAACACGAAGTCCATCTCCTCGAGACCCAACTCGATAAGGAGCCTAGGAAATACCCTGATCGGCAGAACCCCAGGCTTTCCGCCCGCGAAGTAGTACCTCACCTTGACTCTCAGAAGCCTCCTAATCTCGGACTCTGGGATCAGACGGGTCCACGTGGCGAAATCAAAGGCTACCGGAAACTCCTCCCTGGCCAATACTCACACCCGCTCGGGGCAAGAGGGTATTAGTTAATGATTTAAACTCTATCGTGAAAGGGATCTGCTCGAGACCTTTGTCAGGGAAATGCTTAATTAGGTCCTTAGCCCAAAAAAGGTTCGAGGAGGCCCTCTTACCAGCGAGGCCTCCTGTAGGAGCTTCCTCTCCGACTATATCCCCTGCCTTCGCGCCTCCGGGGCCGCCAGCCCTCGGGCGCGTCTGGGGATTCGTCGGGAATCTGATCCTCTGGGACGACATCGGAGTCGTCGAGGATCTTGATCGCTCCTCTCTGCCCGACGTTCAGCTGGACCTTGCCTCTGAAAGCCGTCGTGAATCCGTTCTGCACTTCTATGACCTGCCCTACCGAGAGGGAACCAGCGTGGTCTCCCCACAGCGTTAGCTTCACTCGTCCAGTTTCGTCTCCTATCACGGCTTCTGACAAGGTCCTGAGACCAGACCTGGTCTCGACATCTCTAGGCTCGCCGACCTCAAGAACCCGGCCCCTGACGACTACTCCGTCCTCGCCGGGCTTTAGGTCGGAAATCTTCTTCTCCATTTCGCTCGCTCACTTCCGCGACTCGTTACATAAGCCTGATGCTCTTGGAATTTAAACGTGGTGGTGGCTCTTCCGACTCTGGTAAGGAAATCGACTCCTCGACCACGACGAGCAGAAGAGCAGACCTACTCTCCAGGTCTGGCCTCAAGTATTGCCTGTTTGTAGACCGCGAGTTGTAGAGCCAGCGTAGCGTCCGATTACACTTTGTCCGAAGACGGCGCGGCTTGGGCTGAGGATGGCCTGGGCTCGAGCTTACTCGCCAGGAGCGTCGCTAGACCATAGAGGATGAAGAATGGAATCGTGAGCATCAGCGTACTCACCGGCGTAGGATCTGGAGTTAAGATGGCGGCTACGGCGGCGATTACAAAGAAGACAATCCTCCACTTCTGCTTTAGGGTGGCCGACCTTACCACCCCCGCTTTAGCCGCGAGAGCTATGGCTAGGGGGAACGTGAAGAAAAGCCCAGATGAGACCATTCCGAGCATGACGAAGTTGAAGAACTGCTTGACCGAGAACGTCAACTCTACTCCAGAGCCCAAGTTTATCCATGCCAGGATGGCGAACGTCGCTGGAATAACTAGGTAGTATGCGTAGACTGCTCCCGCCAAGAAGAGTATAGCGAACCCCACGGAGAAGCTCAGTAAAAGCTTCTTCTCTTTGGGAAACAGGGCTGGCTTTAGGTAGGAGTAAATCTGATAGCCCACGTATGGAGATGTGACGAGAAAGCCGAGGAGGATCGCGAGGTAGATCATGACCTCTACTGCATCGAGCCAGCCGTAGGCGATCAACTTGATCTCTACCCCCTTAGTTCCAAGCAGCGCTCCGAACTTACTCGCAAAGCGGTTTGTGGACTCTAAGAGGCTATCTCTCATGTAGAAAAATGCGCTCAAGACTAGGGGGGTGTACCCGCCCTCGGGGTTCTCGCCGAAGATCAGGGAAGACGGGATGACGGAGACCAAGAGAGAGGCTATTATGACTGAGATCAGCGCCTTCCTCAGCCTAATGAGCAACTCAACCACGTGCTCTTGTATAGGCCGTGGCACATCTTCTGGAGGAGCTGTCATTAACCCGCCTCCCCAGCTAACCCCCTGAGGGATCTTGCGCAGAGGTCAGACTATCTACATCGGAGATCGCTTCTCAACGACTCCCTCCTCACAAAGGCTCTCTAGGAACTTCCTCACGTCTTCGAGCGCTTTATCAAAGTCGTCTAGTTCCCATTCTGCGCTGAGGAGTTTTAGTATCTCCTCTGGAGACATCCACTCACCTGAGATCATCGAGAGAACAACGGTTGCTTCTTCGTTGAGCTCATAGAGGTTCCCAGACTCCTCATCTACTAGGAAGTTACCCTCGACATACGCACCTTCTCTGAGCTTGTACTCCAGCCGCTATCACCTTGGCTGGCTCTTCTCGATACCCGATTAAAACGATTCGCTCCCAAGTATCCTAAGTAGCAGGCTCACAGGATCCCCTAGAACCTGGGAGAGAAGATATCCAGCGAAGATGAGCGGCATGAGAGGGTAGGCAGGGACGTACCACCTGCAACTCTCGTGTGGCTTCGAAGGCTCGAGGGGTGCAAAGATTCGCGATAGAATAAACTTCTTGCGACCGTCCTGAACAGATTCTGCTGGAACAGAGCCAAGTTCAGGCTTTGAAGAGAGCAGGGCCAGAGCCAAGGCAATCCTCCAAAGTGGCTCGTCGAAACCTTCGAGCAGAGAGGGATCTCTCTTTACCCTAACTAGGTTGATCGAGAACTGTATGGGCGGAGCGAAAAGGAGGAGCAGCTTCGAGTAGATGAATGTTGAGAATGATGGTGGGAGGATGCTCTCTTGAGCCGTCGGCTGGACTATCTCTACCGTGAGGTAAGCCAGGATGTCAGCCTCTCCAATTAACCTCAGCTTCCAAGAGGCGAGGAGCAGCAGGCCAAGCGGGACGAATTCAAAGATCTGTTGGGCCAGAATGCTCGGACGTACATCACCCCGCCACAGGCGAGCGAGTACGACGACTATCCCAATGGGCCATGTGACCAGCCAAACTCTGTCGTCTACCATTCTCCTCTTCAGATCCTGCACTGAAGCCACGCCGAGAGACGCAGCCAAGATTGCCGCTTCGACCAGGTGTGTGGCCACGGGAGTCGAGTACATTCGCGCAGGTTTTTAACGTGAGACCTCTTGAAATCTCAAGCTAGGATGTCAGTGGCGATATCGGTGTCAAAATCGGCCGTGAGACCTGGACTCTCTAGGGTCGCAATAGTTGCTGTCCTGCTCGTTCTCGGGGTAGTAGCGGCCAGCATGGTCTTCTTTCTCACGAGGGGTGCCCTCCTTCACTTTGTTGGACTAGCTGAGAGCAGGACGCCCAGAGCGACTATAGAGATCATACCACCCGGTCTGAATGAGTCTGGGGGATCTGTGAAAATATACCTGCGTAACCTGGGGCCTGATGCCCTGCCAGTGGAGGGTCCAGAAGCTTGGACCGTTGTGATTGACGGAGAAATCTACTCCGTCTCCCGACTGGAAGACTCGAGCGAGACCCCGCTGTCTAATACCGACTTAATAGAGGTCGGCGAGATATTCTTGGTCGTGCTGAACAGCCCCGTAGACCTCAGCGTGCCCCACGATATAGCCGTCTATGGACCCTACTCAACAAGGGCTAGAGCAGGCTACTCGCCTTGACGCAAGGTTCCTATGTCAGCTCTTGTCTATTTCAGTCTATTGCTTGACCTTTGAGCTGAGCTGGAGTTATACAGCACATTGTTTGTGTAGATAAGGTTATATCAAGTCCGAGACCTACATTAATTTGTAACGGAAAATTGTGGGGGGAAGGGATGGTGAAGATCAGCAGAGCTAGGAGGGCAGCTGGCGGAGTGATCGTAGTTGCATTCGCGCTGGCTCTCTTGGTCGCTATGACCTCGGAGCTTCTCGTCCAGACTCCAGTCGTGTCAGATGAGACGTTCCACGAGAGGTTCTACGATTTGCGAGACTACGTTGCTGGAGTGGCGGCCGCGTCACAGGCCCTCCCGTCCGATGAGAGGGTAGATTACGTAATGGACTCGTTGGATGCCTATTCGGAGATGTTAGCGGAGCGAGGAACTGTTCTGACGTTTTACTACGATGAGGATACGGGGGAGGTTTGGTACTACGCCGAGCACGGGGACAACTACGCTGTGGGAAGGGTGC
>Ga0116200_10001133_pt1 | contig 10137 bp, 15 predicted proteins | sample Mar14436cmmetaG_FD_94478 | JGI IMG/M metagenome (GOLD analysis project Ga0116200, IMG submission 94478) | Marine hydrothermal vent microbial communities from Guaymas Basin, Gulf of California to study Microbial Dark Matter (Phase II) - Marker... ... | reverse complement strand
CACCTAACCATCCCTTTGGCTCGTAAGGCTCTGGTTCTGGAACATCAACGCTAACATAGACATAATACTCATCTTTTGCTTTCCTAAGGATGACTCTACCGTGTTTGTGCTGTAAATACTGTTTAAACCTTAAGGGAACATGCATTGGCAACCAAACTCTTCTACCAACTAATGGCAAGTTGATGAAGTGTCTGTCAAACTTAACACATCTTCCCTCAAAATATATGCAATCTTTATCGAATCTTGGAACTTCTCCTTTTGAGTTATTTAACCAACCCCTGTAAATTTCAATCGCCAAATCCATTGCCTCTTGGAGGACATCTGTATGCAATTGTGGGTATTTCCCTCTTAGCTTTTTGTATGCAAACCTGTGAACTCTCTTTCTCGATGGTTTTCCTCCTAACTGATGGAGTGCACGAATCCAATCATTCACACACTCCTTGAATTGCCTTATCGTTTCTTCGATTAACATTTTCTTACCTTTTCTCGGTTCAAACAATTTTAGTTTTAGCATGAGCTCCATATCATGCATATTGACCAAAAGGTTTATAACCTTTTCTACTTAAATTATTATAACGGAGCTACCCAATGGGTAGTTCCGGTGGGCACTTTGACCGTGCCCCTATGCGGTTCGACCGCAACCTCCGTTACCCTTGAGGGTAACGCCTCCGTGTCGGAGGCTCGCCTTGAAGGGAATCCTCGCCCTGAAGGGCGAGGAGGAGGTCAAACAAGAAGGTAATGGGTGGTGGAATTGAAGTGCGACAAGAGGATCAGGCTGTTCAACCTGTTGCAGTTTTGGGTTTACAATAGTTTCCTTGTGAAGGAGCTGAAGCTACGCGTGGATGAGCATCCTCTCAGCGAGGAGTGTTGCGATTTTGAGATAAACTTGGTAACGGATTACACGGTTTTTAAATACGACTTGGAACGGTTAAAAAAGCTCATCGAGGAGCACGGCTTCAGTCTGGAAAGGTTCGATTTTGAGGTTAGCTCCGCAGATGGGAATATATGGGTGGAAATAAGAGGAGTTGCGAAGGAGAGGGGAGGTGGTAAGCATGACTGAGGCGAAAATATCCCTATACGATATCCTGAAGGAGCTTATAAAGGATGAGTCTGTTAAGGTAGAGAATTATACGGAGGATACTCGCATACTTTTCAGCTACAAAGGTGAGCTTAATGCTATGCTTGAGCATCTTGCTCCACCCACTCTTAAGATACGCATAGAGTATGACAGGGCAAGGTTGCAGGTCTATTACAAAGAGGAGATAGATCTTAATGATTTCACAGATGCGGAGGATGTTGCGAAGTATGTTAAGGATACAATAGAGGCAATTGCAAAAGGGATTGAGGTTATGGAGAAGGAGTTGGTAGGTTAAGTTGCATACTTGTCAAACAAAGCAAGATAATCCCTAGCCATCCTCTCAGCGTTGTAACGTTGCTCAGCGAACTTCCTGCAAGCTCTGGGGTCGATGGTGTCTACCTCTTGGCAAGCTTTCTCTAGTTCCTTCTCGTCTTTGCAAATAAACGCTACCTCCTTGCTAAGAATTTCGGGAGCACTTGGTCTATTTACGGTAATAACAGGAGTTCCTAAGAGCAGAGCCTCAACGAAAACAAGGCCGAAGGCTTCTTTATATTCTGGGCTTAGAGGCACAAGTAATGCCTTAGCCTTTCTCATTAATTCGATTTTTTGCTCATTGGTCGGGTTTGGCACAAAGATGATATTCTTACAGCCACTAGCCATTCTCCTCGCTTCTTCGTAATATTTCTTGTGGTCTTTTGCAAGCGTTGAGCCCGCACAGATAAGCCTGAAGCCTAATTTCTTGGCAAGTTTGATTGCCGTGAATACGCCTTTGTGCTCATGGAATCTACCAAAATAGAGAAAGTAATCCTCCTTGCCGTAGCAGGGTGAGTAGTCCTCCAGGGGCAAGCCGTAGTAAATATAGGTTAGTCTGTGCTTTGTGCCGATCCACTTCTCGGCTTCTTTCATTGCAGCTTTGCTGAGGAAAACGCCTACAAGCTCTCTGGATACAGGTGGTCTCGGGAATTCTAAGTTACCAAACCCGTTGCGAAAGAAGACCGTGAAGGGCATTTCCTTGCGGTGGAAGAAGTAGAAACGCTCAGAGATGCGACAGGTTGCGCTCATGTCAATAACCATGTCATAATTTAGCAATTCCTCCTTATACATCTCATAAATTCTAGCTTCGTGGGGTATGCTGACTTGCGTGAAGGAAAGAGGGATATATCTTAGCTTAGCACCATATTTGACAACGCTGCCTGGTGGTGCATACAGGGTAACATCATGGCCAAGCTTTGCTAGGTAGGAGGCAAGAACGCTATTCAACCATTCTGAGCCGTATTGTTTAGGATTTGCTGGATACACGCTTGAGGAGATTACGGCGATGCGCATTAATTCGGTGTTATCGTGAACTATTATAAAAAGTTTACATATATATTGTATGGATGCAAAAGAAAGACACGAGCTAATCATGGCAGAGTATACGCTCGCTTGTCTGAAGGATGTTCTTGAGATGTATGAGAAAAATCTTAGGTACTACAAGAGCGAGAGCCTTGTCGAGATTAGGGAGATGCTTTGTAAGTTGATCGAGAAAATAGAAGAAGCGTTGAAGGAGTTGTAGCGCAGTGGTTAATTGGTTATCATTTGTTTTTTGGCTCGCACTAGGTTTTCGCAACCATCCTTACTATGGCCTGCAGCTCGCAGTTCACAACCGCTATCAAGCTATTTCTGGCTCGCATTTCACTGATGACACCAGTATTTAATTGGCTCGCAAAAGTCCCTTGCAACCATTTATTACATGGCTAGTACACATTAATTATTTTACCTTCGTTAGTTATAAACCCCGCGCAAGCGTGCAAACACCTAACTCTGCAGTCAAGCAGGATGCCGAAGCCGTATTCCTTTGCCTTTAAGCAGAAGTTTATATCCTCGCTCCTACCTTTCTCTTCATACAGCGTCCACTCGAACCACGGCTCGGGGATTTTTTTGAATACCTCCGCCTTTATCAGACAGAAGCCTGCGCCTACAGCATCCACTTCCATAACAGCGTCCTTCTCGAACTTCACTGGGTTAAGCTTGTTCTTTTCTTCATCATACAGCCAAGCGCAGAGGTGGCCCTTCTTGCTAAAATATGCGCCTGAAACAATAGGGTAGTCGTGATCCATAAGTAATTTTAGAGCATCTATACGCTCGGGGATGACGTCGGAGTCCCAAAAGAGGATGTAATCCACGCCTTGCTTGAGTGCTTCTTTGACAAGGTGGTTTCTAGCAATATCTATAGGGTAGCCTTTGTTTAGCAGGAAGTTGTGCTTGAAGGGTATGTATAAGCGCCTGAACTGCAGTGCCCAATCTATTGTAACGAGAGGGGATTGAATAGGTGTGCAGATTGCAAGCTTCGGTTTGTCCTCAAGCTCCCACGCTCCAGGCATCCTACCAGGGTATTTCCTTTGCTACCCGTAAATATATTCTACACATTCTTATATGTGAGAATTGTATTGCATGCATCCTGCAGGCCTTAGGATCAAAAGCCAACCTGTTTTCAGCAACTTTTTTGAATATTTTTTCTAGTTCAAAAGTGTCCTTTGCAACATAGCCTGAAACGCCGTGATGGATGATTTCCTTAGGAGCTCCTCTATCAGTTGTGAGGAAAGGTGTGCCTAGGAGGTTCGACTCTACAGCAATCATGCCAAAGATTTCATAATATGGTGGAAGCAATGGAGATATTACAGCCTTTGCCTTTGCGATTAACTCATTGCGTTCTTTCTCATCAACGTTTCCCTTTACTTCAACATATTTATTTGCCTTCTTTAAGCACTTCTCAACATATTTTTTATCCTCAACAAAGTCCATATCGCCAATCATTATTCCTTTAACCTTGTACTTCTTGCACCACTCTATGAACAAGTTAGCTCCTTTATAGGGCGACCAACGAGAGGCGAATAGGAAGTAATCCTCCTTGTCGTAACAAGGCTTGAAGTCATCTATTGGAAAGCCATGATATACATACTTCGCAACAATTCCATATTTACCCATTGTTAGCTCTGCGTGAAATCTTGAAGGGCAAACACAGTTGAAGTGCTCAAAGGGTATAGAGTTGAATGGTTCAGGGCCGTGCAGGACGTTAATTATCTTGTTGCGTAAGTCCTCAAGCTTGTAGAAAGCCCACTTCTGCCAGGAATTATCGAATATATAAGCATAATCATATAATTTGTCTTTGTAGAGCTCAAAAGCTTCTCTCTCGGGGTTTGAAAAGCTTGGCTCACAACACTCAACAACTTTAACACCTTTCACCTTGCTTCCCTTCGGGGCAAAGAGAGTAACCTTGTAGCCTAGCTCTTTGAAACCTAAGCATTTGTAGTAAACAACTCTTTCCAATCCTGCATATCCTTTAGGTGGGACTTCGAAGACCTGCGTGCTTATTATTGCTATTTTGGAGGTCATATTTGCTTGAGCTTTTGCTTTAGAGTGAAATTACTTATTTTTTTAACCTTTATCATGTAGGGTGTTGTGGGATGTATATGTATCAGCTCACCCTTCTCCACTATTTCCTCAACATCTCCTTCTGCGTCGTAGATTACGTAGTCTTTCAACATGTAGCTGAAGGGTTTTTCGAAGATTTCCACAAGCTTGCCAGTTATCTCTATCTTACCCATTCTTATGGTCACGTATTCTCCCTTTAAATCGTGGGAAGTGATGAACTTCTCGCTCATCGCACATCACCTCAGATTTAAATAGTTTACGCAACATTTCAAAAATAAGAGGGTTGCCTGACCCAGCCCGATGACACAAACCGACCCCGTGAAGCACCTGTGAGGGTGTGAAGTGGGGAGTTCCCTGCGGGAACCCTCGCACCTTAGTGCGAGGAGGAGGTCAGCTCCGAAAGGTTTATAAGGTATGTGAAAATATTTTTCATACATGGTTGATGCAAACCTCTTAAAAGGCGGAGTTAAAGGTTTTGGAGTAGGGACCTTCTTAGGAGTTCTAGGGTACGTAGTTGGTGCAATAGGAGACTTATACGTTCCAGGAATATCAGAGACTGTAGGTGCAGCCGTTGGGTTCTTAGCAGGGCTTTTAGTGGGATTAGGAGACGCCCTAGAGACCAAGAAATAGCTAAGTGATGCAGAGCATGCAAGGTGAGTAGTTGAGGTTAGCTCATTTGCTACTTGCATCTTTATCTTCTACCACCCTTATAACAACCCCGTTTTGATCAACAACGAGGTAGTAGAACTTGCCCGTGTCTTCATCCTTTATTTTTATTTTCTTGTATGGCTCAACATGGGTGCAGGTTTGCCAATCCTCATAGGGGCAATCGTAATAGTAGGGGCATTCGTGGCAATCAGGCATCTTTCCACTCTCCGAGCTTTTCTAATCCAAATATAATATTATACCTATCGATATTCTTCCTGAACCACTCTATTGTTTCACGCAAGCCTTCCTCAAGTGTGTATTTAGGTTTCCATTTCAGCAATTCCCTCGTGTAGCTCGCATCAATCTTAAAATCTATTGGTTTGCCGTTTACAAGCTCTCCAGGCTCGTAGGATGCCTCAATTATTTGTATGTCTGTTTTTGTTAGCTTTTTGATTAGGTTAGCAAGCTCAAGATTTGTAACTATGCGGTCACCTTTGTTGCCCATGCAAAATAGCGTTTTTCCTATCAATTCATCCAGCTTATCTATCAACTTTTCATAGAAGTTTAACACGTCTTTAACATAACTCCACAATCTTTTAGCTCTTGGAGATCTTAGCAAGAAAGGTTTATCTCTGAGGCAATGGAGGATAAGTTTGCTAGGAAGCTCATCAGCCCTTGCGCCGGGGCCAAAAGTTGATCCTGTTACAGTAATAATCACGGGAACGCCGAAGCACTTGTAATAGACTTTATAAAGTAAGGAGACCGAAGCTTTGGACCACCCGTAAATTGAGGTAGGATTTGGTAACATGTTTTCCTTGAAAGTTGTTCCTGGAGGGTAGCCATAGTAAGCGTTTAAACTTGAAGGATAACATACAATAGGCTTCTTCTTCATCCTTCTTACAACCTCAAGCAAATGTAAAGGAGCATCTATATTGCCTAATGAGTAGGTAGGGGACTCTGTGGGGAAAGGGCGGTCGGCAGAGGTTATTGACGCATCTATAACCAAATCTACACCTTTTAAATCCCTGCATGTGAGGTCTTGCGTTGCCTTCCACAAGTAAGGAAAAGGTATGTCGAAGTCTTTAAAGCGTAAAGCTTCCTCGAAGCGGACAATATCGTTGCCTTGAACCTCGTATCCTTTTTCAAGGAAAAATTTGGCTAGGCTAGAGCCAAGACAGCCACAAATGCCCGTGATGTGTATTTTGGTCATTAGTATACAATTGCACCATGAGGTATTTAAAAGTGTCGCAATAGAGAGTTGTCACCAGCAATCTTATGGCTCGCATTTCTGCGCCGCAATCAAGTGTCGCGTGGCTCGCAATATAGCTTTGCAACCAATCAGTATTGGCTCGCATACTTCTTTTGTCAGCACTTTTTGGTTGGCTCACATGTCAATCGGGGAAATCCCACCAGTCCTTCCAATATAAAGCATATAGGTTTGCATTTATTTTAGCTTTCTTTGGCATTGTAAATTTTAGGCTTCTTGAGTACGATTGACCGATACCAAGCGTTGTGCTGAAGCTATCCTCCGCAATCTTGTTCCCATTCTCATCCAACACGGAGGCTTCAAGCAAGAAGTCGCCAGTATAGCTATCTGTGTTCTGAAAGTTTATCTTTGCGGTTACCTCAGAACCTTCCTGAGCATAATCTGGTGCTTCAATCCAAACCTTTCCTTTCTTAGCTGCGTAGGGTGTAACCTCGTAATGTGTTCCGTATTCCTCAATTATGCTGTAATCTCTATCAACAGCCCAGAGGAAAACCCCGTATTTCTGAACAAGTTTGAAGGTATATGTGAATGCAGCCTCGAACCTTCCTCGTGAAGGAATTGAGAAGCTCCAAGACCTCTTATAAATTGGATCAATCATCAACCACGGGACAATCCATATTTCAGCTTTTGCATCAACAGTTGTCCGAACCTCGTTGTCGACCCAGACCTTCAGATATTTACTGCCGTGCCAATCTCCATACCCCCCTAACTTTGGATCAATTCTGTCTTCCCAATCTGAGTAACCCGTTACATAATAAAGCTGCGCCTTCCTTGCAAGCTCATTCCCATGCTCATCGTAAACTCTAACTTGTAGGTAGAAGGTTCCTGATCTCCAAGGTATGTAGTCATAAGATGCTTCAGCCTCACCCTGCCTCCAACCACTAAAGCGTGTAGCGATCGGTTCTCTGGAATAATAATACATTTTCTTGATAGTGTAGCTCCTATAGTTGTAATAGTGAGTGCCACGAAGGATGTACTTAACAACTTTCAGATTTTCGTAGCGAGTGGATTGGCTGGTGTTGGAAACGATTATATAGAAAACTGGGTCTTGTTTGTAGTTGTAATAGTTGGTGTCTGGCTTTGGTAGGATTTCAATTTCTATGGTCATAATATTATATTGTTAATTCTTGATACTAAAATCGCTTTCTTAACAAGGAGAAAAATGACTTTCTGAACTTTTGAGAGGTTCGAGGATTTTAAAAAGATAAAATAAGATAGAGAAGAGTGGAAATCAGACAGGGGGTTCGAAACTTTGTTTAAAGGTAGGCAAAGATATATAAAAAGTTTTCGCTGGAAGCTTGAGAAGCGCATAGCCAGGGTGCTCAATTCTTGCTATCCAGACAAGCGAAAGAGGATACTGCTTTGGGTTATCATACCTGGGTTAATTAGGTTAAATGAACACATGCTTAAGTATGACGGCGAAGAGCTTGCGGAGAAGATTTTTAACGTTTGCAGGGAGTGGCTCGAGAGGAATTTTGAAGCCTACCCTGCGGATAATAAGCCTTCAGACTCACAAATCCGTGCCTGGGTGAGATGGTGGATAAAGCATTGGGAGGAAAGAAGGCAGAGAGGTGTTGCGAATGTATGCTGGGGTGTTTTGCGAAAAGCTCAAGACTAGGTTGAGGAGGTGCTTGGTGGAAGCAATAGCGTTTGCAAGAATGCTTGCAGATGTTGAAAACGAGGAGCGCGAGAAATTCAGAAAAGTTGCAGGAAGGCTTGAGGAGGTGCTGAAAGATGTTTAAGGTGTTTCTGGTTAAGGATAAGAAGTGGAAGAAGGAGATTGAGAAGCTTGCGGGCAAGGTGGACTACGTTCACTTCATTCATGGTAAGAAGTTTGCTAAGTGCATAATCTGCGAGAGAGAGTGGGATAACCCTGAGCCTGGTGGAATGCTCGATGTTATAATAATTGATAAGAAGGTTGTTTGTTGCTATGTTTGCCCAGATTGCGTTAAGATATATCCTTACTTGGTTGAGTATGTTGAGGACAAGGTGTTGAGAATAATTGGGGAGGATGTGGGAGGAAAAGCAGCTTAGAGAGCTTGCGGAGCTGTTGATGAAGTATTTTGTAATTAGGGATGACAAGCACAAGAAAAAATACCCTAAAGATTGGGTTACGCTTCACGAACCTCTAAGATTTGAGGATGTTGTTAATCATCTGGAGGGTGGTTTCTGCTTAGGTGTTTTTATGATACACCCTACTTCTAATCTTGCAAAAACGGTTTGCATAGATATAGATGTTGCGAACGAGGAAATTCACAGGAGAGCAATACAGCTTGCGAAGAAACTAGAGCAACCGTTTCTCGCTGAGAGGACAGGAGGGGATAAGCATGACGGCTTACATATTTGGTACTTCTTTGAACCAAGAGATGCTAAAGACTTGTGTGAGCTTGCAAGATTGTTAAGGGAGCTGTTTGCAGAGTACTTGGATTTGGATCGTGGGAAGATAGAGGGTTTGCCTGATAAACCAAATGTTGTAGAAGCGCTGGATAAAGGAGTAAGACTTCCTCTAGGCAGAGACCCTCTGTCGGGAAGATGGAGTAGGTTCGTTAATGAAAATCTTGAGGAAATTGAACCCTTGCCTGCACTAAGAAATATACAATATATAAATTATAATACATTACTTGAGAAAGCTCAACAAGAATACGCAAAAATTTTGCTCAAGAAAGCTGGGGCAGAATTTCTCGGCGACTTTTTGAAAGTTAAGAAAGAAGTGAAATGGATTTGTAAGGATCTGCTACCAAAGAAGGGACTTATCGTGTTTTATGGCCCTGGTGGGATTGGTAAGACTTTCCTCAACCTTCTGCTTGCAATAGATGTAGCGGCAGGTCAGAGGTTATTCGGGAGATATGATGTCAACAGCAACCACACCGTTTTATTCATCGATGAAGAGAACTCAGAGGAGATTCTGTACGAGAGGTTCAATATGTTGCTTAAGAATTACGGGAAGCTGTACCAAGAGCTTGCTAAAAACAATGTAGTTCTTATCAGTAGAAAAGGATTCAACCTACAAAGAGGCAGTATGTATATCAGAAGCATGAAAACGTGCAAGGATTGGATAGAGTGGCTTAAGCATGTTTGCTTGCTTGTTGATATTGTTATAATTGATAATTGGAGTGTTGTTAGTGGTTATATAGATGAGAATGATGCAAAGCAGGTAACCCTTGCATTAGGTAAGCTCAGAGATGTTGCCGAGGAAACGAATACTTTGATAATATTAACACATCACACGAAGAAAGAGCAACCTTACATAAGTAATATTGCAGAGCTGTATAGAGGTAGTTCTGCATTTAGAAACGTTGCGGATATTTCTATGGCTTTATATACCTATGAGCATGAACCAGATAGGCGGTTTTTGAGAATTAGTAAGAACAGATTAAGCGGGTTTGAGAATATTGATATTATACTCAGATGGCAAGCAGATGCGGATGGCAACCTTGTGATTGAGTGGGAAGGTGAGAAGAAAGCAGTAGTTCCTCAGAAGATTAAGTGTGCAAGAGCAATAGAGAATTGGATAGTGGAAGAAAGTATTGTTGAATTCAGAAGAAAGGATGCTGTTGAAGTAATGGAGAAGCTTGGCTTTAGCAGATCTGTTGTTGATGAAGCTCTTAGGGAGTTAGTATCAATGGGTAAGCTAAGTAAGTCTGAGGAGAAGAGAGGGGTTTACCTTGTTAATAAAGATATTTCTTAACTTTTTCACTTCTTTCTCTTTTTTTACTTTTTATATTATTTT
>Ga0116200_10001129_pt1 | contig 10140 bp, 12 predicted proteins | sample Mar14436cmmetaG_FD_94478 | JGI IMG/M metagenome (GOLD analysis project Ga0116200, IMG submission 94478) | Marine hydrothermal vent microbial communities from Guaymas Basin, Gulf of California to study Microbial Dark Matter (Phase II) - Marker... ... | reverse complement strand
TTAAAGGGCTCCTCCCTACCTTGGAAGTCAGCTTAGGGTCGTCGGCTAGCACGGTGTTAACCCCAACCATTATCGCGTCGACCTCGGCCCTGAGCCTGTGCACTCTCCTCCAGTCCTCCTCGTCCGAGAACTCCGAGTCCCCCCCTACAGTCGCTATTTTGCCATCAAGGCTCATGGCGGCGTTAAGTATAACGTAGGGTTTACCTTTCATAGGCTTTAACACCCCCAACGTAGACGCACAGCACGTTCTCGGACTTAACCCTGTGGACAAGCGCCTGGTAAGGGTGGTGAACCGGCTTAACGTTGGCGGCGTCAAGGTCTATGACCGCAAGGTCGGCGTACCTCCCCCTCTCAATCCACCCCGAGTTCAGCCTCAAAACCTCAGCCGGGTTAACCGTCACCATCTTAACTATCTCCCTGGCCTCGAGGCATGCTGGGCCGGACCTAGCCCTAACCATCTTCCCCAGAAAGTCCATTTCTCTTAGGAGGTCGGGGCTGTTCACCATCACGTTGTCCGTTCCAAGGCAAACCCTGACTCCCGCCCTAACCATCTTCTCGACGGGGGGGAGCCCGACGCCAAGGTACGCGTTAGCCCTCGGGCAGCATGCAACCCCCCTCCCCGATAAGAGGGGTAGCTCCTCCTCGTCAACGTGCGTTAAGTGGACTAGGAGGTCGGCGTTAAGCACCTTAACAGCCCTCACAGCATCCGACACACCATACATCTTGACGGCCAGCTCCCTCTCCCTCACTGTTTCGGAGGCGTGAGCCGCCACTAGAAGCCCGTTCAACCTGCATGCCTCAGAGATCCTCCTCAACTCCTCGTCGCTGTAAAGGTTGGTTGAGGGGAGCCCTACGCCATCGCACACGCGGAGCAGCTCCTCCAACCCATCATTCCTTCCCAGTATTATGTAGCGTATAGGCGTGCCCTCAAGCGCCCTCCTAAGGATCAGCGCCCCCCTGACGCCTCCCTCCCTGAAGTCCGCGAAGGCCGTGGTTCCGGAGGACAGCATCTCCTCCGCCGCGCACCTAATCCCCTCCTTAACGTCGTCCTCCCCTGCATTCCTTAAAAGCCTGTGTTTAAGCCCGTCTGGAGGCGCAACCAGCTCCTCCACGGGAACGTTAAACCCGACCTCCTTAAAGAAGGAGTCTCCTACGTGCGTGTGAGCGTTGATGAACCCCGGGGTGAGGAGGCATGAATCATACTCCTCATCCACCCTCCTAGGCGGGGAGGGTGAAACCCTCTTTATGAATCCGCTGCTCGAGATCGTGACGTAAACCCTCTCCTCAAACCTTAACTCTCTGCCTAGGAGGGCGTACTCACAGTAGATAGTCTTCACGTGGTGGCCCTCCCAGGAAAACCACGGGCTCCCCCGTTTTACCCCTCCTTATCATCGAAAGAGCCTTGTTGGCTTCTGTTAGGGCTTCAACAGCGTTCCTCCCGAACCCTACGCCTGCCTTAAGCTTCAGCCCGGTGCTCACCTCAAGCCTGTAAAGGATCTCCCTAAAGTCGTCCTCGCTCAAACCATTGCAAACAGATATGAAGTTATCCCCGCCGTTGAAGAACGTTAATACGCCCTTACTCATCGACAGCTTCATCAGGACGGTGGACAGGTTTGAGACCAGGTACATTGCCTTGTAGGCGTCCTCCCTGTCGGTCACCTGCTCCGTGAAGCTGTTAACGTCTATGTGGGCTATCTGGACGTATCCCCCCCTGACAGGCCCGTCAAGGTTATGGGCCAGTACGCTTCTCCTTTCAGGCGACTGGGCGCTCCCGCTCCTCTGAAGCATCCTCGTAGCCATGCGCTGCGCCTCGTAGGGTGTCTCCCCAACCCCGATCCCCATGCTGACGGTCACAGGGTACCTTCTAGCGATGCTTTTCAGGATGGCCCTGTGATCCTCCACCGTCACCCCGTTCGATACAGCGAGCATGTTGTCAAACCTGGAGAAGAAGAGAAGTCCACCCTTCGAGGAGAACATCCTCTGCAGGTCGGCGTAGAGCTCGGACTGTAAAACCTGCAGGTCAGCCTCCCTGTCATCCCCAAGGAACTCCGTCCAGGGACCGTAATTGTCAAGCTGAACAAGCGTCATCTTTATCAAGGCGTTCAGCTCCCTTAGGTTGAAACCTCCCTCATCCTCTTAACCATCTTAACAGCCGCCTCAACCGCCCTCCTGGCGAACTCCTCAATCCTCTCCATGGCCTCCATCCTAGTCATACCTGGACCTGAAACCCCCAAGGTCACGGGCTTACCATACTCCAGCGCTAGGTCAACCATTTTACGCGCCGCGTGCTGTGCAACCACCTGGTCGTGGTCGGTGTCGCCCTTTACGATCGCCCCTATGGTGACGACGGCGTCGACGTCGCCTCTCTCGAGAAGCTTCTTAACGGCGAGAGGCATGTCGAACGCCCCGGGAACCTTCACCACCTTAACAACCTTCGCGCCCAGAAACTCGGCGTGGTCCACCGCCCTCTGCAGCATGAGGTACGTTATATCGTAGTTGAACTCGGAAACTACTATGCCAAGGTTCACGCCCTCACCAGCCACCTTCACCACCCTTCAGCCTACCTTCCCACCCTCAGCCTTTTAAGGCTTTAGGGGTCCTGCGTCCGGGTGCCCCTGCCTGAGACCCTGCCCGGCATGCCTGGTAAGCCACTCCCTGTCAAATATGAGCCTCACAGCGTTCCTAGCGTGCTTCCTCGCCCTGTCCTCACATATCGAGATGAGCTCCTCAACGCTCCCCCCCTCGTCCTCGTGCACGAAGCACTCTATTATGTGCTTGTTGGTCATCAGCTGGGCTTGGATTATCCCCATCGAAGCCTCGTGGGCGCACAGCTTGTCTATGGGTTCAGGGCCAGGCATGCCGAACGCTATAACCACCTCGCACCCCTCCACCTCTATGAGCTTCTTGGCGGCAACCGGCAGGTCCTTCACCCCTGGAACCGTGTACCTCACTATCTCCACCTTGCTCGTCATGCTCTCGATCTCCTCCACTGCAACCCTAGCCATGTCGTACCTTGCAAACGTCGTGTCCGCTATGCCTATCTTAACCTTCATGGCTCCTCTCCCACAGCTCAACTATGTCCTCGCCCCGCAGGAAGTTGAACCCGTACCTCTCAGCATACCTTTTAGCGTCCCTTACCGAGAGGGCTCCCCCCGTTTCGCCGTCGAGCATCTCGCAGAGCACCATCACCGGTGGAACCCCCGTCACCTCTGCAAGCGACACCGTGAGCTCGGTGTGCCCGTGCCTCTCATGGAGCAGCTCCCTTGCAGCAAGGAGGAGGTGGACGTGTCCAGGAGACCTGAACGCCTCCCCAACCCTCCTCCGCCAGTCTAAGCCGGGATCCTCGATGGTCTCCCTCCCCATTCTCCCTACCTCGCCTATGGTTAAAGCCCTATCAGCATCCGTGATTCCAGTGTACGTCTTCCTATGGTTGACGGTGATCGAGAAGGCAGACCTGGAATCGTAGGGTATGTCGTTTGGCGCCAGGCTTGACAGCACACCATACTTCATGCTTGAAAAGCTGAAGACGTCGTGGAGGAAGGGGAGACCCCACCTCTCCCATATTTTAGGGTGGAGGGCTACGCAGATGAGTCCTCCGGCATCCCTTCTAAGCCTGTAAACATGTCTTGGGGTAGCCTTCTCAGCCAGCATCACCATGTCGACTTCTTCCTCTCTCCCGTCCTCGTCGTATACCAGCACAAAGTCTCCCTTCAGGAGGCTCCTAGCAACCCTTCTAACCTCTGCCCGCCGCATGCGTGGACACCGTTCCTCACAATAAGAAGATCTCAAATATATTTGTTGCTACCCGTTTTTGAGTAGAAAGCGGGCAGACGAAACCAGAAAGCATCACCCTGCCTGTTAACTCGTCAACCTATCTGACCATGGCGGTTTGAACGTGAGGGCGGGGATGGGGTGGTGCCTGAGCGTGGTGGCCATCAGCCTTCCTTTCCTCTTCTCCCTCCTTCTCCTCGCTGGGAGGCTTAGGCTCAGGCTTATATATCTTTATGAACGGGCCAGGCGTCACTATTATGTACTCCCTCCCGAGCTGTGCTATGTCCCCGTCAAGCTGGCGGCATATCCCCCTAAGCTGGTCGACGGCCCTTTTAAGCTCGTTCCTCGTCCTGTCCCTTTGAAGCATGGGCTTGATGTGAAGTATCACTATGTTACCCGCCCTAAGCTCCCCTGCCGCCCTTTGGACGTCGGAAAGCATTATCAATGGGATGGACTTAATGTAAACCTCCTCAGGCATGCAAAGGTTAAACGTTTCAGGCTCTATCCCCGAGCAAACTCCGCCATGCGGGCCAGCCTCCTGAAGGCTGCCATGCCCTCTACCTTTCCTCTTAAAGAGCTCGATTATACCCATGGGACTCCCTCCCTACTGGAGGGAGGCTGCAGTCCACCTATAACAATTAATGTTCCACGGATCTTTCGGGAAAAATACTAAAAATTCGTCCTACCTCCCTTCGCCGCCGAGCCTCCAATCCAGCTCCTTAAGCCGTCACCCCCTAGCACCCCAAAGGGCGGGGTTCACGCTTGATAGGCTTTTATGGGTAAACGGTTTTGCCTGTCAGGCGTTTCCCCATCATCGAGGCATACGCCTCTATTAGGGCTTTCGGGGGAACCCCGGCGCCCCGCATCCGAAGGTTCAGGACGGCAACAACATCCCTATCCAGGACCAAACAACACTCTTTGCATCGCATTAGTCTGCCCTCATAGGCCGCCATGCGGCCAGAACAGAGAGGACAGGTCTTGGAAGAATAGGACGGGTTAACGTACTTCACAGGCAGCCCACCCCAGCTTGTACCCTAGCATGAGCTGGAATGTTCTTGCGTTCCACTTCGAAATCCTGCGGTTGATTCCTTTGCCCCCGTTGAGAACCCTGGCCTTGACGCCTTTCAGGTCTTCGAGTATCGCCCCGCTACGTAGCTCCTCCAGCTCCCCGGCTATCCTGGCCGTCAGCTTATGCATGAAATCCCTGTCCCTGTCCCTCTCCCTCCTGGAGTACTTCCGCATGAGCCTCTCAGCCGTCCTGGGCTTGCGTTTAGAAAGCTTTTGTATTCTCCTTCTCTTCTCCTCGTAGACCCTGTGGACGTGGTACAGCTGCCTGAGGTCGTACCTAACTATTCTCCCGTTGATCAGGGCGGTCACGTTGGTTAGGTTCACGTCGAACGAGGCCCAGCCCCTCGGCTCGACACTTCTCGGTTTTCTCTTGAAGTCAATTATGAGCCCGTTCTCTGTCAGCAGCAATCCTCCGATGGAGTCGAAATCTTCCGGCAGGTAGTCGTACCTTGTTAGGTCTACTTCTAGGTATCGTTTGTTCGGTTCGATGCTGATTTTGAGTTTGCCATCCCTGTAAGTGAATAATGTTGACTTTATGTAGACTGTTTTCCCCGTTATTCTAGGTCTTGATTTCGCTTTCCCCCTGTTGTATAGCTTTATCCACCCCTTAACCAGCCCTATGGCCGAGTTTATCGCTGAGTCGACGTAGTGCCTGGAGTACTTCCAGCCCTCCAGGAGGTTGTTCCTCAGCCTCCTCCTATCCCCGGCTTTGAAGCTTAGGTGGGCCTTTCCATTTTCTGAGTGGGTGACGTGGTTTAGCACTTCCCTTAATGCTTTCTTCTTCGCTTCGAAGTACGCTTCTATCAGGTCTTTTGGGGCTTCTATGGGAGCCTTATATGCTTTGGTTGCGGTTGCTTCCTCCTTCAAGTATCTTTTTCACCTCGCTCTCCGGGATCCTGTACCTTCCGCTTGGGAGCCTAATGGCTCTGATCCAGCCCTCCTTGACCCACTTAACAACGGTGTGCCTATCGACTCCGAGGATCTTGGCTACCTCGCCGCTCCTCAGCATCCTCCCCACCTTCCCCCCATACACACCACAAACACCAAAACAAGCAAACAAACATAAAAACCTATCTAAAACACAACAGTTACACAAGGCATTGTACTTATCCTAACTGGGACGATTAAGAGTATCTCCTCACAGAGCCTTAACGGCTTTAGCAGCTTACTGACGTAGCTTTCTCAGCATGAAAGTGCGTGATGGGGCTGCCATCGCAACCCTCAATCTTCCTGTGTTCTCCACTCGGCTGTGCGAGAAACAATTCCTGCCCCTCCAGTTTATTCCTTGTCTGTGCTTTTCCACGTTCTGCCGCTCCTTTTTCGTTATGCTGTTAGTGCCTGTCCCGATTTCTCTTTCAGTCTTTCCTTAGGCTTGGGAGAGGGCTTGGTCGAAGTCTTCTATCATGTCGTCTGGGTCTTCTAATCCTACTGAAACCCTTATGAGCGTGTCCGTTATCCCCAGCTTTCTCCTCTCCTTCCTTGGCATTGTCATATGGGTCATGTATGCTGGCCACTCGACAAGGGTTTCCACGTCTCCTAGGCTTACCCCTATGTAGCTCATCCTAAGGTTGTTCATTACGTTCATCGCTATGGTGGTGTTTTCAACCTCGAAGGAGAGCATCCCTCCGAAGCACCTCATCTGCTTCTTAGCTATCTCGTGCTGGGGGTGGCTTGGTAGGCCAGGGTAGAGCACCCTTTTAACCTTGGGGTGGTCTTCAAGGAACTCTGCGAGAACCATGGCGTTCCTGCAGTGCCTCTCCATTCTTACATGGAGAGTTTTAACCCCTCTAAGCACAAGCCACGCGTTAAGCGGACTCATCGTTGCGCCGAAAATTGTGCTCCACGTACCCCTCAGGTTGAGGATGTAATCTCTCCTTCCTATCACAGCGTCTCCAAGCGCGTCTCCATGCCCGCTAAGATACTTTGTTAGGCTCTCTATGTTAACGTCTACACCTAGCCTTAAGGGTTGCTGGCAGTATGGGGTAGCAAAGGTATTGTCGAAGAGTACGGTTGCACCTGCTTCATGGGCGACCTTGGAAACCTCCTCTATGTCGATAACCTTCATGGTTGGGTTAGCGGGCGACTCGAAGTAAACAACCGATGCGCCACGTTTGAGCTCCTCCTCCAACCTTGAAATATCCCCGAAATCGACGTATGAAACCTCAAATCCGAGCCTTGGGAGGATCTTGGTGAAAAGGTCGTGTGTTCCACCGTAAATTATGTCTGACGTGACAACCCTACCATCCTTCTCTAAGCAACTCATGACAGCTATCGTTATGGCTGCCATCCCTGAAGCCGTGACCAGAGCCCTTTCCCCACCCTCTATCTCAGCCAGCTTCTCTTCTTCTCTTCTAAAACTTCTAAAGTAGGGTTTTGTATGCGCGTGTAAAAGTACCTTCCCTTCATTAGCTCGTCGAAGTTTTCGTAAACAAAAGTGGACGTCATGTAAACTGGCACCCTTAAAGCCCGGGTAAGCGGGCAAGGCTTCTCCCCGGAGTGGACAAGCTTCGTGTCGATCCGACCCTCCTCCAAATCAAATTCACCTCTGCCTTTTCCTAAAGCTAAATTATGGTTATTCTGGTTGAAGCTAAATAAATAACTTCGTTCTTCCCTTGCCCCCTTCTAGAGCACGCATCAGCATTAATCATGCAAGTGTCCTCGTAAAATTACGTTGGCTTCGAACACGTGACTGTGAGGGGGAAGCACTCTGTTGCTCCCTAGCACCTAGAAAAGGCCTCTGAGACGGAACGACGACCCAGCGTTGTGATGGTTAAAGTAGGCTGGGTGTAAGACTCCATGTGTGAACGTTCGCCATCCGGATTATGGTTAATGCTAAAGCATTCAGCCTCATCATAGCCTGAACGTAAGCCTTTGAACGTTGCCTTTCCTATGAGCACCGGCTTACCTACACCTTTGAAAGGGAGCCTCATGGATGGATGAGGAAATAACTTAATTTATATGGGAGAGAGTTCTTTTAACATCTTTTAGAGAAAAGGGGGTGCTTTCGTTGTTTAGTAAGATAATTTACGAGAAGGAGGGAGGAATTGCCAAGATAACTGTTAACAGGCCTGAGGTTTTAAACGCTATGGATGCTCAGACGGCTAACGAGGTGCTAAGCGCCTTGAAGGACGCTGAGCTGGATGAGAACGTGAGGGTTGTCGTGCTTACGGGGGCTGGGGATGCCTTCGGCACGGGAGCCGACCTTAAAGAGGCGAGCCTTGCAAGGGATGCTGACCCGCTGGACATCAGGCTTCACATTCAGAGGGTTTTCAACGAGATAGTGCTTCAAATATTTAAGATGGAGAAGCCTGTTATAGCTGCGGTGAACGGGATAGCTGCTGGCGCGTCCATGAACATTGCTTTGGTTTGCGACCTAGTAATAGCGTCAGACCAAGCTCGCTTCAGCGAAATATTCGCCCACATAGGCTTCATCCCCGATGCCGGTGGAACATTTCTGCTTCCTCGACTTGTAGGGGTTCACAAGGCTAAGGAGCTCTCATTCACAGCACGATTCGTGACCGCTGAGGAGGCTGAGAAGCTAGGCCTAGTTAACATGGTAGTTCCGAGAGATCAGCTTGACGATGCCGTGAAGAAGGTTGCAAATGAAATAATGAAGTTTCCCGGGAAGGCCATAGGTGCAGCTAAAAAGGCGATAAACATGGCTCTCACGTCAACTCTAGAGGATGCCTTAAACCTTGAGGCTACAACCCAAGCTTTATGCTCGGTTTCTCGGGAGGCAATGGAGAGGATACGTAGCTTCCTAGAGAAACGGTCTGAGTCAAAGGAGAAATAGGTGTTGACCGTCCTATAATTCTTCACAATTTCCATTCATTTTTGTTTTCCGCAAAAAAACTTAAGATGAAAGGAAACCCAGAATACTGCCTCTATACGCCCTTCTCGGCCAGCCACCCGTCAACATGCCCTATAATGCTTCGAAACAAAAAAGGAGGGTAAGATTACATTACTACTACTCTAAGATCCCTTCTCTTCTGCCTCTTCAGCCCACTTCCTAAGTATGTTCACACTTCTATCCTCCGCTCTGCTTTCCTCCTTTTTTTCGCATGGGACGGGCTTCCCAAGCCACTCCTTGTAAAACCCTTCAACGTCCGGGAGGAACTCAAAGGTTATAGGGTACCCTTTCGGCGCGTTTTCCACGTCTAACAGTTCGCCGCATCCCGGGCAGTAAAACTCCCTTAACTCTATGAACTCGGTGTCAAACTCGAAGAAGTCTGGGTAGACCTCCTTGAAGTCCTCATTGGTCCCCCTTACCCTTATCAAGCACTTAAGCTTCCAGTTCTCCCTGTAATCCCCGAACTCATGGCCGCATGCAGCCTTAACAATCAACTCTCCATTCTTGCATACTACGAAAAGGTGCTCGTGGATAGGCAGCACTATCTTCTCCTTCCACGGAACCCTCTCCTGAAGCACCCTAACATACTTCTCGAACCTGTCCCTGTCCTTGGGAGCACTCATCATCCTCTTAACCATGCTCCAAGGAAGCTTTCTCTCAACAAGCCCCTTTATAACGTCATCAGGGTAGCTTGGCGCCTCCAAATTCTTCCACCCCCTCAGAGTGTGAAGTCCTCCGGCAGCTGCCAGAACTCCCTGAACTCCTTCGCCATTTTCTCAGACCTTGACATGCTATCCCTGATCATTTCCTTGACATCCTCCGGAAGCCTCCCTGCTGCGACCTTTTCCCTCTCCTTAACCCACCACTCCTTCACCGGGACGCCTTTGCTTAGCCTTTCTTCCCTTATCCTCCTTCTCTTCTCATCCGTAGCTTCCTCGTCTACGACCCACTTTTTCTCTCTTTCGTCATACCTGCAGATGACCCCGTAAACCTTCTCAGCCCACTCCTTGGTCAGGAAGCCGTTTTCAAGGTCTTTGACGATAAGTGAAGGGTCCCTCTCTATGGGGTCGCCGAACCCTACGCCACCAGTGTAGTAGATACCCATTAGGTCCCCTTGCTTCACATCCTCCCAGAAAGGCGTCCTGTGGATCACCAAGTCCCCTTTAAGCTTCCCCTCCTTAACCATGTCTATAACTTCCATTATCGATCCGGGCACCTCACCCTTACCTATAAGCTCTAGGATATTCGTGTTCTTAACCGTTATTCCGAACCAGGATGGGGGCGGATACCCTCCGAAGAGCCCTTTAAGGTATGGTAGCGTAGGCATATGGCCGTTGCATCCGACGTTGAACCGCTGAGTCCTCCATATCAGCCAGAGCGAAGCCCAGCCGTTGCCTCCTCTAAACCTTCCATACCCGTGAGTGTTCGGTATAAACCTTCTTCCTAGGTAT
>Ga0116200_10001128_pt1 | contig 10144 bp, 7 predicted proteins | sample Mar14436cmmetaG_FD_94478 | JGI IMG/M metagenome (GOLD analysis project Ga0116200, IMG submission 94478) | Marine hydrothermal vent microbial communities from Guaymas Basin, Gulf of California to study Microbial Dark Matter (Phase II) - Marker... ... | reverse complement strand
GGTTTGTTGCGACTCATGAATGCGACGCATCCATAGAATTTAAGAAGGCTTATATAAACTGCAAAAAGGAAGACATAATCATTATCGATAGCCCTGTGGGGTTACCGGGCAGAGCAATAAAAAATGAATTTCTCGAGGCAGTTTCTGCTGGGAAAAAGATGCCTTTCAAATGCCACTGGAAATGTCTTAAAACTTGTGATTACCGGAAGGCTCCATACTGCATCGATTTGGCTCTTACCAATGCAAAAAAAGGAAATTTGAAAGAAGGTTTTGCATTTGCCGGAACAAACGCATATAAAGTGGATAAAATAGTCTCGGTAAAAGAACTTATAGCTACTCTTTTGAGAGAATATGAAGAGGCGCTAAATGCATGAGGTAAGTATTGCGCAGAGCCTGATACAGATACTGGAAGACGAGATGGGTCAATTTGAAAATGCTCATTTGAAGAGCGTCAGAGTTCGGGTAGGGGAGCTTTCTGGAGTAGTACCTGATGCGCTTCTTTTTGCTTTCGAGGTTTGTTCTAAAGGAACTGTTGCAGACGGGGCTGTTCTTCACATAGAAGAGGTATCGGCAAGAGGTTTTTGCAATGTCTGTAAAGAAGAGTTTCAGCTTGAGGTGCCTTTCCTTATATGCCCGAAATGTGAAACTTCCGATATAGAAGTACTATCGGGAAGAGAATTAGAAATAGATAATATGGACGTAGAGAACGAAGAATAGATTTTCAAATTTTTTCTATTGACGATTTATCCAAATTTCTGTATTTGCTAGGTTGTTGTTCAGGTGCCCCGGCGCTTAAAAGGGAACCCCGTGAGAATCGGGGACGGGCCCGCCGCTGTGATCGGGGACGAAAGCTGCAATAAAGCCACTGCCAGACATTTAGTCGCTTGAACGAACAGTTCTTAAACTATTACGATCGATTTTTGAGCTAAGAAAAGTTCCGTATAGTCATGCAAGCCGGCGGGTGTTTGGTGGGAAGGCGCGGTGAGTAGGATGATCCGAGAGTCAGAAGACCTGCCTGAACACGTGTTGTAGCTCTTGGGGAGGGAAGTGAGCTACACATGAGATTCTAGGGATTAAAAAGGGAGATCCCCGAATCGACTTATAAGTTCGATTCGGGGATTTTTTTTGGCGGTGACAATTATGTACCTGATGACATTGCTTTACATTTTGGCTCTGTGTCTATCCATGGGAAGTACCATCTCCCTCAGATACATTTCCATCGCCGTCTTTGGTCTTGGTGCCTTGGCTAACGTCTTGATTTGTTTTTTCAAGTATTACCATAGCTGGCCACTTATGCCCATGTATCAAACTCCGGTATTTGTCACTGCATTTATCGGTTTGCTGGTACTCGGAGAAATCCGAAAAAAAGCATTCCGTGTAAGGTTGCTTATGTTTACTGTTGCTGTGATTTCCCTTGCCGTTACGCTCTTCCCAAAGGATTTCTACTTACCGTTTCTGAAATCACGAACCGTTTTTTCTCATATTTTTATGCTTTCAGGTGCCCTGGGACAGGCTTTTTTCATGGCAGGAGGAGTTGAAGCAGCTTGCTCTATACACAACTCTGGAAGGGTGCCATTTCTGAATACAAAGGGAGTGAGTGAAACATCCAGTGAAACAAAGTTTCCAGGCTGGGATTCCTCCTACATCGTATGGGGATTTATCTTTTGGACCATTTCGATGTTTTCCGGAGAACTGTGGTCTTACCTAGGCTGGGGGAATCCGGTAGTCTGGGACGATGCCACCATCGTTATGTCTATGGCCACGTGGTTTTACTATGTCGCTCTTCTTCATCTGTACTTGTTGAAACCATGGGATGCAAGAAAGAGAGCTTACGCAGCAGTTGCAGGTTTACTTCTTGTTTTCGTATTTAATGTTCTTCCTAACCTGGGTAGCTTCAGGATTCCGAATATGAAAAATCTTTTAGTGCTCTTAGGTGCTTAGATGGTCGTGAAAAGGGACTTGTGGAATAAGCTGGGAAGTACAAAATTATCCATCGTCGTGCTTGTACTACTGGTGGTCAATCTAACCGTGGGATACGTGATGCTTAATGGCAACGAAAGTATCTTTACGGCCTTAAACAACCTGGGTCTTATTGAATGGACAAGGACTTACGGGCTAACCTTCCCTGCATACACCGTGTGGCTATTCGGATTTATGATAATACTTGTGATCCTCACTTTAAACACCTTCGTATGTACCACTAACAGAGTGGTTTCACTTATCAGGTACAGACATACATTTACCAGTAGGATCAGGCTGTTACTGAGGTTTTCTGTCCATATCATGCATTACGCTCTTATTATTATCCTCGCGGGATATCTTGTAAGTTATCTATTCGCTTGCACCTGCCCCAGCCTGATTCTGATTCCTGGCCAGGTAGTGCCCGTGCCCGATACTGATATTAAGGCTGGACTAGAATCAGTAAATGTAAAGTTTTACGAGGGTAACCGTCTGGCATTTTTAAAAGATCGCGCATATGACGTTTGTGCCTGCGTTAAGCTTTTCTCAGACGGAAAGACTGCAATCAAAAAGGTGGGTCTCAATACCCCCTTCAGATATCGCGGACTGAGTTTTCATTTGAAAGATTTCGGACCGAAATACGGAAAAGGACTGAAAACACGCCCATTTATTAACTTGATTGTAAAAAATGATCCAGGCGTAAAACTATACTTTGCCGGGACCTCTTTATTTGTGGTCGGTCTGGTTATGTATCTCTATCAGTGGGTTCTATTAAAAATACGATAAGGGATTGGAATGAAAGCTATTTACTATAAATTTGTGTGTTTCTCAGGGATATTCTTAATAGTATGTTTTCTTGCTGCGGGTTGTCAGCAGAAAACCAGGCGTCACTCATTTGAGAAAATCGGGGATTTCTCCATAAGAATTCTTCCAAATAATTGCAAAGAGCTAAGAGACGGCCTTGGAAGGGTTCTTCTGCTTGTCCCGAGAGGGCAAGCTATTCCGAAAGGATACGCTTCTGCCCAGGTTGTAAGAATCCCTGTAAGGCGAGTGGTCGCCTATTCAGGTTACATGGTTTCTCTTTTAAGAGCAATCCATGCCATTGATTCTCTTGTTGGCGTGACCCATGTTCAAGATTACTGGCTCATCCCCGAGGTAAGGGAAGGGCTTGAGAAAGGTCGTATATCCTACGTTGGTGAGTCGGCGATTGTGGATTTTGAGAAGTTGAAAGCAGTAAGGCCGGAGCTTGTTTTTACGTGGGATGCCAGTCTGGTTCCGAAGCTCGAAGAACTGCATATACCGGTAGTAATAACCATAACTGGAGAGGCAATGAACCTGGATACACGACTCAACTTCGTCCGTTTCGTTGCCCAATTTTTCGGTAAGGAGAAGCTTGCCGACGAATATGTGAAAAGGGTCAGGAGCACGATAGCACGGATAAAAAAAATTGTGTTGAAAAAACATGGTACCAGACCAAAAGTCATCTGGGGAGACATATATGAGAAGAGGGTTCTGGTCGAGCCAGGAAATTCGTGGGCTGCCCAGATGGTGAAGCTTGCGGGAGGTAAATACCTTTTTGATGATATTCGTGGGTCGTCGTGAATTGAGATCACTCTGGAAAGGTTTCTTTCCAGCGGTAAGGAGGCGGATATCCTTATTGCCTACAGAACGCCGAAAACGGGAGCGACTTCAAAGGAGGCGCTCGCCAAGATTAATCCTCTGCTGGCGGCGATACGCCCACTGAAAGAAGGCAAGGTGTTTTCACCTCTACCATGTTACATACAGTCCATGGATAAGCTTGATGAGATAATAACCGAAATAGCGGCGATATTGAATCCTGAGCTTTTTCCTGGTTACAAGCTGAAATTTTTTGTGGAATTACCAGAAACTGACGCCGAAGGCGCCAAATTGAAGGAGAAGTTTTCAAGATGAAAGGGCATGCCAGTACTCAAAAAGAGAGAAATCGTATGATGGTTTTTGCAATGCTGGGCGCAGTACTGGTTGTATCTCTCGTCGCCAATATTATGTCTGGTTCTGTTCACATTTCCCCGGAAGAGCTTCTGCAAGTAGTGAAATCGCGTGATATTACGAATACAGCGGGCTTTATCGTGTGGAAAATACGGATGCCTCGGTTGATTGCAGCTCTTTTAGGAGGTGCTTTTCTTGCCGTGGCAGGACTGTTACTCCAGGTATTCTTCCGAAATCCCATTGTAGGTCCCTTTATTCTAGGGATATCTTCGGGAGCCACTCTTATGGTTTCTCTTGTAATGCTTACCACATTGATGCTTGGCTTTAAATCCCTTGCCCCATTTTTAACAAGTCTTTCTGCTCTGGCTGGAGCCACTATCACTATGACAATAGTTTTGGCTATTGCTTCCAGAGTTAAAAACCCGATTACCCTGCTCATAGTAGGGCTGATGATGGGATATCTCTGTCACTCTATTACAAGCGTGCTGGTGGCTTTTGCGGAGCAAGAAAAGGTGAAGGGATTCATACTCTGGCAGCTCGGAAGTTTTTCTGGTTTTAAGTGGCGCGAGATAGAGATACTTCTGATCTTCGGTGGGATTGTTACCGTGATGGTGTACGGCCTTGGTAAACCCCTTAATGCTTTCTTACTTGGTGAGGAATATGCCTCGACAATGGGTGTAAACATTCGTCTTTTCAGATTCTTCATAATTTTCTGCTCGTGTGCTCTTGCAGGACTGGTTACGGCAGCGGCAGGGCCGGTGGCGTTTATAGGCCTTGCCGTCCCGCACATGGCAAGACTTTGTTTTGGCACATCTGATAACAGAATTCTTATTCCAGGTGTAATGATCATAGGCGCAGCAGTGACGAGCGTTTGTGACCTGGTGGCCAGGCTGGTTTTTTCTCCGGTGGAGTTACCAATTAGTGCTATTACGGCGCTTTTCGGAGCTCCCATTGTTATAAGCCTTCTTGTTAGAAAGAGAGTTGCGATATGAATGCCGCGGAAAACACAAGGATATTGAAAGCCAGCAACCTCTCCATGGGTTATGATGGTAGAATTGTCCTTTCTTCCGTGAATCTTGAACTTCAGAAAGGCTCTTTCGTATCACTGCTGGGACCCAACGGAGCGGGGAAGACTACGCTTCTTCGTACTCTGGCAAGGTTAATAAGGCCAGTACTTGGAACTGTATATCTCAACGGGACAGAACTGAGCAGCTTTAAGCAGGATAAGCTTGCAAGACTCCTATCTGTAGTACTTACGGAAAGAACTTCGCCTGGGCTGTTTTCGGTTTTTGAATTTGTGGCGCTTGGTCGATACCCGCACACGGGTTTTCTGGGGAAATTAACTTTGAGGGACAAAAAAGCGGTAATGGATGCTCTCAATCAGGTCAATGCCAGAGAACTTGTTCACAGGCAACTGGATACGCTCAGTGACGGCGAGAGGCAGAAGGTTCTGGTGGCTCGGGCTCTGGCTCAGGAACCGGAATTAATACTTCTGGATGAACCAACGCTCCATTTGGATCTCAAACACCGAATGGAAGTAATGGGAATACTGCAAAGACTTTGCAGGGATAAAGGAATCACCGTAGTGGCTTCCCTTCACGACGTGGACATCGCTGCCAAGGTGTCCGACCAGGTGGTTCTGGTAAAAGAAGGCAGTGTTCTGGGATGGGGACCTCCTGAAGAGATGCTGGACGAAAACAAGGTTTCTGCTCTTTATGATTTCAATGGTGCCCGGTTCAACCCCGCACTGGGGAGCATTGAGATAAGGGGTAGTGGGAATAGAGGGACAATTTTCGTAATTGCGGGAATGGGCAGCGGAGCAACCCTTTACAGGATGCTGGTAAAAAAAGGATTCAGCATATGTACAGGGGTTTTGCATTCTAATGATCTGGATTACTATGTAGCCTCTTCCCTGGAAGGAGAGTACGTTTCTGTCTCTCCAATGCTTCCTGTATCCATAGGCGAAATTGAAGAAGCTCAGGCCTTAGTGGAAAAGTCGCATTGCGTGATTGATGCGGGCTTTACACTCGGGAGTTTAAACTGTCTCAACGTCAGGCTGATGATTAGCGCGGTTGAGATGAACAAGCCTGTTTTTACTCTGCGTTCTCGTTCAGAGATTGAAAAGATAGTTCCGGAGATAGCTTCGAGTGTAATTTATTGCAGCACGAAGAGCAGTTTAATGACCGGAATTATTTCCTGGATAGAACAGAATGGCTAGAAACATTCGCTACTTGATTCTTTTACTTACAAACAGGTGCAATCTGAACTGTAGTTATTGCTACAGGGGTGCACAAAAATCCGGATGTTCAATGTCACGGAATGTAGCAATAAAGGCAATATCAATCGCTGCTCGGTCCGGTAAGCCCTTTCATTTACAGCTTTCCGGCGGTGAGCCAACAATGGAGCCGGAACTGATAGAGTGGGTAGCGTGGTATATCCGTAGTAATGGATTTGCCGCCTCAATCGGTATTCAGACAAACGGCACCAGACTTGATGACGCTTTTGCGAAAGTTTTTCGAAAATACGATATCCAGGTAGGTATAAGCTTGGATGGGACACCCGAGATCAATGATGTGCAGAGGGGCGAAACATCAAAAGTGCTAAAGGGTATGAATATCCTGTCAAATAAAAAGATCGGATTTAGAGTAACAACTGTAATTACGGATCGAAACATCTTTGATCTTTCCAGACTCATTCTGATGCTGGGGTCCTATCCGTGGATGTCGGGAATTGGGTTTGATCTTCTGGTAAAGAAAGGCAACGCGCTTATATCACCGGAATTGAATTTACCGGATCCTGACAATTTAAAAGAAGGTCTGCAAGAATTCGTGGAAGCGCTGGAGTGGATAAACCGGCGTAGACGTTTTCCTATCTCGGTCCGAGAGATAGAACTTTTGAGACGAAAGAAGGGTCGTACATCATTTTGCCATGCTGCCGCGGGAGAAAGCATGGCGGTGACCCCTTCCGGGGAGATTTACCCGTGTTCGCAAACCAGCGACGACCCTGATTTTTTCTGTGGGACAGTTGATCATCCCGAATTCCATCGGCTGGATATGCTGGGAAAGTATCGATTAGAAAGAGACGAATGTAGTGTCTGCAACCTGGCTGGAGTCTGTCCGGGCGAGTGTCCAGGACGTTTGTATTATAACGGTTTAGAGACATCTGGATTGGCGTGTTCCATATATCGGACCCTGTGGAGCTGTCTTGGAGGAGATAACATATGAAGCCTTTTACCCTTTGCTATTATACTGCTGCCAGCATGGAAATACCTTCTCTTGGGATAGGCGTGCGAGAATTTCAAAAAACCGGGGGGAAGGTCAAAGTTTATGCAAGAACAAAGAGCCAGCTCTTCGATAGTTCGAGGATAGCGAGCTTTGTAAAACATGCGCTGGAATCACACGTAGTGATAATAAGCCTGCACGGAGGTAAGGAATCGTGTCCGGCTTTTGATGAACTCATTGCTGAGATACAAAGCCGGAGAGCGATTTATGCCTGTAATCAAGCTTCTGCATTAGTGCATGTGCCTTATCTTCACATTTATCCTACGGGAGGCGATGAAGACGCCCTTGAAACTTCCAGAGAGCACTCCGATCAATTTGGGACTGAGCAGTGGGCCACCATTAACCGTTACATTGCGCACAGTGGCGGTGAAAACTTTAAGAATCTCCTCTATTATCTCCAGAATCTCATTTTCGGGACGGAAATGGATGTTCCTCCTCCTGTAAAACAACCACAAGAAGGGATATATCATCCCCACTTCCATTATACCCCTAGCCTTGATGAATACCTGGCAGAGAAAATTATCCCGGACAAACCCGTAGTGGGGCTGTGGTTTTATCAGTCCTACTGGCTGAATCGCGATCTTGAACATATTGACGCCATTATAAGAGAAGTGGAACGACAGGGCGCTGGCATTATCCCCGTCTTTCACCTGAGATACAAAGATGCAGAAAGAGGAAACCGGGGGGCAGATTATATTGTTAAGGAATTTTTTATGGACGGTGACAGACCAAGGATTGATGTCCTGATAAACCCGATGTTGTTTTCGCTCACCCTGGCTGCCCCCGAATATAAAGAACTTCTTCCAAAACTTGGAGTACCGTTCATTCAGGCTATTTGCAGTATGTCTTCTTTTGATGAATGGAACGAAGGTTATCAGGGAATATCCACCATGGATGTGTCTTACGCAGTGGCGCAACCGGAATATGATGGTGCTCTGATCACTGTTCCTGTATCGTTCAGGGAAGAAAGTGAGATTGATCCCTTGACCGGTGCTCTCATTGCCAGAAGCAGGCCAATGCCTGAAAGAATCCACAAAATGATTTCTCTCTCCCTTAACTGGGCTCGATTGCGCAAAAAACGAAATGAGGAAAAAAAGGTAGCTATAGTATTTCACAACTATCCGCCCCGGAATGATCGCATTGGTTGTGCTGCAGGGCTGGATAGCTTTGAGAGCATAAAGTGCCTGCTGGATCGCTTAAAAAGTGAAGGTTACCGGGTTGAAAAATTGTATGAGTGCGGAGATGACCTGGCGAAGGATATTTTGGGCCGGGTAACATGCGATCAAAGGTGGCTTACTCCCGAACGTATGGCTGAAAAGGCCGAGGCAGTTGCGGGAGAGGAACTTTACGGTGAGTGGTACCGTAATCTACCTGAAGATATCAAAAAGAAAATGTCGGAGGACTGGGGTGAAATTCCCGGCGATATTTTCGTGCACGATAAGAAAATGTTATTCCCGGGTCTTGTAAATGGTAATGTTTTCATCACAATTCAACCGCCTAGAGGGTACCTGGAAAATATAGATAAAGTGTATCACGATTTTTATCTTTCCCCGCCGCACCACTATCTGGCTCACTATCGCTGGATTAAATATGTTTTCAAAGCTGACGTGGTGATGCACGTTGGGAAACATGGTTCCCTGGAGTGGCTTCCGGGAAAGGCGCTGGGACTTTCTGACACCTGTTACCCGGATCTGGCAATAATGGATCTCCCCAACGTCTATCCCTACATAATCAATGATCCGAGTGAAGGAACACAGGCAAAAAGGCGTTCATACTGCTGTATTATAGACCATTTAACTCCCGTGTTTTCGAATGCCGATTTATACGAGGATCTGGCAAAGGTCGAAAATCTGCTGAACGATTACAGCATATCAAAACGTGAAGATCCCGGGAAACTCGATATACTCCGCCCCATGATCTGGGAAGCTGTTTGTGAGGCTGATCTGGATAAAGATCTTGATATTACGGAGGAGAAAGCGTTTTCGGACTTTGATGGTTTCCTGGAACAACTCCACGCTTACCTGTCAGAGCTGGCAGATACCATGATCAACGACGGTCTGCATGTGATGGGTTGTGTCCCGGAAAAAGAAAGAATGGTCGAATTTCTGGTGCAGCTTACCCGACTTTCGAACGGTGATGTTCCTTCTCTCAGGGAGGCAATATTAAAAGCAGATGGATACAGTTATGACGAACTGCTCGAGAACAGAGGAAAAGTTCTGCCTCAATTTGGAGGGAAAACAGGAGGGCAGATTATAGCGGAAGCGCATGAAAAGGCTCTATTACTTGTAAAGGAACTGGCAGAAAAAGGATTTAACAAAGATTGCGTGGAATCCTCTATTCAGTCTCTTTTAGGGCGTTTTGATCCGGAAATTAACAAAGTACTCATTTACATATGTTCAAATCTTGTGCCTTCGATTTGTCAGGTAACAGATGAGATTGATGCAAGCATAACCGCTTTTTCCGGCGGCTTTGTACCGCCAGGGCCATCTGGAGCACCAACGAGAGGACAGGCAGATATTCTTCCCACAGGGCGTAATTTTTACTCTGTAGATCCAAGAAAGATTCCAAGCCCTGCAGCTTGGGAAACAGGCAAGAAACTAGGTGATTCTCTCCTGGAAAGATACCTTTCTGAAACTGGTAACTACCCTGAAACTGTCGGGATCATCATCTGGGGTGGCTCTACCATGAGGACGAAAGGAGATGACGTAGCTGAAGTACTATATCTGATGGGAGTAAAGCCGGAGTGGAGCAAAGGAAGCGGTGAAATATGTGGCCTTGAAATTATCCCCCATTCCGAGCTTGGACGTCCAAGAATCGACGTTGTACCCAGAATCTCAGGCTTCTTCCGGGATTCGTTTCCTAATCTGGTAGAGCTTATGGATGAAGCGGCCAGAATGGTGGCGGCGTTGGAAGAACCTCCGGAAACTAACATTCTG
>Ga0116200_10001127_pt1 | contig 10148 bp, 8 predicted proteins | sample Mar14436cmmetaG_FD_94478 | JGI IMG/M metagenome (GOLD analysis project Ga0116200, IMG submission 94478) | Marine hydrothermal vent microbial communities from Guaymas Basin, Gulf of California to study Microbial Dark Matter (Phase II) - Marker... ... | reverse complement strand
GTTTGCAACTACTAATTATTCCTAAGATTCTGTCAATTGTATTAATGCCGTACTTTAAAAGCTTTAAAAGCTGAATTTGAAAAATTTGAGCTGTAAAAAAGGCATCAGCCAGAGCATTATGTCTGTAAGTTGCTTTTAGTCCATAACTTTTAATTAAAGCATCTAATGTTAGTTCTTCAGCAACTTTTCTCTCTCCTAATCTTTCTCCCAGCCACTTTTCAAGTAAAGCTACATCTATTGTTTGTCTTTCAAACTTTATCCCGACTTTTTTAAAATATCTTTTGAGAAATTCTACATCTATCTCAATGGCATGTCCAACAATTATGCCATTTAACTTGTTCAAGATAGTATCGGCTATCTCTTCGAAGAGTGGAGCATTTTCCAAATCTTTTTCGCTAATACCATGAAATTTCATTGTTCTAATTTTGTACTTTTTAGGTTTAATTAAAGTGTAAAAAGAATCGTTAACGAGGATTTTCATGCCCTTCATTGGCACACAAGCAAAAGTTAGTATTTCATCTTTTTTAACGTTTAATCCAGTAGTCTCAAGATCTATAACGCAAAAATCTGCATCTCTTATGTTCATTCAAACACCTCACAATCCTCTGCTAACAGCATATCTGCTCTTTAAAAACTTTTGGAATGACGAAACAATCTTCAAAGATTCTTTTAATACTAACAAGTCTAGCTTATCCAATTCTCTCACGTTTATTATATTATCTCCTTTCTTATCAGTAACAATCGCTTTTGACTGATGTTTGAGCCTTAAATCCTGCATGAATTCGTAGCTTTCAAGCAAGTTGTTACCCATTTCTTTACTTAGCTTGTCCATATTTATTAGCTCAGTAATTCTTTCTTCCGTATTTGTTATGCTTAAAATTTTATTATCCAAGGCTAAAACCCTGATACCATTGGCAATTGGATATATCCCGAATTTTTTTAAATCTATTCCTTTTTTAAGGTTTTTGATTCCAAATATGCCGATAGGTGGCTCAATTAGTGTAGCATCCAATGCAAGGAACCTTATTGCTTGATTTGTTGCGTTGTCTTCAATAAACTCTAAAAGCTCATTGTACAGCTTTTTGTCTCCATATATTGGGCGCATATCCAAGAATATGGATAAATATCTTATGTGGTCTGGTATAGGCTCATTAAACCACTTTTTAAAGTACCCTTTCCAAGTTTCGATATCGGTATTCCAACGTTTGTTGGATGCCATGTAGTTTGCTGGACATTTTGGAATGCCAATCTTTGCCAACGCCTCGTTTACGGCTTTGGCAAATTCAAGCATGTTCTCACTTCCACTACTAATCATTGCATTATCTTGGTCTGTTGCAATTATCTGTTCTTTTCTACCAGAACTGCCCATATGGATCCATACAAAGTTTTCAACATCGTAATTTTTTCTTAAAATTTCAATTGTTTTCACGACTACCGCATCATGCACCGAAGTTATCATCTTCGACAAATCGTAGAAATGTAAGCCTCTTAAAGCCATCTTCGCTACAGCTACGTTCATTTTCTCAAACACTATTTTTAGTTCTTCAATTGAAGTAGCTTTGATTGCTTTTCTATACAAAGCTAAAACGGAGTATGAAGGTTCTAATTGTGAAAGAATATCTTTGCTTGTTATAACTCCAATGACTGCACCGTTATTTGTGATGATTAGATGGTCAATACCGTGGTTTATCATCGTTGTGTAAGCATCGAAAAGTGGTTTCTTTGCATCAATTGCGATTGGCGGAGAAGACATGAACTTTTTAACTTGATCGTGCTTATCGCCATATAGCACGACTTTTCTCAAATCGTTGTCTGTAAAAATTCCCAACGGTTTTTGTTCACCATCAACAACAACTATTGAACCAACTTTATTTTCTTCCATAATTCTTACAGCATCTTTAATGCTTGAATTAGGATTGCAAACAACCGGTTTTTTAGCAATAACCTTTGCAACATCAATTAAAAAGGTAGCCTCCTCAAAGATTTCTCTTTCTCTCGCTAAATTTGTAAATAACTTAAACCTCTTGCTTACAAAGGTTAGGAAGAAGGATGAGAATTTTGGATTTTTATCAAAAATTTCTTTAAATTTATTTTTGTCAATAATGTAGCAAATTGTATCTTCCAAAGCTTTTGCCCTTAACGTTGTTTTCGTGTTGTATATTGCTGAAATTATGCCAACAAGTTCACCCTTCGAAATGTAATCCACTATTTCTTCTCCATCAAAAAGACCGATTAAGCCTGAAAAAACGAGATATACTTGTTTTAGTTGCTCGTTTTCCTTGAAAACTATGCTATTTTTTGGATAGACTTCTACTTCCAATCCAGACAAGATTTTGTCCAGTTCTTCTTCACTCAAAAAAGAAAATGGTTTAATTTTCTTTAAAAATTCTTTTGGAGGTATCATAGCTGCCTCGCTATGATAAATTTCATTATTTCTGACGTACCCTCAGCTATGTCCAAAATCTTGGCATCTCTGTAAGCTCTATCAACTGGATTTCCTTTCAGAATACCGTGTCCGCCATAAACCTCAACTGCAACATCTGCTGCCTTCTTTGCAACCTTCGCAATAAAAAGCTTGCATTTAGCACCCAAGACTGTTGCATCTCCCTTGTTTGCAACATCTGCAGAGTAGTAAATTAGCCTTTTAGCCGCTTCAATGTCGGTGGCAACATCAGCTAACATGAATTGTAAACCTTGGAAATCAAATATTTTTTTACCAAAAGCTTCTCTTTGTTTCGCATATTTTACAGCCAATTCTAAGCATCTTTCAGCAAATCCTAAGCCCATAGCGGCAAATGGGATTCTGTTGGGTGATAAAGTTGCCAAAGCTACTTTCATTCCCTTGCCTTCGTTGCCCAAAATGTTTTCCTTAGGTACTTCAACGTCCTTAAAACTTACACTTGCCAAACCGCTACCCCTCATTCCAGATGGATTGAGCTTTTTGATTTCTAATCCCTCTTTTTCAACGATAAAGGCTGTTATTCCATTTTCAGTCTTTGCCAAGGTTATGAAAATGCCACCAAAAACAGCATTTGTTATCAAGGTTTTTCTACCGTTTAAAATGAACGTATTTCCCTCTTTCTTAGCTTTTAACTCTAAAGCTGCTACGTCGCTCCCGCCTTTTGGCTCTGTAATTGCTAACGTTCCGACTTCCTTGGTTGTTAGCCTCTTTAAGAAATTCTCTTTTTGTTCTTCATTCCCGAACATCTTTAATGCATCAACTGCCATGTGATGCACAACAACGCTGTGGGCAAACCCACCACTTACTTTGCCTAGCTCTTCTGCAAGCATGCATAACTCAACATAGCCTTTACCCAATCCATTGTAAGCTTCTGGGACATTAACACCCATCAGCTTTTTTTGAAAAGCTAAATTTAACAACTCCAAATCCATTTCATTTTCTTCATCAATTTTTGTAGCTTTTTTTGAAACTTCGTTTGCAAGCTCTTCAATCTCCATCATTAACCACCAATTTATTGTTAGCATTTAATTAGTATAAATTCTTTTGTTAACAAAAAAGGTTAAATTGTTCCAATAACTTTTAGGTACAATGAAATATCTTCTACTCGTCCCCGATGGAATGGCAGACTGGGAAGTTAACGGTAAAACGCCATTGGAGATTGCAGACACACAAAATATGGATTTTTTAGCTAAGAATGGGAGTTGTGGTATTGCAAAAACGATTCCTGACGGTTTTGAACCTGGAAGTGATGTTGCAAACCTTACAATTCTTGGCGTTGATGTAAGAAAATACTACAGCGGTAGGGGACCAATTGAAGCTTTGGCAATGGACATTAAGGGTGATATTATCTTTAGATGCAATCTCGTTTGTATAAAAGATGGTGTAATGGTAGATTACAGCGCAAACAGAATTTCAGATAGCGAAGCTAAGAAAGTTATAGATGCTTTGAACAATGAAATTGCCAGAAAATGGAATTTCATTAAATTTTATGCTGGCAAAAGTTACAGAAACTTGCTTGTAATAAATGCAGACTATGATGCAAAGGTTAAGACAACGCCCCCTCATGACATTCAGGGGAAGAGGATTGATGATTATCTGCCAAAAAATGGGGATCTTGCAGAATTGTTGCTTGAGTTAATGGAAGAATCGAAAAAAGTTGTTGAAAGGATAACGAATAAAGCCAACGCAATCTGGCTTTGGGGTGGTGGAAAGTCTATAAAGTTTCCAAATTTTAGGGAAAGGTGGAAAGTTAAAGGGTTAATGATTTCTGAAGTTGATTTGTTAGAAGGTATTGGAAAAGGTTTGGGTTTCGATATAGCAAAGGTTGATGGAATTACTGGATATATAGACACAAATTACAAGGGTTTAGCTAAAGCGACATTGAATGGCTTGAAAACTCACGATTTTGTCGTTTTGCACACAGAAGGAATAGATGAGGTCAGTCATGAAGGTGATTTAGAGAAAAAAATTGAAGGTATATCTATTTACGATGAAAAAATTGTTGGATACATCTTAGACAGAATAAACCTTGAAGAAATAAGGATAATGTTACTTCCAGATCATCCAACGCCAATCAAAGTGAGAACTCATGTTGCTGAACCCGTTCCATTTCTGTTTTACGGAAGTAAAAAAGACGATGTAAAGTTCTATTCAGAAAAAAGTTGTAGAAAAGGCAGATTTGGTCTTGTAGATGGGTTGAAGTTGATGGAGATTATGTTTAAATTTTGAATTTGATTTTGCAACATCATGGAATGTTTCATTTATACGAACACTCCCAATAGAATCGTAAAAAAAAGCACATTTGATATCAATGCGTTTGAATAGAAAAAAGCTATTTGAATTTTTTTGCTATTGAACTCATCTTTTACAATCCAGTGCTGGTAAAACAGCAGAATTGCTATAAATATTAATCCAATTAAAAAAATAAAATGTAATTCATACAAAAGCAAGGATGCAGATAGTAAAATAAAGAAAATAATATGGCAAATTGCAGATGTTTTTAAAGCTGCATTAACGCCAAAGTGAGCCCCAATTGAGTGAAGATTATATTTTCTGTCAAACTCCAAGTCTTGTAAAGCATAGATAATGTCAAATCCTGCAACCCAGAAAATTACGGCTATTGCGATTAACGTTGGTATAAGTTCAGTTTCCAAACTAAGAGTGTTTGTTACACTTATCCAACCTCCAAGGGGTGCATAAGACAAGTTTAATCCTAAAACAAAATGGGAAAGGCAAGTGTGCCTTTTCAAATAAGGGTAGATGTAGGCGGTAATTGCTGGTATTGGAGAGAGTTTAAATGCTGTTTCATTTATTAAGCATGCTGAAAGAAAGTAAATTGCCAATGAAATTAAAACTATAAGATATGCTTCTTTTAAACTTATTAAACCTGCCGGAATGTGCCTGTTTTTTGTCCTCGGATTTAAAGCGTCTATATCTCTGTCAATTATTCTGTTTAAAGCCATAGCTGCACTTCTAAAGCTTGTAAATGCAAAAAGAATAAGAATTAAAATTCTTAGATTTGGTATGCCTTTTGCAGCCATAAGTGCTCCAATATATGCGAAAGGTAAGGCAAATAGTGTGTGCTCGATCTTGATAAATTCTGCATAAATTTTCATTTTCTCCATCGAGGCTTGTAAGATTTAAATTTAAAAAGCTTTTCAGTGTGAAAGTTAATAATTTAAAATTAAAAAATTGGTCTGTTTGGAACATCAAAAAATAAAAATTCCATATTGAATGTTTTAATAAATGCAAGGCTTAAAGCTCTCAGCAATGCTAGTAATAGCAATAGTCTCAATCTCTTTTGCATCGATTTTTATCGTTTTAGCCAATGCTCCTGGGCCAGTTACAGCGTTTTGGAGGCTTATATTTTCAATATTAATTTTGCTGGCCATTAAACCTTCTTTTAAATTTAAGCCAAAAGTTCTGATTTATCCTGCAATTGCCGGTTTTGCATTGGGCATACACTTTGCAAGTTGGATGGAATCTTTGCTTCACACATCTGTTGCCATTGGTACAACTATTGTTTGCACACATGCTGTGTTTTCAGCAATTTTCTCTAAATTTTTAAAAGAATCCGTTGAATTTAGACAAGTAATTGGCATAATAATTGCAATTTATGGAATTTACTTGTTAAGCGGTGCAGAAAATTGTAAAAATTGTACAGAATTTGTTGGCATCATTTTAGCTTTAATAGGTGCAATTTTTGGTGGTGTCTATTTTACAATTGGTAGAGTTGTGAGAGATAAAATAGAATTGAAAGATTATATGCTTTTAACATACTTCTTTGCAGCAATAACAACTCTAGTTTTAGTAATAAGCATGAAACTAAATTTGTTCAATTATAAGCTACAAACTTGGATGTTCTTTTTACTTTTGGCGATTGTACCAATGCTTGTAGGACATACACTTCTAAATTATACTTTGAGATACGTAAAGGTGGTTCCCGTGACTGCAAGTGTTTTGGGTGAAATTGTTGGTGCAACGTTGTTAGCTTACTTGATTTTAAATCAAAGTCTATTATTAAAGGACTGCATTTACATTGCCGTTATAGTATTTGGGATAGCTCTCGCTGTGAAAGGAAAATTAACGTCCGAAAGCTGAAAAGTTAAGAAGATTTAATTAGGAAGATTCAAGAGTCCACGCTATTTCCAATTCTTCAAGCTTTTCTCTCGTTGGTATACCTTCTTCACTCCATCTCCTCTCTTTATAGTATTCTTTCTTTTGCAGCTCTAAATCTGGAACGTTTTCTTCACTACCCCCTTTCAAAGGTTGTAAGACGATCTTTGGTAACACATCATCTCCTGCTTTAATTCCGCATCTAACGTTAAACATCCTTTTCAGGTTGTATATTCTTTCCCCTATTGTGTAAATCTTATTGACATCAAAATTAAAGCCAGTAGCAAATTTAAGCAAATTAGCCATCTGCGTTGGCTTTATTGGCACAAACACACACATTGTTGCGCAATTGAAAATTTCCGCATAGTTTTGCATTCTTGCTGTAATAATTCCTTTACTTTCTGAAGAAAACCTGTCTTTGCTTATTATTCCATATTCTTTAATTTTTAGTCCCATCTCCACATTGTACATTTGATGTGGCAAATGACAGGCTCCACGGTTGTGGGCAGCGTATGCAATAGCCAAGCTCGAAAAAGCCCTCGGATCGTGCATGGGAATTTCTAGACCTTTAACGTGGGCAGCATTCTCATCTTTAAACTTTTTACCAACTCTCCTAACACCTTCCGCTAAAATTGCTCCATCTCCCTTCTTAAAGGCTATATCTCTTATAAGCTTTTTAACTCCTTCAACATCCCCCCATTTAATTCCAAAATCGTGGATGTTCTTTTCGCTCAGCCACATGGCATAGGCAATAACAACTCCAGAACTGATTGAATCCATTCCGTAATCGTTCAGCAAGTAGTTTATTTCTATTAAACTTCTTAAATCATCTATTAGCTGTAACGAACCAAAACTTGCTATTGTTTCATACTCTGGTCCATGAATAGTCTTGCCATCAATTTCAACAACTCTACCGCATTTAATGCTGCATCCAAAACACCCATCGTTGGTTTTTAAGAATGTCTGAGCCATTTTAGAGCCAGAAATTTCAGAAGCTTTATCAAATGTTCCCTGCGTAAAATACTTTACGGGTAAATCCCCAAACATTTCTGCAGATTCCACATAGCCTGCTGTACCAAGCTCTTTAAGCATATTACATGTGAAATTATCCTTTATTCTTTCGTTTAAAGCTTTAATCTCTTCTTCAAACTTACTGCTGTCTGCAATCTCAATTTCATGTTTTGTATCGTAGCTTACAGCAATTCCCTTAATTTTTTTAGCCCCCAAGACTGCTCCTATTCCGGTTCTTCCAGCATGTCTCGAATTATCTACCTGAATGCATGCGTATCTGACTAAATTCTCACCAGCCTGTCCGATTACAGCAGTTGAGAGCCTTCTCTCTTTAATCTCTTTCTCTATTGCTTTTTGCGCTTCATAGCAACCTTTACCCCAAATTCCATTGGCAGATCTTATTTCTGCTCCATTTTCGTTTATGTAAATGTAAACGGGCTTGTCTGATTGCCCTTCAATTATAACTCCATCCCATCCTGCGAATTTTAAGAATGCTGCCATTTTTCCACCAACATTTGACTCCCCCCAGATTTCAGTCAAAGGAGATTTTGCACAAAACTCAAGTCTGCTTGTAGAAGGAGCTTTCGTTCCAGTTAAGGGACCATTAAACATTGCAACAACATTTTTTGCTGAAAACGCTTCGAAATCGTAAATTTTCATTTTGTAGAGGTAATATGCAGCCAACCCGCTACCACCAATAAAGTACTTAGCTAAGTTTTCATCCAACTCAATTTCTTTTATTTCTCCATTCAAGTTTATTCTTAAAATTTTATTTGCATAAGCAAACAATTTACCACCTCCAAAATTAGAAATCAACATCCTTACCTTCGTAAGCGTAAATGAAAAGTTTCCTTATGTCGTCCTCACTCGGAATTTCTAAAAGTGTAACAATCGTGTTATCCATACTAGCGTTATAAACCAATGTATCGAGGTTATCTAAAAATTGTTTTTCAGTTATGTTGTAATCTTTTAAAAGCTCTTTAAAATTTGTTGGAGTATCGAGAGATCTTATTAGATCCTTTATTTTAACTACTAATTCATTAACGTCTTGAAAGCCGAGATGGTATGCAAGCTCGTCATAGTATTCTTTGGCAAACTTTGAGTAGTATTGAATGGTATAGGGCAAAGCGATGCCACAAGCAAAACCGTGAGGGATATGGAAAATTGATAGGGAATGTCCTATAGTGTGAGATAATCCAGCTTGAGAAGAACCTATAGCCAAGCCAGCCAAAGTTGCAGCGTTATGGACTTTTTCAACAGCTTCTTCATCTTTCCTGTTCTTGTACGCTCTATGCAAGTATTTAAACAGTAATTTGCATGCCTGAATGCAAATCCCATCTGTAAAATCGTTCTTCCAAGCTGAAACGTATGCATCGATTGCATGGGATAAGGCATCCAAACCTGTAAAAGCTGCAACTTTGCTTGGTAAGCTTTTAACCATTTCAGGATCAACAATTGCATAGTCAGCCATTATTGCTGGATTTATTGAAGCTATTTTTCTATTTTCATCTCTTTTTGTTAGAACAATTGCATTAGATGCCTCACTTCCACTTCCACTTGCAGTGGGAATTAAAATAAGCTCTGTTTTTACCTTCAATTCCGTCCAGGGTGTAACTTCCTCTAATACAACATCAGGATTGTCGTAAACAAGTCTAACACCTTTGGCAACGTCAAGTGACGAGCCACCACCAACGCCAACAATAAAATCAGGTTTGTATCGCTTTGCATGCTCAACAGCTTTTTTGACGATTTCAAAAGAGGGATCGATTTCTACTTTATCGAATACATCGTATTCATTCAACTTTTCCGTAACTTTTTCAACAACCTTGGCTTTTAAGAGATTTTCATCAGTGACAATCAAAGCTTTGCCATCAAATTTTTCAAGAAATTCTAAAGAGTCTTCCCCAAAAATTATTTTTGGAGATGAAAACCACCACATCTAATCACCATTCGGTCTCAACTTTCTTTGTTAAGTCAACAAGAACCTTTGCAGCCTTTGCGTACCTCATAACCATTGCCATACTACCTTTTAACTTGAATTTGCCAGTAATTAAGCCCTTTATTGGATCTATCTCACCTTTCAATAATTTTTTCCAGTTAGATAGCTTGCCCCTAAATTCAAAGGCCGCGTTGATTTGTGAGGGATCTTTAACAACAAAACCCTTCCTTGCTTTTCCATGATACAGATCTATGTACGCATACAGTGGTTCTCCTTCTTCATCTGGCTCAACAACAAAAAGAAAGTCTCCTTCCCATCCTTTCGCAGCTTTTTCGTAATCTTCACTCTCGTTTATAGCTTTTACGTATTCTTCTATCCACTCTTGACTGAAAAATTTCGGCATAGTTAAAAATTAAATATTAAAAATTAAATTTTTTCGCCTTTGAATTAGCTTTAATGTTATCTCTCTCGTGCTCCTTTATTACAACATCTTTCGGAATACTCAAATAATTACCAATTGCACCAATTAGGATCTCTTGAAAGACGTAAGATAGCAGTTCAAACTCGCCACCGCCATAAAACGTTTTTGGAGAAAATTGTGCCTCTAAATAACCCCATCCC
>Ga0116200_10001126_pt1 | contig 10149 bp, 10 predicted proteins | sample Mar14436cmmetaG_FD_94478 | JGI IMG/M metagenome (GOLD analysis project Ga0116200, IMG submission 94478) | Marine hydrothermal vent microbial communities from Guaymas Basin, Gulf of California to study Microbial Dark Matter (Phase II) - Marker... ... | reverse complement strand
GCGGCTTTCCGAGTGCCTGATAGAGGAGGATCTGCTTCGGAGTGTTGTTCAGGTGGTCGTCGCCGCGGATGACGTGGGTGATCCCCATATCGGCGTCGTCGACCACCACCACGAAGTTGTACATGAAGCTCCCGTCGGAGCGGCGGATGACGAAGTCCTTTAGCTGGGAGTTCGGGTAGACGACGTCCCCAAGGAGATCGTCGTGCACGACCGTCTCCCCCTCGCTCGGGACGCGGAACCACCACGCTCCGTCCTTCTCGTACGCCGCATTCTGCGCCATCAGCGACTCCGCCGCGCGGAGGTGGAGCTCGGTGCGGTCGGTCTGGCGATAGTACTCGTCCCAGTCGAGCCCGAGCCAGCGCATCGCCTCGAGGATCTGGGCGATCGACTCCTCGGTCGAACGGGCCCGATCGGTGTCCTCGATGCGCAGCACGAACGTCCCGTTGTTGTGGCGGGCGAACAACCAGTTGAACAGCGCGGTACGGGCCCCACCTACGTGCAGGTACCCGGTCGGGCTGGGGGCGAACCTCACTCTGATCGTCATCTTCACCTCTTCTTCGATTGGATGACCATTTTACCGAAATCGACCGCAAGCTCGCCAACCGTGGCTGGAGCGAGCTCGGGTCGTGCGAGCCAAGAGTCGATGCGGATATCCCACTCCGCTTGCGCGGAAGGGTCGGTCCCGTGCCCGGTCTCATCGTCGTAGAGCTCCTGCATCGCGGAGAGGGTGGAGAGGATCTGCGCGGCCGTCCCGTTTATCCTCTCCGACAGGGCATGCTTCGCTGCGTCCGCCGTCTTTCCCGTCGCCGAGACGCGGCACAGTTCAGCCCGGAGTCGGAGGGCGTAGACCTCGTTCAGGTCGAAATGGCGCTGCTCATGGTTGAGGAGGTCCCTGTTCTTCTTCCCCGGGACCACCCACGAGCCGTACGGGTCCATCGTGTTCTCGACCGTGATCCCATCGATCCGTCCGGTCCAGCAGCTCCGGCTTGGATCGTAGGAGACGGTGTAGGCGACGTGCCAGGTCACCCGCATGTCGATCGACGCCGCCTCGAGCATCGGCTGAGACGGGGGAGCGCCACGGAAGTCGGCCCAGCGCAGCGGCTGGTTCACCGCCCATTGGATCCCGTCCGCCGCGAGGGGAAGAGAGACTAAACTCACAACGATAAAGAAAAAGACGACGCACGCACGCATCGCATCACCACCCTTCGAGCGGGAATGATACCCGAGCCCACCCGGGGTTGCGAGCCGGACGGGGTTGTCTAACCCACCCAGTTCTGTCATAATAGCTCCAAATGAGCCGGACGGGAAAAAAAGGAGGTGATCGGGCGTTTGAGTGATTCCCTGTCCGTCTGTAACTAAAAAGGAGGCGACATGAAGAAACGAGGGGTTATCGCCATCGTGGCCGTTTTGGCTTTTCTACTTGCCTTAACCGGTTGTACGTCCCTGTTCGGACCGCAGTCCAACCTTTCCTCATCCCCGCAGGCGGCCGATCAGGCAGGGAGGGATTACCTAGTGATGATGAAGGGGAACAGGCTCCCCGCCGATTTCGACCGAGAAGTGACGGCCGCTGGAGGAGCGGTGAAAGAGGAGTTCGCCGCGATCGGGGCTGCGGTTGTCACCGCGAAGAGCGCAACGTTCGTGGACGAGATTGCCGCACTGCCTGCGGTTAAGTACGTCCTCCCTGATGTAAAGCTGAACTGGCTGCCGGGAGAGGATTACGTGAACGTCCTCCCGGCGGACCAGGTCGGACCGGCAGCGGGCGGGGTGGCGAGCCAGAGCATTGGGGACGATGAATGGTTCTTCAACGCCTATCAATGGAGCATGTTCGCGATCGATGCCCCCGCGGCGTGGGACGCCGGCTACACCGGAGCCGGGGTACGGGTGGCGGTCCTCGATTCCGGAATCGACTATACCCACCCCGATCTCGCTCCCAACGTGAATACCGCTCTCAGCACCTCGTTCGTCCCGTACGAGCCGTACATCGATGACGAGGCCGGACATGGAACGCACGTCGCCGGGATCATCGCTGCTGCCCACAACGAGTTCGGCTCAATCGGGGTCGCTCCGGACGCCGAGCTGGTGGCGGTGAAGGTGCTCGACCATACGGGAAGCGGAAACTTCAGCTGGCTCATTCAAGGGCTTCTCTACGCCAACGCCGTTGGGGCGAAGGTCATCAACATGAGCCTTGGGGCGTACCTCCCGCGGTCGGGGTTCATCACTGAGGATGGAACCAAGGTAGGGGCAAACGAGGTCGCCGGGTTGACCAGTCTCCTCACCCGCGTGATCGACTACGTGTGGCAAAACGGGACGTTCGTGGTGGCAGCAGCCGGGAACGATGCGGCGAATCTGACCGGCGACGCGAGCTGGATCTCCATCCCGGCCGAGTCGGGCCGCACGGTCTCCGTATCCGCGACCGGTCCGCAGGGATGGGGGATCGATCCGACGGTCAGCCTGGACACCCCGGCCTACATCTACACCAACTATGGGACCGGTGTCGATTACGCCGCCCCGGGCGGGAACGTGGATCCCTCCCTATATCCGGATGGTCCATGGTACTACGACCTCGTGTTCAGCACCTACCCCGGGGGATGGGCGTGGATGGCCGGGACGAGCATGGCCTCCCCCCACGTCGCCGGTATCGCAGCGTTGATCCTGCAGGCAACCCCGGGTGCCTCCCCGAACCGAGTGGAGAGCATTCTGCGCGGTAGCAGTGACGATCTCGGGAAGCCCGGACGGGATCCGTGGTACGGACTCGGTCGGGTGAACGCTGCCCAGGCGGTGAAGTAGCGATCAAATCTTACGTCGGGCGGGATAACCCGCCCGACGTTTTTTCTCTGATCAGACCTCTATTTCCTCCCAGTCAGTCTTGTGCTCCCGCAGAATCTCCACCCCTTCCACCAGCAATTCTCCCGCGGTGGTCAACTTGTCACCGCGGATGAAGTGGGCGCGGGACGCCTGGGTCCGCACCTCGTTGAACAGAACCGGATCGAACCGTGTACTCCGTTCGATCTCGCGCCAGTCGGTCCGTCCCTCCCGCTCGATCACTTCCACCATGGTGACGAGGAGCCGGAGGATGTGGGGGGTGACGTAGAACTTCATCTCATCAGGGACCGGAGAGATTCCGCGCTTGAACTTCTCCCCCGCCTCGGTGACGGAGTAAAGCCTCCCGGGGAGAGCGTCGACCAGCCCGTGGGCGATAAGCTTCCGCACTGCAGCAAGGACGCGCTCGCGCTCCGCGGACGGGAAGAGGGAGAGGAGCTTGTCCTCGAACATCCCGCGCCAGAGCGGCAGAGCGCCGAGCACCTTCCCCTCGAACGCGGAGATCAACGGGAGACGCTCCATCTCCCCGGCGAGACGGGCGAACAGTCGTCCCGACTTGGTGGGGTATCCGTTCCCAACGAGCCCTTGCTCGACGGCCGTCTCCACCCATCCATCGTCGGGGGAGAGGTTCTCCATCCGCGTCGTGGTGATCGCCATCACCCCGGTAGAGAACACCGGCTTCATCCCGTGCTCCCTCCGATCCGCAAGCACCTTTCCGCCCCATTCGGTCAGCCGGTACACCAGTCCCCCTGGCTCGATCCGTTCGGAGTCGATGAGGCGGAAGCTCTCAAGGAGGTGGAGGCTATATGCGACGTCCCACGCTGCCAATCCATCCCTCTTTCTCTCCACCTCCCTGCGTATCGTGTCGTAGGAAGGGATGAGATCCGGGTTCGCGCTGTGCCGCTTCCACAGCTGCTCAATCGTCTCCAACGTCAATAAGTCGACCTCTCCGAAGTCGACCGCGGGATTGATCGGGATGGATGCCAAGAACAGGAGCTCTGCCGCCGTTTGAAAATGGACCCCGGCCGGGAGGAGCTCAAGCTCATCGTTTATCGCCCCGATCGCCATCAGCCCTTCGCTCGCTTCGTCGGACAGCTCCTCCTCGAGGAGGTAGAACAGGAGCTCGGCGGTGATCGGGACGGTCGGGGCGGCTCCGGTCAACAGGCCGGCCCTGATCTGCTGCCCGGCCCCGGTGAGGGAGTAGTTGTTCCCCATCGGAAGGGAGAACGTGAGAAGGCGCATCGCCTCCAACTGGAATATCTCCTCGGCGGAGAGGGGAAGGAGTCCCTTCCTTCCCGGCCCGGGCGGGACCTTCCTGATCTTCTCGCACAGGCTTTTGGGAAGGAACACGTCGGGCTCGGCGATATTGTACGCCTCAAGCACGGACTCCGCTGTCGGGAGGAGTGTTCCATCCCGCATGAATCCCCGCCGGTCAAGCTCACGGGCGATGGTCTCCTGGTCCGCGGCGCTCCCCTGGGCGGCACGGACGACCTCGATCATGGAGATCACCTCCGAACCGATCCAGCGAAAGTCGTCGTCCCAATCGTCGATCGGGCCGGCGGAGCCGACGAACTCATCGAGCGCTTCCGCGATCAGCCACCCGGCCTGGGAGAGGACGAACTTGTCCTCCTCTTCGTAAACAAGCCCCGCCAGTTCGAGGTGATACAGGGATTCCAGGTCGGCATCGGTGAGTGAGTCCGCTGCCTTCTCCAGCTCCAGCCCTTCCTCCCATTTCGTGGCGATCCGAGTGATCAGCTTTGCATGCTTTTTCGTTACAATCATTCTATCTCCTTTTTCCCGTTTGGTGAACAACGCCGCAAGAAACCGCCGACTTCGAACCACCGGTTAATGTTATCCGCATTTTCCCCGAAAGGCCAAGGGGAGCATCAGAGGAAGCTCAGTAGTGCTCCCATGGTGGCGATGTTCCCCACGGTGGTGAGAAAGACCACGGATGAGACAAGATCGGGGCGGCGGTTGTACTGGAGGGAGAGGATCAGGGAGTTCACCGCGGCCGGGGTACTCGCCTCCACGATGAGGACGGCACGGAGGAGACCGTGAATTCCCAACGCCGTGGCGAACCCGAACGCAAGGAGCGGCGGGACGATCAGCTTGGCCGCGGTGAGGGGGATCGCCTCCCGCCACAGGCCGCGCAACTGTACCTGCCCGAGCTGAATCCCAAGGAGGAGAAGCTGGACCGGGATCGCCGCCTGGGCGAGGAGCTCAATCGGTTCTCCCACCGGTACGGGGAGCTCGGTCCCGGCTCCGCGCAGGAGGAGGGCGAGCCCAAACGCGTAGATCCACGGGACCTTCAGCAGGTTCACCGGAAGGCGCCAGAGCGGCATCCCCTTCCGCCACGACGCCGTCGCCACTCCAAACGTGATCTGAAACGCCATGTGGCCGAGGATGTACAGCAGCCCGAGCGCGAACCCCTGTTCTCCGAACGCGAACAGCAGGATCGGGAGCCCGTAGTTTCCGGTGTTGCTCAAAGACAGGGTGAGGACCGCCGCCGTCCGCGTCTCCCGATCGAGGTGAGCGGCGCGGGAACCGAGATGGGCGAGCCCGAACAGGGTCCCGTGGACGAGGAAGACGAACAGGAGGACGGTGGCGAGCTCCCCGCCGGAAACCGGGCGGGTGTACAGGGCGTGGAAGATGAGGGACGGGGTGAGGATGTAGAACACGAGCTTGTGAGGATCGCCGGGTCGCGGTTCACCAATCGACCGAAGAGGAACCCTCCCCCGGCGATGAGGAGGACGGGGAGGAGGACGTTCAGGAAGACCATCTCACCCCCTGCAGAACTCCCGCATCCGCTCCACGTACCGGCACGGGAGCTTCACCTTTCCCAACTGTTCTTTAACCGAATCGGGACCGTGGTCGTCCGATCCCCCGGTGAGGAGGAACCCATACTTCTCCGCCATGGCACGGATCTCCTCCGGGGGGATGGACAGGGGGCGGGAGACGTCCTGGTACGGGTAGAAGACCTCGACCCCGTCCACCCCCTCCCCCTTGACCTGGGAGAGGAAATCTCCCCAGTCGGGGACGTCCATCAGGCAGGGATGGGGGATCGAGGTGAGGCCGCCTGCTCCGTGCACCGCGGCGGCCACCTCGCGGAAGTTCGGTTTCCTGATCGGGACGTAGCACGGCTTGTCGCTCCCGATCAGGGTGTCGAACGCCTCCCGCGTGGTGGTGACGATCCCCTTCTGCACCAGAATCCTGGCGAGGTGTGGCCTCCCGATGCTCCCGGCGGCGAGCCTTCGCACCTCGTCGATCTCTATCCTCGCCCCGGTCACCTCGCGGCAGCGGGCGACCATCTCCTCCATCCGGGCGTCCCGCGCCCGTCGCATGCGGGAGAACAGCTCCACGAGCGCGGCGGCGCGGGGATCGATGAAGTATCCGAGGAGCTCGCCGCGGATCCCGTCGAAATCGACCTTGAACTCCGCCCCGGTGATCACCTCGATTCCGTTGCGAAACTGAGTCGGGCGCGTGAGCTCAGGCGAGATCGTATCGTGATCGGTCACCGCGATGATGGAGAGCCCGACCGCGGCGGCGCGGGTGACGAGCCGGTCGATCGTCTGCGTCCCGTCCGAGGCGGTGGTGTGAAGATGGAGGTCGGCGTAGCACGCCTTCATGTGAACCTCGTTTCCAGTTCCCGTACGATCTTGGCCGCGGCGTTCCCGTCACCGTAGGGATTCCTTGCTTCACGCATCCGGGCGGAGGCGGCGGGATCGGACAGGATCTCTTCCGCTGCCGCGACGATCCGCTCCGGGTCGGTCCCCACCAGCCGCGCCGCCCCGGTTTCCAGTCCCTCGGTCCGCTCGGTCCTCTCCCGCAGGACGAGGACCGGGACGTGGAGGGCCGCCCCTGCCTCCTGGATCCCGCCCGAGTCGGTGAGGATCAGGGCCGAGTCCGCCATCAGGTGGACGAACGAAGCGTAGTCAGGCGGGTCGATCAGCGTCACCCGCTCCGCCCCGGAGAGCTCATCCCGGACGACCCGGCTCACGTGCGGATTGGGATGGACGGAGTAGACGATGGTGATCTCGCGGTTCCGCTCTGCGAGCCGCCGCAGTCCGCGGCAGATCCGGGCGATCCCACCGGAGAAGCTCTCGCGGCGGTGGGCGGTGACGAGGACGATCCTCCCGGGAAGGTCGAACCGAATACGGGGTGGGACCCTCTTCCGCACGTAGAGAAGAGCGTCGATCTCCGTGTTCCCGGTGACGACGATCGACTCGTCCGAGATCCCCTCGGCCAGCAGGTTTCGGCGCGCGGCCGCGGTCGGAGCGAACAGGAGGGCCGCGATCCGGTCGATCAGGCGGCGGTTCATCTCCTCGGGAAACGGGGCGTACGGATCGCCGGTGCGCAGCCCCGCCTCGACGTGCACCACCGGGATGCGGGAGTAATAGGCGGCGAGCGCACCGACGAACGCGGTCTGGGCGTCCCCTTGAACGATCACCAAATCGGGTTGCTCCTGGCGCAATACCGGCTCGAATCGGGCCAGGGCCGTCCGGGTAACGTAGAACAGGCTCTGTCCCGGGACCATCACTCCCAGGTCGTGATCGGGGACGATGGAGAAGACCGTGAGGGCCTGGTCGAGGAGGGCACGGTGCTGCCCGCTCGTGCACACGATCGGCACGAATCGCGGGTTTTCCCTGAGATTGAGGATAACCGGAGCGAGCTTGATCGCCTCCGGGCGGGTGCCGAAGAAGAGGAGCACCTTCAGCGGCTCAGCCAATCGACGACCTTTCTCATCCCCTGTTCGAAGCTCATCTCCGGAGAGAACCCGAGGACGGTCCGAGCGCGGGAGATGTCGAGCCTGCTCTCCATCAGCTCTCCGGGGCGCGGGTCACCGTACACCGGATCCCCCGCGAACCCGACGATCCCGGCGAGCATGCGGTAGAGTTCGTTCACCGAGGTCGATACCCCGGAGCCGATGTTGAACGCCTGATCGCCCGGAGTACGCGGTACCGGCGGCCCGGCGAGAAGGTAGTCGATCGCACGCAGGTTGGCGTTCACCACGTCGCCCACGTAGACGTAATCACGCACCTGCTCCCCGGTTCCGAAGATCGTCGGCGCGGCTCCGGACAGGAGGGCGCCGGCGAAGATCGAGACCACTCCGGCCTCTCCCTTCGGGTCCTGACGCGGGCCGTACACGTTCCCATACCGGAGCGCCACCGCAGGCAGTCCGAACGTCCGGCGGTAGACGAACATGTAGTACTCCACCGCCGCCTTCGCCGCTCCGTACGGGCTGATCGGAGCCTTCACCGCCGTCTCCGGCGCCGGTTCCGGGGTCTCCCCGTAGATCGCCCCGCCGGAGGAGGCGAAGATGAACCCCCGCGCCCCGTGCCGCACCGCCTGTTGCAACAGGACGATCGAGCCGACGACGTTCACCGTCGCGTCGAACGCCGGGTCATCCACCGAGCGGCGGATGTCGATCTGGGCGGCATGGTGGTTCACGATCTCCGGGTGAAACTGAGCGAAGGCACGGTCGACCGCGGCTGCATCCCGGATATCAGCGTTGGAGAACAGCGCCTTTGGGTTCAGGTTTTGCGCCTTGCCGGTGGAGAGGTTATCTATGACCAACACCTCGTGTCCGGCGGAAATGTAGGAATCGACGAGATGGGACCCGATGAACCCAGCCCCGCCTGTCACTGCGATCCGCATCTTACCCCCTTTCCGATCTTGACTAAGAGAGCCTACTCCGAACCGGTCCCTTGTTCAAGATGGGTCAGCGAGGCGGATCTACTGGTCCAGCTCCTTGCGCATGAACACCTGCGCTCCCAGGCGCTTGAACCCGAGGCGGCGGTACAGGTTGATCGCCGGGTTCTGTTCGGAGACATCGAGGAGGACTCCGGTCCGACCGAGCTTTTTCGCGAGGTCCTCGCACGCGCGGATGAGGGCGCTTGCGATCCCCTGCCCGCGGAACGCCTCATCGACGGCGAGGTAGACGAGCTGGATCGTCTTGCGCGCCTCGGGGAAGACGAACTCGGACTCCTCCTGCTCCAGGTCCTTGCACAGCGCGAACCCGACCACCTCTCCGTCCTCGGCGGTGGCGACGAACCCGGCCCAGCCCGGGCGCGCCAGATGCTCTCGCACCCAGCCGCACGCGTCCGGGGCCGGGATCCCGCGGAAGATCGTGGTCGAAATCGGCTCGAACAGCCGGGCGAGGCGGGCGACCGCCTCGGCGTCATCCTGTTCCATTGCGCGGATCGTGTACCGTCCCATCGCCTTCCCCTTCACTGCGCTGTATGTTCCATTAAATGACGGATCGGCGCGAAAGTCAACCGGTCCGGTCCGGGTCGACGTAGGCGGCGACGATCTCGCCGATGACGATCATGTGGTGGTCATCGTTGTCGTAGTACTTTTTGAGGACGTCGGGGGAGGAGAAGTCCCCCTCCTCCAGTTGCTTGCGCACGATGATCCGACACTCGTAGTATAGGGCGCATCCGTCGATCACCGGGGTGGCGACCCGCATCCCCGGGCGGAACGTGATTCCACACGCCGCTGCCTTGTCCATGTCCCTTCCCGAGTTGTGACCGCAGAAATCGAGCGCGGCGGCAAGGTCACCATTCTTGGGAACGCTGACGGTGAAGCTCTCCTCCCGCAGCAAGCAGCCGTGGGTGTAGCGCGAGCGGCGCACGAGGACGGTGAACGTTGGGATGCTCCAGATTCTCCCGACCGCGCCCCAGCCGATCGTCATTGGGTTCGCTCTTCCAGCCTCGTCACGGGCGACCAGGAACGCGCCGTTTCCGGCCAGCGCCCGTTCCAACAGCTCCGTGCGTTCGTGCCATGCTATTTGTTTCATCTCACTCTCCCTTCAACCATCCGGTTTCGACCTCCTCCGGGGTTATGAACAGAGGAACATAGGGCTTGATGTCGAGGAGAGGGGTACCGTCGATGATGTCGAGATCGGCGATGCGCAGGATCCTTCCCTCCACCCCGAGCAGCCGCACCGTGGAGACCCCGATCGGGTTCGGGCGGTGCGGGGCGCGGGTGGCGAACAGCCCGCGCAGTCCCTCCCGGTGCGGGGTGGTGACGCGCAGCCGGTATCCGACCGCGCGGTGAAAGTGACAGATCAGGGTGATGTGGCTGAACCCATCGAGGTCGGCGAGCCCGTCGGCAAACCCAGGAAATACCTCGACTGTCCCCTCCACCCCGCGGCCGAAGCACGGCTGGAACGGGACCCCGTACGGCTCCTTGTACGGGGAGTGGACGATCCCGATCGGTCGGTAGCAGATCCGTTCTTCCATCACACCTCCGGGCTCTTGCGCTTCGAGTAGTAGTGGATGTCGTCGTGGCGGAGGTAGCCGAGCGCGGCGAAGAACTCCTGCGAGCTTG
>Ga0116200_10001124_pt1 | contig 10152 bp, 8 predicted proteins | sample Mar14436cmmetaG_FD_94478 | JGI IMG/M metagenome (GOLD analysis project Ga0116200, IMG submission 94478) | Marine hydrothermal vent microbial communities from Guaymas Basin, Gulf of California to study Microbial Dark Matter (Phase II) - Marker... ... | reverse complement strand
GCTTAAGACACCCCATAAATCGGGACACCAACCGACATGTCGCATAATAGTCAAATCCGCGTTGCACGTGCGAGCCGATTTATGGGGGCACGCTGATGCCCCCTATTTATTAAGGGCATGGAGCAAAAAAAGACATACCAATGCTCCCTTGGCTTTATGCAGGCCTTGTTGTGCCTTATTGCCTGGCAGATAACCCAACTTATTGAGAAGTCACCGCGGTTTTCTCTAAAACCAATCCTTACTTTCTATCAGGGCTATGGCAGAGCATGCCATTGCAGCCGCCCCTACTGGAAGGATCGACTCGTCGAAGTCAAAGTGGGAGCTGTGAAGAGGGTTATTACCCTTCCCTTTATTGTTTCCGCACCCAAGGAGAATAAAGCAACCAGGCACCTTTTGGGAATAGAAGGCAAAGTCCTCGCCGCCAAGAGAAGGGGTGGGATACTCTATGACCCTTTCCTTTCCCAGAGACTCCAAAAATGCAGTCCTTAGTAAATTAAACAAACCAGAATGATTGACCTGTGGAGGATTACCTTTAGTGATCTTCACATCCGCTTTGGCTCCCATAGACTTCGCAATATAATGGCATGTTTTTCTTATCAGGTCATGGACTCTTTGCCTGGTTTCATTTGAAAACGTTCTTATTGTTCCGGACATTATCACCTCTTTGGCGATCACGTTATGTGCTTCTCCCCCTGAGATTTGCCCAATGCTGACGACCTTTGGTTCGAGTGCATCCGTCTCTCTTGTAACCATGGCCTGAATTGAGCCAATAACTTGTGATGCAATAACAATGGAATCAACCACCTCATGAGGTCTAGCGGCATGACCGCTTTTACCAACAATATGTATTTCAAACTTATCTGTTGCAGCCGTTACTACGCCTTCCTTAATTGCTATTTTTCCTGATGGAAATCTTGGAATGATATGAATGCCTACAATGGCACGCACAGGAGGTTTTTTTAGGACCCCTTTGGCAATAACAGTAGAAGCTCCGCCTTCTGAAATCTCCTCAGCGGGTTGAAAAATGAGTTTTACATTTCCCTTAAGATTTTCTCTTACCCTAGCCAGAATAGTCGCTGCACCCAAAAGAATACTGGTATGACCATCATGACCGCATGCATGCATGACGCCTGGATTCTGAGAACAATAATGGACATTGTTCTCTTCAGTGATAGGAAGAGCATCCATATCTGCCCTCAATGCGATTGTCTTTCCCTTTTGTCTTCCTCTGATAAGCCCTACAACTCCAGTGCCTCCGATCCCTGATGTGTTCTCAATATTCAGCCGGTTTAGTTCTTCCAAAACTCTTTTGGAGGTCCTGAATTCTTTAAATCCGAGCTCGGGATACATATGGAAATCCCGGCGCCATTTAATGAGTCGATCTTCAAGATCAAAGGCCATGTGTAAGAGTTGAGATTTCATTTTTTCCACCACTCACAAATCCTTTTAGTGATTCCTTAATTACTCAATTATTGCGTATGTTCATTGTGCCCTACTATCCGACCTATCTAATCTTAAGACAGGCAACCAGATGGTTTGGCTCAACTTCAATTAATTTTGGTTCCTTTTCAGTGCACTCCTCAGAGGCATTAAAACATCTGTTTCGGAAGGGGCACCCTTTCTCAAGGGTAATGGGATCAGTAATATCTCCCTCTAGAATAATAGCCTCCTGAGCCAATTCAGGGTCTGGCACAGGGATGGCAGACAGAAGAGCCTGTGTATAAGGATGAAGGGGATTTTTGAAAATTCTCTCACAGGGCGCCATTTCGACGATTTTCGCAAGATACATCACGGCAACCAAATCGCTAATATGCTCAACCACAGAAAGATCATGGGATATGAACAGGTAAGTTAAGCCAAATTCCTCTTGTAAATCCATAAGCAGGTTTAATATTTGCGCCCGGATAGACACATCCAGGGCAGAGACAGGCTCATCTAAAATCAACAACTTCGGATTAAGGGAAAGGGCCCTGGCGATACAGATCCTCTGCCTCTGGCCTCCGCTGAATTCATGCGGAAATCGCCTGGCTTGATCCGCGCTCAATCCAACAACCTCAAGAAGCTTTTTTACCCTCTCCCGCCGGCCACGGGAGTTTAAAATTCCATGTACAAGCATGGGCTCTTCTATGAACTCACCGACACGCATCCTGGGATTCAAGGAGCCGTAAGGATCCTGGAAGACCGCCTGTACATCGCGATGGTATTGCATTTTTTCCTTCCCATCAAAGATATCGATGTTTTTCCCCTGAAAAAGCATCTCTCCGTCAGTAATCCTATACAGCCTCAGGATACATCTCCCTATTGTAGATTTTCCACAGCCGGATTCACCTACTAGACCAAAGGTCTGGCCTTTGTAAAGAGAAAAGTTTATTCCATCCACCGCCTTGATCATTCTTGCTTTTTTAGAAAATATTCCCTCCTTTCCCATGAGAAAATATTTCTTGATATTTTTTGCCTCTAGGATGGCCTCTCCCTTCATATTTCTCTCCATCTCCAGCAGGAAATCAAATGTCCTTTGCCTGCCGACTCTGTTGGCGGATATTCATGGGAGCATCTTTCAATGGAATAGTCACATCTTGGCTCAAATGGACATCCGGCTGGTAGGTTAAGGAGATCCGGAGGCTGTCCCCTTATGCTGGAAAGCCTTTGTTGTTTTTTACCCAGGTGGGGAAGGGAATTGATTAATCCCCTGGTGTAGGGATGTTTATTGCCCTTAAACAACGTCTTCACATCCGCCCTTTCGACAATTTTCCCAGCATACATGACCAAAATATACTCGCAGAATTTGGCAATGACACCCAGGTCATGGGTGATCAGAATGATTGAGGTGTTGTATTTCTGACGGATCTCCTCCATCAATTTCAAGATCTGAGCCTGGATGGTGACGTCAAGGGCAGTTGTTGGTTCATCGGCGATAAGGATCTCTGGCTGGCATGCCAATGCCATGGAAATCATTGCCCTCTGTTTCATTCCGCCACTAAATTGATGCGGGTAAGCATGGATAAGGTTTTCTGAGGAGCGGATGTGGACAAGTTTGAGCATTTCGATAATCTTTTCCCTTAGATCATTTCCTTTCACATTTTGGCGCCTTCTAATGGCCTCGCCAATCTGGTTTCCGATATTGAAAACCGGATTCAAGGAGGTCATGGGGTCCTGGGAGATCATGAATAATTTCTTCCCCCTATACTGTCTCATCTCCTTTTGGGACTTTTTCACTAAATCTTCTCCTCGATATAGTATTTTCCCTTCCACGATCCGCCCTGCAGGTTTGGGCACCAATCGCAATATGGAAAGGGATGTCACACTTTTTCCGCTTCCCGATTCTCCCACAATTCCGAGGGACTGGCCTTTTTTCAAATGGAAGCTCCCCCCATCTACTGCCTTGACTACACCCATGTTCGTGAAAAAATAGGTCTTAAGGTTTTTCACCTCCAATATTTTTTCCTCTCCGCTCATTATCTTTTCCCTCTCACCACAGCACGTTGTCTCGGGTCCAACATATCCCTGAGCCAATCTCCCACCAGGTTGGTGCCAAGGACGACCAGCATGATCGCAAGACCTGGGAAGGTTGCCAGCCACCATGCATAGGTAAGATATTGTCTTCCATCCGCCAACATGATTCCCCACGAAGGTGTTGGTGGCTGTACACCAAGGCCCAGGAAACTCAATGCAGCCTCAAAAATTATTATTCGCCCAAGCATTAGAGTGCCCAAAACAATCAAGGAATTGACCACACTGGGAAAAATATGCTTCAGAAGGATCCTGTAGGTACTGCATCCAGCTATCTTTGCCAGATCGACAAATTCATTCTCCTTAACACTCAGCACCTCTCCCCTAATAACTCTTCCATAATCGACCCAGGAGGTTATTCCGATGACGATGATGATGTTTCTGAGGCTGGGGCCAAGCGCCCCAATAAGCGCTAAGGCAATAAGGATATATGGCATTGAAAGTTGGACATCGACCACTCGCATGATTATTGAATCGATCTTGCCGCCAAAATATCCCGAGATTAGACCAAGGCATGTTCCTATGAAGCCCGATATGGCTACAGCTATAAATCCCACCACCAGCGATATCCTGGCACCAAAGATGATTCTGCTAAGGATGTCCCTTCCTAATTCATCCGTTCCCAGGAGATGACTTAAAGTACCACCTTTAAGAAAAAAGGGGACTTTTAAGGCTTGAGTGATATCTTGATCTATTGGGCTATGCGGGGCTATAAATTCTGCGAACAGGGCCGCCATAACAAGCAGAAAAAGGATGGTCAACCCCCCCAAAGGGGCATTTTTCATATGTACCCATATTCTGCTTGATCTTGGCAAGGTTAAACCTTCTTCTACTTATATTTTATCCTTGGATCCAAATACGTGTAGATAATATCTACGAGAAAGTTAATGCCCACAAATAATACTGAAGTTATAAATACAGCAGTCTGGACCACAGGGAAATCCCTGTTGTATATAGCCTGCACAGCCATCCTTCCAACCCCTGGCCAGCTAAAAATAGTTTCTGTAATAACTGCTCCGCTGAGCATCCTGCCAAATTGGAGGGAGGTCATGGTGAGCACTGGAATAGAAGCATTTTTGAAAGCGTGTTTGAGAACAACAATATACTCTGTTAGTCCTTTGATCCTCGCCGTCCTGATGTAATCGGTGTCAAGGACATCAAGCATACTGGAGCGAGTGAATCGGGCAATGGCCGCGGTTGAAAACATCCCTAAAGTAATAGCAGGCAGTATGATATGCTCAATCCCTCCCCTTCCTGTTGAAGGCAACCACCCCAGAGTAACTGCGAATAAGAGGATCAGCATCAGGCCAGCCCAGTATACCGGGATCGACTGTCCCAAAAGAGCAAATGTCATGCCTATCCTGTCATAGTTGGATCGCGGCCTTATGGCAGAAATAATTCCAACCGGGAGGGCAATGACGATTGATAAGATCATCGCCGCTATAGTCAGTTCAATAGTAGCTGGCAATGCTCCTATTATTAGGGAAAAGGCGGATGTTTGATGCCTGAAGGATTGCCCAAAATCACCATGGGTTATGTTTTTTATGAATTCAAAATATTGGATATATATGGGCCTGTCCAGCCCCAATTCGTGACGGAACAGCGCTTTTTCCTCAGGCCCTGCTTCCGGAGGCAAAAGAAGGTCAGTGGGATCACCGGTAAGGTGGATAATAATGAAGACAATAACGGTGATTCCAAGAATGACAATAAGGGACTGGAAAAATCTCTTTATAACATAGCGCTGCATAGATAAAGTGCCTAAAGTACTTAAAATGAACTAAAGTGCTCGGCCGCCTCGCAAGCCAGTCTGCCAGCCAAGCCAACCTAACATTCACTTGAGCCAAAGCTGATGGCGAATGAGCGGGGCAAGAGCTTTGCGGGCAGACACAAAGTTAGGGGCGGAAGCATTTAATAAAATATATCGGAATTTCCACAACTTACTGGGCAGTATTTTTAATGGAACATGGTTCATATATACCAGATGGAATAATGGAATATTGGAATGTTGATTTGACTAAAGAAGTTGCTTATTTATTAATGCGCATAAGGGGCATTAACCTCCTTGTCAAGGAAAATTTTTCAATCGATCAATTTTCTGCAAGGTTGTTTACACACTATTCCATCACTCCAGTATTCCAATTTTCCAATTGTGAGCGAAGCAAACTAAGTTCTATCTAAACGCACAGATCAAAAAAAACTGTGCCGCAGTTATCAAGAACTGCGGCACAATCTTGAGGCTGTGTGTTACCTGGAAAGCTTAAGCACATCACAATCCATCCGCTCGCTTCCCGCACTTTGCTTGAAGTTTGCGACTGTATCCCGCACGCCGTAATTATCCATCTGCTGATAGAGAAATATCCACGGAGCTTCATCTTTAATTAACTTGAGGATCTCACTGTATTGAGCCTTCCTCTTCTCAGGATCCATCTGATATCTAGCACTCAGCATCATCTTGTCTAATGTTGGGTTTACATAATTAGAATATTTGCTCTTGGAGAAGAACAGAGGCAAAAGAGTTCCGTCGGCATCTGACATAGTATTTCCCCAGCCAAGCAAATACAGTGGTTCCACCCTGTGGGCCTTTCTTACCTGCTCATATTTGCCCCATTCATATACCTTGAGCCTTGCCTTTATTCCTACCTTGGCGAGCATACCTGAAATGGCCTCAGCGATCTGCTTATCCATCAGATATCTGCCGCTCCCGGTTGCAAATTCCGTCTCAAATCCATTTGGGTACCCGGCCTCTTTAAGTATTTTTTTGGCCTTCTCAGGATCATAGGGGTAGGGTTTAATGCTAGGATCATATCCAAACGCGAGCGGGATCAGAGGCGTTGCTAATTGCTCCCCGCTTCCCATGAGGACGTACTTAATCAAGCTCTGTTTATCCACTGCATAGTTTATGGCTTGACGAACCTCCTTTTTCATTAAAGGCCCGGCCTTTTCTGGTTTGGTGAGGTTGAAACCGATAAAGATCACCCTTCCGCTGGGGCCTGATATAACATCTATATTGGGGTCTTTCTTTAATTTGGGAATCATAAAGGGTGGCACGTTTGTCGCAATATCTACCTCCCCTGTCTCCAGAGCGGCTATTCGCGAACCTGTTTCGGGTATTGTTTTAAAAATCAGTTTCTTTATAGTAGCAGGTCTGTCACCCCAATAATCCTCATTGGCCTCAAGTTCGACATAGTCATTTTTCACCCATTTAACGAATTTGTAACGACCTGATCCTATCGGGTGCTTAGCAAAGTATTCGTCACCATGTTCTTTGATGTACTTTTCCGGAACAATAAATGAACCGAAGGCCGATCGAGCAGGAAGCACAGGATCAGGTTTCTTTGTAATTATCCTAACGGTGTAATCATCGATAACCTGCACCTCTTTTATCCCTCTATAGAAAACACGAAATGGATATTTGGTTTTTGGATCTCTCATTCTATCATAGCTGAATTTGACATCGCTGGCAGTAAGGGGATCTCCATTGTGGAACTTGACACCCTTTCTCAGTTTGAATTCCCATGTAACAGGGTCTATGGATTTATACGAGGTAGCCAGGGCTAATCTTCTTTTGCCTTCCCGATCCACTCTCATGAGTAGGTCATACATAGTCAGACAGGCATTTACAAATATTGCTGATCCGCCCTTGTGGGGATCGAGCGTTGTTGTTTCGGCCCCTTGAGCTATCACGATCTTACCCTTCGCAGCAGCTGAGGCCATGCCTTCAGAAAGAAACAAAAAGGCTGCCAATGTTAACAGAATTGCTAATATTATTGTTTTTTTCATCCTGTTCCTCCTTTCAGTGTTAATCTGAAATATTGTTCTATCAATAATACTTTGCCCTTTATCATTTAATATATCACCTCCCTTCAATATACAAGATTATTTATGAATCCCGCCCTCTTTTATTGTAAGGATATTTTTAGGTTACAGGCAGTGGTTTATAGATCATAATAACCTTGAGCTATATCCAGACGCCCAAGCTGGGCTCCTCCCAGCCAGAGCTGAGCTTGCTTTGAATCCCTCCAGTATTTCTCGACATGATAATTTTTCATATATCCATAGGATCCCATAAGTTCCATGGCCTTGTTTGCAATGCTTACTGTTGTATCTGTTGCGTAAACCTTTGCAATACTCGCTCGCGAAAGCATTGTCGATGAACTTGCCTCACCATAGCGATCTGGATGATCAAGCATATAGGCAACCTGCAGATAATATGCCTTTGCCGTCTCTATCCCAATTGCCATATCAGCCAATATGGCCGCAGACATGGAGTGATTTCGTATGGGTTTACCAGCCACCGCCCTCTCACCAGTGTAGCGGACAACCTCATCAAATATTGCTCGGGCGGAACCAATGACCATTGCAGCGCTCCCAACCCGACCTGCTGTAATGTTTCGCCTGAGGATTTTCGCATCTTCCCCCGGACTGCTTGCCCTATTTTCTCGTGGAACCCTTACTCCATCCAAGTAAATATCGCAGTTCCTGTCTGCGTAAAGACCGGCCTTGTCCTCGAACGCGCCAAATGATAAGCCTTCTGAACCAGCAGGAACGTAAATAAGAGCTATCCCTCTTTCACCTTCTGAAGGATCTGTTTGGCACACGATACAATAGAGATCGGATACGCCGGAATTGCTCGCAAAACGCTTGGAACCTCTGATAACCCATTCATCACCTTCCAATATAGCCTTGGTCTGTATTGTCTTTCCATGCAATATGGACAGGTTTTCGATATCGCATCCCGAACTTTGTTCCGTGATGGAAAAACACGCCAAATGGGGCTCATCTTCACAAAAAAGTGGAAGGAATTTATCCATCAGAACTTCATTTTTGGCAGCCCTCATGGGGGTTAAAGCCCAACGTGTTGCTGCCTGGGCAACAGCAACCCCAACATCACCCCGAGCCACCTCTTCAGAGATCAAAAAGATTTTTACAGCTGATAATGGGCTCATGTTGCTATATTTTTCTGGAAGGCCACCTTTTATAAGTCCTAACTTTGTGAGTCCTTTCAATATATTCCAGACAATTTTGTGCTCTTTGTCCTTTTCTATTTCATCCCTTATTGGAATTATTTCCTTATTTACAAAGTTCCTGACCGATTCAACAATAAGCCGATCTTCATCAGCAATGAATACATCCAAGCATTCCTTCACGTTAATAACCTCCTCTGTAGATTGCTATTTTATCTTGAAAAAAATACTCTATCAGGCAAATATCTCTTACTATTTTCCTTGACAAGGATATTTCGATAGACTCTTTACGATATTCGCACTATTCCCTGCACTGGAAGTTGTTTTTTTCACGTTTATTTAAACACACCGCGCCTCCCGATCCCGTCTCGGTCTAGGTGCAGGGAGAACGGGATTGACATTAGTTTTGAAGTATGCAGGAGACTATTCATCCAAAAGTTTTCGAGAAAGTTTTTCCACCATATCCCTGGTCATTGCTGATAAATCGTACTCCGGTTTCCACCCCCACTCTTCCCGTGCAACGCTATCATCCATATAATTTGGCCATGATTCAGCGATGGCCTGCCGCACAGGATCTACTTTATAGTCCATGGTGAACTCCGGAAGGATCTTTTTGATCTCAGCATAAAGATGCTCAGGGGCAAAACTCATAGCTGTGACATTGAAGGCATTTCTGTGTTTAAGCTTTTCTGGGTCAGCTTCCATCAATTTAATAGCAGAGTTTATTGCATCTGGCATATACATCATGTCTAGATATGTTCCCTCTTTCAAGAAACATGTGTATTTCTTCTCTTTGATGGCGGCATAGAAGATTTCAACCGCATAATCTGTGGTGCCCCCTCCAGGTAAAGTCTCATAAGAGATCAGGCCGGGATAACGAAGGCCACGCGTATCCACCCCGAATCTATGGTAATAATAATCGCAGAGCAGTTCTCCAGCAACCTTGGTGACTCCATACATGGTATTCGGACGTTGAATAGTATCCTGAGGCGTGTTATCCAATGGCGTGGTAAGGCCAAACACGCCAATAGAACTGGGAGCAAATAGCGCACAATCGTAGACTCGAGCCACTTCCAGCACATTGTAAAGACCGTTTATGTTCACGTCCCAGGCGAGTTGTGGATTGGCCTCGGCAGCGGCAGAGAGCATCGCTGCCAAATGAAAGATTGTATCTACTCTATATTTCTTCACAAATTGTTCAATGTCTTCATATTTTCTGCAATCAAGATATACAAAAGGGCCTGATGCAAGGAGTTTTTTATTGGGTTTGGTCTTATGGCCAGCAGCGATAACGTCATCTTTCCCATATCGCTTGCGCAATGCCATGGTCAATTCGGAACCTATCTGCCCTCCTGAGCCTATCACTAATATCCGCTTCATATTTTCAGTCTCCTGTTATCTCTTAAACCCACAATAATTGATAAACGTTCACGGTTTACCGTTATCCGTTGTCCGACAGGGGAAACATTCCTCTGGTTCAACTCATTGTTTGGCCTGTTGATGCATATGTCTATTTAAGCGGTTCACTGCCATTGTTGATTTATCGGTGAACGCTTACAATAATTTTGGAAAAGCGGGACGCTGATAAGAAACTAAAAAACTTATTCGATTAATTTATAACCATTTTCGTTTGCAATTGCCTCTCCTCTTTCCACGGCAAACCCGACTCCAGGTCCGC
>Ga0116200_10001123_pt1 | contig 10156 bp, 13 predicted proteins | sample Mar14436cmmetaG_FD_94478 | JGI IMG/M metagenome (GOLD analysis project Ga0116200, IMG submission 94478) | Marine hydrothermal vent microbial communities from Guaymas Basin, Gulf of California to study Microbial Dark Matter (Phase II) - Marker... ... | reverse complement strand
GAGGCCATGGCCTTCCTCCAAAAGTGCCAGGAGGAGGGGAGGGGATGGATTGATCCTTACGCCCTCTTCAAGGAAGCGCTGCTAAACGACCTCCGTGGAAGGAAAGAAGAGGCGTTGAAGGCCTACGAGAGGGTCCTACCTCTTTTACCCCCGGGGGAGTTAAACCTCTTCGTCAGGCTCCGCGTGAAGGAACTCAGCGGCAGCTGAGGAAGCCCTCCTATCCTTCAAACTCGTCGAAGTCCTTGGTTTTGTAAGCCCCAGTGGAGATGTAACGCAAGATCTTTTTGAAATAATCCGGCGGCGAATAACCTATGACCGGCCCCACCAGATCCCCTCGGACGTAAAACCAAATGGTGGGAAACACGAAGATGCGGAAGTGGCGGAGGAGGTCCCCCCGGCGTTCGGCTTGTACCTTTACAGGGAGGAAGGACTGGTTGAGGACGGAGACCACCTCCGGGTCGTGCAACGTCTCCTCCTCAAGCTGGGCGCAAGCGGGACAACCGCTGCGGGTGAAGAGGATCATGGCAGGCTTACCCCCTGATTTGGCCTCCTCCAAGGCCTCTTCGTAGGACATCCACTTCACCGAGGAGGTAGGACTCTCTCCCTCCGTCTTTGACTCCCCTGACTTCCGACATGCCCAAGGAAGGACGAGCAGAAAGACCAAAACGAGCGGCAAAAGACGTCTCATAGGCCCACCCCTTTCATTATCAACCATACCCCCACCCCCAGCAGCACTGCGCCGCTGCCCAGGTTGACCCAGCGGATCCCCCGCTTCAGCTTTCCAAAGAGGCTGATGAAGCGATTCCAGGCCAACGAGATGAGAAGGAAGGGGACGGCCAACCCGAGGGAGTAAACCCCGAGCAGAAGCATCCCCCTCCTGGGATCCTGCCCTGTCATGGCATAGGTGAGGATCGACCCCAAGATCGGTCCCACACAGGGAGACCAACCGAAGGCGAAGGCCGCCCCGATGAGGAAGGGGCCTATCAAGGGAACGGAAACCCCCACCTCCATGCGCCGCTCCCTGAACAGGAAGGGTAGGAAACGAACCCCCAGGAGGTGGAGGGCCAGGACTGCGACCACTCCACCTCCCACCACCTGAAGCACCGGACGCCACCTGAGCAGCAGATAACCAATGCTGCCAAAAGAGGCCCCCAGGGCCATGAAGACGGCCGTGAACCCCAAGACGAACATCAGGGCCGAGAGGAAGACCCTCTTCACCTCGGCCCTTCCCAGGTCCTGCACAGATACCCCTGAAAGGACGGAGAAGTAGACCGGCAGCAAAGGAAAGATGCACGGGGAGAAGAAGCTCCCCATGCCCGCCAAAAGGGCTATGGCGAAGGAAACCTCCATCCCCTATAGGGCCTTCTTGATCATCTCCTCAATCGTCTCCTTGGGGACAGCCCCTATGACCTTGTCGACGATCTGGCCGTCTTTGAAGAGGATGAGGGTGGGTATACTCCTTATGCCAAAACGCCCTGCGGTGACAGGATTTTCATCCACGTTGAGTTTACCGAACTTGCACTTCCCCTTGTACTCCTCCGCCAGCTTTTCGACAACCGGTGCCACCATGAGACAGGGACCGCACCAAGGGGCCCAGAAATCGACCAGCACCGGCAGATCCGATTGCCCTACCTCGTTGTCAAAATTGGCATCGCTAAGGACTACGATGTTTTCCGCCATTGTCAATACCTCCTCGCGATCTTTAGAGGGCCAACTGGCCCCTCTCCATCATCCTCAGGTGAAGGACCCACGGGACGTACCGCAGCCAAATCCCAGGGTCCCGCAGGCGGACACCAGTTTCTCTACCTCTTCGCTACCGCAACGGGGACACTGTACCTTTTCCTCTTCGCGGATGCTCAACTGCAAGACCTCGAAAACTGTACCGCATTTTTTGCAGCGGTACTCATACAACGGCATCCTTCGTCACCTCCTTTCGGACCTTTCTCTCGTGCTTCATCTCTTCGGTGAGGAACCAAATGGCACATTTGTCACGGTTGTCACAGTACTCGTCCGGACGAGGGCACTCCGCCTCTTCGTAGGACATCTCCTTCCCGAACTTTTTACACTTAAGAAAGCCTTTTGCCATCTTCGTCGACCCGATCCTCGAGCCTGCAACTCGGGGACATTCAAGTTGGCACCCCGAGCCGCGGGAAGATGTATCTGTTCAACACAAACCAGACGATCAAGACGGCCAACAGTATCAGAAATCCCTTCATCTCCTGCTTCCTTTCAGGGCATCGAGAACCCCCTTCACCCTCGGATCCGACACGAAGTAACGAACCATGTTCCCCTGTCTCTCACAGCCCACCAATCCTCGATTCCGCAGGATGGCGAGGTGCTGGGACACCGTCGCCTGGGGCAATTCCAGACAGCTCCAGATGTTCTTCACGCACGCCTCCTCGTTCAGGAGCAGCTCCAGTATCTTCAGCCGTACCGGATGCCCCATCGTCTTAAGCAAGTCTGCCCATTCCTCGTCCCAGTTCATCCGAAGATTAGAATATATTGATTATTTCTCTGTTGTCAAGGCCTCAAAGACCGCCGCAACGAGCAATGGGAACATTATCTCATGGTGTCCAAGGAGCATGTAACCCCTCCCCCCTTGGGCCACGGGGCGTCGCAGCACGTTTTCAAGGGGCCTGTAATGAGGGATGAAGTCCATGTTCACAGTGACGAACTCCTTTAGCTCATAGCCCAGATTCCTGGCGAGGTTCAAGGCCTTGAGGAATACCTCTGGCATGACCACGGCAGAACCGAGGTTGATGTAGACCCCCCCTTCGAGCTCCGCCACTTGGGCAGCGAAGAGCCGGAAATCACGATGGCTCATCTCCCCTGTAACGGATCCGTCGGTGGAAGGGTGGACGTGTATCACGTCCGTCCCCAAGGCGATGTGGACGGATAAGGGAATGCCGAGACGATAGCCCATGGCGAAGACGCTCTTCTCCCTCCACGGAAGCCCTTCCTCCCAGATGGCCTCCCCCAAGGCCTCACCGGCCCCCTTTCCCGATGGATATCCTTTCTTTAAGGCCTCGTTGATGAAAGTGGCCGTTTCCTCCGTGACACCGAAGCTTCCGTCCTTTAATCCCTCCCCTACGTCCTCCGAGGTCCTCCCCACCATGGCGATCTCCACATCGTGGATCATGGAGGCACCGTTGGTGGCCAACGCAGATAGGATCCCGCGTCGCATCAACTCGATGAGCAAGGGGCTCAGCCCTACTTTGATGGGATGGGCCCCCATGCCGATGATCACCTTTCTTCCCCCCTTGAAGGCCTCTACGATAGCCGAGGCCACCTCCAGCAGGTCCTTCGCAGCCAGAATTTTCGGCAGCGCCCCCAAGAACTCCTTTACCGACATGCCCTCTGCGGGAGGGGAGCCGAAGTCCTCCACTGAGACCTTACGCTTCCCCTCGCGGAGGCTCACCGTGCGGACCTTGGACAGATCCAACTTTTCAAAAGAGCTCATCTTCCACCAACTCACAGAGGATGTGTCCCAAGAGGATGTGGACCTCCTGGACTCGAGGGGTGTCAAAGGAGGGCACCACCAAGGCAACCTCCGCAAGCTCTGCTGCTTCGCCTCCATCACCTCCCGAAAAGACGAGGGTTCTCAAGCCGAGCTCTGTCGCCCGTTTGAGCCCGCGGATCACGTTTGGGGACCTGCCGCTGGTGGTGATCCCCCAGGCGAGGTCCCCCGCGCTGCCAAGGGCTTCGAGCTGTCGGGCGAAGACGAGGGAGAAATCGGTGTCATTGGCGATGCTGGTCAGTACAGAGCTATCCGTGGTCAAGGCCACGGCGGGGAGAGCACGGCGGTCCCTCCGAAAACGGTTGACGAACTCAGCGGCTATGTGCTGGGCATCTGCGGCGCTGCCCCCATTGCCGAAGAGGAATATCTTCCCCCCTGACCTCACGACCTCCACCAGGAGACGGGCCGCCCTCTCCACCTCTTTCCCCTCTCGTCGAAGGAAGGCCTCCTTGAGCTCCGATGAGGCCCGGACTATCTCCCGGATCCTCTCCTGCCAGCTACCCATTCCTGCCTCCGGCGAGCCCCTCGAGGAACAACCGAACGTTTCTGCCGAGATGGGGGAGATAGTACCCCCCCTCCAGAACGGCGAAACACCGCCCGCTGCAGACCTCATCAGCCTTCTGGCGAATGGCCCTGCCGATAGTCCAAAAATCCTCCCCTTCCAGGGTACCCCCCCAATCCAAACGGTAGCGGTCGAAACCAGCAGATACGGCCACCATGTCATAGGGAGCTTCGTCCTCTAAGGCCTCAAAAACCCGCCTGATGAACCGCTCCCTGTCCTCCTCCTGGATGTTGACCACCGTCACGTCCTGTCGACCGGAGAAGAAATTTGCGGTGCCGTCTCCGTAGTGAAGGTCTATATCCAAGATCAGCACCCGGTTCACCTCTCCATCCCTTATCAGACGCTCCACTGCAATGGCCATGTTATTGAAGAAACAGAAACCCCAGTAGTGATCGGGGCTCGCGTGATGCCCTGGAGGTCTGATGAGGGCGAAGGCCGGCTCACCCCCTAACGCTATGCGAGCGGCCTCAATGGCCCCTCCCACCGCCAGCATCGCTATGGGGTACAATGGTGCTACTGCCCTTACCTCCTCCAGCAATCCCTGGGAGTGGACTAACAACACATCCTCCTCTCGGGCAGTCGAAGGCTCTACGAAGGGATAAAGCCCCTCCAGCTCCTTGCGGATCACCTCCACCCGTTCGGGACATTCCACAAAGGCCGTGGGGTACTCGGAGGCATAAAGGGGATGATAGACTACCTTCACCTCCGTGATTTTACACGGCCTGTATACCAGAGGCAAGGAAAAGGCGGGCTTGAGGGGATAGCTGGCCCATGATATCTTCGCCACGAAATCTCAACCGGGAGGTGGCCATGGCCAAGATCGAAAGAGTCCTCATCAGCGTCTCGGACAAGACTGGGGTGGTGGACATGGCCCGTGTCCTTCGCTCCTTTGGGGCGGAAATCCTCTCCTCCGGAGGAACCGCCAGCCTGCTCCGGGCTGCGGGCATCGAGGTCAAGGAGGTCTCCGAATACACGGGATTCCCGGAGATGCTCGACGGCAGGGTGAAGACTCTTCACCCCCTCATCCACGGGGGGATCCTGGCAGACCGATCAAAACCCGAGCATCTGCACCAGATGGCCGAACACGGCATCCGTCCCATAGACATGGTGGTGGTGAACCTCTACCCCTTCGAGGAGACGGTCTCCCGCGGGGCCACGCTCGATGAGGCCATAGAGCAGATCGACATAGGGGGCCCCACCCTCATCAGGGCAGCTGCCAAGAACTTCAAGTTCGTCACGGTGGTGGTGGACCCGGCCGATTACCCCCGCATCGAGTCAGAGCTCAAGGCGAGCGGCGGGGAGATCTCCCTCAGGACCCGCTTAGAGCTTGCCCGAAAGGCCTTTCGGCACACCCACCTTTACGACGGGGCCATCGCCCGGTACCTGGAAGGCGTGGAGGTAGGAGGATGAAGGTCCTTGTGGTGGGAGGAGGGGGAAGGGAGCACGCCCTCTGCTGGAAGATATCCCAGAGCCCCAGGGTCGCCGAACTCTACTGTGCCCCCGGAAACGGCGGTATCGGCCGCATAGCCAACATAGTGGAAATAGGGGCGGAGGATATAGAGGGGCTTTTGCGCTTCGCCAAGGACAGGGGGATAGACCTCACGGTGGTGGGGCCCGAGGCACCCCTTGTGGAGGGGATCGTAGATGCCTTCGAGTCCGAGGGCCTGAGGATCTTCGGCCCCCGGAAGGCCGCCGCCGAGATCGAGGGGAGCAAGGCCTTCGCCAAGGACTTCATGAGCCGCCATGGCATCCCCACCGCCCCCTATCGCACCTTCACCGATCCATGGGAAGCGATGCAGTGGGTGAGGGCCCTGAAATGGCCGGTGGTGGTGAAGGCCTCGGGGCTTGCCGCGGGAAAGGGGTCCATCGTCTGCGAGGACGAGGAGCAGGCCGTACAGGCCATAGAGCTCATCATGCTGCAGAAGGCCTTCGGGGAGGCAGGGGATCAGGTGGTGGTGGAGGACAGGCTCTGGGGTGAAGAGGCCTCCTTCATCGCCTTCACAGATGGCGAAACGGTGCTACCCATGCCCTCGAGCCAGGACCATAAACCCGTCTTCGACGGCGACCGTGGACCCAACACCGGCGGCATGGGGGCCTACAGCCCTGCTCCCGTAATAACCCCGGAGCTCGAAGAAAGGATCCTTCGCGAGATAATGATCCCTGCCGTAAAGGGCCTGAAGGAGGAAGGAAGGCCCTACAAGGGGGTGCTTTACGCCGGGCTGATGATCGACGAGGATCAAAACCCCTGGGTACTGGAGTTCAACTGTCGCTTCGGTGACCCCGAAACACAACCCCTGATTGTAAGGATGAAGGGGGACATCGTCCGGGTGATGGAGGCATGTATCGAGGGAAGGCTCAAAAGCGTATCCCTCTCATGGGACCCGAGGCCCAGCGTGTGTGTGGTGATGGCCTCGGGGGGCTATCCGGGTCCCTACGAAAAGGGGAAAGAGATCCACGGCCTCGAGGAAGCGGAGCGGATGGCCGACGTCTGGGTCTTTCACGCGGGAACGAGCTTTCGCAACGGGCGCTTCTTCACCTCGGGCGGAAGGGTCCTGGGGGTGACGGGGATGGGAGAGTCGCTTCCCGAGGCCATCCGCCGCACTTACGAAGCGGTCAAGAAGATCCACTGGGAGGGGGTGCACTACCGAAGGGACATAGGTCAGAAGGCCCTCAAGAGGATCGGGGCCGCCTGAGCACGGGGCCCTGAGGGGTGTCCATCACCTCCACGCCCAGCTGAAGGAGCTCCTTCCTGAGGAGATCGGCTTTGGGGTATTCGCCCTTAGTCCTGAGCGATTCCCTTCTTTCGACGAGCTCCCTCACCTTCCTTCTGAGCTCGGGCTGAGGGAAATCCATCACCGCGAGCACGGAGTCCACCTTCTTAAGGGCGTCGAGCACCGCCTCTCTGTCTGCCGAAGAAAGCCCCCGCCTTACAGCCACAGGCTGAAGCGCCTTGAGGAAGGAAAAGACCGCAGCCAGGGCCCGGCTGACGTTGAGGTCGTCGTCCATAGAGGCCTCGAACTCCTCGCGCAGCCTCTCGAGGAGTTCCTTCAAAGGGCCGTACTCGGGGGCATCCGCGCTGTAGGTGACCTGAAGCACGAAGTCGTCGAGCCGCCCGAGGGCCCTGCGGCTCGAGAGGAGGTTTTTCAGCGAAAACTGCAATGGCTTGCGGTAATGGGTCCCGAGCAGAAAGTAGCGGACCTCCGAGCCAGAAAACCCCTTCTCGAGCAATTCCCTCAGGGTCACGGCGTTAGAGGCCTCACGGGACATACGTCTGCCCGAGGCCATGACCTCGGCCACGTGAAGCCAGCAGAGGGCAAAGGGCTTCCCCGTTACCGCCTCCACGATGGCTATCTCGTTTTCGTTGTGGGGGAAGACGAGCTCCGCGGAGGAGGTGTGCACATCCACGGTGTCTCCCAGGTACTTGGTGGCCATGGCGGCGCACTCTATGTGCCAACTGGGCCTCGCCTTCCCCCAAGGGGTGTCGTAAAAGACCCCGGCCTTCAACTCCTTCAAGCTTGAGCGCTTAAACAGCGTGAAATCCCGGGGGTTGTCCTTGTCGTAACTGTCCAGATCCACCGTGGCCCCCACCCGGACCTTCTTCGGGTCCACCCCGGAGAGCTTCCCGTAGTCCTTGAAACGCTCAAGGGAAAAGTAAAGGGAGTGGTGACGCTCGTAGGCGTAGCCCTTCTTCAGGAGCCGTTCGGCCAGACGGATCATATCCCCCACGTGCTGCGAGGCCCGGGGGCAGTGGGTGGCGGGTTTGAGCCTCAGGGCCTCTGCGTCCTGGAAGAACTCCCGGGTGAAGCGCTGGGTGAGCTCCTCCAGGGATGTGCCCTCCGTCAGGGCCTGGGCGATGGTGCGGTCGTCCACATCGGTGATGTTCACCACGTGGATGACCTCAAGGCCCCTGTACTCGAGGTAACGCTTGAGGAGGTCCGCCACCAGGAGCCTTCGCCACTCGCCCAGATGCAGCAACCCCGACACCGTGGGCCCGCAGGTGTAGATCCTCACCCGCCGGGGCTCCTGGGGCCTCAGGGGTTCGAGGGTGCGGCTCAGGGTGTTGTATAGCCTGAGGCTCAAAGCGGGCTTTTCCACAAAGAGCGAGGTGGAAAGATACCTTTCGCCCGTGTCTGCAAAGACGGTCACCACCACCCCCTCGCTCATCCTCTCGGCGACCCTGGCCGCCGCCCACATGGCCGCCCCGGAGCTCATCCCCACCAGGATCCCCTCCTCCCGGGCGAGCCTCCTCGACATCTCGAAGGCCTCCTCGTCCTCCACAACGATCTTTTCGTCGATGAGCTCCCTCTGGAAGATCCCGGGCACGTAGGACTCCTTGAGGTTCTTCAGCCCCTGGATCCTGTGGCCCATCTTGGGTTCCACACCGATCACCCTGATCCGCGGATCGTATTCCTTGAGCCTGCGCGCCACCCCCATGATGGTCCCCGTGGTGCCCATGGCGATGACCACCGCATCGACCTTTCCCCCGGTCTGCTGCCATATCTCCTCCGCGGTGCCGAGGTAGTGGGCCAGGGGGTTGGAGGGGTTGTTGAACTGATCGGTGAGGAAGTACCTATCGGGCTCCTCCCTGGCCAGACGGTAGGCCTCTTCTATGGCCCCGTCTGTGCCGAGCTCCGAAGGGGTGAGCCGGATCTCTGCACCGTAGGCGCGAAGGATCCTCTGCCGTTCCTCGCTCACCGATTCGGGCATGAGCAAAAGGACCCTGTAGCCCTTTACCGCCGCCACCATGGCCAGGCCGATGCCCGTGTTTCCGCTTGTGGCCTCGAGGATCACCTTCTCCGGGGTGAGCTCCCCGCGGCGCTCCGCCTCCTCGATCATCCTCAGGGCGATGCGGTCCTTCACCGACCCCCCGGGGTTGAAGGACTCGAGCTTGGCCAGGATCCTGACGCGGGGGTTGGGGTTCAAGCGCCGGATCTCCACCATGGGGGTGGACCCGATGAGCTCAAGCACCGTGCGGCAGACCCTCATCTCGACGGCAAAGATAACTTCGCCACCATCTGTTTGACAAGGGAAAAGATCAGGCCCTCTTCAGGCGGCGGGCCTTGAGGCGCCGCTCCTCTACCGGCACCTCGAGCTGAAGGAGCCGTTCTTCCAGGGCCTTGATGCGGTCGCGAATTTCTGCGGCACGCTCGAACTCAAGCCTTCGGGCCGCCTCCTTCATCTCGCGCCGCAACTGCTCGATCCGTTTGCGCATCTCCTTGGGGCTAAGCTGCTCGGCCTCTTCTCGTTCTGACACAGGCACGGTGAAATAATCCGCCTCGTAGATGGAGCTGAGGATGTCGGTGATCTGTTTCTTCACCGTCTCCGGGGTTATGCCGTGGCGCCGGTTGTATTCGGCCTGAATCCGGCGCCGGCGCTCCGTCTCCTGGATGGCGCGGGCCATGGACTGGGTGATGGTATCCGCATAGAGTATGACGCGTCCGTTGACGTTTCTTGCCGCCCGGCCGAAGGTCTGGATCAGCGCCCGCTCCGAGCGCAAAAAACCCTCTTTGTCCGCATCGAGGATGGCCACAAGGGAGACCTCCGGAAGATCGAGACCCTCTCTTAAAAGGTTTATCCCGATCAGGCAGTCGAACTTCCCGAGCCTTAGATCCCTCAGGATCTCCACCCGCTCGAGGGTATCCACCTCGGAGTGCATGTACCTGACCTTGAGGCCCCTCTCACGGTAGTAGTCGGTGAGGTCCTCGGCCATCCTCTTGGTCAGGGTGGTCACCAGCACCCGTTCGCCGCGCTGGGCCCTCTTCTTGATCTCCCAGTAAAGGTCCTCCACCTGGCCGTCCGCCGGCCTCACCTCCACCTCCGGGTCCATGAGCCCGGTGGGCCTGATGATCTGCTCGGCCACTTGACCCTGGGCCTTCTCCAGCTCGTAATCCCCGGGGGTGGCCGATACATAGACCACCTGTCCCACCCGCTCTTCGAACTCCTCGAACTTCAGTGGACGGTTGTCAAGCGCCGAGGGAAGCCGGAACCCGTACTCCACCAGCGTCTCCTTGCGGGAGCGGTCCCCGTGATACATCCCCTGAAGCTGAGGTATGGTCACGTGGGATTCGTCGATGAAG
>Ga0116200_10001121_pt1 | contig 10166 bp, 9 predicted proteins | sample Mar14436cmmetaG_FD_94478 | JGI IMG/M metagenome (GOLD analysis project Ga0116200, IMG submission 94478) | Marine hydrothermal vent microbial communities from Guaymas Basin, Gulf of California to study Microbial Dark Matter (Phase II) - Marker... ... | reverse complement strand
TAATAGTATGAGGAACTATTGTCTTAAATATACTGCCTAAAATAATTGCTATACCATCAACTATTATAAACGCAAAAATAGCTCCTAAAAGTAACTGTAGTCTCTTATTCGTTTTTAGGGATAAGCAGAAGAGAGCTATCTGCGTTTTATCTCCTAGTTCAGCGAGTCCCACAGCGAGAAATGGTACCAATATTTCTTCTAACATCTTTCATCCACCTGCTTAATTCTTAATAAGTTGAAAAAGTAGCTAGATTTAAGCATTTAGATCTAACCAGGAACAACACATTAACAAGGCCGGTTTTCTAACATGTACTTTATTGAAACTTAGGGATTCTATCACATATAATAAACATGTTGAGATTTACCTTGTGATAAAAATCTGCTTAATAAGAGACTGAACAAGACTATTATAATTTAAGGGAATAGTGATCTTAGTGTAGTGGTGAAAAATATGATTATAAAAATGGATCTTCACACCCACACAAATTTTTCTGATGGTAGAAACTCGGCTAGAGATAACATAAGATCGGCTGAAGCATATGGATTAGAAGTCCTAGGAATAACGGATCATGTCCATAAAAAAGAAGACCTTACGTGGCTCGACGAGCTACGAAAAATAATTAAAGAATCTGAAAGTGCGGTTAGAGTATTGGCCGGAGCAGAAGTTCGCACAAAGAAAGATGGGGCACTTCCCTTAGATTCCAGCACTTTATCTAAGTTAGATATAGTTATTGGAGAAATATATATTCCTATGGAGAAAAGTCCATCTGGGACATTAAGAGACTTTTTAGAAATGATACAGGAATCATTGAAAAGGCTCGTAGAAAATAGGCATGTTGATATAATAGCACATCCGCTCAATCTCGGACGTACTCCTTGGATAAGGGATTTCAGGAAGCTTAGTAAAGATTTCCTTGACGATATAGCTTCGGCATTTGCTGATGGAAAAGCAGCGGTTGAGGTCATGAACCAAATGTTCTGGTGGTATCCAGACATGAAAGTAGCTGATTTCACAGATGCCTACTCTGAATTCATAAGGCTGTGTCTAAAGAAAGGTTGCAGATTTAGTGTTGGTAGCGATGCGCATTCAGCTGGAGCGGTTGGAAACCTTGCATGGTCTATCAGAGTACTTGAGAAGGCTGGTGTGACAAAGGAAGATCTAATAGAGATATAAAACCTCGTATTCTCTACAAAAATAAATAGACACGTAACTATGTAAGATTAGAATTAAAACAATAGTTTAATAACATAAAATTTTGGAGTAACATTTTTAATTATAATAGTTTTCATAGAACTAGTCTCTGTTCAAGGTAGCTAGATATGGATGTGTTTGATGTATGGTTGGAGGCTTTAACAGCTAAGCAATCCCTGCTCTTTTGTATCATCTGCAAAAGATTGACAGAAAGGAATATAAGATATGTTCTTACTACACGAAGATACGACTACGTTATCTCACTACTTAAGAAACAAAACATTAACTTTATACCATTTGGTAGATATGGTGGATTAACTAAAGAGGAAAAATTAGAAGCAAGCATTAAAAGAATGTATAAATTATTTAACTTTTTTAGGAAGAACCTGCCAAGGGTACATGTATCATTTACCTCTCCTGATTCTACTCGTGTTGCTTACGGGCTTGGTATCCCTATAATACTTTTAACGGATTCGCCGCATTCAAAAATAGTTAACAGATTAACGCTTCCTTTGGCGAACAAGATTATCATTCCTAAATGCACCTATGAAGAATTCTTAAAGTACAGGATCAGAGGAGAAACCGAGATTATTTCATTCAACGGAGTATTTGAGATCATCTGGACCAAGAACTTCAAGCCGAAAAAGAAAATTCTGGGGAAACTTAAACCCTATTCTTATGTCATACTCAGGTTAGAAGAGACAAAGGCTAGCTATTATCCTATGAGAAAATCACCTACTTATATGGATTTTATCATTGATTACTTGCTGGACAGAGGAGTTAAGATTCTTTTATATCCAAGGTATAGCGATCAAAAAGCACATATTCAGAATAAATATAAGAACTTTCTTAACAAGCTCCTGGTAATTCCAAGGTATGCCACTGATCTTCAGACACTTGAGTATTACTCGCTGATGGTTATAACCGGAGGGACTTCGATTGCACATGAGGCATCACTCTTAGGAGTTCCCTCAATAACTTTATTCCCATACCTCCTTTCAGTAACCAGATATATCATCCAACAGGGTTTTCCACTCTTTAAGCCAACTAGTAAAGAAGAAATTCTAGACCTAATTCAAGATATCCTTGAGAATAATTCTTCATACAGGATAAAGGAAGAAGAATTAACCCATCTTCAAGACAAAATGGAGAACCCACTTAATCTTATACTTGAAAATATAAGAACGTATATAGAATAACATTGACGAAAAGAATTTAAGAACTAAAATCAAATAGTTAGAGCGATTGGTGGTTAGAATGGAATACGTATATGCTAGTTTGATACTACATCATGCAGGCAAACCGATAACGGAAGAAAACATTAAGAAAATACTAGAGTCCGCGGGTATACAAGTGGATGACGTGAGAGTGAAAGCACTTGTAGCAACTCTAAAGGAAGTTAACATAGACGAAGCATTAAAAACAGCCGCAACAATGCCTGCCACAGTAGCTGCACCTTCGGCACCCCAAGAAACTCCTGAAAAGGAGGAAGAAGAGGAAAAGAAAAAGGAAGAAGAGAAAAAGGAGGAAGAAGAAGTAGCTGAAGGATTATCCGCTCTCTTCGGATAAACAATGCCTCATAATTATATCGTAAAGCTCTTTAGGTTTTAAGTAATACAAACGTATCCGGGACTCCATAGTAGCCCCTGCCTGAGAACTTGAAACCGAGATTTCAACATATTTTCTTTTACTATCGAGAATTATTTTGGACTTATCTAACGGAAATTTTATAGACATCCTCCTATCGACAACAATACCCCTATCGGTAACGATATATGTTGAAGGCACCATAAGGAAACCTTTCTGTTTCTTACTATAGAACCATGTAATGAGAGACGAAGATATAGAGAGTAGATATAGTAGCAAGTAGAAAAATATATAGGAGATAAAGACCGCCGTATTCATATCGGTAGTTAGCATTTGTGCAATAGAAAGGAAAAACCCTCTTGGGATAATAAAGAAAAATACGAACACGATACCAAAGGTGGCTAAGGATACTAAAGTTAATTTACCTTGTTCTTTCAGTTCTTCAGACAATATTCTAATGTCTTTTAGCTTAATTTTTTCAACCTCCTCTTTATCTACCCTTACTAGAACATTACCCCTCCTGACCTCCTCTATCTCCCTTAACATTTTAGATGCACTACGACCCGTAAAAATAAACATTATAGCTCCCATTACAACGAAATATGCTATTATCAACAGACTAGAATACTGTGTGTAGTACGCGTTAATATAAGCGAAGACTATCATTAACACTAAACCAATAATGTAGTTTAAGACCATTTTATTCATATAGATATCACCTAAACAAAGACCTGGCTTAATATTTTTATTTTTTGATTTTAGTCCCAGTATTCTCTCGTTCTTAGATAATTATTTTCATATTTAACTATTTTATATATTAGTTCCTCGTTATATTTAGCTTCTCTTAAAATCTTTAATGCCGTATATGGCCCTATACCTCTTCCAGCTAATACCATCACACCCTTCCTTCCATAGTTCAAAAATACAATGGCGGATTTTTGAAGTCTTTTTATTAATTCTCTTTCTTCTTTAGTTAACTTGTTTCCTAATTTCCACTTTTTGATTATTGGAAGCGGATCGTCCCAAATGTTGTACACAGCTAAAGCCTTGGATCCACAGACAGGGCATCTATCAACGTTGATATCCTTCACTTTATATATAGAACTCCATCTTGCACAATGCAAGCATACTAGTCTAACTCTAGTGTTTAATAGTCTATTCTCAACGACTCTCGCTATCATCGTCAAGGGTAAATTATCTACAAGAAATCCGCTCTTGTAAAACTTTCTAAAAACTTCCTCAGATAGGATCGACCATTCTCCTTTGTTTACTGATCTGTAGACTAATCTCACCTTCTTGTCTTTTAACATTTTTACGAAAAGATTAAGTGCCTTAAGGTCAAACCTTGATATTATTGTCTCATTTAAAGCTTCCTCTTCGACTGGAGTTCCAGAAAAATAACGGTATATGTTCGAAAGAATATATTTGCTTTCACTTTTAGAAACCAGCCCTAATCTCTTTGCAACCTGTAGGAATTTCCACTTAAATATGTTTGTTCTCTTAATAGCTTTAACCAGTTCCTCATAGAAAGAGTTATTTACGATGAAGTTAAAGACATTATCTAGCATCTCAGGAGCTATACGTCTTGAAGATGATAATACGACATGGTAAGGATCCACTCGGTATACTACGTTGTAACCATATAAATTAGACAGAAGATAAGTAATTAGAAGTCCCAACGCCTCATTACCTCTGCTACCCAGACAAACATTTATAACGACGATTTTCTCGGACACCTCTATGAGAATATTGTTCCCAGCCATAATATTAATTCCTTCCCTAAATTTAGAGAAATAATCGAGGAGGAAAGGCATCATTTTCTTTAGACTCATTATTTTATAATCTCGTAATATCCTATCGTAGTTCTTATCAACTAAAGACATGAAAATTCTCTTACGTAGAGCACACACCTCACGTGCTACTTTGTACGGTACAGGTAGATCTTCACCAATCCATGCTGGAAGAATACCGTACTTTAACTGGCCCTCTCTAACATAAACGATCTTCTTCTCAACATCTATTTTAATAACATTCCATACGTTTCCACCCAGAATGAAGTATTCACCTTCATTAAGAGAAGACATAACAAAATCAGAATCAATACTTCCTATCTTTCTATTGGTAGACACTGTTATAACAGAGAAAGAGTCGACATCCGGTATCATTGAGGTAGTAAAATAGTATTCAAAAGATCGTGACCCCACTCCCACTTTGTCGCCGTATAGTTTTATCAACTTTATCTTATCCATAAACAGGATAAGCTCATAAAATTTTGAAAAGCTCAAGTGCTTATAGGGATAAGCTCTTGTGATAAGGTCGTATAAATCTTGGAGGCTAATCCTTCTATACTCTAAAGCTATTCCTACTATCTGGTGAGCTAAGACATCCAGTGCATTAAAGATAGGGGTTATATCGTCTAGATTTCCTCTCAAAGCCCTCATAGCAATAACTACTGATTCAAGATAATCGTGGATGTCTGATGTGACTATGATACCTTTCGATACTTTCGTTCGAAAATGACCAGATCTACCAACCCTTTGCAATAATCTATTGACCTGTCTCGGAGACATATACTGAATAACTAGATTGATTAATCCGATATCGATTCCAAGCTCTAGTGAAGAAGTAGCTATAACCGCCTTCAAACAACCTCTCTTAAAGTCTCTCTCCACCTCTATTCTTTCCTCCCTCGAAAGCGAACCATGATGAACTCTTATCTCAAAAGGTGAAGTTAAACGCAACCGTGCGGCAAGAAGCTCTGCTGTATCACGAGTATTGGTAAAGACTATTGTATTCCCATACTTTTCAATAAGCTCTAATACTATGTTTAACCTAGTCTCTAATTTCTCTTTTTCAGATATATTGGTCTTATAGGGATATACGACGTCTATTTCCATCTTTTTCTTCTCATTACACTTTACTATATACATCATTTTTCCTCTTGTGAAATATCTAGCAGCGATGTCTTCATTCCCTATAGTCGCCGAGAGAGCAATCCTAACAATCCTATTTTTTGAAATCTTATCCAGCCTCTCTAATGCAATAGCTAACTGTGTACCTCTTTTTGATCCTAACAACTCGTGGATTTCGTCTATCACAACCCACTTTACGGTTTCAAGTAGCTTTCTTACTCTTTTTCCTACTAAAAGAAATTGTAGAGTCTCAGGAGTTGTTATCAGAATATCCGGAGGTGATACTATGATTTGCCTTCTTCTATAGGTAGGAGTGTCACCATGCCGTAACTCAATGTCGATACCCAGATCCTTACTTAAACTCTCCATTCTCCTGAATATGTCCCTATTTAATGCCCGCAGGGGAGTAATATACAATGCCTTTATTCCGCTTGATTGAAATCTTTTTTCATCATTATGTAAACTCCATAATATGGGAAAAAGCGCTGCTTCGGTTTTCCCATACCCTGTTGGCGCGATTATTAAGACATCTCTATAGTTTATTATATATTTAAAGGCATCTACCTGAATATCATTTAGAGTATGATAACCGTATTTTTTCAAAACGTTAGTAAATGTGTTGTCACCTAGTATTTTCGAAGACGAAGTATTCATTAACTGTATCACTCTTTTTATTGTCAACAAAACTCTTCTTCTATTTTGCTTGTTTTTATGAACTCGCCTGGAGGTAAAGCAATGCCTTTAAAGTTTTCATCAAATTCTAGCTCTCCAATATATATAATTTTTTCTGAATTAATACGATGTCTATTTAAGAGCGCATTTATTCTCTCTCTTTCAACTAAAAACTCATCCCCGCAGACTATATCGTTAACATGCTCCAAAATATTTTCCTTCCTTAGAATTTCTTCACATTTTTTCCTCGGTAAAATAGATGAAATGAAAATTTTTGCTCCCTTTGAGGCAAACGAAATTATCCTATCTTTTATATCATCTCTAATCGTGAGAGTATTAACATTAACCTCTTTCAACTGTTCAAGGAATATCCTCTTGAAAGTTGGATCCTTGTTGCAAACCTCTTTCAAACACCTTTCGAATAAATGTATACTTTTGAAGCATTCCGAATTTAAGTTTAAATCAGCAGATTTTATCGTTATTAAGTAGAGATAATAAGGATCTAGGGAAAAATTTCTAAGTATTGCGTCTAGCCTGATAATTATTACCTCAATAATTTTCATAGTATCCATTGTGAGATAGAGATACAGATGGTAATAAATCGTTATGGTTGAAAAACCTAATATATCCTATAGCTCTTATATAATTATGCCACTTTTTGGAAAAAAGAAAAAGAAAAAAATGCCGCCTATTATACCACGGGACGTTTTTCTGAGGAGTAAACTTGTGAGAAACCCCAATGTTCAGTGGGAGAAAAAAGAGGATGGGAGCGTACTGCTCAGAATAAAGTTGCCAAAACAGAAACCAGGTTTGTTCAGTGGGTTTGTAAAGCAACCTGAGGAAAAGAAGATACAGCTTGACGAGATTGGAGGTTATGTATGGGAATTAGCAGACGGCACAAGAACAGTTGACGAAGTCATAAATCTTCTTGCTGAAAAGTATAAACTCCATAGACGGGAAATTGAAGAATCTTTCATGATATATCTCAAAACTTTAATGCGACGAAGGCTTGCAGGTCTTCTCCTGCCTCCTGATTTCGTTGAGAAGATGAAAAAGCAGAAAGAAAAAGAAAAGGACGAGTAACTAGCCTTGTATCTAACAAAACTCTAATACGGAAAATGTAGACGCAAACTGTTAAATAGCATATTGTTCTTACCAAAAAATTTAGATTTAATGAATGGTAATTATAATAAGAACCTGTATGGCTATCTTAGACTACCAAGAGCTTTTAGAGGAACTTAATAATCTAATCAAAACAAAGAGAAAATTAACAGTTTCTGAACTTAAGGAATGGGCTTCTTTAAAGAGGATAGGATACTTAACTTTGTCACTACTCTTGGAGGATTTAAAAGAAAGTATGAAAGATTCCTTATTTTTCTCAGAAGAAAAGGTACTTATTGATGAAATACTAGAGATATATATACCAAACGAGATTAAGTATTCCCCAACTAGGTTTCAAGAAGAACCTCTTAGAATAGACATACAGCCTAAACCCCGTTTCAAAAAGTCGAAAAATGTTAAGGAATCTAGGGTAAAGAGAAAAGAACTACGGAAGCGGTCATCAACCAGCATCCTAGATTTTTTAGGCCAGAACAAAATATCCGAGGGTTCAGAACATAAAGAGGAAACGATAGCGGTAGAGAAGCAAGAAGAAAAGGAATACGAGTTAGGTAATATATCCCCTGTTTCTGAAGAAGAAACTCCGATACGCGAGCTTGCAGATAATAAAGATATGGAGATAGCATTAAGTTACTTAGCAAAATATTGGAGTGTAGGAGAAATTAGATTCATACAGGATCTGAGAAGGATGGGTGTAAGGAATCCTAGAGATGTGATAAATAAGATAATTGAGAAGGGGTATGCCGAGAGAGTTGATATAGGGATTATAAACGCAAAGGAGATATTGAGAAAATATAAAATAACCATTCCTCTAGCGGATATTTTCGGCTAGGCAGCAACATAAATAGGTACTCTCCGATTTTTGTCAACAGCTTTTATTACTCCTCTTGCTTCAAGTTCCCTTAATACACTTTTTGCCCTGCTAATTTTAAAACCGAATTTCGTAGCAACTTGGTATGGAGTAATATATGGCATCTTCTTAACTTCATTTATTATTTGATCCATTGAAGCCTTCGTCAACTCACCAGACGCGTCATATCGCATCTCAAATTTCTTTTCTTTTACTTTCTTACTTTTCCCCCTCTCGCTTCTGGAGAGCCTCTTTTCCAACTGTGAAATGCTTGGCTTCTTTCTTCCACCCATTTACCATCCCAATAACTATTTACAGCACCACCTATATTTAAAAATTAATTAGCTTGGTTTAAATAACAGTAAAACAGTAGCGACTATTGATATTATGAATAGCAGAATTATTAACAGAGAAAAAAATTTCCTCATCTACTCCCACCATGCTTATTTAACGAGAGTTCATAATAATACTTTTCGTCTGAACCCTCACATACCTTATAAATTAGGATTAAGATTAAAGAACAGAGAATCAAAACATAGTGAATATTGTCATATAATAAATTCAGAATACTAGACAATTTTTGTAGTGTTCTGTATATCTGCTTGAATTTAGATAGATTATAGATTTCTTCTTTAGCGCCTATACCCATGAAGATTAATTTCCCCTTGTAGGCTACAACAACCGTCGGATATGTACTGATGTTTAGCCTGCTGTATAACTTCTCACTATCCTTCAGTACAGTCCATGTAATATTATTCTCTTTCTTATACATGGTCAATAGATACTCATTATCAGAAGGATTAACAGTAAGAGAATATATTTCAGCCTGTAGGGATTCATTTGACATAATGTTTCTAAGGACAGGAATAAGATACTTGCATCCTTCACAACGCGTGTAAAAGAATTCCAAAATGATTACTTTAGACTTATTTAACGAGATCTTTACCTCTTCGCCGTCGACTTTAGACGCCACAAAGTATGGAAGCTCGTAGTTAAGCTTTCTTGAATACTGGACAGATTCATTTATTATCTTAATGATAACATCTGGATTTACTTTAGAAGGAGTCATATTTGGATTGATACAGCTTATTAATATGGAGAAGTTGAGATTACTATTGACAATTATCCTTGATGTTTTGTTATGATTTTCTACAATACATCTAGGAGAATACAGTAAGATTTCGTATGTTCCTGGCAGTACGTTTGTAAAGATTATAGTGTTTCCTACACTTTTACCCTTATAGACCAGCTCTTTGTCCTCCACGCTCATTAAGCTTACTTCAAGCTCACTCTTTGAAAGATTTCCAGGCAGTCTGATCGTAACGTTATAGACTATTCGCTTAAGGGTAATAGTTAAATTGATAACACTTTTATCAACGTTCAATCTTATCTTTCTCTCATAAAATCCCTCCTTTTCTATAAGAAGGGTATAATTTCCATATTCAACAGCGTCAAACCTTACTTTACCATACTCATCAGTTATACCACTATAATAGGTATTATTTTCTCTAACAACTCCAACCAAGGCACCATATATTGGTCTGTTCGTTTCGTCTAAGACTGTCACTATAAGAGGAGTCCGTTGAATCGCGCTTCTTGACATGTATATCTTAATATTTGTATTATCAGTAATCACCATCTCTCTTTCTACGCAGGAATATCCCTTTGCTGAAACCTCAATCTTTATCTTCCCAAGTGGAACTCTTAGGACAGCACTACCATTATTTGTATAGATCCTAATCATAGATCCGTTTTTGAGGTGTACGGTTATAGTTGAATTAGGTGGGGGTTTGTTTTGCTCAGTGTACAGGGTAATTGTCAGTCTGAGAAATCT
>Ga0116200_10001120_pt1 | contig 10166 bp, 9 predicted proteins | sample Mar14436cmmetaG_FD_94478 | JGI IMG/M metagenome (GOLD analysis project Ga0116200, IMG submission 94478) | Marine hydrothermal vent microbial communities from Guaymas Basin, Gulf of California to study Microbial Dark Matter (Phase II) - Marker... ... | reverse complement strand
CTCCCAGACCAGGCGGCTCCTCTTGTACTCGGGCCGAAACTCCAGGGCATCCGCGCCTTGGCAGACGATGCTCATGTTGGCCTTGGTGCTGCCCCAGCCGAGATCCGGCTCCCTCTCCAGGAGGGCGGCCTCCACCCGGTAGCGGCTAAGTTCCCTGGCCACCGCTGCTCCCAATACCCCTCCGCCGATGATGAGGACTTCGGTCTGGAGCCAAGCCATCTCGACTCTGTGAAATGCTACATTTTTTTCGTCCGGCAACGTTGGTCCATTTTAGTCCTTAATCCCAAGTTCGCTCGTCTGAGATGATCTCGCGCTGCGGTGGAATTGAACCTAGAGTAACGAACTCGATGTCGTCCGGTCTAAGACGACAGACGCTCTGAAATTCATCTCGGAGTTTATTAGCTAATTCTTTTCTATCTATTTTTTCACTCTTAACCTCAACCTTCATTAGAAGTTCATCCCGCTGTTCCCGCCGTTTGACTACTAGCTGAAAGTTTGCGACTTCATCAAAATTATCCATCACCCTCTGGACCTGTCCTGGATGGATAAACATACCTCTTACTTTTACCGACTTGCCAACACGTCCTACAATTCGAACCAAACGAGGAGATGTCCGACCGCAGGGACACGGTTCGTCAGTGTAAAATGATAGATCTCCTGTTCCAAATCTAATTAATGGATAAATTCTGTTGGAGAGCGTAGTTACTACTATTTCTCCAGTCTCTCCGGGACCAAGCTGTCGGCCAGTCCCGGGCTCGACTATTTCGACCACAATATCAGGAGGAATGTGCATTCCTGATTGTTTCTCGCATTCGTAGCCTACTATGCCGACGTCAGCTGTGCCATAAAACTGCCTCACTGAAATTCCGTAATTTTCCTGAAATGTCTGCCTCAAGGCAGGCGGGAGTGGTTCCGCACTTACAGATGCACACCGAAGATTGAAGTCACGCCGAAAATCATACCCTTTGTCCTCAGCCTTCTGAATAAGAGTCATTAAAAAACTCGGGGTCCCAACGTAACCAGTAATCTTGAGGTCATGCATAATTTGAAGCTGTAAATCGCTGTTCCCAACACCACCTGGAACTACTGTCACTCCCAGTTTATGCAGCCCTTCTTGAATCCTATTCCCTGCTGAAACTAGATGGAAAGAGAAGGCCACTAAGGCAATATCCCCTTTTCTGAAGCCTGCAGCATAAAGGGCCATAGCAGTCACATCGGTCTGCTCATCTGGATCATTGGGCTCGAAAATAGGCCCGGGGGATACGTAAATCGAATGCACGGCGTTCAACGGCACCGCAATAAATCCGCCAAAAGGAGGATACCTTCTTTGCAATTCTACAAGATCGTCTTTCCTCGTAATGGGAATGTTCTGTAAATCGTACACAGTCTTGATTTGGGAAGGACTTAGTCCAACCTCATCGAATTTTCTCTTAACAGCGGGTGCATTTTTATACGCGTATTCGACAATCGCATTCAATCGCTGTTCGACATATTCCTGTCTCTGTTTTGCTGACATCAGTTCGCGATCAACATCATAAATTCCTTGGGTCATGCTTCTGCCCTCCTTTGATGTATTAGCTCACTTCCGCAAACTCTATACCAACTGCAGGAGTCAGCAACGAGTTCTTACTTCCCCCAATGACGCAATCGCATAGAACTAAGACCTGCGAACAGAGTTCATCCCTCACCTTAACTCCCCTAATGCGGGAATAGATAATGTATAGGCCAATAGCCCAACTTCACTTGCTTGCCGGCTTGAACTTGGTCAAGTCGGACCCGTTCCGGACCGTAGAGACGGTCTGGGCCGAATGACAAAGGGCTTTCAGTAAGCCCTCCCGTGCTGAAGTTTCGGATACGGTACAAACCTTCCTTTAACACGATTTCGGGAGTTAGCTGGTCAGGTGAAGAAACTTTTTCTAAGGCCAACCTTACCGCTTCAACATGCACCATGGCTTCAACTACGCCGTATATATACATCGGGTATTCTATGAACCTGTTGGGGTGATACCTGTGCTGAAGCTCTTTACACAATTTTATCCCTGGCACATTTTCCTGCCAGCTCGGCTGACTCCCTCCCACGACCATCCCATCCGCCACAGTGCCTAATTGCTTGGCTACATTTCCAATAATGGCCGGGTATGCAAAACTAAATACTATCTCGTACTGTCTTCCAGGCCCCATACCCAGCCTATAGGCTTCTTTCAGCGTAGGCTGTACAGCAGTCTGCGTCATACAGCCGAAGGTAAGATCGACACCATGCTCCTTTAACCATAAGAGCTGAGCAGTAGGTGGGGAGGTAACAACCAATGGAACAAATTGCATTCCAACAAACTGCATTCCCTTTTTCTTCAGGTAATTGGTTAATTGGTCACAAATACATTGTCGGCCAAATGGGTGATCAACGGTAAGATAAGCAAATCTAGGTGCTCTATCTTTCTTCCAGTTTTCCATGAACCAATCGATTACCGCTCCACCTTGGTCAGTATATACACTGTACACACTGCAAATGCTGCTCGGCATCTTCATAGTAGCGGGAGACGGTCCAGTAGTAGTTGCCATCATCTGTGCTTCCCACAGGAACTTCTTTAAGGCTAGATTAACTGGAGTTGCATGGGTACAGAAAGTAAGAATTCCCTGAGCCTTCAGGTCTTGAAATATCGAGATCGCTTTTGAGGCGTTTAGCGCATCATCGCCCCACAGGACTCTCAGTTCTACATTTCTTCCTAATAGCTTTTTGTCATTTACATAGCGGACATAATCTTTGTATCCCTGGATTTCAGCTTGCATATCTATTGCATATGCGCCAGTCAAGGACCACGTTCCTCCTATCTTCAGGACATATCTCTTGCTGCTCTCTCTCGCGTTGCAATCACCTCTAAACATAAATACCGCCGCAGTCGTAAATAAGCCGAGCACCAATATCAATCTTATTGCTGTCAACTTTCTCATCTTGGCACCTCCTTAATGTTCTTAATGTTGCATTTTCTGTGTTTGTGACTACTGCAAACATTCCAGCGGCCACCAAATCCAGAAAATGACGCCCTCAGATGAGCTTTTCCTTTGAAAAATACGATCCTCATAGCTCTCCAGAAACCCGACGATTTCATCTGCACACAAAATTCCAGCCAAGAAGGGATAATACTTGCACAACAGTTATCACGTAGCGCCAAGCCTTGAAATACTCTTGGTAAGTAATCGATGCTCATTTTTAGCAAACTACCAATAGCTAAATGGCCACAGACGGTAATAGTTTTTCACAATCGTCCATCGGTGAGCTAGACCACGCGGCTCAAAAACAAGAAAAAGACCTACAATGAGAGCGTACCCGATGAGGCCTATCGACGCTGGCAATTGAGGCGCTGCCGCTGGAAACCACTTAGCTAAAATAGATACGATAATCATGTTGCATTCTTCCACCAACTTGAAAAAGGCCGCTCCAAAAATGGGACCTAAGGTGCTACCCATGCCACCGACAATCAACATTCCCAAGTACATAATGGAGTCCATAAGCGTAAATTGTTCAGGACTAGCGAAACGATAATAGTGCACTAATAGAGCCCCCCCCCACCCTGCGAAGATGCAGCCTACAAAGAACGCAACCAATTTGGTCTTCCATAAACAGATACCCATGACCTCTGCTGCCAAGTCGTTGTCCCTCACTGCCACAAATGCTCTGCCTGTTTTAGTCCTAGCCAAGTTGTAGGCGAAAAAAGTAACTAGACAAGTAACTGTTGCGACGAGATAATAGTAACTTTTATTGGACATTAATGTCATCCTCCCAATTATGGGTCGGGGCACCGATAAGCCGTCAGCACCACCCGTAATTTTATAAGCCTGTAAAATCAACCAAGTGACCAAAAATTGTGCTGCCAATGTCGCCATAGCTAAATAAAAACCCTTTACACGTAACGAGGGCAAACCGAATGCTAGGCCAAAAAGACCACTTACTAAACCAGCAGCAGGGAAAACAATCCAAAACGGTAGTCCCATATTGCAGAGAATTGCAGAAGCATAACCTCCAACAGCCATAAATCCTGCGTGTCCAAGCGAGATCTGTCCACACATTCCCGTTAAAAGGTTAAGGCCGTGCAAGGACACGATATTAATGCCAATTAATACTAGTCTGCTCAACCATCGATCTGAAATCAACAACGGCAAGACAAAAAGGAATGCAAAAAACGAAATCAACAAGAACTTCTGCGCCTTGGTCCTGCAAAGCGCGATATCATCCGCGTAATTGTCAAAAAACACCCCACAGGGAAGGTCCCACTGCATTATGGCGAGTTCCCCCCTCTAAATCCTTTCTATTCGCTCTAGTCCAAAAAAGCCATATGGTTTGAATGTTAAAACTATCATCATGACCAGATACGGAAACACAGATGCAAGTCCGCCGCCGGTGGGCAAAAGGGGATCCAAATAAGTCGAAGCTATAATTTCCGAAATTCCAATGGTTAGCCCCGCAACGAGAACTCCCGGAATTGATTCCAATCCGCCAACAAGGGCTACCGCAAAGGCTTTCATGCCAATCTCTGAGAGTGAAGGACTAGCGCCGCAGACTTCCCCTAATACTAAGCCAGCAATAGCACCAGTTGCCCCAGCAATCATCCATGCCAAACCATATACGAGATTCACTTTGATTCCGCAACTTTGAGCCACCTGTTCGTCTTCAGCAGTTGCTCTCATCGCTAAGCCAATTTTAGTATGTTGAAAAAAAAGGCTAAACACGATCACCGTGAGAAGCGAGATAATTAATTGTGCGACAAGTTCTTCTGGTAAAGACAGTTGACCCAACGATATTGATGCACCGCCAAACGTTCCGTGGTAAACTGCATATTTGCCCCCCCACGCCAGTGTTGCGCTTCCTTCCATCACCATCCCTATAACAATAGTCATCATGATGGCTGCAAGTAAAGGCTGTCCTATCATAGGTCGCATGGCAATGCGTTGTATAACTAAGCCCAGCATAAGGCCCGTGGCGGTAGCCGCGACAATTGCGGTCCAAACAGAAAGGTTGCAAAGACTAAGGAATGTATAAGCGAAATAACCCCCTAGCATTACGAAATGGCCTTGCGCTATATTAAAGACACGTGAACATTTGTAAATAATAACAAAGCCTAAGGCTGCTACAGCATATGTAACTCCATTGGCAAGGCCAGCACACACTAACTGAAGCAAAGAAACCATCAAGCTCCTCCCACATCAACGATACGTACAGACGTTTTCGTCACACCGACTCGTCCATCACGGTACTTAACTTCCGCCTCGACCAATACCTCCTTCTTGTCAGCGTAAATGGCATTCACGAGTGTAGCATATTTTTTCTCTAGGAACCTTCTTTTCAGTTTTCTAGTTCTGGTAAGCTCGGCTTCATCAGGATCCAACTCTTTATGTAAGTTGACGAACTTCCTTATCCGATAAGTCTGAGGTAAGTCCTTGTTTAGGGCGGCAATTATCTTCTTTATCAATTCATACACCTCAGCTTTCTGAGATAAATCTGTAAAAGTCGTATATGCTATGCCTTTTTGTTCAGCCCATTTAGCCACATTCTCATAGTCAATCACTATTACAGCGCATGGATAGCTTTTTGCTTTGTCTACTAATAGCCAAGCATCTTTTATGTAAGGGCTGAACTTCAATCGGCTTTCTATGTATTGGGGAGGCAACTTCTCGCCATTTCGCAACTCTAGAAGATCCTTTACCCTCTCCGTAAAAACCAAATGCCCATCTTCGCGGAAGAAACCAGCGTCTCCAGTGTAGAACCAACCGTCCTTTAATACGTTGGCCGTAGCACAGGGATCTTTATAATAACCAAGGAAAAGTCCCTGTTGTCTGACTATGATCTCTCCGGTTTCCGTTATTCTCACCTCCACTCCTCTAATTGGTGGCCCAACTGTACCTAATTTAATGTCCTCAGTCCGCGGTCCGCTGACTACTCCTCCTTCCGTTGAACCATACAGACTCTTTAGCGGGACCCCAATCGCATGGAAGAACCTGAAAGCATCTGGACTCAGCATGGCTCCAGATGTATAGCAAATTCTCGCGTTACGCAAACCAATGCGGTCGCGTAAGGGCTTAAACATGAGGAGGTTAGCAACAGTATAGGCAAGTCGCCACCACACATTCACCTTCTTACCATTAAGCCTCAAATCAGCCACTTTGTATCCAATCGGCATCAGAAGACGGAAAGCTAGACGTTTAATGAAAGTCGCGTCCAAAATCCTAGCATGAACTGCGGCCGCAAGACTTTCCCAGAGACGCGCGCTGTAGAAAACCATACGTGGACCTATTTCTCGAATGTCATTCTGCACTGTCTCGGGTTCCTCAGGAAAATTCAAAACGGAGGCTGCCATTAAATGGCAGCATATTCCATACCACTGTTCTGCCATCCAAGCAGGCGGTAGATAAGACACCACATTATCCTCCCGCCTCCACGGATCAAGGTGTAGATGGGCTATGCCGCCCGCCATCATGGTCTTATAGCTATGCACAGCTCCTTTGGGCACAGTCCCGGTGGTACCCGACGTGTATACTATGGCACATACGTCGTCCGCACTCCCTCTCTCAACATTGGCTTCAAAGACGCCAGGCATCTGACTTTCATATTGCTTACCTAACTCTTGAAGCTCCTTCAGACTTAACAGGATAGCATCATCATAATTACCTAGCCCCTTTGGATCCCAATAAATAACTGCTTTCAGGAACGGAATTTTGCCCTTAATCTGTAGAAATTTATCGACCTGTTCTTGATCTTCAACGAGGGCAAATTTAGCCTCGGAATGGTTCACAATGTATTCGATTTCGGGGGGTGTAAGATCAGAATACATCCCAACACTAACACCGCCGTTCGCTTGGGCTGCCAACTCCCCAAAATACCACTCGGGACTATTATCACCTATGATCGCTAACTTATCCCCTCGTTTAAACCCCAGCGACAGTAAACCTAGGGCTAAGTACTTAACGTTTAGATAGTAATCTTCCCAACTGTAAGTTTGCCATATACCGAACTTCTTGTAACGCATAGCTATTTCTTTAGCATAGTGCTCGTAATTAAACTTAAGCATCTTAGGAAATGTATCCCCCTTCTCTCTAACTACTTTAGTAAGCTCCGCTGAGGTTTCTAAGACAACCACCGCTTCCTCCGGCGATAATGTTTTACCTCACGATAGCTCTTGCGTGAGCCTAGGTCGGACAAACCCAAGTAAAACTCTCGTACATCTTCATTCTGTTTTAATTCATCAGCACTTCCTTCTAAAACTATTCTCCCATTTTCCATGACATAAGCGCGCTCTGCAACATCCAAAGCCACTCTTGCATTTTGTTCTACTAGCAACATGGAGATTTTATGCTCGCTGTTGATGTCCTTAAGAATTTCAAAAATTTCCTGAACCAATAGAGGACTGAGGCCAAGTGACACTTCGTCCAAAAGCATAAGTCTGGGGCTTGCCATCATAGCCCTTCCTATAGCTAACATTTGCTGTTCACCTCCCGACAGATAGCCAGCAGTACGGCGACGCAGCTCTTTTAGACGCGGAAAATATGAATACACAATCTCTAAGTCAGCTTTAACATTTGCTTTGGCATGCCGGCAATACGCCCCGACCAGTAGATTTTCTTCAACGGTCAAATGCTGCAAGATTCTTCGTCCTTCCATCACTTGACTTATCCCCATATGAGCTATATCTTCGGGAGACGTCTTGTCTATTCTCTTCCCGTCAAACAAAATAGTACCATCCGTAACTTCCCCTTCTTCTGTTCTCAGCAAACCCGATATTGCTTTAAGCGTGGTACTTTTCCCTGCGCCATTTGCTCCAAGCAGCGCCACAATTTCTCCTTTCTTTACTTGTATAGATACGCCTCGAAGGACTAGGATAGACTTCATATACATTACTTCAACGTTCTTTAATTCGAGCATCCTTTGTCGGCCTGATCTTTCCTCCCATTTACTTCTTCTAGCATCTATCCGCTTTCCCCCAAGTACGCTTTAATGACTTGCGGGTTATTCTTGATTTCTGCTGGAGATCCTTCAGCAATTTTTCGACCGAAATCTAAAACTACTACCCTATCTGCGATATCCATTACTACTCCCATGTCATGTTCCACCAGAACAATTGAATTAACCCCATTTTTAAGTACAAAGCTTTCATTGTACACCGACTGTTGTCCTTCAAAAATATCAAGTATAAATCGAGCCATATCTTCCTTTTCTTCTATATTCATCCCAGCTAATGGTTCATCAAGAAGTAGGACCTTTGGTTCCATCGCCAAGGCTCGTCCCAGCTCAACTCTTTTTCGAATACCGTAGGGGAGCACAGCGACAACATTCTTTCTAACCGCTTGCAATTCCAGAAAATCAATAATCTCTTCGGCTACCTTCCGGTGTCGAACTTCTTCCTTAAGCGTCCAACCAAAAAATATACTATTAGCCAAGAAGCCTCGTTTCATGAGAACGTGCCTTCCAGCCATAATGTTGGCCAGCGTGCTTAGTCCAGAGTACAGCTCAATGTTTTGAAATGTCCTAGCGATACCCAATGCGGCTATTTTATCCGGTCGCATGCCAACGATTTTCTGTCCTTCAAAATATATCTGACCTCTTTGGGGTCTGTAGAAGCCATTGATACAGTTGAGTAATGCCGTCTTTCCTGCACCATTCGGTCCAATTATAGCTAAAATTTCCCTTCTTCTGACCTCTAATGTAACATCGCTAAGGACTCGGAGACCTCCAAAATTAAGTGACACATCTCGCACAGCTAATAAAGATTGGTGCTCCCTAGACATTTAACTGTTCACCTTTAAAGCCCCAAGCTTCAAGTTTTCTCATAATTCACCTTTTTTCTGCTCCGTTTCCTTTTCTTGTTCTTGTTCCAGCATGAGCTTATCTCTATACCAACGCATTTTTTGACAACTCATCCCTTCACATTTGAGCTCCCGACCTAATCTTCTGCTCTTTTTCTTGAGTGCCTTCTTGCCACGTACAGAACCATACTTCTGATAGCCAAGGCATTTAACCGACAAATCACTGTACACCATCAAAGTTACATCATCATCTACTGAGTCACAATAAATAGTCACTGCAGTTACCTTCCAACGGACAGTTTGCACCACTTCTCCACTTATCTCACGGGCGAAAATAAATCGCTACGAAAGTCAGCGGTTCAATAGCAACCACAGAGTGCAATTGATCTCCGCTGAAGTAAACTACATCATTTTCGCTGAGCTCATATTGTCTAGTTCCGTGAGTAAGAATACACTTCCCCTTAATCATGTAAGCCAATTCATGACCGCTATTTCTATGTTTGCCAATACACAGTCCTTTTTCGGTTTCCCCGAGAACTATGGAAATCTTATCATTTATCACCCCCTTTGGAACCAGTAGCCGAATTTTGAGGCTTGAAGACCTCAACACGGCTTGTTGGTGCGCCCTAATAACCTTCACTGGTTGATCATCCTCAGCAAAAAAGCTACTAACTGGTTGTCCAAGGATATGTGCTATTTCGGAAAGGAGGGCAACTGAAGGACTCACTTTTCCCGTTTCTATGCGATATAGCGTACTATAACTAACGCCCAGCATTCTTGCCAGTTCTTTCATTGAAATTCCTGCGCGTTGCCTTGCTTCTCGAACCCTTATGCCTACCATTTTGTAGTTTTTACTATATATCAAATTTGGCGAAAATTGTCAAGCACTTTGTCAGTTCTGCGCTATCACGGGGAACATACATGGTATCCCCGGAAGGGTGATTGAGGTTTTGGGACAGGGGAGTAGGGAGTGCTGAAGGAGTTGGCATTTAACTTGAGAGGGGGAATCCATGGGGTAAACCCTGGATTTTCAAGTCTTACTTGAAGGAAGATGCCCATGTGTCCTCATCTGCCTAATTAGCAGGAGATGAGGCTGAGTAAAGACCCCTGCAGGTAGGCCCCGGATCTGCTACATTTGCAGAAAATGTTGCAAGCCCCGAGGTGCAGCTCGTGTCGCTCGTGAGACAGATCACGGCCCTTGTGAGGGCCACCTCGCCCCCCCTGCCCGGGTACTTCCGGGAGGACGAGGTGAAGGCCATCGTCTCGGCCTGCGAACTCCACGACAGGAGGAACCTCGCTCTGCTCGTAGACTTCCTCTGGAAAAAACCGGGGTGAGGGTCTCGGAGGCCCTCGCCGTCCGATTCGGCAACGTG
>Ga0116200_10001118_pt1 | contig 10170 bp, 10 predicted proteins | sample Mar14436cmmetaG_FD_94478 | JGI IMG/M metagenome (GOLD analysis project Ga0116200, IMG submission 94478) | Marine hydrothermal vent microbial communities from Guaymas Basin, Gulf of California to study Microbial Dark Matter (Phase II) - Marker... ... | reverse complement strand
TCGAAGTTGGCCACGCGCACGAAAACCTGCGGGCCCTGGGCTCCGTCGCGCACCGCCAGCGCCAGGATGGCGCGGTTGTCGCTCCCCCGGCCGACGGGCACGTAGGTCACCGGCACGGGCAGACCGGGCAGGTGCGGGGGCAAACCGCCGTCGGAGACGATGACCACCGTCGAGCGGGGCGCGGCCTGGGCGCTGGCCGCCGCCAGAGTGAGCGCCGCCTGCCAGTCGGCCTGGCCGTTCGTGGGCTGCGCCGCCGTTAATGCGCGGCGCAGGGCGGTCTTGTCACCCGTGGTCGAGGCCAGCACGTGAGGTGATGGTCCCGCCGCGATGATAGTCATCACCTCATCCGCACCCAGGCCGTCAATCAGGCCCCGCGCCACATCCTGCGCCGCCGCAAAGCGGGTAGGGCTCACGTCCGCGGCCCTCATGCTCGCCGAGGCATCCAGCAGCAGGACGACGTTGCCCTGCACTGCGGCCGCCACCTCGCGGTAAGGCTGGGCCAGGGCCAGTACCAGCAGAGCCAGGACGAGCAGTTGCAGCAGCAGGAGCAGGTTACGCCGCAGCCGCTGCCAGGGAGTGTTGGCCTCGCGGTCGCGCAGCACCTGTCGCCAGAGCATGGTGCTGGAGACGACCACCTCCCGGCGGCGCAGTTTGAGCATGTAGAAGAGAATTATGGGCAGCGCCAGCGCCGTCAGTGCCAGCGCCCCCGGAACGAGGAGACCCATTTATGGCTCCTGGTTGCGGACGGCCGATTAGACCGATGAACCCGATAGCACCATCGGCTCAATCGGCTGGCCAAGTCCAAATCGCACCTCATACACCCCAGGCACTGAATATAGCACGGGGTTTGCCGCCTGTCAACTCCGTATTGAACCTCTCAGACGAGAGCAGACAACAGATCCGGCAAGTTTGCCAGATCATCCAACACGTGGCCATAGGGGTGAGTGGCGACGAAATCCAGGCACCAACTGGGAGTGTAGGGGGTGTGCAGCAGAAAGAAGGGGATGCCCATCACCAGGGGTAATGCACCGGGCAGAGAGAGGGTGTCCGCGACGACTACCAGTCCATCGGTCGTCCGCGCCTCGCCCTCCAGGGCACGGTAGTAGGCCGGACGGCGCAGGTCCACCTGATGGTGTTCGTCAACGGGCAGGACTTGAATCAGGCCCAACTCGGGATGTGAAAAGCGGTGCTCCCAGGTCGGGTCCATTTCGTACTGGCGAGTATCGCCCAGGATGGGCAGCTCACCCAGGTGTAGAATGGCCAGATTGCGCCGTACTTTGTCGCCCAGGGAATTGGTGAGGATCAGCGGGGTAAAAGCGGGACGAGCGATCAGATCGGTGAGCACGGCCCGCGTCCCCGGTCGAAAACAGGGCGACAGTTCCGCAGTTTGCCTATGAAAGAGAAAATTGGTACAATCTACTACCGGGTCGTACTCGGCATTGGGGAAAGCGCGGGCCACGGCACGGGCGTAGTCGGGATTATCCCGCAGCATGGTCTGCAAAGTAGTAGTGTTCAGGATAAAGGCTCCCTCGTCGCAGTAGGAAGCGATCAGGCCGTTGACCTCCCACCAATAGCGATGTGGGGTAGCTAACAGGACCCGGCGGGTGGTCTGATAATCCTCCTCCAGGCGGGCGCGAGGGACGTGGAGAATATCCTCGGCGAGCACATCCAGCGACCTGGCAGCCAGGGTCGCGACCTGTTCCTCCTCGGCGGTCAGGGTGCCGTCGTAGTCCAATATCACCTTCAAACTGGTGGGCATCATAATTCCAAATGGAAAAGCGGGAGAGTGGAAGGATGGACTCGAGACGCCGCTGTAGCCGAATAGGACATGCCCGGAGCAGCGCCAGTAACTAATCGTCCCCCACGGTGTTTTACCAATCAGGCTCTTTGGGATTTCGCAGGGTCAAGGTGCTGGACTCCCCAACTTGTTGGGGGCGCGGCGCAAAGAACCCGAACAAGTTCGGGACTCCGATACGTCACCCCTGCAAACTCCCAGAGACTCACTAATCAGAAAGCAGGCGTTGGTCATCGTGTCGGCCGCCAAGAACGCGGATTCTAGGACATCGGCGGATCGACGCGCTAAACCCAACGGTTCTCCGGGGCTTCCTGTGTTTGCCCGGTTTGGACTGCTAAATCCGGGCCACCTGGCGGCGAGGAACGGCGATGATGATCCGTTAATGTCTTGAAATCCGTGCTCTCACGTGGCCGAAACGACGACCATAGCCATAGTCAAGGAGAAAGGAAAATGAGTTTGTTACCGGTACGAATTGTCACGGATAGCAGTTGCGATCTGCCCGCCACGCTCATTGAGGCGCTGAAAATCACCGTGGTCCCGCTCGTAGTGCGTTTCGGCTCCGAGGTCTACCTGGACGGGCAGCTCTCACGAGATGAATTCTGGGACAGGGCGCTATCCGCTCCACCCTACCCCCAAACATCCCAGCCGTCCATAGGCGCTTTTGAGGAGGTGTTCGCCAGCCTGACCGCCGACGGATCCTCCGTGGTCTGCCTGACCGTGACCAGCAAGCACAGCGGCACGTACAACAGCGCCTGGGCTGCCAGCCAGAAATTCGCCGGGCTGGTGCACGTGATAGACACGGCCTCGATCTCGCTGGGGCACGGATTACAGGTGCTGGCTGCGGCACGGGCTGCGGCGGCGGGACGCATCGCCGAAGAGATCACTGCCCTGGTGACGGACCTGCAACGGCGGATGCGGATGTTCATCCTGCTCGACACGATTGAGTATCTTCGCCGTGGCGGGCGGGCCGATGGAATAATGCCCATCCTGGATCGCGTGGCCCGCGCCCTGCGCGTCAAACCGTTGCTCGCCGTGGTGAATGGCCGGCTCAGCCCGCTTACTCTGGCCCGTTCCCACCGGCACGGCCTGGCCCGGCTGAGACGGGAAGTGGAACGACTGATGCCTGTGGAGCAACTGGCCGTGGCCCACAGCCGTTTCGCCGAGGCAGCAAACGACGTGGCGCAAAAGCTGGCCCAGCTCACGGGCTTGCCCTTATCCGATGTGCTCGTCGCCGAGACGGGTCCAGTGCTGGCCTCGCACGCCGGGCCGAAGGTCATCGGTGTGGCGGCAGTACATAGCGAGAAGAACGCGGCGGCATAGCCTGTCCCACATCAGGTTGAGGGATACATCAGCCAGGGCTATCGTCAGCACCGGCGCTCCCAGGTCCCTCCCCTGGCGAGATCACCTGCACACCGACCGGTCTCCCCAGGAGGCCGGTCAACGTACGCTGCACCAGGGGCAACAGCCGATTCTCCAGCCAGGCTCTGGCGTACTGGCTACGCACGGCGATGACGATGCTGTCTCCCTGCACATCGGCGATGTACGTTCCCTGCATACAGGTGTCAAAAGTAGCCCGTGTCATCTGGAGACGGAGCTCGTGCAGAGCCTGATTCCAGAGAGCCACCGAGTCCAGGTTGCTGCCCTGTATGGGCAGACACGGCACCGCACTCTCTACCTCTGCTTGTGTCTCTTGCTCTTCCTCGTTCCCCGTCTCCACCACTGCATCCCCAGCCCACGATTCACGGATGGCCTGTGCAACCGCCGGATCAAAGCCCTCCGGCATGGCCCACTTACCCTGAATTGCACTGACTAGCATAGCCGGTGGGTCAAGGGGCCGACGGGCAGGAAGCCACTCAATTTGCTGAGCAATTTCCACCAGTGGGTACTTTTCCAACAAGACTTCTGCCACCGGGCCAGCTACTCCCAGAGCAAGCATCTCCGCTAGCAAAGCATCAGCAACGAGCGGGGCATCCATGGTCTTAATTATGTCTTTAATGTTAGTTAGTCTTGTTATTTGTTCTTGTTCGGATCGTGACTCACGAGCACCCTGTTCGTGAGCCACGACTACCCTGCTCGTGAGCCACGAGTACCCTGCTCGTGAGCCACGAGCACCATTTGCCGATAACCCTGGTCGTGACTCACGAGCACCGTTTGCATCCGTTGTCGGGCGGGCGATTTTTGGTGGGCGACCCCCTTTGCGTGCGCGGCGCGCCTGCCAGATTTCGGGCAGTGTTTGGTGCTTACCCAGAGCTTTGCGCACCTGTTGGACCCAGGCTTTCCAGTTTTTTCCCAGATTCTGAGCCTCGATCTCGTTCAGGCGGGTGGCGATGCGAGCTTTGAGCTCAGGGGTGAGTGGTGGGGGATCGAGGATGTAGTATTCGTTGCTGGTACGTTCATTGCCACTATCTATAAAAATCAGCTCGCATATCTCCAGCAGCTTGTTGCCGCGAATGACGAGGTCCACGCTGCATTGTAGGTACTGGGCCATTGTGCGCAAGCTGCCCCAGCTACTTTCCGTGTTCTTGTTGGCCATGGATAGGTACACGGAATAGAAATACAGCGCATCCCCCACGCGCAGGATGGGCAGCCATTCGCGAGCGATGATGTTGTCCGTGGTGTATTGGTTCGGCTTGCGCCGGTCACGGACGACGATGGTCTTCTCGGCTTCTTGGGACATCGCGTATCCTTAGCCAAGGGGGTGCTGGGCACTTGACAAGCTGGCCGGAGTGTGCTATCCTAACAAGCGAAGAGCACAGAGGGAGTCCCACTCCCTTATCCTACCTCAGGGGCTCTTCGATACGCCGGTTGAGGGGCCAGACTCGACCGGCGTTTGTTCTGTAGGGCAGGGCTATGCCCTGCCGAATCCGCATCAGGCCACGGGCCCGGCCTACGATTATCGTAGGTGCTCCAGCAGGGCGGTGGCCTGGGAAATGATAGCCTGCAGCATCTGACGCACCTGGTCGCGGCTGGCCGGCTCCAGTTCGGCGAGCAAGTCCAGTTGCAGGCTCTCGATCTTGCGTTGGGCTGCTTTCAGGGCGGGCACGGGGTTGTAAGTGCGGCCTGCGGGCTGGGCCTGTCTCACGGCCTGCTTGATTCCCTCGCGGTCCAGCTCACCCTGGCTGACCTTCTCCATCAGCTCCTGGCGGACACTGGCTTCCTCGATCTTGGCGATCTCCCGGCCCTCGACGATCCCCACTTTACCTTGTCGCACTTGTTCTGCCACGTCTGGTTTCCGCAGCAGCTTGAGCAGGTCACTGATGTGTCCGGCGCTTTTCCCCACTTTTTGCGAGATCTGGCGATAGGAGTAGCCGAGTTGCACCAGGCGGTTGTACGCCTCGGCTTCCTCAATGGGGTTCAGGTCCTTGCGCTGGACGTTCTCGGTGATGGCCACCTCGAGCATCTGCCCGTCGCTCAGGTCGCGAATGGAAAGGGGCAATTCACTGAGGCCGGCCATCTGCGCGGCCCGCAGGCGGCGCTCACCGTAGGCCAATTGGTAGCGATCTCCAACCCGGCGGGCCACCAGGTGTCCGTAAAATCCCTGAGCGCGGATGGAGGCGGCCAGCTCTTCCAGGGATTCCGTTCCGAAGTCCTGGCGAGGTTGGAAGGGGTTGGGGTCAATCTGGGAGATGGGCACTTCCGTGACCTCGGCCAGGCCCTCTCCCTCCAGGATGCGGTCGAGGAGGTCAAGGCCCAGGGCTCGCTGGGCGTTTTCGGCGGTCACGCGGGCTCTCTTAGCCATTACGTTTCACCTCCTGGCCCACCAGTTCCTGAGCCAGTGCGCGGTAAGCGGCTGCGGCCGTGCCGTGGGTGTCGTACTCCAGCACGCTCTGTCCCGTCAGGGGGGCCTCCTTGAGTCGCACGCTTAGTTTTATCACCGTCTCGAAAATGGGCACACGCCCCTGAAAAACCTGCCGTGTGTTGGCGATGATGTCCCGCGCATGGAGGGTGCGGGTGTCGGCCATGGTCAACAGGATGCCGACGATGCGCAGGTTGCGGTTCACCCGCCGTTGAATCTTGGCGATGGAGCGCAGCAGCAGGTAGACCCCCTTGAGAGCCAGATAGTCCGCCTGCAAAGGGATGATGACTTTGTCGGCAGCGGCCAGCGCATTGGTGGTGAGGATGCCCAGGCTGGGCGGGCAGTCCACGATGATGGAATCGTACTGATCGTTGATGGGGATCAGAGCATCGCGCAGGGCATAGACGCCCAGCGGCTCGCGCACCAGGTCCAGGTCGGCCTGGCTGAGCTCGATGTTAGCTGGAACGAGCGACATGCCTGTTTTGGTGTTCACCATGACCTGCTCCAGGCCGAGCACTTCTTCGTCGCTGACTACACTGGCCAGGGCATTGTACACCGTGAGGTCAAGTGAGTCAGGGTTGATACCGAGGGCCAGGGTCAGGCTGGCCTGGGGATCGAGGTCAATCAGCAGCACGCGCTGGTTCAACTCGGCCAGCGCCGCGCCCAGGTTGATGGCTGTGGTGGTCTTGCCAACGCCACCTTTTTGGTTGGCAATGGCGTAGATTGTGGACATGGTTTTACCGCCTTTGGAAGGGCTGGAGACGCGGCCTAGCTATAGGTTGTCCGCCCACGGTCAATGTTTCTGGAAATTTGGACTTTTAGACTTTCAAAAGTCTGGAATGCTGAAACGTCGAGTGTCGAGACCATGTGGGTCAGCATTTCAATGCCCAGGCCGACGATGTCGCTGCGATCTACTTTGAACTGCTTGTTCCAGGCGTAGTGCAGGTCATTCAGCATTTCCTTTTGCTCAGGAGTAAGGTAGACGGTGGTTTGCTTGCGCTGGCGGCGGCTGCGTGGCCGGCCCGGCCGGGTGGGACGCACGCGGCGCTCTGCTTCGTAAAGGTCAGCGAAAGTGCCTTTTTTCTTTGCTGGGGGCATGGCTTAGTCTTCTCCGATCTCGGCGATGGCCCGCCGCACCAGGTCTGCGTCTATCACGTGTACTCCGTCTACCAGGGCCAGGGGCAGAACGTTGAGCCCCACCACGCACACGTCGCGCGGCATTCCCTTGCTGTAGGTGTAAATGAGCTGGAAGGCATCTTCGGTGAAGAGTGGTTCCTGCCGTCCAGCGACCATGACCCGGAAGTTGATCATGTTGCGAGTATCCTGCATATCCAGTGGCTCGATGGTCGAGCGGGTGGCGATGCGCGATTGCAGGGAGCGCTTCAAACGGAGTTTGTTGCGCAGTTCATTCTGACCAATGAGGACGAACTGGATCAACTTCTGGGAGTTGGATTCAAAGTTGAGCATCTGGCGGATGAGTTCGAACTGCCGGCCGACCAGGGATTGGGCCTCGTCAATGATGACGACAGCGTTTTTGCCCTGCTCCCAGATGTCTATCAGGTAGGCGTTGAAATGTTCGATCTGGGCGTACTTGCTGCGTCTGGGGGGCAGGCCGAATTCGCTGCACACGGCTTTGAGGAATTGGAACTCGGAGGGGAAGATGGGCATAGGCAAGTACGCGGTCTCGTAAGTCGGGTCGTCGTTGTATATCTGGTAGATGCGGCGAGCGATGGTGGTCTTGCCCACGCCAATATCTCCATACACGACGGACAGCCCCTGTCGCTGCTCGGCGGTATAGGTAATCTTGGCCAGTGCCGTTTTATGCTGAGCGGACAGGAAGAAGAAGCGGGGGTCGGGGGAGAGGGAGAAAGGGGGCTCAGCTAACCCAAGTGGACTTAAATCTAGCATCGTGTGTCCCCTCTCAGGGTTGATTTCATGCTAATTATACCACTATAGTGCAAAAATTGCAAATCGCTATAAGGAATCCCTCCGGAGATAGTTGTCATAATGCGCTAGATTGCGATACTTGCGGTTGGTTTTGGAGAGCTAAGGGTACTCGACCTGGATCTATCATCAGGTGAGGGCCAGCAATGAGTTTCCAAGTGCTCTCTAAGGAGGGATGCGCGAGGGGGCAGTGGATGTGCGGGATTAATGGATCAGCGGGGGGTGGGGGCGTTCGACAGTCGAACGGATCCAGGTGCTGGGCATCTCATTAATGTTATGCGTGCTGACCGTTACTACCGCGTCTTGTAGATATCGCGCCGGTGCCTGACGAGGTGCACAGTGAGCTGCTGTTCATCTCGGTTAATAGTGTAGAGAGCCCGGTAGCTGCCAATCCGCAGCTTGAACAGGCCCTTCCATTCGCCAGTTAAGGGCTCTGGGGTAACCGCCTCGAAATTCTCTGCCAGCCAGCGGAGCTTGTTGAGAATCCGTTGGGCTATGGGTTTGTCCAGGCTGGCAAGATCATCCCTGGCTTCAGGCATCCACTCCAGGTTGTACACGCTACCACTCCAGATCGAGTTGAGCAGCGACTTCCTGGGCGGGGATACCTTTGGCTCCACGGCGTTTTGCCTCCAGGGAGCGTCGGAGTCTGTCCTTGATCTCCTCTCGCAACTCCAACCCTTCATCAGGGTCGCCGAGTATCTCCGATAGCTTCCATTCCATCGTCGTGGCGATGAGTTGCTTGAATTCGTCCACTGTCAATTCGGCTACTTTAGTGCTCATGGCTGATTCCTCCAGCTCAGGAGTACAGAAGTGGTTTGTTTGCTCCACGTCTAATCGTTCGTCCTCACCATTATCTCGAGATGGTCTTACCGGTTCAATTGTACCCCGAGATTGCCGGTTATGCAAGTCATTGGTTTCATCCACCCGTCCCCGTCTATGGAAGGCGCTCAATCGTCCCGAGCTCAGGTCGAGGGCTCAGGGCTGCTCAAGCGGTCGTTATGCGTGCTAACCGTTTTTGTGATATACTGGGGGAGTCTGTGCTCTATCCTGCCCGCCGCGTCTCCGGCACTTTGGTCAGGGTGAGGGTGGAGAGCAGGAACAATGCGCCGTAGATGGCGAAGATGACCAGGTAGCCCAGGCCAGGCCGGTAGGCGTTGAAGAAGTCGGCCATCGGCCCGCCTATCCCTGCGCCGACGATGCCCGCACCCGCCCCGGCCAGGTTGGAGATGCCGAGATAACGGCCGGCCTCCTCCGGCGGCACCAGGTCGGTGCCCAGCGCCCAGTTGGTGGTCATGAAGACCCCCGCTGCGACGCCGATGATGCACCCGCTGACCAGAACCATCGGCACGTTGAACGAGAAGAGAAGCAGGAAGGTGCCCGCTGCGGCAACGATGCCTGACCAACCGACCAGCCGTTTGCGCCCGAAGCGGTCGGCCAGGTAGCCGCTGGGCAGGGCGGAGAGCAGGAGGAACACGCCAACGACGGCCATCAGTGTGGCGGTCACTCCGGCGGCGTTCGGGATGCGCAGCACATCGGCCAGAAAGTACTGGGCAAAGCCCTGGATGGAGCCAACGGCAGCCAGGAACATAAGGCGGTTAACCACCCACCAGATGAATGCGGGATATTTCTGTGCATCCCGGCCGACGCCCACCCGCGCGCCGTAATACACTCCCAGGAAAATCGAACCGGCCATCGCGGCCAGACCGGTCAGGGCCACAGCGACCAGTTGTATTATGCTCCCTGCCTCCAGCAACTTATTGACGAGAGCCACCAGCCCACCGAGCCCGTAGGTCACTGCCAGGAAGATCACCGTCAAGAAGAGGATGCGCATGGCCAGAGGTCCAATGGGGGCAGCCGGTTTCTCGCGCAATGGGTCCTCACTCACTGTGAACACGGTGATGAGCATGGCTAATAGCAATGAGGCCATGACCAGCACGACGGATAGCTCTACGTGCCCTCTGCCGATCAGTGGGCCAATGGTGAAGGCCATCAGGATGGACGGCAGCAACTCCATGATGGCCTTGACCCCCGAGGCTCGTCCGCGCTGATCCTCGGGTACCAGATCGGGGATGAGGCCCTGCAGCGCGCCCTGGGCCACGTTGGATGAGAGTTGCAGGAGCACGATGCCCGCCAGCACCATCCAGTAGTTGGTCGCCCAGCCGATGATGGCCAGGAACACCACGTCGAGCACAGTGCCGACGAAGATGTACGGGCGACGGCGTCCCCAGCGCAGTGTGCTGCGGTCGCTAAGCATCCCGGCCAGTGGCTGAATGAGCATGGCCACGGCCAGACCCGCGACGCGAACGATGGACAGGTAGGTGTTCTTCACCTCATTGGGGACGAACAGGGCGACCAGATAGGGGAGGATGATGGGGGTGATGGCACCGGTGGCGATGTTCAGGCCCAGCCAGTAAATGTTGATCGTGATAAAATCGTACCAGCGAAGTCGTTTCATCAGCAGCCCCCTTTGTTCAACCTGAGCCTGGTTAAATGTATGGAAGCGGGTGGTGGTATCTTACCATAATTTGCGCGAAGGTCAAATTCATAGTCGGACGGGAGATGCCGCAGGGTTGTTCAATTCTCCCCCTCACCCCAGCCCTCTCCCCCAGGGGAGAGGGAGCCAACGCCCCTCGCC
>Ga0116200_10001117_pt1 | contig 10175 bp, 9 predicted proteins | sample Mar14436cmmetaG_FD_94478 | JGI IMG/M metagenome (GOLD analysis project Ga0116200, IMG submission 94478) | Marine hydrothermal vent microbial communities from Guaymas Basin, Gulf of California to study Microbial Dark Matter (Phase II) - Marker... ... | reverse complement strand
TTATTCTTGTAAGCTGTGTTTAATTATGATTTCGATAATATCATTCCTGCAAGCGCCAATAGTCCTCTATACAATAACCTTAACTATTGCTTGGATTTTCGTGCAAATTGCTTCAAGAATTAGCTCTAAAAAGCTTGTTTTAAACATCAACGGCTATCTAGCATTTACTATATTTGTTGTTTACTTGCTTCTGACAGTTTTATTCATAAATGTAAATGTGAGCTGCTTCCTCTATCTACATGCATTAATGCTTGTCCTCACACTTATGATGGTCTCGTATTCCCGAAAACGCACGAAACTTACGTTTTTCATTACGTTTGTTGTTGCCTTAATGCCCGTACTTGTTATGATATCGACTAAACATCCTTTCCCGTTAGGAGATGATGCTCGCTTCATAGGATTTGCTAATGCTATAGATAAGGATGGGCGCTGGATCCCCTATAAGTATTCAGAGAACTCTTACTATCAATTCTTCCACTTAATTCCATATCTAGAGTATTTTCTAGCCTCGATCTTCGGTGTTGATTTAGAAAATATTACCATCTACTATTTAGTTTTAAAACTATGCCTTTACTTTTTATACCTAAGTTTAATATACCTTGTCGTAAAGAATCTTACTGGCGATAAGCCCAGCTCCTTAATCGCTATGCTTCTCTCATCAATAACTCCACCGCTTGCTTTAACTCAGGTAGTTCATCAAACATACGCAATCGTTCTCTTTTTGGCCACAGCTCTCTTGTTCTTGCAAGGGTTTAAAGATAATCAAAAGCTAATTACCAAAATCTTAGCTACATTTCCATTAATGATAACGGGAATAGTTGCCCATGCAACCTATATTATTATGGTCATGGCATTCATTATACCGTTTATAATGGCAAGTGAAAGATGGGTTAAGAATTCCATGAGCCTTATCGCAAAGCTTCTCACACTTCTGATCTCGATAAGCCTGGTCTACTGGATCTACACCTATGTGCTAGATTTGATCGTAAGACCCTCAGTTAATGCTGTAGAAAGGTTAATAGATTTATTGACTGGACGCGCAATTTATTCCACGTTTCAAGGGACAGCGAAACCATGGTATACATCAGAGATATCGATATTCTTCATCTCATGGACACTTATTCCAAGCATAGTAGCGTCATATGCAATCCTTTCTCCAGTTTTAAAGGCTAAAAGAGACATCAGGTTTTGGAGCGGTATAGAAATGTTAGGTCTCGTTGGGTTAGGAGGAACAGTTCTCAATTACATCTTGCGTACTCTATCAACCTTTGGTGGAAGGTACTTTTACTGGCTCTACATATTAATGCTTCCCTTATCGGCATTAATTGTAAGGAAAGCCTCTAGGAAGTTAATAGGCTTAATTCTTTGTATAGTTTTAATTTCCGCAGTTTCATTCTATGGGGTGCAGGATCCAACCTTAAGTGCTAATACATATGGAAACTATATAGGTTGGGCGGATAGAACGAGCTGGGAAGTAGCAATAGGATTAGCTCCATATATTAAGCCGGAAATTAAGATTTGGCTAGATCCAAGGATAGGAGTGCCGATAAGCTCTCTTACACCACCTCCATTATTAGGTGAAGGTCTTAATACCGGTCAGGTTATAACAATTATTATAAGTAAAGATAGTATAGGTCTCCACGCTATGAGTAGGTACCCTAGAAATGTAGATTTCTTCAAGAGATACTTCAATAGCAATCCAAGCTACATCCTTGACGATCTAAACAATCTTAATGTCATATATAGGTGCAGATCTTATTACGGGATAATAAAAACATGAGACCTTCAATTGACATTTTAATTCAGTATAATCAAAGCTATTAATGTTAATGATATCCTAAACTATCTATTAACTAACCCTTCATAGTTAAGAGTGCACACTTTAACTTATGAAAGCGAAAATCTACTTTAACAGCATAGGAGTTCTTACATCGTATAATGTTGAATTGCCTAAAGCACTTAGTAGTTTAGGATTAAATATGTACATTGATGCAGAGGTTAACTTAACTAGGCTATTTCTTATTCGGGAGAAAATTTTTCATGGCTATAAACCTAATCTATGTTTTGTCAGCACGTTTCAGAAACTTATTTCGCAAGATCTTTTAAGGAAGTATTTTAACAGGTTTAACGTATTACATTTGAATTCAGCACGGTCTAGTTTGGTTAGGAAAATAGTAAGGCTGTCTAATAGACCAAAAATACTCGTGCTTCACCAGGCACCGCTTCCCGAGACTATATATGATGAGATAGCAGACTTTATCGATGTATTCGTAGCTCCTTCAGAATTTACCGCTAAAAACGAGATGAAGAAAATTGGGAGTAAGCCTATCGTTATTCATCACGGTGTTAATACCAAATTATTTAATCCATTCATCTCTAAAGAAGTTGCTAGAAGGATTCTTAGAATACCGCTGAATTCTAAGGTAGTTTTGTGGAATGACAGAATAAGCCCTGAGAAGGATTTAAAGACTATGTTTAAAGCCATTCCTTTAATTGCTAAGGAGGTGCATGAAATATACTTCTACATTAAGGGAAGAGCTGTCGATAGAAAATACTTTAAAAATATTAGAAGAATTTTTGAAAAGGTTAAGGCAATATCTAAAGTAAGAATACATATTGGATGGATATTTCATGAAAAATTACCTATGCTTTACAGAGCAGCAGATATCTTTATACGTACTTCATTGCACGAGAATTTCGGTCTAGGCTTTATAGAAAGTATGGCATGTGGTGTGCCAATAGTGGCAAGTGATATTCCTACAGCACGTGAGGTTATAAGTAATGCAGGACTCTTTTTTAAGCCTAAGGATCCCAATGACTTAGCTGAGAAAACAATAACACTTTTAACAAATGATTACTTAAGGAGTAAATTAGCTTCTAGAAGTGTCGATAGAGTATTAAGAAATTTTTCGATAGAATCCGCGGCGGCAAAATATTTTAAGCTTTACGTACAACTTACGGAGGCTTGTGATCAACATTGAAGCTGCTTGAAGAATAGGACAGATATGCCAAAGCTAATCCATTTAGCGCTATAAATTCTGATGCAAAATCTATCGAATCTTTCTGGCAACGTGGCAAGCAGATTGCGTGCATGATCCTGCAGGATACAAAACCCATTCCAAAATCTAAAATATTGGAGATAGGATGCGGCGTAGGAAGGGTCGCTAGATATATTGCTAGCAAAGGCTACTTAGTGGTTGGGGTTGATATCTCACCTACAATGATAGCCTTTAGCTAGAGAATTTAATAAAGAGGTCCGAATTTAATATTTCTAATCAGTGATGGGTAAGACATTACCTTTACCGAATTCATACTTCGACATTGCGTATTCTATACTGACATTCCAGCACTTACCGAAGGATATTATGGGAAAAAACTTTGATAGAAATTTTAAGAACTCTGAGACTTGGGGGTAAGTTCTGGCTTCAAGTTCCCAGAACACCTAAGCTTAATAGGCTTCACTTTCCTATGGTTCTCGCTTCCCCGAGCATGCATAGAAAGTTTGCTGAGCGTAGGCACCAATTCTTCTCTTACAAGGTACTATCGGGAGAAAGAGGTGATTACTTTACTAAAGTCAGCAGGCTTTATACCTCGGAAAGTAAAGAAGATAAGAATGCCTTTTTGCCATATATGGTTATGTATAACTGCTATTAAGCTAACTAGTCCATTAAGAAACGAAATGCATATATTATCTTCAACACAATCGTTATTCACCACGACTATTTCATAATAAACCCCAAGATCACTCTTATATTCCTTAGGATATGTCATAGCTAGTGCAGATAGAGGGCATGTCGGATTTACCTTTAGTTAGTATAATCATACTGAATTATAATGGGCTTAGACTAGGTCATTTAAAGACGGCTTTAGATAGTGTACTTAAAACGCGGTATCCGAATTTTGAGATCATAGTTGTGGATAATGGATCTGATGATGGTAGTATTAAATACATAAAGAAAAACTATCCTAATGTCAGAATTGTTGCTCTTAAGAAGAATTATGGAACTGCGATAGGATACATGATGGGAATTTTGAACGCTAATGGAAAGTATGTTGCTATATTGAATAACGATGTTGAAGTGGATCCTAACTGGTTGAATCCTTTAGTTGAATACCTAGAAAAATTTCCACATATTGCCGCAGCTGATCCTAAGTTCAGGAGCTATTTTTACCGGGATAGGTTTGAAGATAGTGCAGCAGCTGGTAGATGGATAGATTACTTTGGTAACAACTATACGCGGGGTGTTAACGAAGTCGACTTGGGTCAATATGATAGGCCGGTATATATTATTGCTGCACTTACACTTCTTAGGAAGAATGTGCTTATAAAATGTGGAGGATTTGATTCATACTTTATCTTCGGCTATGAAGATATAGATTTAGGATGGAGGCTTTACCTCATGGGTTATAAGATTATGTACGTTCCATGGTCTGCTATATATCATAAAAGTGGCGGTACTACACGAGCTACTTCTCGTAGACCTAAGCCCGGATTCTATTATCTTAATAAGAGGAACAGGCTGATAACTATAATAAAGAATTACTCGATTTCTAATATGCTAGTAGCCTTATCTATAATATTACTGGAATATCTATTAACAATCTTATATTTTATGTTGACAAGCCAGAAAGAATATTCGCGAGATATCTTTCTGGCTATTTGCAAAGTATTTAAAAATCTTAAATATATAGCTAAAAAGAGGGAGCAGGTTCAATCCCTGAGAAAGGTTACTGATAGACAGGTGAAAAAATACATGGTTCCCTACTCTGGGATGATTTGGGACATAATAAACAGAATCTAATATTGGAATAAGGTGATGAATATGAATTGGAATCATAAGAAAGCACTAGTAACTGGTGGTTGTGGCCATATAGGTAGTTTTGTTGTGCGCAAATTAATTGAAAGGAAGGCTCATCGAATAATAATACTTGACAATATGAGCGCATATCCATTTGATCAGCTTACCGTGTTCTGTAGAGACATTAGAGATCTTGATAATATTGAAATAATAAAAGGTGACGTATGTGATGAGAAATTAGTTTATGAAGTAATGAAAGATATTGATTTAGTTTTTCACTTAGCGGCATATGCTGATGTTGCAGCTACAATACAAAACCCTGATGAAGATTTCCGCACAAATGTTATAGGTACATATAATGTGCTGAAAGCATCCTTAGATAATGGTGTTGAGAAATTTATATTTGCCTCATCCGCTGCTATCTATGGAGATAAGCCCTGGAAAAACAATGAACCACCTAGATTTAGGGAGGGTATGAAGCCTAATCCTCTATCCACATACGCTAATTCCAAGTTGTGGGGTGAAAACGAGGCACTCTTATTCTACAAATTATATGGATTGAAAACAGTTTCACTCAGATATTTTAGCGTTTACGGACCGATGCAGATACCTAAGCCTAAAAGTCATAGTTGGGTTGTCGCGATATTCTTAATGAAAGCTCTTAAAGGTAAACCGCTAACAGTGTATGGAGGCAATCAAGTTAGGGACTTCACGTATGTAGAAGACATAGCAGAGGCTACAGTAAGAGCGGCAGAAGTTAATGGCATTGAAGGTGAAGCTATTAATGTAGGTACAGGTAGCCCCACTAGAATAATAGACCTTGCATACGTGATCAGCGATCTCTTTAGAAATAAACTCGGAATTAAAGTAAATATTGATGTGTTGAATTATAGGCCCAAAGGTGATCCGCTTGGGGGTTATGCTGATATAACAAAAATGATAGCACTTTTAGGTAATGTTCCACAGGTAACATTAAGAAAAGGCTTAGAGAAAACGCTTGAATGGCTCATTAGCAATAAGTGTCTAATTCCCGCATGGATATGAATCAACCTTAGTGGAGAATATGGTAAAGTATCCCATTATTTGTTTCATGGGGCCCTCGAAATGTGGAAAGTCTACTCAGGCAGTTTTACTATATAATTCTCTTAGGTACTTAAAGATTCCAGGAATATATAGATATTTAAAATCATTTCACACCCCAGTATATCAATTACTCAAATTAATGCTTATTCTTATTCCGTGTAACAAGAAACAAATAAGCACGCTATTAAAGCTTAACCCGATGTTTGCCTTATTTTTACTGAAGCCACAACTAGTAAAAAAGAAACTACTTATAAAAACTTTTTCGCTTTTTGAAGAGCTTAGTTTTTTACTACTGGATATTTTTTCCGTAAGAATTCCTGCAACTCTGGGAAAGGTGGTTATAGTTGATGAGTACATACCGGGCCGAATTAATGATTACTTATCTTCTATGCTTCGAAAAAGTAGACTTACAAAATTCTTGATCAAATTAAATCTAGCTATGTTACCCAGAAATATAATACTAATTTACCTAAGTTGCTCTTACGACGTTTCAAAAGAAAGAGCGTTGTTGCATAATAAGGTTCCAGAACCAAAAAATTACTTCACCAACTGGCAGAAAACTTATCTATTAATCAAAAAGATATATCCATACATTCAAACTATTTGTATGAATACGAACTCTTCAACGGAGATTAAAGTTCACAATCTCATTTTGAGAAAGATACTGTTACGTATAAACCGTATAGTGGGTATTAGATTATGAAGTTCGATGTTATAATGTTGACTTGGAATTCTGAAAAGCCATGGTTTAAGAAGTGTCTTAAGTCTATTAAGGCCGAAAACTTTGTAAATAAACTTATCGTTGTTGATAAATACTCCAGGGATGGAACCATAGAGATAATAAAGGAGATTTTCCCTGATGCAACGATAATAAGGTGTAATTATGGTCTAGCTAAGTCTAGATGGATAGGAATACAACATGCAGATACAGAATATATTGCCTTTATAGACAGCGATATACAGCTTTTACCAGGATGGGGGAAAATAATGACATCTATACTTAAAGAATATGCAAGCATAGCAGGTGTTCATGGAAAAGATGTATATGTAAATCCTTATTTATTTAAATATGAGCAGGCAGAACGAAAAATCTTGGGAAAATTGTTGAATTACTATAGACGTGTGAAGAAACATAATTATGTTAAATTTATAAGCCTTGAAACTCTATCTCGTGAAAAAGTAAGAGGTCTCACACATAATACCATTGTTCTTCGTGAGGCCTTAAAGGATTGGAAACCTCCTAAAATATTATCTATTGGTGAGGATCATCATCTCATGCTACATGTTTTAGAGAAAGGTCTTTACTGGGGAGTCGTAGAAAAACCTGTTGCGTTACACTATGCATTTAAAAACCTTAAGGAGACTTATGGCCGAGGCATAATTGAGGGAGCGTCAACAAGAATATTAGCTTACTATAAGATAATTCCCCCTAAATATTTGTGGGCTCCAACAACGCTAAGTAAATGGATTAAAGTATCATCTATTGTTGCTTTAAAGGCACTCTTTATATCGCTCATGACTAAAGAGGCCATGTTCTTTCCTTACAAAATGTTATTTTATTTAGGGTCTATTACAGGATATTTGTCACATACTAAATATATTGATAAAGTAATGGACTTACAAAAAAACTGAGATAGTATGATTAAAAGAATAATCACATATATAAAAAGTTACATTAATAGGTATAGAGAAGCTGTCACAAACTTGATAAGAGGCTGTTTTTCACCTCAGCTTGCTTTAACGTACATAATTCCTCTTAAATTTTGGCCTATATTATATCCTAGATTAGTCATATTGCCCGAAAATATTAAGGTAATAGTTAATCATCCTGCTACACTATACGTAAACGTATATGATGAATTTGTGTTGAGAGAGTATAGTAAATTACCTGAATATCTGCCATCAAGATACGATATAGTATTTGATGTCGGCTCATATGTGGGTCTATACGCTCTACGGGCTGCTAAGAAAGTAGGTGATAAGGGATTTGTTATAGCCTGCGAACCTAACCCTTATTGTTTCTATTTCTTGCTACAGAATATTAATATAAATAACATTCATAACATTATCGCATTCCCTGTAGCCTTGAGTAATAAGAATGATTATCTCGATTTCTACATTATTAAAAGCGGGAACATTGGGGCTTCATCATTTCATTATGCCCACGTTAAAAAATGGGCTAAAGAAATAAAGCGAATACGCGTTCCTTCGATGACACTTGACTATTTTATCCGAAATTTATATGTGAAGCTTAATATGGATAGAATAGATATTTTAAAAATCGATGCTGAAGGTGCGGAGGCAGATATTCTGCAAGGTGGTAAAAATACGCTAACTAAAGGAATGGTAGATAAGATAATTATTGAGGTTCACGAAGATATTAATCCTCTTGAATATATTCTTAAAATGCTCCTTGAGTATGGCTTTAGGGTGAATTTATATATTTAGACCATATCCGGGTGTTAAAAGTATAGTGTACGCGAGGTTTATGAAATGAATCATGCGCCAAGCGCTCTGAGGCGAAAAACAATGCCAACTACATGCTTATTGACGTTTAAGAGTGTTAAACTATCTGCATATAAGGCTATTAGAACAGTTAAATTATTTACTCATGGGGTCCTCAGTCATCTGTCTTACGAGAATACTTTATGGCTTATCCTAGGAGTTATAATGATAAATTTTGACACTTGATGAAAATTTTTCTCAGTCTAGTCTTTTCAGATTCATAAGATATTTCAAATACTCGTCAATTAATACTTTGAACACTAATTTATTTAACCATCTGTTATTTCCCATGCCATCTCAAATTAATAATTTATGGAATCTTCCATCTCAGATAGAGTTATTTGAAAAATTGTTTAAAGAAAGCTCGTTTGCAATAATAGTACTAGACGCTTGTAGATATGATTGTTTTAAAATGGTGTATCCTCAGTATTTACAAGGGACATTGATTAAAATTAGAAGTGAAGGATCTAATACATTTGAGGCTTTATAAGAGGTTCGCTTTGAGTCTGGAGGAGGTAGCTAATGCATTGGAGTTTAGACTGTGCTAATGAAACGTGTAGAGTACAACAGAGCGTTAATACCAACCGCTGGAAAAGCATGTTGAATCACTACCAACGATAAAATACACGGTCTATAAGGAGATAATGCACATGCGAAATGACCACATAACAGTTAAGAATGCCTCTGCAAAAACCTATTAAGTTAAGGGGCTTAATCGTTCCAATGCCATTATAAAAGCTAATGCCATTCGTCTGGTTAAGGAACGTAGCCTAATCTTACTATACAAGATTCTGTTCACTAAGTGGTTAAGGTTACTGAAATTCAAGGTCCTTTATGGTAAACTGACAGAGTTATTGGGATTAAGCTTTGTATTTGTATGAAGTAAGGGTGTAGGTTAAAATGTCCTCACCAAGATTAGCAAGGGTTGTTATGGGCGGCTTATGGCTTTATCTTAAAAGCCTAGTCAATAGCCTATCGGGCCTCATTTACTGGATGGTGATATCGGCTGTAGGTGGAGCTGAAATCGTAGGTTTCACAAGTGCTACTGTTGCGTTGGCTGGCATGGTGACAAGCATTCTATCCTTGGGTGAGGGGATAGGTGTTCGAAGGTTTGTGGGTGCGTGTAGAGGTAAAGGGGATTGGGAGGGGGTTGCCAACTACTTTTGGACCACTGTCCTGTTTAGAATAATCACTTTTATCCCGATCGGCTTGGCGATGATGGCTTTAAGTCTACTTGGGTTGTCCTTTGGAAGTTTAGGCAGCGATATGCTCTTTTATGGAGGCATCATAGTCTTACTAGGTTCAACAACGGTTTTTGACGATTTGCTGGCTTCGCACTTGGAGACTAAGCCTATTTTTATCGGGGCTATTGTGGGGAATGCCGTTAAACTTCCTCTAGGGATCAGCTTAGTTTTAATGGGTTAGGGATGGGCCGGTGCAATAATAGGCTATATAGCTTTAACTCCGGTAGCCTTCATAGTCAAGCTCTTACCGTCCTTAAAGCTGGCAAAATTTAGGCTATGTCTCGATCTTCAAGCTTTGAGAGATGTCTTAAAGGCTGGCGTTGTTAGCTGGTTGCCCGCCATGATAACTGTTTCAGGCCAGCAGCTGGGCGTGTTAACTCTCTTCGGCGTTAGAGGGGCTTCGGAGACCGGGCTCTACTATGTATCCTTCGCGATAATGGGTGTAGTGATGGGAATCGGTGGTAGCATTTTAGGGTTGATGATGCCCGTGCTTTCTGGTATGGAGGATGGTAGGAAGAGAGCCTGCTGGAGAGCTATTAAAATT
>Ga0116200_10001116_pt1 | contig 10175 bp, 8 predicted proteins | sample Mar14436cmmetaG_FD_94478 | JGI IMG/M metagenome (GOLD analysis project Ga0116200, IMG submission 94478) | Marine hydrothermal vent microbial communities from Guaymas Basin, Gulf of California to study Microbial Dark Matter (Phase II) - Marker... ... | reverse complement strand
ATGCTGCCCGAGGCGTTTGCGGGGTCTTTTTTCAAGCTCTTTTAGTAATTCTCTGGGAGAGATCATATCCATCCGCATTACGAACTATTCCGGTTTAAACGGATCTTCAACACGGCGAGAATACGGTTCAAATTCAAGCGGGTTTTCATCAGGTCCTTTTTCCACGAACCTGTGATACCCGGCAGCCGCTATCATCGCAGCATTGTCAGTGCAAAAGTTCAGGGGGGCAAGGTGTATCTTTATTCCTCTAAACTCTCCTTCTTCGAGGAACCTCTTACGAAGCCTGCTGTTAGCAGCAACACCTCCCACAATGGCAAGGTGTTTTACCTTAAAATCTTCAGCAGCACGAAAACTTTTCTCAAGCAACATGTCAACCACTGCTTCCTGAAAACTCGCAGCTAGATCCTCCAACCTGTATGTACCTCCATGCCCGGTGGATGGCATGCCGTAATCTCTTATAAAATTTACCACTGCAGTCTTAATACCGCTAAAACTAAAATCATACGTTTTTTTTCCAAGAAACGCTCTGGGAAAATGAAAAGCCGATGGATTTCCTTCGCCCGCAAGCCTATCTATTATAATACCGCCAGGATAACCCAGACCAAGCATCTTAGCTACTTTGTCAAAAGCCTCACCTGCAGCGTCATCCCTGGTGTTACCCAGTAACCTGTAAGATCCAATTTGTTCCGAATAAAAAAGGCTCGTGTGGCCACCGGAAACCACAAGCAGAATGAGTGGAAATTCCACCGGTTCTTCTGCAAAAAATGCGGACTGAATGTGTCCGTACAGATGATCTACACCAATAAGCGGTATTCCCGTTACGTAACATAAAGCTTTTGCGGCACTGATTCCTACCAGTAACGCACCGATCAATCCGGGCCCCTGGGTTACAGAAATTAGATCAATCCGGTCGAAAGAAATGGATGCTTCATCCAGTGCTTTCTCCATGACAGGTATTATGGCTTCAAGATGGTGCCTGGCAGCAAGCTCCGGTACAACCCCTCCGAAGGGGCTATGCACGGAAATTTGAGAAGAAACTATATTCGAGAGAACTTCTTTGCCGTCTTTAACGACTGCGGCAGCAGTTTCATCACAGGAAGTCTCAATGCCAAAGACGAGCATCTCTACTGGTATTCCCCCCTGAGGTATTTCTCTGCCATTTTAACATCTTCAATACTTCCAATGTAGAGGGGGACACGTTCATGAATGCTATTCGGTTTTATGTCCAGTATTGGCTTCTTACCGTTACTGGCATAGCCACCGGCCTGCTGAACCACAAAAGCAAGCGGGGATGCTTCGCAAAGGAGTCTCAGTTTCCCATGAGGTTTTTTCGGATCTTTTGAATCCGCCGGGTACATGAAAATTCCACCCTTCAACAGGTTTCTGTGAAAGTCTGAAACGAGAGAACCAACATACCGCGAGGTGTAAGGACGTCCGTCGGCGACGTCTGGTTTCTTAAGATAATCTACGTATCTTCTTACATTTTCGTCCCAGTAATTGTAATTCCCCTCGTTAACGCTGTATATCTTCCCCCGTTCAGGAATCTTTATATTTTCATGACTGAGCAAAAACTCACCAATACTAGGATAGAGGGTAAAGCCATGCACGCCCTGACCGGTTGTGTAAACCATCATGGTGCTGGAACCGTAAATGAAATAACCTGCCGCAACCTGTTTGGCTCCTCTTTGAAGTACTTCTTCGAGCTTTACAGGCCCTCCTTCTTCTTTCCTTCTATAGACAGAGAAAATTGTTCCAATACTGATATTAACATCTATATTGGAAGAACCATCCAGAGGATCCATAACCAGGATGTATGGACCACGCGAAAAAGGTTCAGGAATTTCCATTATATCCGCACTCTCTTCCGATATTATCGCACAGAGAACCCCCGTGTGCCTCAGCCGGCGAATTATTGTTTTATGCGCGTACTCATCCAGTTTTTGAACCTGTTCTCCATACACATTGATTTCCCCGGTGAACCCGTAAATATCCACCAGACCTGCTTTGTTAACCTCTCTCGATATCAGCTTAGCAGCTACAACCAGCTCGCTCATCAATCTTGAGAAAGCTCCCGTAGCAAACGGAATTTGTTGTTGTTTCATCAACAGATGTTCAACAATTGTCATACCGTAACTGCTCATTTTTTCCTCCCGGATCTCTCATCAATTAATAAGAAACGATCTATAACCTTTGAACCGATATCACGGCACCGTGAGCATTGTCAAGCTGATGGGAGGCTTTCAGGTTTAGACGAAACTAGTGTAAAAAGTTGTCTGCTCGTGCTTAAATTTGATAAATGTTGTAATTGGGAAGCTATCCAAGAACAATTTGCCACCTCGTAAATCGTCAGTATAAAAGGATCACGGTATGAGTTTAAATGAACAAGATCGGGTTGTAATAACAGGTATTGGTGTTTTCACCCCTATAGGCAACAACGTTAAAGAGTTATTATCATCCTTGCAAAACGGAAGCTCCGGGATTGTGTCAATAAGTGAATTGGGGCTTAAACCACCTCAGCATTTTCTCCAGGAAAGAATTAAAGACTTTTTGAAAAAAGCCAGAAAGCGTATTGAAAACACGGAGCTGACGAATTTGGAATACGATAGATTATTTGAATACCTGGACGAATATCTGATAAACGAATATCTGTCGAATGTAAAATCTTCCAGAGTAAAATACGTTGGAATAGTAAAAAATTTCAAACCCGATGAATTTATATCAGCTAAAGACGCAAAAAAAACCGATAGATTTCAACAGCTAGCACTGGCAGCCAGTGAGATGGCAAAAAGAGACGCCGGACTTGCACCCAGCATCACCGATTTCTACTCCTCTGACAGAGTCGGAGTAGTGGCAGGAAGTAGCATGGGGGGCATGAGCACCTGGGAAGAAACATTCATGAGATTTTTGACCCAGGGAGTCAGGAGAGTAAGCCCGTACTTGATGACAAAACTTCCCGTAGACATGGCCGCAGGTGAAATTTCGAGAATCCAGGGAGCAAACGGCCCAATTGAGTGTCCTGTTGCAGCCTGTGCTACCGGTGCGCTGGTAGCAGGAAGAGCTTACAAATTGATAAAATCCGGTTCACTGGACGCTGTTTTCGCTACCGCCTCAGAAGCCAGCTTATCGCATCTTGGTATCACGGGATTTGAAGTAACCAGAGCTCTCTCCACGAAAGAATACGAAAATCCCACTAAGGCATCCAGACCTTTTGATAGAGATAGAAGCGGATTCATAATGGCTGAAGGGGGAATATGTTTATTAATGGAAAATCTTAAAAATGCCAGAAAGAGAGGAGCAGAGATTTATGCAGAGGTAATAGGGTTCGGAAATTTTGCTGATGCTTACCATCCCACTCAGCCGGATCCTGAAGGCAAATATGCTGCTACGGCCATAAGGTATGCTCTCAAGGACGGAAAAATTAACCTAGACAAAGTCGATTATATCAATGCTCATGGGACTTCAACACCGATCAATGACAGAATAGAAACTAAAGCAGTCAAGACAGTTTTTGGAGTCGAACTGGCTAACAGGATTCCGGTTAGCTCCACAAAATCGCTTTCCGGGCATTTGATGGGAGCGGCAGGACTTCTGGAAGTAGCTGTATGTGCACTGGCCTTGAAGTACCAGTTTTTACCACCAACCATCAATTACGAAAATCCCGATCCTGAATGCGATCTTGCTGATTATGTGCCTAACGAAGCAAGGGAAGCAAAAATCAAAATCGCTCTTTCCAACTCTTTTGGTTTTGGAGGCCGTGATGCTGTAGTTGCGCTTAAAAAATTCGACTAACTCTTATCCTGATAATCGAAGCAACAGATGAAACTTAAGAAAAAATGACGATGACAACTGATAACGCTGGATTCCTGCCTGCGCAGGAATGACAAAGGATAATGCGATAATGCAAGGATGACAAAGGGATAATGAAGGAATGGCAGATGGACAATACCAACGTCATTCCCATGGATAATATCAACGTCATTCCCGCGAAAGTCGTGACCGAGCTCGGCTTGGCGGGAATCCAAGTCCCTGACTGAAGTACAAACTCATCGTAAGTTCCTCACCTCGGTCGTTGAAAAGGGAGTTTAGTATTAACCTAATAAGAAACCCTTAAACTGAGTACAAATCCATATCTTCCAGCACCCAAGATAGGATTTGACATTCCTTGGTATATCCCCTATAAACTTCAGGATGCTACAATAGTTTTTCCCCGCCCAAAACACGCTAAATTAGTGAAATCTAAGCATACAGCGTTACAATCTAGGGGGATGACAAAAAAAACAGATACGGTGTTGTACATGTCCGAGAAATAGTCCAAATTGAAATCAAGGAGGAAATCTGGAAATGGAAAAGGTTGTCATTGCAAGTGCTGTTAGAACTGCAGTAGGAAGTTTCGGACGTAGCCTGAAAGATGTGCCTGCTGTGAAACTGGGAATCGTTGCGACCAAGGAAGCACTCAACAGAGCTAATCTCAAACCAGATGATGTTGACGAAGTTATCCTCGGCAACGTATTGCAAGCTGGCCTTGGACAAAATACTGCCAGGCAGGTGTCGATCGGTTCAGGAATACCACAGGAAGTTCCGGCTTATACTGTTAACAAAGTCTGTGCATCAGGCTTGAAATCAGTATTCCTCGGGGCTCAGGCCATAATGACCGGTGATGCGGAAATTGTGGTTACGGGGGGTATAGAAAACATGAGCAGGGCCCCGTATTACCTAAACAGAGCTCGTTGGGGAATCCGGATGGGGCATGATGATTTTGTAGATGGCATGGTCTTTGACGGACTTTGGGATATATTCAACAATTACCACATGGGTATTACTGCAGAGAATATTGCAAAGAAATTTAACATCAGCAGGGAAGAACAGGACCAGTTTGCTTTGGAGAGCCAGCAAAAAGCCGAAGCTGCTATCAAGGGAGGAAAATTCAAGGAAGAAATTATACCGGTAGAAATTCCTCAACGGAAAGGAGATCCAATAATATTCGACACCGACGAACACCCTCGCTTCGGGACAACGCTAGAAGCTCTGGCAAAATTAAAACCTGCTTTTAAGAAAGATGGTACCGTAACTGCAGGAAATGCGTCGGGCATAAATGATGGTGGGGCTGTTGTGGTGCTGATGAGTGAAAGCAGAGCCAGTAAACTGGGCGTGACACCACTGGCTACAATAAAGTCTTTTGCTTCTGCCGGTGTTGATCCCGCAATTATGGGTACCGGCCCAATTCCGGCAAGCAAGAAGGCCCTGAAAAGGGCAAACTTGACTGTTGACGACCTGGAACTCATTGAAGCAAACGAAGCTTTTGCAGCTCAAGCCATTAGCGTAAACAGGGAAATGAAGTGGGATACAAAAAAGGTTAATGTCAATGGAGGAGCAATAGCTCTCGGACATCCCATCGGGGCATCGGGAGCCAGGATCCTAATTACACTTCTATACGAGATGAAAAGAAGAGACTGCAAAATAGGACTTGCTACACTCTGTATTGGAGGTGGTCAGGGTTCAGCGATAATTGTGGAACGCTAAAAGTATATGGAGGTTGATGCCATGGAATATCAAAATATTCTATTCGAGAAAAAAGAAAATGGAGTGGCAGTTGTAACTTTTAATCGCCCGAAAGCCCTGAATGCACTCAATAGGGCAACCCTGGAAGAACTTGCAGATGTTATCGAGAACATTAAAAAAAGTGATGACGTAAAAGTTCTGGTTTTAACAGGTGCCGGAGAAAAAGCTTTTGTGGCCGGTGCTGACATTAAAGAATTCCAGAAAATGACACCCTTGTCAGCTAAAAGATTCGCAGAACTGGGCCAGCGGATTTTCTTTGAACTTGAAGAGTTACCAATTCCGGTTATTGCCTGTGTGAACGGCTTTGCACTTGGAGGCGGATGTGAGCTGGCTATGAGTTGTGACTTTATCTATGCGTCAGACAACGCTAGGTTCGGCCAGCCTGAAATTAATCTGGGAATTATTCCCGGTTTTGGCGGAACTCAAAGGCTATCTCGCCTTGTTGGTAAAGCTCGCGCTCTTGAACTTTGTCTCACCGGCGACATGATAGATGCTCAGGCAGCTCTTGAAATCGGCCTGGGTAACCAGGTAATACCTCAACACCAGCTAATGGAAGCAACTATGGATGTCGCAAATTTGCTGGCAAGCAAGAGCAGAGTCGCATTAAGAGGAATTAAGCAGGTTATTCATAAGGGATTGGCAGTTGACTTGAGACATGGATGTGCCATGGAAGTGGATGCCTTTGCAGTAGCGTTTTCCAGCGAAGATGCAAAAGAAGGTGTCGGGGCATTCATCGAAAAAAGACAACCCAACTTTACTGGTTCCCTGGATAAGTAACTGACATTAGAAGTAACGTACCAAAGGAGGAAAAATGAATTTCGAGCTCACAGAAGAACAGAAAATGGTAAAAGAAATGGCAGCCCGCTTCGCCGAACAGGAAATCAAACCAGTAGCAGCGGAACTGGATAGAACTCACAAGCACCCTGAAGAAATCTGTAAGATGATGGGTGAACTCAAGCTAATGGGCATTACTATACCGGAAGAATATGGTGGCGGCGGAATGGACTACGTCAGCTACGTTCTTGCACTAATTGAAATATCAAAAGCGTGTGCATCCTGCGGCGTCATTATGAGTGTGTGCAACAGCTTGTACAATTTTCCCGTGTATGCATTCGGGACCGAAGAACAGAAAAAGAAGTTCCTAACACCTGTGGCCAGCGGCGAAGCACTTGGATGCTATGGCCTCACGGAGGCAGGGGCCGGATCAGATCCTGCGAGGATGCGAACCACTGCTGTTCTTGACGGCAACGAATGGGTCATTAATGGTGTAAAGAAGTTCATAACTAATGGTAACGTGGCCGATTACTGCGTGCTGGCTGCAGTAACAGATAAGGAAAAGGGTTACAAGGGAATAAGCTCTTTTGTGGTGGATCTTAAAAACACAAAAGGTTTTAGTGTGGGAACCCTTGAGGAAAAACTGGGTATCAATGCATCCGGAACCGCTGAGCTGGTCTTTGAAGACGCAAGAATACCTAAAGAAAATCTGCTGGGAAAACCCGGTGAAGGCTTCAAACAGATGCTGACAACTCTTGATGGTGGCCGAATCGGCATTGCTGCACAGGCAATTGGCATCGGAAGGGCCACTCTTGAAGAAGCAATCGAATACTCAAAAACCAGAGAACAGTTCGGCAGGCCGATCTCGTCATTTCAGGCAATACAGTGGAAACTAGCCGATATGGCTACCAAGCTTGATGCCGCAGAACTCCTTGCACTGAGGGCAGCATGGCTGGAAGACAACGGCCGTGGATATGAAAAAGAAGCTGCCATGGCAAAACTTTTCGCCTCTGATACAGCCATGTGGGCAGCAGTAGAAGGGGTTCAAATACTGGGTGGTTATGGGTACTGTAAAGATTACCCCATGGAACGACACATGCGAGATGCAAAAATCACGCAAATTTATGAAGGCACAAACGAAATCATGCGCCTTGTAATTGCCAGAAACATCTTAAAACAAAGATAAATATCAAAGTACCAAATTCTTGGGCTGCTTTAGAAAAATCTAAGAAGCAGCCCGGGGAAAATATAAATACTTTTGCTTGACCGACTGTTCCAGCTGAATTATGCCTGTGATACACTTTGTGGAAACCAAGGAATCCGAGAAAAGTAAATGCCTTTGTTATTGGGTCGAGAAATTTTACTTGGCTGGGAAGAAGATACAGATAGTTGTCTCCGAGCATATTGAAGCACAAGATCTAGATTACCTCCTATGGGTTTTCAACCAAAGAAGTTTCATCCCCCATGCAATCGGTTATCCCGAAACCGATGACATCTTAACTCCGGTACACATTCTCACTGAGGAAAGTAAAATCCCGGACAGCGAAGTATTGATCATGAGCCGTGAATGTGCTCTGGACTTTGTGTCACAATTCGAAGAAAGCGTAAATTTTATCTGCATGGATAATCAGGATCACAAGAAACAATGCAGAAATTACTGGATTGAAGCTAGAGATCGTGGTTTTACACTGAAACATCATCGCTACAAACCTCTGGGGATGCTGAGAAATTAGCATGTGGAATGGTGTTAAAAATTTCTTCTATAAGATAGGTGCCACCATAGCTATATTTCTGATGTGGCGAAGAATCAAACGTGAACCCCACCAGGCACCCTTTTGGGAACTTCAAACGGAACTTTACTTGATTAAGGGAGATATAACCAAGGCGAGAGAAACGATCGATAAAGCGCTCAATCTTTTTCCTAACAACGAAAGATTACTTGTAAAACTAAAAAGAGTTGAAGAACATGAAAGGGGAATACGTCAATAGAGGAACGCATCAAGAGAACTCTCTACTTCGTAGCAGGCTCCTGTAAATTGTTATCTCCCCTCATGAACTCTTCTTCCAGTTCCTCTAGTTTCAATGCCACTTCTTCCCACCTGGCAGTATATTTGTCAATTTTAGACTTGGTTTTGAGGTAATCCTGGTGCAGTTCTCTAAAAAGGTCCGGTTGCTCGTAAGTTTCCTGAGAGGCCAGCTGTTTGCTTAATTTATCCAGCAATTCATTAAGCTCACCAAGCTTCTCCTCTAGCTTTTCCAATTCCTCTAAAAGAGGCTTTTTCATCTTGTAGAACCGATTACGTCGTTCTGCTTCCAGCCTCTTTTGCTCTTTGCGATCAACACTCTTTTTTCGTCCAGTTACCTTTTTGTCTCCAGTTTTATCTCTTGACTCCCCTGACCACAGCCTCTTTTTCCACAGCCTTTCGTAGTCAGAGTAGTTGCCGGGAAAAAGTTCGGCCGTGCCATCGTGCACCACCAGAATCTTATTTGCGACTTTATTTATTAGATGTCTGTCGTGGGTAATCAGGCAAATTGTCCCTCCGTAATTTAGAAGAGCTTCTTCCAAAACATCTCTCGATGGAATGTCCAGATGGTTGGTGGGTTCATCAAGGAGCAAGAGATTAGGCCGTAAGAGCAATAACTTACATAAAGTTAACCTGCTTCGTTCCCCACCACTTAATACCTTGACAAGCTTAAACACGTCGTCATCACGAAATAGAAATGCCCCCAGCAATGATCTGACAACCCCGTGTGAAATATCTTTTGCAACGTGCAATACTTCTTGAAGTACCGTATTTTCGGGATTCAAGTTCTCGAGTTGATGTTGTGAGAAATAACCGATTTTCACGCCATGAGACAACTTTCGCTCTCCGTCGTCCACAGGAACAACACCGGCAATTAACTTGAGTAAAGTGCTCTTGCCGGCACCATTCGGCCCTATGAAAGCAATCCTATCTCCCCTTTCAATGGTCAGGTTAAGGGAACGAAAAAGCTTTCGCTTACCAAATTGCTTTGGAACATCTTTTAGCGCTACAAGGGTTTGAGGCCCCCTGTCAGGAGTAGGTAATTCGAAATGAATGGTTCCTGCCTGTTTCGGTAGTTCGATCTTGGGCATGTTTTCGAGCATTTTTAATCTGCTCTGAACCTGGCGTGCCCTATCTTTCCTGCTTCTGTTCCTGGCAATAAATTCTTCAATCTGCCGGATTCTAGCCTGCTGAGTCTTATATTCTGCGAGTAAATGATTTATTCTTTCCTGTTTTTTTTCAATATAAAAATCATAATTCCCTTCGTGAATGTAAAGAGACCCATTTTCTAGTTCAAAGATCCTCCTCACGACGTTGTTCAAGAAAACCCGGTCGTGGGAAATCAATATGAAAGCGGATCTAAAACTTGCAAGGTAGCTTTCAAACCAGAGCAATGACTCCATATCAAGGTGGTTTGTCGGTTCATCAAGAAGCAGACAATCAGGTTCTGCTAGAAGAATTCTCGCAAGCGCGACGCGCATGATCCAGCCCCCGCTCAAATTTTCAACCGGAAGCTCTAACTTGTCATCATCAAAACCCAGTCCGGCCAGTATTTTAAGAGCTCTGGCTTCCAGATCGTATCCTCCCATTCTTTCGAATTCTTCCAGGAGATAGCCCTGCCTTTCAGCAAGGGCAAGAGCTTCATTCTCGGAAATTGATCCGGAAAGCCGCTTATCAATTTCTTCAAGTTCCTTCTCAATCTCCTTTAGATCATCAGAAATATCCAAAACCTGTTCAATTACTGTTTTACCCTTGAGTTCAAGAATGTCCTGTGGCAAATAACCTATTCGCAGGTGTTTATTCACAGAAACAGAACCT
>Ga0116200_10001114_pt1 | contig 10177 bp, 9 predicted proteins | sample Mar14436cmmetaG_FD_94478 | JGI IMG/M metagenome (GOLD analysis project Ga0116200, IMG submission 94478) | Marine hydrothermal vent microbial communities from Guaymas Basin, Gulf of California to study Microbial Dark Matter (Phase II) - Marker... ... | reverse complement strand
TTTGACCTTACGACTATTTGGAATGTTCCGCCGCTTTTTAGGTGAGCTGGCGCTCCGGCTATTATCTGGTTTACTGTTTTTACTCCGGCGCTTACCGGCGGGTTTGTGAGGATTGCGTCGAATTTCATGTTTTCGACCGGTGTGTAGAGGAATCCGCGTTTGACTTTTACGTTTTTTAGCTGGTTTTTTCTCACGTTCTTTTTTGCGAGCCATACTGCCCTTTCGTTGACGTCGGTCATGTAAACTTGAAGTTTCGGCTTTATGGTGGCTGCGACTATGCCTACGGGTCCGTAGCCGCAGCCTAGGTCGAGGATTGTTCCTTCGTCGGGTAGAACCATGGATTCGATTAGGAGTCGTGTTCCAAGGTCGATTCGGTTTCTGGAGAATACTCCGGAAGCGGTTAAGAATTCAAAGTATCTTCCGCGGAGATATGCGTGTATAACGCGTAAGCGCGGTTTTGATGTGGGTTTAGCAGCGAAATAGTGCTCTGTTTCTTTCTTCTTCACGCCTCTATTCTCCGCCTACAGCGTTTGAGTTTTCGTCCAGGCTTTCGGGTAAACGCCGCGTTCCATGAGCACTCTATGCGTTTTGGCTACGAACCCGTGGTCCATTTCAGCTAGTTGGCTGGCGGAAACTAGGGCTTTAGCCAAAGCTACGGCTTCTCCTTTCAAGGTTAAAACTGCTACCGTGTGGTTAGGCGCCACGGAGTCTTCGAAGGCAACGACTCCGGGAGCAGTTAGGCTTGCACCGTGGCAGACAGCATCCACAGCGGAGTCGCGGATGTAGATTTTCGGAAGAAGTTCCAACGCTTTTTCCATGGGTAAAATGAAACGTCGTATATGGCTTTCGTCGCCGGTTTCACGCCATTTCTCGAAATAGTAGGCTACTTCGTGTAGCGTTACCAAGTCTTCTTCCTCAACGAAGGGTCCGGCGCGGGTTCGACGAAGCTCCTGCATGTGGGCGCCGCAGCCTAGCACTTCGCCTACATCGTAGCAGAGCTTCCGAATGTAGGTTCCGGCTTCGCAGCCTACTTTGAACAGAACGTTGCGTCCTTCCATTTCGAGGAAATCGATGTAATATACAGTTCTCGTCCTCAGCCGACGCTTAACCGAAGCCCTCAAAGGCGGACGCTGATAGATTTTCCCTTCAAACTCCTTGAGAACTTCGCGTACCCGCTGCTCAGACGCGTCGCCGTGAAGCTTCATGACGCACACGTATTCTTTTCCGCTCAACAGCAAGGCTTGAACGGTTTTTGTAGCGTTTTCAAGGGCTACGGGTAAGATTCCGGTCACTTTGGGATTTCCCCAGCCTTCCCATGTTGCGGAAAGGCTTCTAGGGTTCCCCCGTGACCAGCATGTTTGACTCCTAAAATTCGTTTAACCCAAGCCGTGACTTCGTGGCTTGTAGGTCCAGCGGGCTTGTCTAGGTTTATGATGCCGTGCCTTATATAGTTGCGTAATGGTCTATTCTCGGGGCGGCATCCGTATTTCGGATTTGTCTTAGCTTCGGTTTTTGTTACGAGTTTAGGTTTCCTACACCATGGAGCTTCTATTCTAGGCATGTTTCGCCTCCTTTTTCGCTGATGGAAAATAGCAGTTAGGGTTAATAAAAAGGGTTAAGCCTCATGCTAAGGCGGGTTTCACTATCTGTTTCATTTCTTCGAGTTTCCCGCTTTTCTCCAAGGCTTCGATTACTTCTTCGTCTGTTGCGCCGCGTTTAATTTCAATTTTATCCGGTGTAGGTTCAAGATGATTCACGTTGGCGCGTCTTCGCCTTACCCCGGAAATGCTCTGCGGTCCGGTTACGAGAACGAAGTTTTTGTCAATTATGTCGATTATGACGCATTTTCTTCCAGCTTCTCTTCCAGCAATCTTCACGCATATTCTTCCAATCTCGATGGCGGGCAATTCGAGTCATCCCCCTTTTCCCGGTTCAACAACTCAATCAAAAAACAACAACTCATATTTATATAATTAGGTTCACTCTCGAAATAGCGTGGCTAAACTGGGTGAGTAAGATGGATGTATTTGAGGCTATAAAGGGTAGGCGAAGCGTTCGTGCCTACGCTAGCCGGGAAGTGTCTGACGAAACCGTGGAAAGGCTTATCGATGCGGCGAGGTGGGCGCCTTCAGCGGGTAATGTTCAGCCTTGGGAGTTCATAATCGTTCGAAGTTCGGAAATCAAGCATAAGCTAGCGGCTGCTGCCTTGAATCAAACGTTCATCGAAGAGGCACCCGTCGTGATTGTGGTATGCGCGGACAAGCAACGTTCGGCTCAAGCCTACGGAAGCCGGGGGGCATCACTTTATTGTATACAAGATACGGCTGCAGCTATTCAGAACCTTCATTTGGCGGCTTACGCGCTGGGACTCGGCACGTGCTGGGTCGGCGCCTTCTGAGAAGACCAAGCCAACGAAGCATTAGGGCTTCCGCTGCACATACGGCCCGTAGCTATAATTCCAGTCGGCTATCCGGCAGAGAAGCCTAAACCTAGGCCGCGGAGAAGCCTAGAAGAGATAATTCACCGTGAAACTTTCTGAAACTCCTAAATACGCCGCTGCTTTACTTAGATGCGGTGAACAACGTGAAAATGCGGAGTTACTATCTGGGCGAACTTGCTTGGCCTGATGTTGAATCCTTTTTAGCCCAGCATCACACAGTCGTAATCCCCGTTGGAAGCTGTGAACAGCACGGTCCACATCTACCTATCGATACAGATGCTTTCGACGCGTTTTGGCTTTCAAAGAAAGCCGCTGAAAAGGCGAAGTGTGCTTTAGTCGCGCCGCCGATAAACTACGGGGTTTCTATGCATCACATGGATTTTCCCGGAACTGTTACGTTAAGTCCTCAGACGCTGGAACAGCTAGCCTACGAGGTAGCTGTTAGCCTAATTAGGCACGGGTTTCGAAAGATTGTTTTCGAAAACGCTCATGGCGGAAACACCCCTGCGCTGTTGGCGGCGGCTCAGCGGATAAAGGCTGAAAAACCAGAAGTCTTCGTCGTGGTTGACAGCGTAGACTTGATACCGGACTATATTGAAAAGGAAATCGAAACCGTCTACGACGCGCATTCCGGAGAATTTGAAACCTCCACTACGCTGGCAAACCGCGAGGAATGGGTCGTCAAAGAGCGAGTTTCCAAGCCCGAAATTAGATTCCCACGATGCAAGTATACAAAAATAGGATTAAAGGAACATGGACCGAAGGTTTCGTGGGTGTTCCGAACCAGAGAATTAAGCCCGACCGGAGTTATAGGAGACCCGACTAAAGCCTCGAAGGAAAAGGGAGAAAAGGCTTGGCAACTAGCCGTTGAAAGGCTAGCCGACCTACTTGTCGAACTAGATGAAATGTAAAGCTTAACATTCACGTTATTTAAAAGGGAGAACGAAAACGGTAACTGAACGTAGTATAAGTTTAAACAAGGTCAACGGGTTAAGCTGTGCAAACGGTTGCCATCAGCTTCTCTTGCGAGCCAGATAGGTAGTTAGCCTCGGATTGGTTACCTCAATAACCTTGTTTCCTATCGCTACCAATGCTAAACCAACTAATGCAATGCATATTCCAGGCGGGAATATTATCCACCATCGCTTGTGCGCCTCAAATCCTCCAGCGCCAAAAGAAAGAAGAGTTCCCCAACTCATGTATGGAGCATGAGTTACTGGCTCTATTCGGCTCCAGAGCCTACGCTGGAAGCCGAAAAAGTCTAGGCAGGACTGCATAGACAGCGCGGTGACTGCTACGAAAAGCACACTTGAAGCTACAGCCGGCACACATTCTGGTAGGAGACACCGAAATATTATATAGGCATCCCCCGCCCCAGCAGCCTTTGAAGCTTCAATGAAAGGTTTTCCTTTCGCTGATATCACTTGGGTTCGAACAAGTTTGGCAGTAATAGTCCACGTTGTAAGGCCTACAGCTATCATCCATTTAAGCGGACTGGGACGCATCGGAAAATACACCACCATAACTATTATGGGGACGGAAAGAAAGAGGTCTGTTATTCGGTCAAGCCAGTAGCCTATCCACCCGTCGCTATAATATCCAGAAAACAAACCTACGAAACACCCTATTACTAACGCAAGAGCAACGGCGCCTAAACCCTCCATTAGACTTGATCTTGCCGCCCAAAAAATCGCGGATAAAACGTCACGTCGCTGATAATCCGTTCCAAGCAAATGCTGCAAACTAGGCGGTTGAGAAGGTTCTATTTCCCAAAGTCGATGGAACGGGTCAGGAAGAGGAAGAATGGGTGCAAGCAATGCCGCCGTGGTGAAGAAAAGGAGTACTCCTACGCCGAATTTTCCGCTGTATCCCTTCATGAACTTTTTTAGAAAATCCAGGGTTTTTTCCCAACGCGATTTAGAAATCTTGCGTTTCTTGGCTTTTTTCCTTTTTCTGTACAATCCTGCTCCATCAATGCTAATTCTAGGGTCGAGTACGCGTAAACTTACGTCCACGATGAAATGTAACGTTATAATTATGGTTGAGAAAACGACGAAGACTGCTTGAAGCTGAGGGGATGGAGGTAGAATCTCCCTTGAAACGGGGTCGATGACGGAGCTCATCAGTATATACCCTATCCCAAGCCGCTGGAATACGTATTCAACCACTATAATTCCGATGACTAGCAGCGAAGGGGTTAAGGCAATGATAGAAACTACGGAAACCATAGCGTTCTTTAAGGCATGCTTAAACATTATTCGCAGCGGGCTTGCTCCTTTAGCTTTGGCCGTCCGAATATAATCTTCGGTATATATGCTCCTCAAACTATTCCGGGTGACTAGAAGATATATCCCAGTCAAGGTCAAAACAAGGGTTAAAAGAGGGAGAGTTAGGTGGCTAAGGAAATCTGGAATGAAACTGGGAAGGTCAGACAATGGCGATTTACTCCACCACTCTTCTGAGTGCCAACCGAAAGCTGGAAAAGTGGGATAAAGATACATTCTAAGAACAAGGCATACCCACCAAGCTGGGAAAGCAAAGGATGCTATTCCAATTATAGTCAACAAGGCATCTATCTTTCCGCCCTGTTTGTAAGAAACCAATGTTCCGAGAAGCACTCCCAACGTGATGGCGATGGCAAGCGAAAGTGCTAAAAGCAACAAGCTGTAAACCGAAACCCCTAAAATATAGTCCAGCAGCGGCGTTCCATAGACAGGATGAGGGCCAAATCTTTCCACGAACACAAAATTGAAGTATTCCGCAGCTTGAACTATGAAAGGTTGCCCCACCATCTTTGGAGAGGGCGTGTAGAAAAGTAGGAAGTTGAGAATTAGAACAAGTATCCACGTTATGACGCTGTAAAATGCTCTTTTAAAGATGTACTCCCTGAAACTTGACATGCCGTTCCTTTTTTAATGCTTGTTTTCCGAGTCTTTAAGCTTTTAGGAGATTTTGTAATAGAAAGAAGCAACCGTTTCCCGAATTGTATTTTGAAAATTTTATGGACGCTTTTATTCTTTTATGTTTGTCCATTCGAGGGGTAGGCATAACGCTTTGAGCACGTCAGAACGCGTGATTATTCCAACTATTTTTCCGTTTTGTGACACAAGCACTCCTTGATGTTTCCCTAGAAGTGCTTTAACTTTTTCCACACTCATGTTTTCATCTACAATAGGCAGAGGCGAAGTCATAACCTCTTCCGCTGTTTGGTTAGCGATGTCTGAGCCAAGGCGCCGCATTATTGATTCCTCGGTTACCGTGCCGATTACTCTGCCTCTGTCGATAACGGGCACTTGGGAAATGCCGTGTCTGACCATTTTTTCGCTTATTTCGGTTATTCTCTCTTCAGGTTTAGCGGAAATCACGTTTCGGGTCATTATGTCTCCACACTTCTTAACCCTTTTCTCAGTTAACACACGAAGAATCCGGTTTACGGTGGAAAGCCGCGGGTCAACTTTTCCCTGTTCAATTTTTGCTATGTGCGCTTGAGAAACACCGACTAACTCTGCGAGTTGAGCTTGTGTCAATCCCACCTCAATTCTCAGCCGTCTAATCAGTTCGCCCGTTATCGGCATTATAACCACCAGTCATTCTCTTAGCCGTTTTAATATCGTAAAATATATATTTCTTACGCGGTTATAGTGTAGAAACTCGCGAAAAACGGAGAAAGTAAGAACATGAGAAACATACTCGTAGAAAACTTGAACCAGACACCTCTTGAGGAGCAAAAACTCGAAATCGTCGAGAGGAAAGGGCTGGGGCATCCGGATTACATATGCGACGCCGTGATGGACAGAATTTCGGTAAGCCTCAGTAGGGAATACTTGAGAAAGTTTGGAGCCATAATGCACCACAATGTTGATAAATCCTTGCTTGTGGCGGGAAGCACGGAGCTCCGTTTCGGCGGAGGCACGGTCAAGGAGCCCATGCTTCTCATAGTAGGTGACAGAGCTACGTTCGAAGTTGATGGAGAAACTATAGACGTGAAGGACATCGCGTTAAAAGCAGCGAAAGAATGGTTTAGGGAAAAACTTCGGTTTGTAGACCCGGAGGAGCACGTTCGATATCAGATTGAGCTTAAACCTGGCTCTCCCGAGCTAGTTGACATCTTTAGAAGGAAAGGTAGAGTTTTAGGTGCGAATGACACTTCTGCAGCTGTTGGATATGCTCCTTTAAGCCGAACAGAAAAGACGGTTCTATGCTTAGAGAAATACCTAAACTCTACGGAATTTAAACGCAGGTTTCCGGAAACGGGTGAAGACATCAAAGTTATGGGCTTACGTAAGAACAACCATTTGCACGTGACGGTTTCTATGGCTTTCGTAGACAGATACGTCCAAAGCGAAAGGGAATACTTCCGAAGAAAGGAGGAAGCATATGAAGAAATCTTGAGGTTCCTGAGGGAAAACACCGACTTCGAACAGGTGTCGCTGGGCTTAAACACGCTGGACATCGAGGGAAGAGGCATAAATGGCGTATACCTAACCGTTCTAGGCACGAGCGCAGAAAGCGGAGACTCCGGACAAGTAGGCAGAGGAAACCGGGTAAACGGAGTAATCCCGCTCAACAGACCCGTATGCTCCGAAGCCGCAGCCGGAAAAAACCCGGTAAGCCACGTGGGAAAAATCTACAACCTACTAACGCACAGAATAGCCGAACACGTATGCCGAAATGTCCCGGAAATCCAAGAAGTATACATATGGCTGCTCAGCCGAATAGGACAACCAATAGACCAGCCAGCCATAGCAGCAGCCCAAGTCATAATGAAAAAGGGAAACTCCTTCGAAACCGTAAAAAAGAACATCGCCGAAGTAATTGACTACGAACTCGAAAACATAGACAAATTCTGCGAAGACCTAGCGGAAGGAAAAATCCCTGTATGCTAGATTCTGAAACGCACGCTTTTACACCAAATCTTTCAAAACCGGTTTAAAAAGCTGATGAAATAAAGACAACATTACAATGCTTATTACGAGACTATACGCTATGTCCAACGAGAATCCAGAAATTGCAATTCCCAAAGCAGTGCCAGACGCTGGAGGATGCTCTGCATCAGCAATGGTCATCAAAAAGATAGACAAACCAACAGCAAGCGAATACACAACGACAGACCACAAAAACGATGAATGCGGAATCATGGCACATAAAGAACCTGAAAAGAAACCAATCAAATGTCCTCCTATAACCCGCCTCGGTTTCGCGGTTATACTTTTAGGCATCGCAAAAACGATAAACGCCGTAGACCCAATAGACGCTATCACGACTATATGTTCCATGCTCAGCAAAAGAAGCAACAGAAACATCGTTAACGTCGCAAGAAAACATTGAAAAACATAGTTCTTCCAATATTGCTTCAGCTCTTTAAATTTATCACTGAAAACTCCTCTTTGCTTTTTCAGAGAACGAGACACCTCCTTCATCAACCGAGCCAAATTCTCTCCCGCCTAGGAAGCCTATGTCTTAACGAAGTACAATAGGTGCCTCTCATTTCATTTAATTTATTCCTCCTACTCTTACTCACAGCAGCCGTTCTCAGCGCACTCGCCATAACGACAGCCGTATTAATACTGATCGAAAAAGGAAATGCGTTGAAAGAGAAAACGGTTCAATAAGACCAGACATGTGGTGCGGCCGCCGGGATTTGAACCCGGGTCCTCAGCGTGGCAGGCTGACGTCCTAACCAAGCTAGACTACGGCCGCCCTTTTGTCTATTTCTGTTTTCTAGGAAGTTTAATTAACTTTTCTGCAGTTGAATTTATTGTTTGTTGAAAGGACTTTTGACGCGTAAAAGTCGTGTAGGTGTAGGGTTATTCTTGGTTGAATTTGTCTGGCGGTATGTAGTTGCCGAAGTTTTCTTTGGCTTTGAGGAGGCGTTTACGTTGTTGGTTGAGTATGTGGAAGAGTTTTTCCGGGGTATCGGGAACTTTTTCTCTGTAAAAGTTTTCTACGCGTTTGATTTTGGCTAGGTTTTCGGGGACGCGGATGGTGAACTGTTTGACGTATTCTTCTTTGCGGTATTCTCTGTTTAGGACTTGTTTGAAAAGCTTCTGCAAGTCATCGTATTTGGGAATTAAGCCTGTTGGTGTTTTTACGGCTTCAACTTCCTTGTGGACGCGTAGTTCCATCCATTTTACCCAGACGTGTTTATCTCGTGGAGAGTTTAGGTATTCGCCGGTTTTTAGGTCTTTTAGGAAGTAGTTGACTCCGAAGATGAGTGGTGGTTTTTTCAGCTTTTTCCCGAAGGCTAGGTTGTTGCGTATGTTTTGGCCTAGTGGGACAGATATGAAGTCTTGGATACTCATGGCGTTTATTTCAGGTATTCCCTCTTTGCCGACCGTGGCGAATGTTGTCTCAGTTTCTAGGGCAGCCCCGTAACAGATTATGCCGTGTTCCCAGCTGAAGCTTTGCTGAACCGGAACGTAGGCTTTGCCGTCGCGGCCGCCGTACATTATTCCACCTAGCTCCACGCCGAAAGGATTATCAAGTTCAGAATCACGGTTTTCCAAAGCTTTTAGCGACATGGTGAAACGGGCGTTTTTATGAGCCGGCGGGATTGGGTTTCCATACTTGTCCGTCTTTCCTTTCCACCAGTATCCAGTATAGTTTACCCCGTCTTTCGGAAGTTCGCAGTCCATTCCCAGCCAGTAGGGCTTTCCATCTTTAACTAGAACATTTGAGAAGATAACTTCGCCTGGGCTGGTGAGCGCTTTAAAAAGTGAAGGATCGTCTTTCGGGTTTATTCCTTGAAGTATCCCAAATATGCCACATTCCGCGTTCACGGCACGGGCGGTCGAATTGACGACGCGAATATATGCTAGGTCATCTCCAAGAATCGTTTCTCCGGGAAGCATGGCTGTGGAGGTTTTACCGCAAGCGCTTGGAAAGGCGCCCGCGAAATAGGTTTTACGGCCGTTTGGGCCGTGTACTCCCATGATCATCATGTGTTCAGCCAACCATCCTTCTTGGTTGGCTTTGCGTATAGCGAGTCGGAAAGCAAGCTTTTTGAAGCCTACAGAATTACCAGCATACTGCGTGTTAACGCTGTAGATCGTGTCTTCAACGTAGTCTATGTAAACTCGTTTCTTGTCATGTTCCACGCTGACCATGTTCTCGTCGAGTTTTCCAGCGGAGTGCAGAACCCGTAAGAAATTCTTACCGGCGTCTAGTTTGCAGAACAGTTCATAACCGGGTCTAAAGAGCAAAGATACGGAGTGGGCTACGTACCACGAGTCGGTGCACTGCAAGCCGGGAATGGTGAACACGGAGTTGAGAGGACCTAGAGAGACGAAGAGCACGATCATCGTCCGCCCTTTCATGGAGTTCTTCAATAAGCCCTTCACTTCTGCCAAGCCTTCGTCTCTGTCTGTTTGATTGAGCGCTTTGCTGAGATATTCTCCCTTTGGCACGAGGTATTTGGTGGCTTCTCGGTCTCTTCCTTGATCGTAAGGGCCATCAAAGTGGACTGTATGCCCCGGAATCGCTAGGGGCTTTTCTTCGCCGGTTTCGATTGCTTTTTGCCGTATATGGGCTAAGTCTTCATGGGAGTCACTGCAGATGAAGATTTTATCCGGGTGGCAGAGTTCTGCGCATTTGGCGATGAGCCGGTGAACTTTGAGGCTAGATATGGCGCAGAGTTTTTGATAGTCGGTTTCGCTTAGTTTGGGCTGTAACGTTTTAAGGTAGCTGTTGCTTCTCAACATTCTCATTTTACAGCTCGTACACCTTGCCTGGAATTTT
>Ga0116200_10001109_pt1 | contig 10198 bp, 10 predicted proteins | sample Mar14436cmmetaG_FD_94478 | JGI IMG/M metagenome (GOLD analysis project Ga0116200, IMG submission 94478) | Marine hydrothermal vent microbial communities from Guaymas Basin, Gulf of California to study Microbial Dark Matter (Phase II) - Marker... ... | reverse complement strand
GCCCATGTACCGGCGATTCTCCCTTCGGGCAAAAGGGCTCCGCCTTTCCCCCAAAGGAGCACAAAGGATTTGGATACATCATGCAGGGAAACAGCGGCCACTAGTGCGTCCTTGTTAACCTCGATCTCGTAAATATCCTCATATGCAGATGCAAGATTTGTTCCCACGGCCACAGCTAGCGCTGTGTGTACGCTTAGGCCCCCGGGATAGCAATGGTGCCTGCAGCGGCTTCCAGGAGCAGAACAGAAGGACTGTAACGGGATTCCGGGCTCATCGGTTGGTGGAAGGAAGAGAACACCTTCAGGCTCTATAAAGCCGGCTTTGGCCAATTTCTTCTGTAAATTGTCTTTGGCATCTTGGGAAAGGTACCTTTCCATAAAGGTGGGAGCAGGGTTAAGCAACAATTCTTTCACCTTCTCCTTCAATTCCCGACGTTCTATTTTGGAAACCTCGAAGAGGAGGCGTTCGAAGGCCCGTTTGACCGCTGCATCTTTGCCCCTTAGCCGCATCCCGACTCTACCCTTGTGTGCCTTTTTGAGGCCGTTAGAATGATTTGCGGAGGTGGTTCAACTATGAAATGGTATAAGCTTTTATTGATCCTCTCAATTACGTTTCTGCTCCCTCCTTCTCTCCTGGCACAGCAACCGGTCCATATTACCTTCTGGCATGCGTTAAGCGGTCCTAAAGGCGAATTTTTTGAATCACTCATAGCTGAATTCAATGATACCCATCCGGGCATACAAGTAGAGTCCATCTATACAGGCAAATATAGAGAAACTGCTGAGAAGGTTATGTCAGCTTTAGCCACAGACACTTTGCCTAACGGGGGCGTAATCCCAGCAGGTCCTATCTTCACTGGAGCCAACGGTAACTACAAGATCTTGGAATATCTGGAGAAGGAACCAGGGATATTGGAAGACATTTATCCCGCCATATGGGACTACGCTAAGTATGCGGGCAAGATATGCGCTATCCCTTATAACATCAGTACGCCTTTGCTCTATTACAACAAGGATCTACTGAAGAAAGCGGGGCTCGATCCGGAAGATCCTCCGGAAACATGGGAGGAGCTGCTGGAATTCTCTAAGACAGTCGTTAAAAAGGTGAAGGATGTCTATGGGGTCAACATGAAGGACACCCCTTGGTTTTTCAAGGCACTGCTTCTACAGAATGAGTGTGGCATAGTAACGGAAACCCTCCCTCCAGATCCCCTCTTCGATAGCCCTAAGGGAATAGAAGCGGCTGAGTTTTGGAAAAGATTGGTTGGGGAAGGTGTAATGCCGGTGGGGATGCACGCTATGGCGGAAAAGCATTTCCTGAGCGGGATACTTGCTTTCTGCGTGGCTTCCTCTTCAAAGCTTGGGAAGTGGCATGGAAAAACCTCTTTCGAGTTCGGGGTCGCCTTCTTGCCCGGCAAGGTCAGGCGTGCAGTGCCTATAGGTGGAGCAACTTTGGTCCTCTTCCCCCACACTGAGGCTGAAGACGACGCCACCTGGGAGCTTATAAAATGGCTAATTGAGCCGACGAATATAGCAAGGTGGGTAATGGCCACAGGATATCTGCCGATCAGGAAGAGTTGCCTGGAGCTTCCAGAGATGAAGCAATTCCTCGAGGAAAATCCTCATTTCAAGGTTCCCTTTGAGCAATTGCAGTACGGGTATGCGTATTGGCATTTCATGGAAATGGGCACTATGGACGCACTCCTCAGGGAGGCCCTTGAGAAGATTGAATACGGAGTTATGGGCCCAGAACAGGCAATGAAATGGGCAGCTGAGGAGCTAAGAAAAGAGATTGCTGAAAGTCCTTATTATCAACAATAAATAATCAATAGGGGAGGTAGGCGAGCATCGCCTACCTCCCCCTTTTTAGAAATGGAGCGCTATCCGCAAAGGGATGATCGCAAAGAGCAAAACGCCCCCCGCTATGGAAAAGAGAAGAGAGTAAGAGGGGATCATCAAACCGAAGAGTTGTACCGCTATAGCTTGTGAGAGCATTACAAAAACCATGTTAAGTCCGAACGCGCTTCCTCGAATGTGCTCCGTTGTCAAGAGGGAAAGGATTGTGGGACCCAGTGCGTAAAAGAATCCAAGAGTAAGGTTCCATATAGTAAGCAAAACCAAGACTGCTTCAGCTTTCAAGCTTAGGCCCAAGGGGATAAGCCCGATCAGGAGCCCCAAAACCATGTAACTCAAGAGAAACAATTTCTTCTTATCGATCAAACGTGTCACTGCGCCGCACAAGATCGAGAAGCAGCCCGAAAGCAGGGAAAAAATCCCTGCCCATTGTGAAGCTTGGCCAATTGTGATACCAAGCGCGTTGTGCAGGAAAGAGGTTATATAAGGCAAGATTCCTCCTACGGAAAACCACCCTCCAGCTTGTGCCAAGAAGAAAGTCCATAACGCTTTGCTTTCAAGGATAGAGCTGATCGTCCATACTTTTATGCTCCCTTTGGAGCCCGAATTCTTCCCCAAAAATGTCCAAACAAATAAGGGAACAGAAAATAGAAGGATCAAGAGGCTAAGAGATCTGAAGGTTCGCAATGGGTGAAGATCGAAGAACCTGTTAATAAAAAGAGATGTTAAAAAACTGGAGATTGTGGTCACCCCTATTGTTATCCCGAAGGCCTGCGCTCTCCTCCCTTCCCTACTATGATCAGCCACAAGGGCGCTATACAGAGGAGAAATAAGGAACGCGGTGCAGATGAAGATAGTCGCCCAGACGTAAATGGAGGACCCCTTTGATAAAGAGACGAGGGAGCATGAAAGGAAACTTATCAAAAACAACAGTCCTGTAAAAAGGTTTCTTCTACCGAGGTTATCGGAGATTCCACCCAAGAGTGGATTGAGAAAAGCCGCCAGACCTATCCCGAGGAAGAACGCCATCCCGGGACTCCACTGGCCTGGGCCCTCTTTGGAGAGATGGGGTATAAGGATGAAGTTCAGAACGGAAAAAATGATCCCCAGCGAGATGTTTCCCGACAGAATAGGAAAAATGGTATACCAAGGGTCAAAGATCATTCTGGAAGAACTCCTTTATCCGAAAGGCGTATCCTGCCAAGTCCAAGTTATTTACAACCATCACTTGTTTGACCACGTCCTTGGGGATGTTGTGGCTTCCGGAAAGAAGGGTGCTTAGAAGCCCACTTAAAGCAGCGATCGTGTCTGTATCGCCTCCTATCGAACACCCCATACATATCGCTTGCCAAGGATCTTGCCAAGAAAAGGAAACAATCCCCAATACCACGGGCGTTACCTGGTTGGAGGCCATCTCGGTACCCACCACTTCGTAAAGGAACTCCATGACTTCCTCTTTGTCCTTGAAGTTTTTGATCTCTTTGAGGACAAACTTAACCCTAGCTTTCGTTGAAGCCCCAACGAGCTTGGTCCCCATCCTTCTCCCAACAGTGGCTCCTTCCAAAGCCCTTCTCAATGTCCCTTCAAGTCCCCTACCGGCGAGGGCAGAATGGACGGCGAAGGCGAAGGCCATGGCCGCTTCAATGGCCACCTGGGTATTGTGAGTAGGTAATAAACAGGCGTGGACGTTTTTAATCAAAAGATCCCAATTCCCCAACGGGGTACACAATGCTGCTGCGGCTACTCTCATAACGCCTCCACACGTAGTCCCCTCTTTGCCCGTGATTTCAGGGGGATCGCCTCGCCTCAGTCTTTCCAAAGCTTTCCGTGAATTCGGGCCTATATATCCATGGCGGACCGGTTCAGCCTCCTCAAACCATTGGAGCAAAGCCCTTACAGTTGCCTCCACCGTTACCTTTCGCTCCTTAAGGTATTCATCGAGCAAATAGAGAAGCTGTTCGGTGTCATCTGTAACCTTGGCCATTGGAAGCTCTGGATGGAGAGGCGAAACTTTGGGGTCAAGCAGGCGATCAACAAATCCGAAACGGGTTTTTATCTCATCTCTATTCATATATTCTGTAGGCATTCCCATAGCATCGCCCACTGCAAAAGCCTCCAAAGCCTTTTGGATCAATTCTGTTAATCTATCCATCCCGATTCATTCCAACGGGGTAACAGTCCAGGTTATAAGGACGGTTGGATATAACCTTTAAGGCTTCGGGAAAGATCTCTATCACCATGCCCTTACCTCCCGCCGGTGAGGAAGGGTTTCCATCAAGGATCACAAAAGTATCCTCAGGAAATCCCTCCAAGTATACACGCTCACCTTCCTTGAACAGCACGTGTTCGAGCCTCACTGGCTCCTTCATCTCCAGCGCCTCAAGATCGATGTTGGGATCAACGATGGGTACAGAGGCAAACGCAATGACACCTCCCATCCGCAGGTGATATGCCCAACAGAGAGAACCCACAATGGCTTTCCCTACATAAAACCTGGGATGATGGATCGGAGAAGCAATTACTTGAGCAACTCCTTTTACCTTAATACACCGTTCCTTTTTCACCACAAGCACCTCCTCCATCCGAGAGGCGGGTTCCTTCGGCTTTTTGAGATTCTTGTAATAAAAAGCTGCGGCATCTAGAGCCTTTACCTCTCCATTTATCGTCCCCAAGAATGTGTCCCCAATTACTACATCGATGAAGGCATACCCAATGTGCTCGCCATTGAGACTTACACAAAGAGGTTTAACCTTATGGAACTTCATCTTCTTGGGCTCAAAAGCTTGGAGTTCTTTGAGGTCGAACCTTATGAGTGGGCCTACATTCGCTGTGCCAGCGGCGATCCCCATCAAAGGAAGGAAGGAGGCACCTCTCCTTAAGATGGAAGAGGCGATCAAGTTCATGGTTCCATCGCCACCCACTCCTATGACCAGAGAGACCCTTTGTTCGAGCAATTCCTCGACGAATCCATCGATAGCTTCAGGAATTCTTTCACCTTTTGGGACCAGGACCTTCTCCGCTTTCGAGACGAAATCCTCTCCGTATCCTCCTTTGCCTGTAATGATCCCAGCGTAGCTCCCTATCTTCTCTTGGAGGAGCTTTCCTATAAGGAAAAAAGCTTCCCCTCTGCCTGCCAAGGGGTTGAAGATCACCCCGACCTTCGTTCCCATGCCCGTTCGAGGAAATTCCGCATTTCGACCATCTTCCGCAAAGCCTTTTCCTCGGAGAGGAAGCAGGAATATGCCGGTTCAAGGATCAAACATCCCCGATACCCCTTGGCATCCAAAAGACCCAAAAAAGTACTCCAGGAAATCCTGCCCTCCCCTGGAGGGAGATGGACCTTGCTATTGCTGTAATCACTTAAATGAAGATGCACAGGGTCCATGACTTTCAGAAACTCGGTCGGCTCGAATCCCGCCTTCATCGCCTCCGTAGTGTCTAGCATAGGATAGACGTTGGGCCGATCGATCTCCTTTAGAAAAACTTCCATCCCCTTGGGATCCTTGCAGAGGCTTTGAGGACTGTTTTCCACAGCCACGACTATGCCCGCCTCTTCAGACCGATCACAAAGATATCTAATGTTTTCGACAGCAGCTCGGTAGAACAGCTCCCCCTTCACCCCTGACGACTCCTGGGGAGGATGGATCACGATCACCTGGGCTTCCAAAGTCCTTGCCATTTCCACGAGGTCGTCGATCAACCCCTTCGCTTCCGTTTGCATCGCTGGATAGGGGTTATAAAAAACGGGGAAATAAACCAACGGAAAATGGATTGAACAAATCTTTACCTTTAGCCCCTTTTGGATGAGTTCTTTGCCGTAACCGGGCTTAGTTTCCCAACGGCACTGGGGCATTATCTCGGCTACCTCAAATCCGCAAGATCCTATTAACTTCAGAGCTTGTAAAGTTGACCTGGGGAAGAGAGCCGCTGTTGAGAAACCCCATTTCATCTTTTCACCTCTTGAGACCCGTGAAGGTCATTGATTTGACGAACTGCCTCTCTGCCACGATATAAACAACCAACACGGGGAGTATTGCCATACAGGCGGCAGCCATCATTAAATGGTACTGCTCGCCCCCTTCACCGATGAAGTATTTTAGGCCTATAGGTAGGGTCCGCATCCGTGTTGTGTTCGTGATGATAAGGGGCCAGATATAGCTGCGCCAATGGGTGAGAAAGGTAAAAAGGGTGATGGTCCCCACTGCGGGCTTCGTATTTGGAAGGATCACATGGATCAGAATGCCCAAATAACCGCAGCCATCGATCTTGGCAGCATCTTCAAGATCCTTGGGCACAGCCTCAAAGAATTGTTTTAAAAAGAAGATCGAGAATCCGTTGAATAGGAAGGGAACAATCAGTCCCTGATAGGTATCAAGCCATCCAAGCCGGTGGACGATTATAAAAGTGGGGATCATTAGTACCTCAAAAGGCATGATTAAAGTGGCGATCGCTAGGATAAAGATCGTGCTTTTCAGAGGGAATCTCAAGCGGGCAAAGGAATAGGCAGCTAGGATGGAAAGAAGCAGTTGTCCCAAGGTGATCATGCTTGTCACGAAAACGCTGTTTAGGTAGTACCTAGCGAAGGGGATTATCCTGAAAACATCGATGAAATTCTCCACCCGCCAGTGGCTGGGGAGCCATCTAGGCGGGTATGCATATATATCGGCATCTGTCTTGAAAGCGGATAAGAACATCCACACAAAAGGAAAGATCATTGCGAGAGCCCCTGTTAACAACAGGAAGTAAAGCCAGAACCTGCTTGCCCTATTCCACTGTAACATACTTGGCCCCCACCTTCTTCTGAACCATCGTCAGAGCAATCACCATCCCAAAGAGGACGACGGCGGCCGCAGCAGCACGCCCCATCTTGTAGCTCTCAAACGCTTGTTGGTAGATGTAGAAGACCATCACCCCGGTGCTATAAAGGGGACCCCCGTGAGGCGTCATTACGGAAATTTGGGTGAAGATCTTGAAGGCGTTGATGATCCCAATAAGGAGGACGAAGTAAATCACAGGGGAAAGCAAGGGGAGCGTTACTCTGAAGAAGATCTGTCTGGAATTCGCTCCATCCACCATCGCGGCTTCAATCAGGTATTGTGGTATCGCTTGTAGCCCCGCGAGGAAGATCACGATGTCATAACCCAACCCTTTCCATAAAGAGAAAAGGATAACGGCTGGCATGGCCCAGCGCGGGTCGTTCAGCCATCCCACAGGCTCGAGTCCAATCAGCTTCAATAGCTGATTAAACGGTCCCAGCAGTGGATCGAACAGCCATAACCACACCATGGCAACCGCTACCATGGGCGTTACTACAGGAGCAAAGAAGGAGATCCGGAAAAATTTCACCCCCCTTATGGCCTTGTCGATAAGCACAGCTATGAAGAGGGAGATGACCAGATCGAGAGGGACCTTGACGCCCGCAAAGTAGAGGGTGTTGATGATGGCTTTGTGAAACTTAGGATCCTGGATCAAATATACATAATTCATCCACCCAACGAAGTCTTTACGCCCTGTTATAGGGTCCCAGTTGGTAAAGCTCAAATAGAAGATGGAGATCATGGGGACTATTACAAAGATTATGCCCAGGAGGAGAGCGGGCCAGAGAAAGAGATAGGCGGCTCCATATTCCCGGAGGTGGGCCCGCTTTGGCATCCTCATTATCTCACCTCAAAGACAATCTTGAGCGATTCCCTCCGCTGAAGGAGATTAAAAGCCTCCTCGAACTCTTCCAAGGGAAAGCTATGGGTTATTACCTTTTCATACTCATTGGAATATGCTCGTACTTCATTTAAAGCTTGTTTGAAGGTATTTATTTTATATCCGAAGCTTCCTCTGATTTGAACCTCTCTATAGTGAACGTGATAGGGATCTAGTTTTATTTCCTTACCCTTAGGAAGTCCAGCGAAAAGCAACAAAGTTCCTCCATCCTCAACGGAAGGCAGAAGCCGCTCGACCAATCCGGGATTATCAACACAGAGGATGACCGCGTCATATCTTTCCTTCCCATCGTCAAGGGAAATGGAAACATCGAAACCCATTTGTCGAAGGTAATTGGCCCTCCAAGGAGCTTTCTCCACTATCAAAGCATCAATACCCCTAAGTTTGAAATAAATAGCAAAAAGAGCCCCCATAGGTCCCCCACCGACGATTAAAGCCTCCCTTATCCCCTCTTCTTTTAGAGATTCCAGAACACATGCTAAGGGTTCGGCTAATACAAGGGCTGTCTTTTCCTCTTCGGTCTTAAAAAGGAGTCTCGAGGCCTCTTCCCGTGAAAGCCCTATATATTCGACGAAACAGCCCGAGTTGAGGTGAGTTTTATCCCGACAGAGTTCTCCTAACCCCTTCCGGCACCTCCAGCACCTCCCGCATTCCGCGTAGGGAGCGACAACGACCAGCTCCCCTTCCCTGAAAACCTCAACAGAAGAGCTCTTGATCCGTCCATAACACTCATGTCCCAGGATGGTAGGAGGCGCAAACAAAGGATGTCCACGGAGGTAAGCCTTCAAGTCAGTCCCGCAAATTCCGACCTTCCTTACCTCCAAGATGATCTCATTGGAGGGCTCCGGAAGCTCTAGGAGCTCCATCTTTCCAATACCCTGATAGAGAAGGGCCTTCATCCCCTAAGTATTTGTTCCAATCTGGAGATAATTTCCAGCGGCCTCTCAGCCTGAAAGACATTCCTTCCAATAACAAACCCCCTTGCCCCGGCTCTAACGGCGGCCTTGGCCAAGGAAAGGACATTGGCATCCTTGGGCCCCCCTGCCAAGACCACCGGCACAGGACATCCGGACACCACCCTTTTGAACTCAGGTGTGTAAGGGACCTTGATGATATCAGCCCCGAGCTCTGCCGCGATGCGGGCCCCTGTCTCCACCAAGTCGGTGAGGGAATCCTTTGAGGAAGAGGGATTAGGAAGGATCTCAACGAAGACCGGAAGGGCGACTAAATGAAAATCCTCTATTGCTCTCGCGACCTCTTCCGTGTTCGTTATATCTTCCTCCGAGCCAATAGTAAGCATCAAGATTACCGCATCCGCCCCGAGCTCTAAAGCAGACTTGGGCGAAAGCACCACAGGGCACCGCATTGGTTCTGTGGAAAACTTATTGCCCCCAATGTTGACGCGCACCACCAATTTCTTTTCACAAGCTATTCCTACCTCGATGAACCTCGTTATTCCGGGATTGAGCACAAACCCGTCCACGGCCGGGACATTGAAGTCCTCGATGGCCTTGCGTGGATCCTCCAATCCTTTCAGGGGACCAAAAAACTGGGGATGATCAAGGGCCACCAAAAGAAGTTTGCCTCTGTTTGCGAAAAGGCGTGCCAAATTTTTCTCAAATCCCCTCATCGCCTTCCCAATTTACCAAGTTCCCTAATACGCTCAACTTCCTCTTCAAGGATTCTCCCTGGTAAACTATACTGAAATGAGAGTGAAAGCTATTGCCTTCGATGGGCATGGTGTTATATACCATAGGCCACGACGGGTAATTGACGTTTTGTTGGATTATCTTGAAGAAAAAGGTTTGACAATAGACCGTGAAGAAGCGGAATCGCTTTACCTCTCCCTCCAGCGAGAAGCCTTTGTAGGACAGATGAGCTCTAAGGAGATGATACAGAGGTTCTGTGATATGCTCGCTCTTCGATCTTTTGAGGAAGAGCTTTTGGAGGTTTTCCAGAAGGCAAGCGCCGCGATAGAACTCGAGCCCGGTTTAAGGGAGGTATTAGAACGCCTACGTAGATGCGGTTTGATAATAGGCATGATAACGAACAGTGTGCATCCTGTGTCCATCAAACGGGCATGGCTACGCCAACATGGGATGGAAGACCTCTTCGACGTGATCCTTTCCTCAGCTGATGAAGCTGTCTGCAAACCTTCGGTGGAGATATTCCGCCGTTTCGCTTCCAGGCTTTCTTTAGCTCCTGAGGAGATCGTGTTCGTAGGACACGATGAAAAAGAGATCAAAGGGGCCAAAGCGGCTGGAATGGTTACCGTATGTTTCCGCTGTAAGGAAAAAATTGCAGACTTTTGCATAACCTCCTTGAAGGAGCTTTTGGAATTATCCAGAACTCTGGCGACTAGAGATCAAGAAGGAAACCCCCAGATTTAGCCAGGGTTCACAAACCGAAACAGCCTTCAACGCGTTATGGCCGAAGCGCTAAGCACGAATGGCCCTTGATATGGTATTGGTCCACGGAGGTACCAAGCTCGTCGGCAGTGCCTTGTTCAATGTGTCTATACGAATCGGACGAGGAAGGTGTATCTGATGGCGATGTTGGATCCCGGGAGCGGTTGGGTGGCGGGATGGGCGGTGGGGAAGAGCGCCGACCGGGACCTGGCGCTCAGG
>Ga0116200_10001107_pt1 | contig 10203 bp, 10 predicted proteins | sample Mar14436cmmetaG_FD_94478 | JGI IMG/M metagenome (GOLD analysis project Ga0116200, IMG submission 94478) | Marine hydrothermal vent microbial communities from Guaymas Basin, Gulf of California to study Microbial Dark Matter (Phase II) - Marker... ... | reverse complement strand
TATCATCGCCTGCCTGTGTAATAGCTGGAGGAGAAACAACAGTATCAATTCAAGGCAGGGGTAAAGGAGGCAGGAGTCAGGAGTTGGCCCTGGCATGTGCCATCGCCATAGATGGTTGGGAGGGGATTTCTTTGCTCAGCGCCGGAACAGATGGAACCGATGGCCCCACAGACGCTGCGGGCGCTTTCGTAAATGGCGCTACATGCAAGAGAGCTCGGCGAATAAATTTGGATCCCCGTGACTTTCTTTTAACTAACGATTCATACACTCTCTTTGCATCATTAGGGAATTTGCTAAAAACAGGTCCAACTCGCACCAATGTGATGGATATAATTTGCATGCTTGTTCAGGCTTGAAACTTGGGGGACATTCGCAATTTCTTATTTGTCCAGTTTCAACTTATCCGGTTTAGGAGGATCTGAATATCATGAGATATATGAATTGGACTATTTTGGCGCTATTTTTCATTATTACAGGATGTGCTGTTGTACAGATTCCTTTATTTCCTCCTATACAGCCATTGGAGGAGCAGGTGCTGGAAGGAGAGGGGGAGACCAAGATTCTTCTGTTGAATATATCAGGAATCATCTCAGAGAAGAAAGAGTCAAAAGGCTTGGGATTTTCAAAAAAGGTTTCCCTGGTGGCTCGGATTAAAGAGGAGCTACAGAAGGCCGAAGGAGATAGTTCCATAGCAGGTGTTATCATTAAGATCAATTCTCCTGGCGGCTCTGTTACTGCGACTGACATTATCTATCATGAATTGATGCAATACAAGAAGCAGACAGGTGTCAGAATTGTTGCATGTTTGACTGGCACAGCTACATCCGGCGGGTATTATGTTGCTTCAGTTGCTGATGAGATTATCGCCCATCCCACCTCTGTTACCGGTAATATCGGGGTAATTGCCATGAAATTTAATGTTGAAAAATTTCTCTCAAAGATAGGGATTCAGGAAGAAACAATAAAATCGGGTGAAAAAAAAGATATATGGTCTCCATTTAGGCCAAGCACCCCTGAAGAAAAAGATATCATCCAGACGATAATCAACACATTGCATGAGAGGTTTGTAAAGGTAGTGTTTGCTGGACGCCAGCCTTTATTAAGCAAAGAGGAGATAAGAAAACTCGCAGATGGCAGAATCTTTACCGCAGATCAGGCATTGGAGATGAAGCTTATTGACCGGATCGGTTATTTAGACGATGCAGTTGAGGAAATGAAGAAGGCGCTTAAACTTGAAGATGCTAAGATTGTTACCTATAATCGACCTCGTAGCTATAAGGGAACAATTTACTCTGGATTGCCAGTCACCTCGCATAAGGAAATAAACCTGATCGCCATCAACGGAGATGGCCTTGCCGCTATTTCCGGACTGCAATTTATGTACCTATGGAGACCATAGGCCTTTTTGTGCAGGGAGTTTTTGTATATCAAGTGAAAAAATAAGCGCCGAGATTACTGGTTTTTTATGCAGGAGATTGATTTGAAAATATATCAATTGGACTCGATTGTCCAAATATGCGCTGGAAAGGGCAGGCAAGAAATACCTTGACAAAACTAAATCTTTGTACTTAATACCTATCTATCCTGATAAAAAATTAAGGATTTACATGGGTTTTTTTACATGTAAGGAATTTTATTATTTTTTTTAACCAAAAGAAAGGAGGTACAAAATGAAAAAGTTATTTTTATTAACCTTAGCGGTCTGTTTGGTGGCTTGTTGGTGGATAACTGGAAGTCCGGTTATAGCTCAGGCTAAAACAGTCAAGATCGGAGCTATCTACCCTCTCACCGGTGGAGCGGCTGCTGCAGGGCGCGAGCTTAAAGCCGGGGCAGAATTATCTGCGAAGATCGCCAATAATATGATGCCTGGATTGGATATGGATATGGCAAAGAATGCTGGCATCAAATCCCTGGGCGGAGCCAAAATTAAACTTATTTTCAAGGATCACCAGGCAAACCCCACACTCGGCGCTGATCTGGCCAAGAAACTCATACTGGACGATAAGGTTGATGGTATGCTGGGTTGCTACCATAGTTCGGTGACAAAAACTGTCAGCGCCGTATGCGAGCAATACGGTGTTCCCATGATTAACGGCACCTCCACCTCGCCTGCTTTGACAACAAGAGGATTTAAGTGGTTCTGGCGGACTACTCCCCACGATAAGTGGTTCACCAAGGACCTTTTCGAATTGCTGAAGGGACTGACACAGGGTAAGGTGAAGGGCGTGAAGGCAGTGCCCGAAAAGGAGATCAGCAATCTGGCCTCGGCCTGTGAGAAGACCGAATGGGGTTCTCACGTCTCTAGTATCATCAAGTCCCTTGCCAAGGAGTATGGCTTTAACCTCAGAAAATCTCTCCTGTATACGGCCAAGGCGCCAGACCTCTCCAGCGAAGTGCGTTCCTTGAAGGCTGCCCGGCCGGATGTAATGCTTTTTGCATCCTACACCTCTGATGCTATCTTACTGGTCAAGACCTTAAAGGCCCAAAAAGCCAAACCCAAGATCATCTGGGGCCAGGACGCCGGGTTTGAGAAGCCAGAGTTCCGAAGCACTCTCAGGGATAGCATTGTAGGCATTTTGACCCGAACAGTTTTTCTCCCTAAGGTAGCCCAGATTAAGAAGGTAGCCGGACAGGTCAACGCCCTTTATAAGGGGAAGACCGGCAACGATTTAGGTGGTGCCTCGGCGAGGGCCTTTACAGGTGTACAGACCTGGGTCCATATCTTAGAGAAAGCCGGCTCAACAAAACCTGCCGATATCCAGAGGGCAGCCAACGCCATCCGTATCCCGGGTGATCAACTTGTAGTGCCCTGGGCCGGGATTCAGTTTACCCCTTCTGGGGATGAGCTGGGTCAGAATGTGCTGGGATCCGGCCTCATAGGTCAATATCAGATGGTTGATGGCAAGTTAGTGCTTGAGATTATCTATCCTTTTGACGTTGCTACTGCTGACATGATCTTTCCTTTTAAATGGTTCTGATACCATTGTTCTCTAATATGAAATTGGTGTTTGGGAGATTTTGATGGATATTCTGGTAAGTTCCCTGTTTGCCGGTTTGCTTATAGGCATGGTCTTGGCCATGGTGGCATTGGGCCTGACAATAATCTTTGGGGTGATGGAAATTGTGAACTTCGCTCACGGGGAATTTCTCATGGTTGGTATGTACACGGGCTTGTTGACGGCTCAGGCCACGGGGATGGAACCTCTGTTAACCCTGCCAGTTGCTGCGGCCGCAGGGTTCTTGCTGGGTATCATCTGCTATTTCGGTTTTGTCAAGTTTGTCATCAGGGGTCCCATGGTGGCTCAGCTGCTTGGGACCTTTGGGTTGATGATTTTTTTAAGGAATCTGGCCCTTCTCTTTTTTGGCGCTGAAGACCGTGCCATCCATCAGGGCATTTTAGTTGGCAAGAGTTTTAATATAGGAATGGGCGTCATTGCTCCAGCCACCAAACTGGCAGCAGCGGCCCTCTCTGTGATCGCCTTCTGGGCCGTGTGGTTGGTTATAAATCGGACAAAAATAGGCAAGGCCCTTACAGCTACATCCTTGAATCCCCAGGGAGCTCGATACATGGGCATCTCCACAGAGAGAATGAATGCCCTGGCGTGGGGTATCGGTGGAGGTACGGTGACAATCGCCGGGGCACTTCTTGTCAACTTCTGGTCGGTTAATCCTTTCATGGGGCTATTGTTCACCATGATCGCCTTTGCAATCGTGGCATTGGGCGGTTTTGGTAGCGTGTCAGGGGCCTTCTTTGCCGGACTTGCAGTTGGCGTCATTACCGAGATTCCAGGAATCTGGGATTTCTTAACATACATCTTTAATTTTGGCTGGATGGCGGATGTGCCCATGACATCCCTTAAGTACATGTGGGTGTATCTGGCATATTTCGTGATCATGATAGTTCGCCCAAGGGGGTTGTTTGGATGGAAGCGTTAAGCAGCGCCTTGGATTTTTCGGACTTTCCCCGCCTCGACATGATCATTGCCGGAGTGCTCGGCGGTCTTCTGGTAATCTTTCCGGCCACTCCACATTCCGCTTTCGCTATGGCTACCATGATCCAGTTTCTCATGTTCTCGTTATACGGAATGGGCTGGAATACTATTGGTGGATATGGCGGTCAGGTGGACCTTGGAAAGGCCCAGTATGTTGGCATTGGGGCCTTCACGACTGCGGTGTTGATGGTTCGGTGGGATGTGCCATTTTGGGTATCCATGCCGATCGGTGTTTGTTTTGCTGTTATCTGGTCATTCATTATTGGCTACCCCCTGTTTCGGCTGAAAGGGCATTATTTTGCCATTGCCACCATTGCAACCTCCCTGGTTCTCAAGGATATCTTTGAGGTCTGGGATTTTGTGGGCGCTGCCTGTGGGATAGAAATCTCACCCATTAAATATAATCCACCGGATTTTCTGCATCTGATTTTTAAGGAAGATATCTATTACTATTATGTGATCCTAGGTTTCTTTTTTCTTGGAATTCTGTATGTAAACTGGTTTCGGAAATCCAGGTTGGGGTTCCAACTGCGTTCGATTAAAGACAATGAAGAGGTTGCCAAATCATTGGGTATCAACGTGCACTGGGCCAAGATAAAGACCTATGCAATTGCCACCTCCTTCGTGAGTGTAGTAGGCTCATTTCATGCCTGCTATATCAAAAACATCGAACCCGAAGATACCATGAGCCTGGATATCTCTATACTCATCGCCCTTATGGCTATGCTTGGTGGAGCGGGATCTTTATGGGGGCCTATCATCGGAGCGGGCGTTTTGATACCCCTAAAGAGCTATCTGAAGGAGTGGTTGGGTGCACGGGCAGGTTTGATCGGGATTGACCTGATTGTTTACGGGGCCATTATTATGCTCGTCTCAGCAGTGGAACCCCGTGGGATATGGGGTATTGTGGAGAAGGTGCGCCGGAGAAAGCGAAACTGATGGCATTACTTGAAGTTCATAACCTGACAAAATACTTCGGCGGATTGAAAGCCAATGAGGATATCTCCTTCAGCATAAAAAAAGAGGAACTGGTGGGCCTGATTGGGCCCAATGGGGCAGGCAAGACCACGCTTTTTAATTGCATCGCTGGATTATACCCAGTTTCCTCAGGAAAGATCATCTTCAGTGGACATGATATTACCGCACTAAAGGACTATGAAGTGGCAAGACTTGGTCTGGCAAGGACCTTTCAGGTCTATGTGGCATCTGGTGATATGACCGTAGTAGAAAATATCATGGTAGGGTGCTTTATGCGCACCCGGTCCAGGTCACAGGCCAAGACTCGTGCTGAGCAGATAATGAAGGATTTTAAACTGCACGATCTCTCAGATTATATTCTTAGCGAGCTCCCAGTGGCCTCTCAAAAACAGGTCGCTATTGCCGCGGCTGTGGGCACTGACCCTAAAATGCTTCTTTTAGATGAGGTAGCTGCTGGTTTAAATCCCAGCGAGATTGAAGATATCATGGCTACCATCCAACATATACACTATAACATGGAAATTACGGTGATGCTGATTGAGCACGTCATGGAATTGGTTATGAAGATCAGTGATCGCGTGATTGTTTTGGACTCCGGTCAAAAGATCGCCGATGGCAATCCTGAGACTATTGCCAGAGACCCAAACGTAGTCAAGGCATACCTTGGCGAGAGGTACGTCCATGAGCACGCAGGGGAGTTAACATAGGCCATGGCTGAACATATCCTACAAGTTAAAGATATAAAGGTCCGATACTCAAGCATACCGGTCATTCAGGGTCTCTCTTTAGCTGTGGACCCGGCTGAAACTGTGTGCGTGGTCGGAGCTAACGGATCCGGTAAGTCTACATTTTTGAAGGCCATAATGGGAGCTGTGCGCGTGTTTGATGGTGAAATTTTGTTCCAGGGTCGAGAGATTAAAAATCTCAAGACTGAGGAAGTTGTCCGTACGGGTATTACCTATGTACCTGAGGAGAGAATGCTTTTCACTGCACTCTCCGTGGAGGAGAATCTATTGTTGGGTGCCTACACGCTTAATGATAAAGTACGTATTCAGGAGAACCTGCAATTTGTCTATAGCTTCTTTCCACGCTTGAAAGAACGCCGAGACCAGGCCACCCTCACCCTATCCGGGGGTGAAGCACAGATGGTGGCCATAGGCCGCGGCCTTATGTCCAATCCCAGTTTACTTATGCTGGATGAACCATCTCTGGGGCTTGCTCCCCGCTTGGTGGACGAGGTCTTGGATACCGTCCGTAAGCTTAAACGGGAGGGAATGACCATCCTCCTGGTGGAACAAAACGTGCGTGAGTCCCTGGAGATTGCCGACAGGGGCTATGTGCTTCAGACAGGAAGGATAGTCCTGGAAGGCACTGGGGAGGAGCTAATCAGGAGTGATGTAGTCCGTAAGGCCTTTTTGGGGATTTGAGATTGAGAGCTAAGGGGATTGAGAAACTTTCTCCCAGGGAGTTGCGTTTACGTATCCGCCGTGGAGAATGGGCAAAGCCAACTGCAGGGCTTGCTATGGGCTATGCTCAGGCAAATGTTGTTATATTGCCTTATCGATACGCCTTTGACTTCTTTCTTTTCTGCCACAGGAATCCAAAGCCGTGCCCAGTGTTGGAGGTCTTGGCGCCAGGACAATACGAAATAGACTCATTTGCATCCGGTGCAGATATTCGCACCGATGTTCCCCGCTATAATGTATTCCGCCACGGTGATTTAAAGGATACAAGAAAGGACATACAAGAGCTCTGGCAGGATGATTTTGTCACCTTTTTCCTCGGCTGTAGCTTTACCTTTGAGGAGGCACTGATAAAAACCCATATCCCGGTACGGCACATCGAAGAGGGGAAAAACGTTCCTATGTATATCACCAATATCCCGTGCAGAGATGGCGGGATATTCCGTGGTCCTCTGATTGTCACCATGCGGCCTATACCACTTGAAAAGGTGACCAGGGCTGTCCAGATAACGGCTCGCTATCCCTTTGTGCACGGGTCCCCTGTCCACATAGGAAGCCCGGAGAAGATAGGGATAAAAGATCTGTCCGGACCTGATTTTGGCGAAGCAGTAAAGGTCAAGCAGGGCGAGACACCCGTTTTTTGGGCATGCGGCGTGACACCTCAGGCGGCCCTTTTGAATGCCAAGCCCGATATCTGTATCACACACACGCCGGGCCATATGTTTGTATCAGACATGCTGAATGAAGAGCTGGCCACCTCTTAGGACGGCCTGCATAGAGACCTTCCTTGAACCTTTTGATCCTCTCCTCTATCTCCCTTATTGCCTTATATGCCTTATCTAAAGAGACCTGTTCGAATTTCACAATATCTCCAGGTTTTATCTGCCCTAAGAGAGGTAGATCTGCTGTAATCACAGTGGCGATCTTCCTGTAACCGCCGGTCACTATTTCAACCAGGATGATAATGGGTTGACCATCCCCTGGCACCTGGATGGCGCCGGGGATTACTCCCTCTGAGATGATCGACTCATGTACATTGGGCCTTCTCTCAATTATTGGTCCAGTCATCCTAATACCGGTACGGTCCGATTGAGGATTCACCTGGTAGTAAGAATTACAAAAGGTGGTCTTAGCCTTCTTGGTGAATTGTACGTCTTGCGGGCCGAAGATAACTCTTAGACGCCATTCACTCTTATAGCGAGGGATCAGGTCTTGAGGGAACCATCGTCCTTCGGTTTCGAGGTGAGGTTCGGGTAAGTGAGCAGTGAAGATGTCGCCTTTTTTCACAGGCCTTCCATCCAAACCACCGAACCCGGAGGAAAGATTTGTAGATCTGCTGCCAATAACCTCAGGCAAAAAGAATCCCCCTCCTATAGACAGGTATGAGCGACAGCCCCCTTTCATGCCTCTAAACGAAAGGGTATCGCCCTCCTTCAAGATAAGGGAGACCCACATGCTGAGGGGCTTATCATTATAAAAAGGCAGAAGGTCCCCACCGGTAACGGCAATGGCTACATCTCTGAGAGCCTTGATTTTTAATCCAAACATAGTGATTTCAAGGCATGCCTCATTCTCTTTGTTCCCCACGAGCAAATTGGCCGCCCTTAGCGAGAAGGTGTCCAGCGCGCCGCTGGGCGGAACACCGTATCGCCCATAGCCGAACCTCCCCAAGTCCTGAAAAGTGGTGAGGGGACCCGGTGTCAGAACTTCTATGGTTTCTACTGCTGCCATTGCTTGAATACTTCCTCTCCTATTGAAAAGAACTGCACCAGATCGCCCATCTCGAGGAGGGTGGGAGGTGAGTGTAGCGGGTTGAAGAGCTTCAGGGGTGTGCGACCGAGGATTTGCCATCCCCCAGGGCTCTCTGCCGGGTAAATACCAGTTTGCGTCTGGGCTATAGCTACAGAGCCTTGAGGAATTACCGTCCTTGGGGTTTCCCTGCGTGGAGTAGCAAGGCCTTCAGGTAGTTCTCCCATATAGGGAAAGCCTGGCATAAAGCCGATCATATAGACCTGATATGTGTTTCCGGTATGAAGCTGGATTACTTGCTCAATGCTTATTTTGTGATATTGTGCTACCCATTCCATGTCAGGCCCATATTTACCACCATAGACAACGGGAATTTCCACTGTTTTGGGTTCAGGGATCTTTATTTTCCCGATCTTTTTTTTGAGAGCCTCCATCTTGGTTTTTATCATAAAGAGGTCGATCTTGAGCGGGTTGTATATAATGAGGAAGGATCGGTACGCAGGAACAATTTCGAGGAGGCCTTCTATTGGGTTTTCCAATATAATGGCATAAAACTCCCTCACTCGTCGATTCACCTCAGGACTGATCTCATCCCCTAATTCGACGAGCACTGACCGATCACCCATGATTCGATATTGGAATTTGTCGTAGAGCATTGCTTTTTACTACAGGAATTGCCCCATAGGTGTAATCTCTACTCCGGACGAAAGGAGGCTTTCCCTGATATGTTTTACCAGCTTTACCGCTGCGGGGTTATCACCGTGGACACATATGGTATCGGATGCCACCTCGATCTCAGTTCCATCCTTGGAGGCGATCTTATCCTCGGTCACCATTTTGATAACCCTGTCCGCCGCAAATTGATGATCATGAATCACCGCACCTGGCTCCCTTCGGGATACAAGCGTGCCATCACTGTTGTAGGCCCTGTCTGCAAAGAATTCAAAGACAACGCGGATGTCGTATTGTTTTCCTATTTCTTGGACCACATCTTTTTTGGGTCCAGGCAGCATGACGAGGATGAGATTCTTATCCAGTTTGGAAACCGCTTCTGTTATCGCCTCAGCGATACGCATATCCTGAGCGGCCATATTGTAGAGCGCACCGTGGGCTTTGACATGCTGAAGTTTCATTTTTTGTGAGGTGGCAAAAGCTTGAAGAGCGCCAATTTGGTAGGTGATATAGTCCCGAACTTCCTCCAATGTCGCGTCCATATTTCTTCTGCCAAAGCCTAAGAGATCGGGGAATCCTGGATGCGCGCCCAGTGCCACTCCATGCTCTTTGGCAAGGGCGATGGTACGCTTCATCGCCGTTGGATCTCCAGCATGGAATCCGCATGCGATATTGGCTGAGCTAATAAGAGGGATTACCTCTTCATCGAGGCCAATCTTATAGACACCAAAGCTCTCTCCTACATCAGCATTAAGGTCGATTTTCATTTCTCTATGCTCCTTTCTATTGTATTTAAAAAATCGCAACTCAGATTCAGTGTTTTGGGGTTCATCCGGTTCTTTTGATACACTAGACTGTCTCGTAAGGTAGTTCAGAGTGAGATCTGCGCCACCTGAATTCTCCCAACCGCGAACTTTGAACCTTATAGCCTGAATACAAAAAATCGTGTAACTTCTCAATAAGTTGGGGTATCTGTCGGGCAATAAGGCACAACAAGGCCTACATAAAGTCAGGGAGCATGGGTATGTCTTTTTTTGCTCCATGCCCTTCAACAGGGGGCATCAGTGTGACCCCATAAATCGGGGCACACGCGCAACGCGGATTTGACTATTATGCTGCATGTCGGTAGATGTCCCGATTTATGGGGTGTCTTAAGCATTACTTATAGGGCATGAGACAAAAAAAGACATACCCATGCTCCTTTAAATGATATGCCGCACTTTTTAAGCTGCTGCCCCAGCTTATTGAGAAGTTACCCCTTTATCCTAAGATTTTCTTCATCAACGCTATCAGTTCCTCTGGTTCCTCTGGTTTTTCAATATAAGCTTCGGGTTCAGGCACAGATTGAC
>Ga0116200_10001106_pt1 | contig 10205 bp, 8 predicted proteins | sample Mar14436cmmetaG_FD_94478 | JGI IMG/M metagenome (GOLD analysis project Ga0116200, IMG submission 94478) | Marine hydrothermal vent microbial communities from Guaymas Basin, Gulf of California to study Microbial Dark Matter (Phase II) - Marker... ... | reverse complement strand
ATGGCAAGGTGATAAGTCACTCCACCCACATGGGCTACGATCTAGCCTCCGTAGCCCACGCCCCCGTGCCGGCCGCCAATAAGGGACAAGTTATCTACACAGGATTCATCGGCATCTACGGCACTGTAGTGATCTTAGACCACGGCCTTAGTCTCTCCTCCCTCTACGCTCACCTGAGCCGTTACCTGGTGAAAAAGGGTGACCTGGTGAAGAAAGGCCAGATCATCGGCTACACCGGCTCCACGGGTCTGGCAGGCGGGGACCACCTCCATTTCGGGGTCCTTCTGTCAGGCCACCCAGTCAATCCCGTGGAGTGGTGGGACAGGAAGTGGCTCAGGGAAAGGATCATGGCTGTTTTGAAGCCCTACCTTCAAGGAGAAAAGGGTGTTCAGGCTCACAGTGATTGATAGCTTCGCCTCGGCCCACCAACTTCGGGAGTACGAAGGTCAGTGTGAAAACCTCCACGGCCACAACTGGCGAGTAGAAGTAGTGGTTGAAGGGAGAGAACTAAACCACCAGGGGCTGTTGTTGGACTTCAAGGACCTAAAAAGAACTCTGAAAGGGATCCTAGACGAACTGGACCACACCTTCCTCAACGAACATCCCTATTTTAAGGATAGAAACCCCACCTCCGAGAACCTGGCCTTTTACATCTTTAGAGAGATGGAAGGGGCCCTGAAAACTTACCCAGGAGTGCGGGTGAAGTCCGTCACGGTGTGGGAGTCGGATAGGGCAGGGGCCACCTACTCCGAGTGAAAGAGCAGCTCCTCAAGATGGGCCAGATCCCTGGCCACCACGTGGGGCTCCATCTCCGGTGGGGCCTTCTCTAACTCCCCAGGTAGAGTGACTCCTGACAACACCAAAGCCGTCTTAGCACCCAGCCTGCGGCCCATCATGATATCACTGTCCAGCTTATCCCCCACCATGAGGACCTGAGAAGGTTCACAGCCGTAAAGCTGGATAGCCAACTCAAGCATATAGGTGTTGGGCTTACCTACTATAAAAGGCTTCACCCCTGTGGCCGTCTCAATAGCCGCCAGAAAGACCCCCACCCCCGGCATGAAACCCTCTTCCACTGGCCAGAGAGGATCACCGTTCACTCCTATGAAGAGTGCCCCTTCCATGACATCCCTAACGGCCTTACAAAGCTTCTCATAATTCACCTTACGGTCCAGCCCCACCACCACCGCCTGGGCAACCTCTTGGTCCTGGAAGGTGAGGTAGCGAGGCTCCAAATCCTCCAACTCCTCCTCCAAACCCCGCTCGCCCAAAAGAAATACAGTGGGGGAAGCGCCGTTAAATATCCTCATCAAATATCTGCCTGTGGCATAGGCAGCGGTGATAATCTCCTGGGGGGCAACGGGAATGCCCATAGCCTTTAGTTTGGCCGCGTAGTAACCCCTGGGCCTCAGAGTACTGTTGGTGACAAAGATCAAAGGCATGTCTAGCTCTCTTATCCTGGATATAAAAGAAGAAGCCCCGGGCAGCATTACGTTGCCCCTGTACACCACGCCGTCTAGGTCTACGGCAAAGAGCCTGATATCATCCAGTGAGAAAACCCTCTCCTCCATATAAACCTCTCTAACACCCGTTCAGGGTTCAGAGTCCTTTCATACCCACTATTCCAGGTTGCGACAAGGGTTAGCTCCAAAAAACAACAAAGGGGCGGCTGCAAAAAACCGCCCCTGCCCGATGGAGTCCTTTAACCCTCAAACCTGGTAAGACTCGCCCACCTCCAGGACAACACACTGGGACTGGGTCTCAGCCTTAACCCTGTCACAAAAAGCCTGGGGGTCCTGGGCGATGAGGTCCCAAGTGTTGTAGTGGATGGGAATCACCACCCTGGGTTTGATCATCTTCACAGCTTCCACAGCATCAGCAGGACCCATGGTGAAGTTGTCACCAATGGGCAGAAGGGCCACATCTATCTCATAAAGACGTCCCAAAAGCTCCATATCGGCGATGAGGGCCGTATCCCCTGCATGGTAGACAAGCTTACCATCTATCCTCACCAGAAAACCGCAAGGATTCCCCGTATAGATAATCTGGCCATCGTCCACATAAGCCGAACCATGGGCTGCAGGCACCAGCTTTACCCAGCCAAATGGGAACTCTCTAGCACCACCAATGTGCATGGGATGGGCATTCACACCCTGATTACCCACGAAGGTGGCCAACTCAAAGGGAGCCACCACCAGGGCGTTGTTCCTCTTGGCGATGTCCACCGTGTCCCCCAAGTGGTCGCCGTGGCCGTGGGTCACCAATACGGCATCCACCCGGACCTCCTCAGGCTTGACTTTGGCTACGGGATTACCTGTAAGGAAAGGATCAATGACGACTTTACCCTGATCAGCCTCCAAAAGGACACACCCATGACCTAGAAAGGTGATCTTGACCATACCCCACCTCCTCAACTCAAGATTTTTGAGCCTTTCAGTAATTTAACACCTGATCCATCCCTACTCAACTCAGATTCTCACACCTTCCAAGATAAGCCAAACCAGAAAAGTTTCACCCAGAGTCGCCCACAACCTTGACCTCATGGGGAAGCAGGTGTTATCACCCCTTGCCATGGAGAGAGAAGGCTTACTAGCGCTGATAGGCAACACTCCCCTGGTGAAGCTTCGCCACTTCTCCACACCCCAGGTGGAAATCTGGGCCAAATTGGAGATGTTCAACCCCGGAGGAAGTGTGAAAGACCGCCCAGCCCTCTACATGATCGAAGACGCCGAAGCCCAGGGGGCCCTCACCAAGGAAAAGATCGTCATAGAGCCCACCAGTGGAAACACGGGCATCGGCTTGGCCCTAGTGTGCTGCATCAAGGGCTACAGACTCAAGGTGGTCATGCCCGAGACCATGAGCGTGGAGCGGCGACTCCTCATCCAGGCCTACGGTGGAGAGATCATTCTCACCCCGGGGGATCTGGGCACCGACGGAGCCATTGAAAAGGCCCTGGAGATGGTGGAGGAGGATCCGGAGGCTTACTTCATGCCCAACCAGTTTGACAACCCGGCCAATCCCCGGGCTCACTACGAAACCACAGGAGTGGAGATCCTGGAGCAGACAGAGGGAGAGTTGACCGCCTTTGTGGCAGGTATTGGCACCTCAGGTACCCTAATGGGAGTAGGACAGCGCCTAAAAGAACACAACCCTTCCATCCTGGTAGTGGGGGTGGAACCTTACCCCAAACATGGCATCCAAGGGCTGAAGAGCCTGGAAGAAGCCAGAAAACCCTCCATCTTCAACGCGAGCCTTCCCGATGAGATCATCAGAGTCCATGACGAGGACGCCATTGCCACCACCCGGAAACTATCCAAAAAGGAAGCCATCCTCACAGGTATGAGCGCGGGGGCGGCCCTTTTCGGAGCTCTCCATCTGGCTCAAAAGCTGGAAAAGGGCAAAATAGTGGTTATATTCCCCGATGGAGGAGAGAGGTATTTGAGCACCGACCTCTTCCGTTTTTAGCAAAACCGACCAGTGGAGAACCTAAAGATAATCATTAAAGCCTGGTTAAGGGGAAAGAAGCCCATCCTCTCAGGGGTATGGAACTCCCTTTTGGGCTTTATCCTCTACACTGCAAGGAAAAGTGTGCCCTTTCCCCCATTGGTAGTGGTCCCCGAAGATCGGGGAGAAGAGCTCTACACCCAGCTAGCGGCCTTCCAGCCCACGGTCTTTATCCCCCCTTGGGATTCTGATCCCTCTTCAGGCGTACCCCCCTCCAGCCAAGTGCTGCGAAAGAGAATGACAGGTCTCTACCAGCTCTTGGAGACCTCCCCTGTGGTAGTCACCACCCTCCGAGGACTAGCCCAAAGGGTGATCAGCCCCGAGGACTTTGTGGAAAACATTCTCATCCTGGTAAAGGACATGACCGTGGATAGAGAAGCCCTGGCTCATAACCTAGTGAGGCTAGGCTATCAGAGAGTGGATCAGGTAGAAGAAGAGGGTGGCTTCAGTATCCGGGGTTACGTCATAGATCTTTTTCCCATCAACATCGAAATGCCGGTGAGAATTGAACTCTGGGGGGACGAGATAGAGTCTATCCGAGCCTTCCACCCTGCCACCCAGACCTCCCTCTACGATCTGAACAAGGTACTCATCCTCCCCAGCAGAGAGATGGCAGGAGAAAAGCGAGTGACCCTCACCAACATTCTAAAGGACAGGCCGGTGGTCCTGGTCCACCCAGAAGAGGTGGAGATGGAGCTGGAAAACCTCTTATTGGAAGAGGAAGACTTCTCCCCTCCCCAAGAGATCCAAGCCTTTTTAGAAAAGGCTCCGGTGCTCAAAGTAAACAGCCTCTACGAGGAAGGCATTACCCTTCCCGTGGAGGGATATCCCCTGGCCCTCACCCGCACGAAAGGAAGCACTCGCATCTCCCAAGGTATGGAGTGGATCAAAGCCCGACTGCGCCAGGGCACAACAGTCTACGTGAGCCACTTATTTGGCGAAAGTGAAAGAATGAAAACCCTCTTCCAAGAGTACCAACTCTCCCCTGTGCCCTTGGAAAAGTTTGAGGAGAGGGAGACCGGCCTTTACCTCTTTCCCTCCCAGCTTACCAGAGGGTTCTTCTGGCTCCAGATCCAGACAGCCATCATTACCCGCCAGGAGCTTCTAGGCAGTAGGAAAAGGAAGAGAAAAGCCAAGGTCAAAAAGCGAGGAGACGTCCTCACCACCCTCCGGGAGCTCTCTCCGGGGGACTACGTGGTCCATCTAGAGCAGGGCATTGGACGATACGTGGGTCTAAAGACCTTAGAAGTAGAAGGCATAAAGCACGAGTTCATGATCATCGAATACGCCCAGGGAGACCAGCTCCTGGTACCAGTCACCAAGCTCCATCTGGTCCAGAAATATAGGGGAGCCCAAGCCATTCCACCTGCCCTGGACCGGCTGGGAGGAACTACCTGGAGGAAAACCCAGGCCCGGGTGAAGAAGGCCATTCAGGACTACGCCCAGGAGCTTCTGCGTCTAGAGGCCGAGCGCCGTCTCACCCCGGGATACTCTTTCTCCCCCGATACTCCAGAGCAGAGGGAATTCGAAGAAGAGTTCTCCTTTGAAGAGACGCCAGACCAAGAGAAAGCCACACAGGAGATAAAGGCTGATATGGAGGCTCCCCATCCCATGGATCGCCTCCTCTGTGGCGACGTAGGTTACGGCAAGACGGAGGTGGCTATGAGAGCCGCCTTCAAGGCCGTTATGGACGGCAAGCAGGTGGCCATGCTGGTTCCCACCACAATTCTAGCAGAACAGCACTACGAGACCTTCACCCAGCGGTTCAAAAACCATCCAGTAAACATAGGGGTCCTCTCCCGCTTCAAAACCAGGAAAGAGCAGCAGGAGATCCTGGATCGCCTGACAAAAGGAGGAGTGGACATCGTCATAGGCACCCACCGCCTCCTCTCCAAAGATGTGAAGTTCCAAGATCTAGGCCTGGTCATCATAGATGAAGAGCACCGCTTCGGAGTGCGCCAGAAGGACAAAATGAAAAAACTGAAGAAAGGAGTAGACGTCCTCTACCTGTCGGCCACCCCTATCCCTAGAACCCTCCACCTGGCCTTGTCAGGCATCAGGCAGATGAGCATCATGGAAACCCCACCCCAAGGTCGTAAACCCGTCAAGACCTATATCTCCCGGTGGAGCCCCTCCATCCTCAAAAGGGCTGTTCTTAGAGAGGTCCTGAGGGGAGGAAGGGTATTTGTGGTCCAACCCCGAGTGGAAGGACTGGAAAAGCTGGCAGAAACGGTGAAAAGACTGGTTCCCCGGGCCCGGGTGGCCATGGCCCACGGCCAGATGAAAGAAAAGGAGCTAGAAGAGGTGATGTACCACTTCATGAAGGGCAAGATAGACGTACTGGTCTCCACCCCCATCGTGGAGTCAGGATTGGATGTACCCATGGCCAATACCTTGGTGGTGAAAGAGGCTCACCAGCTGGGACTGTCCCAGCTCTACCAGCTCCGGGGCCGGGTGGGAAGAGACAGAGAGATGGGCTACGCCTACTTCCTCATCCCCGGCCGAGAAGCTCTAACAGCCAATGGAGAGAGACGCCTCCAAGCCCTCCGGGAGTTCGCCCAGCTAGGTTCAGGGCTGAAACTGGCCCTCAGGGACATGGAGATTCGAGGAGTGGGCAACCTCCTGGGAACCCAGCAGTGGGGCCACGTTTCCCAGGTAGGTTTCACCCTCTACTGCCAGATGCTGGAAGAAACCGTCCAGAAGTTGCAGGGCAAAGAGGTGAAACACGAGAAAGAACCCCAACTGGAGCTGGCCCAAGAAGCCCTACTACCGCCAGAGTACGTAGGCAATGAAAAGGTAAAGATCTCCTTGTACAAGAGAATCGCCCAAGCCCAAGAAGAAGACGAGCTCGTAGTACTGGAGTCAGAGGTGAGGGACCGTTTCGGCCCCCTACCCCCTTCCGCCCGAAGACTCTTCGCCCTGGCCAGAATAAAGCTCCTGGTAAAGGACCTGGGAGGAGAAAAGCTCATAAAAAGCCCCAAAGGCCTCTTTCTTTACCTCACCCCCTCCACTCCCCTCACCCGGAATATCCTCTCGCCTTTGGCTAAGAAAGGCTTCATCAAGCTTCAAGGAGAGTATCTCCTGAGGCTGATGGTGGACTCCCAAGACTTGGAGGCCCTAGAAAAGCTGTTGAAGGAGATGAGGGAGAGTGTTAGCTTTGAGCAAACGATAAAGGAGGAAGGAGTCAAAGTATGAAAAGGCTTATAATTCCCCTTCTGGCCCTGCTGCTACTGACAGGAGCGGCCCAGGCCCAGAAAAAGACCACACCCCTGAAAAAGGAAGAACCAACCAGCGCATCGCCCCAGGTCTTGGCCACCTTCGACGGAGAGAAGATCACTGTCCAAGACTACCAAGAAGCCCTCAAGACTTTACCAGCCCAACTCCAATGGGCCATTGCACAGAACAGGAACCTCAGGGCCAAGTTCCTAGACAACCTCGTCACCAAAAAGATGCTCGTCAAAACCGCAAAAGAGAGCGGGGTGAAAGAAGATCAGGAGATGAGGAGAAGGATAGAGGAGTTCAAGAACGAGCTCATCCTAGGCAAATACCTGAGAGAGAAACTGGAGCACATCAAGGTGACAGACCAAGAAGCCAAAGCCTATTACGATAAGCACAAAAAGGAATTCACCACCCCAAAGGAAGTTAGGGCCCGGCACATCCTGGTGAAGACCAAAGAAAAAGCAGAAAAGATCTATAAGGATCTGAAGAAGGGTGCCGACTTCACCAAACTGGCCAAAGAGTACTCCATTGACAAAGCATCAGCAGAAAAGGGAGGCGAGCTGGGATTCTTCACCAGGGCCGATATGGTAAAACCCTTCTCCGACGCCGCTTTCTCCATGAAACCGGGAGAGATAAGCCAGCCCGTCAAGACTCCCTTCGGCTATCATGTTATTCAAGTAGAAGAAGTGAAGCCCCCGCAACAGAAGGCCTTCAAGGATGTGAAGGAGGAGATCAAAAAACAACTATTTCAAGAGAAGCAGCAAAAGGCCTTCGACAAACTGGTAGCCCAAGTGAAAAAGAAATGGAAGGTGGAGACCCACACTGAGAGACTGGATCAAATCTTCAATAGTAAGTAGTCTAACCCTCATCCTACTCCTCGCATGGGGGTGCAAGGGGGGGAAATCCTCCCCTCCCACCGGTGAAGGGGTAGTGGTCAGGGTCAGTGGAGAAACCATCACCCTCCAGGATGTACGCTCCAAGCTGGATGAGCTCTCCCTAGAAGGAGGATCTAGCAAAGCCCTTCAGGTGGCACTAGAAGACCTCATAAAAGAGCGCCTCCTTCTCCAAAAGGCTCATGAGATGGGAATCACCATCTCTGACTCGGCTCTAGACCTCATGGTGGACGAGATCAAAAAGGACAGAAGTCCCAGCCCTTTACCATCTAAAGAACTTAGAAACAAACTCAAAACCATCTGGCTCATAGGAAAGGTGAGCGCCCGCCTATGCCCTCCCCCCACCATCAAGGAGATAGAAGCCATAAAGTACTACCGACGTCACAGAAAAAGGTTCCGAATTCCCAAAGCAGCAATAGCCAGGCAAATCGTGGTAGCCACACGTCAGGAAGCCGAGGAGATACTAAAGAAACTGAAAAGCAAAAAAGCCTCTTTTGCCCAGCTCGCCCGCCAACATTCCCTAGGACCCGAAGGGGAAAGGGGAGGGCTCCTAGAGCCCATTTATAAGGGGGAAGAACCACCGGGGTTTCAAGTCCTCTTCTCCATGAAGAAAGGGAAAATCAGCCCTATTATCCGATCTCCCTATGGCTTCCACATATTCAAGCTTGAAGCCATCAAAAGAGGGAAAATCCCACCTTTCAGCCGGGTTAAAAGCCTCATCATAGAAAGGCTCCAAGAGGAAAAACAAAAAGAATGTCTGGAAAGGTGGCTCGCCGAGGCTAGGAAAGAGGCGCAGATTGAGATATACAAGGAAAAATTAATGCTACTGGAGGAAAAAACATGATGAAGAAGAAGGTTATCTGCCTCTTGGCAGCATTGATCCTTCCTCTTCTACTTCCCCCTTCCCTGGCAAGAAGCGTTATCATAGAAAGGGTGGTGGCCATTGTAAACGATCAAGTCATCACTCTTACAGAACTCCAAGAAAGGGCCATTCTGATCCGGCAAGCCACCGGAAATCCTAACATCCCACTCAAAGAGATCCTCAAACACATCATCATGGAAACAATCCAAGTCCAAAGAGCCAAAGAACTAGGACTGGAAGTGCCTGACGAGGTCATTGAAGATTACATCAAAAATTTCAAGAGAGAAAACCGTCTGACCGATGAAGCCTTTCAAAAACTCCTCAGAGAGTGGGGCATCCACTTGGAGGCTTATAAAAACGAAATAAAGAGAAGGATTCTCATATCCAAGCTTGTAAACATAGAAGTGAAATCCCATATCGCCGTCCCCGAAGAAGAAGTGAGAGAGTACTATGAGAAACACAAAGACAAGCTCTATCTCCTTTCAGCCAAAGCCAAGATTGCAGACATCTTTCTCCCATGGGGAGGCGACAGAGAAACCACTCTCAAGATCGCCCAAAGTATCTACGAAAAGATAAAGCTGGGGAAAAGCTTTAAAAAAATGGCCGCCTTATACTCCAGAGGACCTTATGCCCAGAAGGGCGGGGAAATGGGATGGGTCAGGAAGGGAGAGCTGGTAGAGGACCTGGACCACTTTATCTTCTCCCCGGAGACAAAAGCAGGAGACGTAAAGCTCGTGGAAACGCCTCAGGGCGTCCACATTGTCAAAGTCCTGGAGAGACAGAACAGAAACTACATACCCTTTGAACAGGTGAAAAAAGAGATCGAAAAGAAGCTCTACAGCCAAGTGGCAGAGAAGCGGTACAAGGCCTGGCTGGATGAATTGATGAAGAAAGCCTATGTAAAAGTCCTTCTATAATGGCCAGAGTACTCTTCTTTTTCATTGATGGCGTAGGGATACCCCCGAAACCAGTCTTCGAAAACATACCCCTTTTTTCCCCGGGGCTGAACGAATACCCCAGAGAGCTGCCTCGAGAAGGGCTGGCGGTGGCAGCCGACGCCAGGTTAGGAATACCAGGACTACCCCAGAGCGCCACAGGACAGAGCACCCTCATCACAGGGGTAAATGCCCCCGCCATTATGGGGAGGCACGTGAGCGGCTTCCCGGGTCCCACCCTCAAAACCCTAATAGGGAAGAGAGGATTATTCCAGCGCATCCAAGTAAAGGGAATCCCAAGAGAAAGGCTCTGCTTCGCTAATGCATTCCGCCCCATCTTTTTCCAAAAGCCCCGCGCTAGGGTCTCCGCCTCCACATTTCACGCCCTATCGGCCGGGGTCCCACTAGCCACGCTAAAGGACGTATCCGAGGGAAGGGCCTTGTACCACGACTTCACCAACAGACTCCTTATAAACCAGGGATATCCTCTACCCCTCCTATCACCCTGCCAAGCCGGAAAGGTGCTGGCCCGCCTGACCCAAAAACACACCTTCACTTTCTACGAATACTTCCTAACCGACCTTGCAGGCCACAGGAGGAATTTTCCCATGGCCACGAGACTCCTTCGGGATCTGGAAGAAATGCTTTTCTCCACCCTGGACCACCTGGCCCTAGACGAAACCACTGTGATAGTGGCCAGCGATCACGGCAACATAGAAGACCTAGAAAGAAGCCCTCACACCACCAATCCAGTCCCTGTAATGGCCTGGGGCAGAGAGAAAGAGAAGATCT
>Ga0116200_10001105_pt1 | contig 10207 bp, 8 predicted proteins | sample Mar14436cmmetaG_FD_94478 | JGI IMG/M metagenome (GOLD analysis project Ga0116200, IMG submission 94478) | Marine hydrothermal vent microbial communities from Guaymas Basin, Gulf of California to study Microbial Dark Matter (Phase II) - Marker... ... | reverse complement strand
GAATAGAGGGAGTAGCGGTGCTAGACGGGGTGGAGTGGATAGAGCCTGCACCACTGCTGAAGGTGAGAAACGACGTGGCCGCAGTGATAATGAACGTCTCAGGGGCGAGGTCCCAGATGGGCCTTAAGGGGGAGGGGGAGATCGTAGCAGTCTGCGACTCGGGACTTGACACGGGGGTTGACAACCATTCGGTAAATGGAGACATTCATTTAGACTTCGACAATAGGGTCATCTTCTTCAACCTCTACGGCTCAAGTCCCGATGACAGAAACGGCCATGGCACCCACGTGTCCGGTTCTTTGGCGGGGAACGGCGCAAGGTCCAGCGGTAGGTATGCGGGCATGGCCCCCAACGCCACTATAATAATGCAGGCCGCCGGGGACGACTACGGCTCTCCATACGTCTATGTTACAAACTTCTATAATGTTCTTAATCAGGCGTATCAGAACGGGGCCAGGACACACTCCGACAGCTGGGGCAGCGATGACAACGGCTATTACAACGGTCAGTCCCGCTACGTTGACCTCTTCACCTGGAGGTACACGAACATGACTGTCTTCGTAGCTGCTGGCAACACGGGACCGTCGGCCTCCACAGTGGGCTCCCCTGCCACCGCCAAGAACATCGTGGCAGTGGGTGCCTGCGGCGGCTACAGCGTCAGTAATGCTAACAACCTAGCGTCCTTCTCCGCCAGGGGCCCCACCCAGGATGGAAGGCTAAAGCCCGATGTGGTGGCCCCTGGGACGTATATAACATCCTGCAAATCCTCCCTCGTTGGCGGCAGCGGCTACTACTTCACTACCCAAGGGACCTCCATGGCAACCCCACTTGCGGCTGGGGTAGGGACCCTCATCCGGGAATATCTGAGGGAGTCTGGAGTTCAGAACCCCTCTGCGGCGCTTATCAAAGCCCTCATGCTCGTAGGAGGGAGGGAGATGACAGGATCGGGGGCATCGGCCACCATACCCAACAACAGCGAGGGATGGGGGAGGGTGAACATCACAGAATCAATAAGCCCAGCCCCGCCCAAGACCGTTCTTTACAGGGATGTTAAGGACGGACTGGACACGGGGGAGACCTACGTGAAAGAGATTTATGTTCATTCCAGTTCCGCCCCGCTTAAGATAGTCGTCGCCTGGACCGACTACCCCGCATCCCTCTCATCCTCTGTAAAACTAGTGAACGACCTTGACCTTGAGGTGAGGGGGCCCGGGGGAGAAGTTTACTACGGGAACGACTTCACTTCCCCCTATAACGATACCCGGGACCGGAGGAACAATGTAGAGGGGGTAATAATAAACAGGCCGGCCACGGGAACCTATGTTGTGACTGTGAAGGGGTACAACGTCCCTCAGAGCACCCAGCCCTTCGCTCTTGCCATTTCCGGAGCGATCTCCACGCCCATCGGTGTGGTTATCATAAACCCACGTTTCATCTCAACGGAAGGGGGGGTGGCTACCGTGAACCTTGATGACAGCAACCTCACGGGGGCGGGAAGCGCCACTGTTACAGTTACAAGCACAAGCGATGAAACCGGACTTATGCTCACCCTTACTGAGACCCCTTCCGGTTCTGGCCACTTTGAGGGAGTCTTCGTGGTGGTGAATCGCACCCCCAACAGGGCCCTCAATGAAGTTATGGCTGCCGACGGCGATGTGGTCACGGCCACTTACACCGACAGCTTCCCGCCCGGTGTAAGAAGAGGGACTGCTCTTGCCCTCGATCCCCCTGAGATTGTTTCCATCGAGCATGACGCCCCCTTTTCCGTTCTGACCGCAGGTGATAGGGTTAAGATCACCTTGAGGGGGTCCCGAGGCACCTCTGCCACCGCAAGGGTCTTTCGAGGTATGCAGATCTTCAACGTAACACTCTTTGACGATGGTGCCCACGGGGATGGTCTTCCTCTGGATGGGGTATATTCCAATGAGCTGCAGATAACGTCTGTTATGAATGGCACCTACATTTTAGAGGGTACTCTCAATAGATACTTGCTTTCTGTGAACGCTACTGCCCCCTACCCCATAGTAATCAATCAGAGCGCTCCCCGGGCCCCTTATAATCTCCGGGTTGAAGTTGATACCAGGGGTGAAGCCCTGAACTTGACCTGGGATGCTGACAGCGAGTACATAGAGTACTTTGTACTCTATCGCTCTGAGGAGCTCTATGGACCATACAGCCCCGTGGCCAATATATCAAAGCATGCCAGGTACTACAAGGACACTGGCCTTGAGAACGGCAGAACGTACTACTACGCCCTTGCCCTTTTCGACACCTTCCGTGGGTGGTCGGGCTTCTCAAGGATTGTCTCCGGAGTGCCCCGGGACTTAACGGGCCCCATCATTGAGCCTATCTACCCCCGGGAGGGCTATACGATAGGTTCACTGACCCCCATCAACCTTTCCCTCTCGGCCGATACGGCCCTCATAAACCTGAAGTATACCAGGGATGGAGACAGAGACGGCCTGCCCGACGAAAACGAGAGCTGGCACGAGATAGGGAACCTGACCCCCGGGGAGCTTCCCTACATCTGGGACACAAGGGAGGAGGCAGGTGGACCAGGGGAGGGGGATAACATAACCCTACTCATCCAGGCGTGGGACTTCTACAACAATAGCAGAGGGCTTAAGCTCGTGGACTTGACAGTAGACAACACCCCCCCAGGGCCTCCTACTCTGGACGACCTCCCGCTTATCGTAAACACTACCCACCTTATAGCGCAGGGGTGGGCTGAGCCCTTAGGTTACGTGGAGGCCCATCTAGAGGGTGGTGAGCGGCTCAACACCACCCAGGTAGGAGAGCTCGGGATATTCATAATCGAGATGGACCTCCCCGGAGAGGGTGTCTATAGCATAAGGTTCAGCTCTTACGACAGAGTGTGGAACGGACCGGCAGAGGAGCCCTCCCCCCACAGAGTGGTGGTTGACCTCACGCCTCCTCAGCCTCTCTTCACCCTCCCAGAGGTGGTGAGCAGCGGAGTGCTCCTCACTCTAGATGCCTCTCAGAGCGGGGACTCCTCCCCGTCAGAGGAGTACGCCAGGGTGGAGAACTACACCTGGATAATAGATGATGAAGAGCCAGTGACCCTCTATGGCGCCAGGGCCCATTACGCCTTCCGCTACACCGGCGAACGCTCCGTAACTCTTCTTGTGAGGGACGCTGCCGGGAACTGGGCCTCCCTTCGCAGGGAGGTTACCGTTATGGACTCCTCCCCACCCACCCCCAGGATCACAGGTGAGCTCCTCGTTATCGAGGATAAGATATTCTCCCTCTCCGCCGAGGACACCATCGACGACGACCCCACCATACTCACCACGGGAAATTTCACCTGGACCCTGAGCGATGGAGGGGAGGTCACATTCTTCGGTGTTGAAATCTCCTACATCTACTACACCCCCGGGGTGTACCCTGCCACCCTGAAGGTCACTGATAGCTCGGGCCACTACAGCGTCCTCCACTTCAACATAACGGTCAAGGACGTCACCCCCCCAGTGGCTCGCCCGCCGTCGAAGGATACCTCCCTGACCAACCACCCCTTCCTCTTCGACGCCACAGCCTCCACGGATAATGACCCGACATTCTACCAAACGGGTAATGTTACATGGAGCTTTGAGGACGGGGGGGAGGAGGTTACCCTCTACGGCTTCCAGGTAGTATACCACTTCAAGTCCTTTGGGGCCATCCAGGTCACGATGACCGTAAAAGATGCATGGGGGAACTATGATGTGGAGGTCTTCCAGGTGCTGGTAGCCCTTGACAACAGGCCCCCGGAGGTACTAAGCTACCTCCCCCAGACCTTAGAAGAACTTCCTTTAAGGCCCACCATAACCCTCTTCTTCAGCGAGGATATGCCCTGGGAGGGCCAGGAGGAGAGGGTCCTCATGCTTGACATTCGGGGGGGTGTGGTAAACGTCACAAGACAGCACCCATCCCCCGACGCAATCTCCCTCATGCCGACAGAGAACCTCTCCCTTGAGAGCACCTACACTGTAGTGGTCCCCGGGGATATAAAAGACTGGGCAGGCTTCCCTATGAAGAGGAATTACACACTGACCTTCACAACACTATCATATCTGCACGTTACCCGGGTGACACCCCTTGATCTGGATGAAAACATAACTGGGAAGGAAGTCTTTGAGATATATTTCAACAGGGCTCTTAACTCATCATCAATCAGCACAGCCTTCCTTAAAGAGCACGTAAGGCTCCTTGACCATAAAGGGAGGGCGGTGAGATGTACGGTGGAGGTGGCGGAACCTCATATCCTTACTTTAACCCCGGAAAAGCCGCTTAAGGCAGGGGAGAAGTACACCTTGGTGGTGGACGGGGTGCTGAAGGACGATATGGGCATCGGGATGCGGGAAACCTATCGGAGGGAGTTCAGGGTCGCGGCACCCCAGCAGGGGGACTGGCTCCATTGGGAGGTAGCCGGAATACCTGCGCTGGTGTGGCTTATAATAATGGTCGCCATAGGGGTAGGAGCTGTAATCAGTGCGGTAATCCTCTTAAGAAAGCACAGGGAGGAGCTTAATATCGCTGAGGAGGTGGGGGAGGGGCTCTACAGGACCCCCAAGGGCGAGGAGTTCATCTTCGAGCTGGATGAGGAAGAGGAGGAGGGTGGGTGAAAAGTATATATAATCTCTTCTCTCTACACTGAACAGGCTTTGAAGCGTTTCAGGTGCGAGGTCTTCTTATGACCATGGGGCTTAAGATAAAGGAAATCCTCGAGAAGCTGGAGAGGGAGCAGGAGAGGATAGCGAAGGAGGCGGAGAGGCACAGGAGCGTTTCAGCCCCGGTACTTGAATATGTCTATTCCCGCCTTATGGCGCGTTTTAGAGAGAAGGAGTCCGAAGAGAGAGAAAGGAGGTTTCCGTGATGGACTTCAGATTGACCGAGGCGCAGGAACTGCTCGTAAAAAGCGTGAAAGAGTTCGCTGAGAGAGAGATCGAACCCGTGGCGGACGAACTCGACAAGAGCATGGAATACCCCTTAAGTAACGTTCGGAAGATGGGTGAGATGGGGCTTCTGGGGATGCTTGTACCTCCTGAGTATGGGGGGGCTGGAGCTGACACGCTCTCTTTTGTACTATCGGTTGAGGAGGTCTCAAAGGCCGATGCCTCCCATGGCCTCATCCTCTCCGTCCAGAACACCCTTGTTAACCTCCCTATACTGAGCTTTGCCTCCGAGGAGGTGAAGAGAGAGTATCTCACCCGTCTGGCACGGGGTGAGTACATCGGCGGTTTTGCCTTGACCGAGAGGGGTGCCGGTACCGACGCCTCAGCCATCATCACAACGGCTAGGAAGGAGGGAGATATTTACGTTCTTGAGGGTAGCAAGATATTCATAACCAGTGCCCCCTACGCCAGGGCCTTCGTGGTTTTCGCCAAGACCGACCCGGAGGCGGGACATAAGGGGATAAGCGCCTTTCTTGTTGACAGCAAGTGGAGGGGTGTTAGGGTGGGGGAACCCCTGGACAAGATGGGAATCAGGTGCTCTGGACAGGCAGAGGTCTTTTTTAAGGACGTGGAGGTGCCCTCCGAACACCTTCTGGGGTCGGAGGGGGAGGGTTTCAAAATAGCCCTTTCAACCCTGGACAGCGGCAGGATAGGAATAGGCGCCCAGGCGGTCGGCATCGCCCAGGCCGCGCTGGAGGAAGCGGTGAAGTACTCTAAGGAGAGGGAGCAGTTCGGCAGACCTATTGCGAAGTTCCAGGCCATTCAGTGGATGATTGCCGAGATGGCCACAAAGGTGGAGGCGGCGAGACTTCTGGTCTATAGAGCTGCTCTGGCGAGGGATACGCAGAAGAGGTACTCCACAGAGGCCGCCATGGCCAAGTATTACGCGTCGGAGGTGGCAAGGGAGGTTACCAACTTCGCCCTACAGATTCACGGCGGTTACGGATACACCAAGGATTACAAGGTTGAACGCCTCTACAGGGATGCGAAGGTTACAGAGATATACGAGGGCACGACCGAAGCACAGAAAATGGTAATTTCCTCATCCTATCTCAAATAAGAGAGGTGCCTCAGATGAAGATTGTAACCCTGGTAAAACAGGTGCCCGACACCACCGAGGTAAGAATGGACCCTAAGACGGGAACCCTCATCAGGGAGGGTGTGCCGAGCATTGTGAACCCCTACGACAAACACGCCCTGGAGGAGGCCCTAAGGCTCCGGGAACGCTTTGGGGGGGAGGTTACAGTGATAAGTATGGGCCCTCCGCAGGCCATACGAGCTCTTCAGGAGTGCAGAGCCTTGGGGGCAGACCGCTGCTACCTCCTCTCTGATAGGAAGTTCGCGGGAGCCGACACACTGGCCACGGCCTACAGCCTGGGGAGGGCGGTGGAGAAGGTTGTTCCTGACTTTGATATAATACTGTGTGGCCAGCAGGCAATTGATGGGGACACCGGTCACGTAGGCCCTCAGCTGGGGGAGTATCTTTCCATCCCCCATGTAGCTTATGTGAGCGCACTCACTGTTGAGGGGCGTCGGGCTGTAGCCCTGAGGGAGATGGAGGGGGGGCACATGGAGGTTGAGGTGACACTTCCCGCCCTCTTCACTGTCACAAAGAAAATAAACAGCCCCCGCTACCCCACTGTGATGAGGATACTGAAGGCGGTTGAAGAGGATTACCCTGTTCTAACCGCTGATGATATAGGTGTGGAGGAGGGAAGGATCGGATTAGGGGGCTCTCCCACAAGGGTCAGGAAGATCTTCGCCCCTGAGGTCAGACCCCGGGGGAAGATACTTCAGGGTAGCACGGATGAACAGCTTGATGCCCTCATAGATGTGTTCAAAAAACTGAATCTGGTGTGAGAAATGAAAGAGAATGAGCCTCCGCTTGAGAAATACCATGGAGTTATGGTTGTTGGAGAGATCAGAGAGGGAAAGCTTCAGAAGGTGACCCTACAACTTACGTGCAAGGGGAGAGAGCTTGCGGACCAGCTCGGCGAGGAGCTTATGGTGCTCCTTCTTGGGCAGGATCTTGAGAGGTTCTCTAAGGAGCTTATTGAGTACGGTGCGGACAGGGTCATTCTGGTGGAGGGGGAAGAGTACAGACACTACACTACCGGAGTCTACGCGAGGGCCGTCTGTGAGGCGGTGAGAAGGTACCTCCCTGCGGTAGTTCTCTACGGGGCCACCCTCTTTGGGAGAGATCTAGCCCCCCGTGTAGCCCAGAGGCTTCAGACGGGGATTACCGCTGATTGTACTGAGCTTTCTATAGACCCCGAAAGCCGCCTACTGCTGCAGACCCGCCCCGCCTTCGGGGGAAACGTTATGGCTACAATATACACACCCAATCACAGGCCACAGATGGCCTCCGTGCGGCCCGGTGTGATGCCGGTGGGCGAGAGATTTCCTGATAGGAGTGGTGTGGTGGAGAGACTTGAAGTACCTCTCTCTCCCGAGGATATATTCCAGCGCGTTCTGTCCGTGGTTCACGAGGTGGATACTGGTGCCAGCCTAGAGGAAGCCGATGTGATCGTGAGTGGGGGGAGGGGTGTAGGTAAGAAGGAGAACTTCAAACTACTTGAGGAGCTAGCAGAGGTCTTAGGAGGAGTTGTTGCGGGCTCCAGGGTGGCTGTGGAGAAGGGCTGGATACCCCAGGACAGACAGGTAGGCCAGACGGGAAAGAGCGTCTCCCCCAAGCTCTATATAGCTTGCGGAATTTCAGGTTCCATTCAGCACAGGGCAGGTATGGAGAACTCTAAGGTGATAGTGGCCATAAACAGGGACCCGGACGCACCCATATTCTCTATAGCCCACTACGGCATTGTTGGGGACTTAAGAGAGGTTCTCCCAGCGCTCACGGAGAGGTTGAGGAAGATAAAGGAGAGCTGAGGGTGCTAAGATAGATGGAGGTGGTTGCGTGCTCAGAATGTGCGAGGAACACGGCTATTTCAGGGGAGAGAGCTGTCCCATATGCGGCTCTGATGGGAAGTTTCTCATGTCCCAGCAGGAGATGGACTCCTTGGGCAGGATAATGATGGGCATTTTAAGACACTTCCCCGAGAGGTTTGGGCTTAAGATGGATGAGCAGGGTTTTGTGGACATATCCCAGTTGGTGCAGGCCATAAGGAGAAGCAGGTCTAGAAGGTTCAGATGGCTCAGACCCAATCATGTGATAGCTCTTGCCGAAACGGATCCGAAGGGGAGATATCAGATAGAGGGGAATGCTATCAGGGCGACCTACGGACACACGATAAAAATAGAAGACCTCGAGCTTCCTACTGGGGACGTGCCGGATTACCTTTATTTTCCAACATCAGAGGAAGAGGCAGAGCTTCTGCTGGAGAGGGGTATTAAGCCCACGGACAGGGCGATGGTCCACCTGAGCAAAACGTATCAGAACGCCTACGAGGCGGGGTCTGTGAAGATAGAGAACCCTATAATCATAAGGGTGGCCGCAAAGGAGGCCAGCGAAAAGGGTGTGGTCATCTATCACGCTGCAAGCACGGTCTACACCACAGACTTCGTTCCCCCGGAGTTCCTAAGTGTCGTTAAGGAGGGAGACCCTGAGCTTGAGGAGATGAAGGATAATGCAGAGGAGGGGAAGGGGGAGGGTGTGGGGTCTCCCTCAGACGATTAAAGCTGTTCTGGAAAGATTAAAATAAAACCGCGATATAAATGCCGATGGGCAGAGGTAGCTAAGCCCGGTAAGGCGCGAGCCTGGAGAACATCCTGGCTCGTCCAGAAAGCTCGTGGAGCTTCTGCTCCTCGGGGGTTCAAATCCCCCCCTCTGCGCTTGTTCACTAGCACGGTTCGGAGCATTCGCACCCTTTTTTTTCACATCTGGCTTCATTCTTTCACCTCCTTTCCATTTATAAGTGTGGACACTTGAAGGGATGAATTTGCACCCCCCTCCTGCCATGACCCGAAGAACGTTTCCTTCTCAACCTCATTGAGGAGCTCCCCCTGCTGGAGCATGTCAAGATACACCTGAGTTGTCTTTAGAGACTCATGACCCAGCAGGGACATTATCGTCTTGAGAGACACTCCAGACCTGTACCACCGGACCGCTCTCCAGTGTCTGGCCAGGTGAGCATGGAAGGGGACTCCAGCTCTCTCCCCCACCTCTCTCATAACATTTCTTGCGAAGCCGTATGAGATCCTTCCTCTGGGTGTGGTGAAAACAGCATTGGGATCGGTCCGTAGCCGAACCTGTTTATACTCCTCAAGCATCTTCATAATCCGGGGAGGCACTGGGATATCTCTTGATTTCTCCCACTTCCCCCTCCTCACCTTCACCATCCACTTCTTCAGATTGTTGTTGTAGTAGAAATCTGACCAGTTTAGATTCACTAGCTCACCGATTCTTATACCTGTGGCAAAAAGCAGGTGCACCATGCACCTGTTCCTGTGATCTACGTCTGGCCTTACCCACCTCACAGTGAGGATCCTTCTTACTTCATCATCACTCAGGATTATGATCGGTCTGTTTCCCTTTACCTCCTTGTAGCACTTCAGTCTGAACTCCATCCCTCTGAACTCTAGGTATCTGTTTAGTTTCCTGATGTACCCGTTTATAGCATGTTTCGTCTTACCCTCTGCCCTCCACTCAGCAAAGAAGTTGATTATCTCCTGCTCCGAGGCATTATCAACGTCCAGACCAGCCTTTTCCAGATACTTAACCGCCCTTAATGTGGTGGCGATCGTTGAATGGGCATAACCCTTCCCAAGTAGCCATTGCTTAAACTCCTCCTCTCTCATTCTATCCCTCCAGGTCCTGGACGTCTGGCTTATCCCATGACTTGATACGTCCCAGAACCCTCCCCTCCACAGAGTACACACTACCGCACGTGAGGCAGAGTAGCCTGTCTCCTCGCCTCACGAGCATCTTCATCCTGCACTTCGGGCAGTACCCTGCCTCCCACTTGCTCCTCGCAATGGCCTCCACTTCATCCAGATATTCACGCTGTAACCTCTCCATCGCATCCACGTTTACCACCTCTCAGTGAGAGCCCCAGGGGGTTTGGGATGGGACGCGGTGGGTGTGGAGGACGAAACCTCTCCCCCTGGGGCAGTGAAGGGTGACAGCCACTCCTGGAGTCCACATCTGGGACATACATACACCCGCACCACCGCCAGCATACTGCGAAATTCAGGATCCTCACACATCTCTCCACCGCACCGTGGACACAGTACCACGCTCACACCCCCACAAGCTTTGACAGTAGAAGGAGAAACCCAAATGCACCGGCACAGTAGAG
>Ga0116200_10001103_pt1 | contig 10209 bp, 10 predicted proteins | sample Mar14436cmmetaG_FD_94478 | JGI IMG/M metagenome (GOLD analysis project Ga0116200, IMG submission 94478) | Marine hydrothermal vent microbial communities from Guaymas Basin, Gulf of California to study Microbial Dark Matter (Phase II) - Marker... ... | reverse complement strand
CTATTGCGATGGGCAAATGATTTCTTCCAACCTCCTTGTCTGCTTCAACATCAGGAAATTGGTTCAATAGCAACAGGTCGCTTACCAAGAAAAACGGTATGAGAGAGACCACAAATGCTTGCCAGGAGTACGATCCTGTAAGGACGAAGTGTGTGCCCATGACCATTAGAGGGCCGAAGCCCAAACCTGGGGCAATGAGGCACAGAAACGGATTATGAGTGAACCACGTTGTATATAAAACCACGAGGATGAGCCCAAAAACACCAAGAGGCAGGATAAGTGGCCCTCTGACAATCACAAAGTATATCCCAATAAGGGCAGTAATCAGGAAAGTGAGCAATGCTATAATAAGCGTATGCTTGGCTGCGGAAGGGTTCTCTGGTAACGTCCCGCTCCCCCCACTAAATGGGGTTCGTTGAGTCCTAAAATCCAGCCCACTTTTGAAATCAAAGTATTCGTTAAATGCATTGACGCTTATATGGGCTGATATAGCGCCCACAAACGCTAGAATCACATGAATAGGGTTCAAATGAACGCCGGTGCTGGATGCGGTAGCCATCCCAGCTAGCACGCAAGCAGGTGTCAAAATAAGAAAAGGCAGGCGCATAGGTCCAAGGAGACTTTTCAAGTCGTTCATCACTTATTCCCCATCAGTTCGCTGCTTAGGCTCTTATCCGCAATCATCATTTAGAACGTCAGTCTGATGGTGTCAAGATGATTATTATAGTTCCCCCCAAAACTACTGTGGAGTTACGGAATAACCTTTGATAGCGTATCCTGGGATAGGCGGCGCAGTAAAGGCAATGGAGCTAGCCTGATTGGGGTATGTATAGTGTTGCCCCAAGGCAATCCCTCGCCGCTTCTGATAGGGATTCACTGAGGGTAGGATGGGGAAAAAGTGCACTTGCAAGATCGTCAACGGTCGCTTCAAGCTGAATAGCCAGAACCGCTTCACCCGCCATCTCGCATACTTCGTCTCCGATCATATTGATCCCTAGGATCTCTCCGTAGTCCTTGTCTGCTATTAGTTCTATCAGACCGTAGACCTGAAACATGATCATGCCAAATGGATTCATATTGAGGGGTGCCATGCCTGTTAGTATCTTGTATCCTCTAGCCTTTGCATCTTTGGGGCTTAATCCTATACAGGCGATTTGCGGGGTCGTGTATAATATTCTAGGGAGGCTCCTATGATCGAGATAACTTGTCCTTCCCATACAGTTTTGAGCCGCTACCAATCCGCCTGCAGAAGCGAGGTGTGAATAATGCAATTGCTCGGGAGCAGCAACGTCACCTACTGCATACACACCACGAACGGATGTTTCCATCCTCTCATTCACCTTCAGGTAATCATCTGCCTGAAGACCAATTCTATCGAGTCCGAGCTCTTCGAAGTCGGCTACTTTTTTCATGTAAATAAGCTTATCTACAACGATAGCTTTTTCCTTGCCATTTGAGACCACTGTAACTTCCAGACCGTTTCTCTTGTTGGCGCAGGAGGCAACGCTAGTCCCAGTCAGAACATGTATCCCTTGTTCTCTAAGTATTTTTGTAATTCTAGATGATATTGTTTTCGATTCCCAATAGAGGAGTCTTCTCTTAGTAGTGACCAGATAAACCGTCGCCCCATTTCTAGCGAGAAATTGAGCTGCCTGAAGAGAAAAAGGATTATCACTATATATTAGAAGGGTTTCTGATACCTTTCTCAAACTCAATACATAATCCCCGTCAAAAACCCTGTCACGAAAACGGCCTTCGAACCTGGGGCTGGCCCACTTGCTTCCGATGGCAATGACTATGTTTTCGGCTGTGAACTCTTGACCAGCCACTATCACCGTATGAGGCTCCACGAACTGGGCATCTCCACTAATTAAGTTTACACTACTCTTTGTTAGAAGCCCCCTGATACCCTCACGCATACCCTTTATCAACTCATCTTGCCTGCGATTCAGGACCGAAAGGTTCAGTTTAGGAGACCCAGCTTCTATCCCCATTTCTCTTGCTAGTGTTGATATCTTGTGGAGATAGTCGGAGGCGATTGCCATATGAGAGAAGGGAATGCATCCCCTGTTCATACAAAAGCCGCCAAGATGGTTTTTTTCGATTAGTGCGACTTTCCCTCCAAGCTGAGCCGCCCTCAAAGCCGTGGCAGTACCGCCTGCTCCCCCACCCACGACTATCAGGTCATGCTTGCGCGTTTTCATATCTTTTCTGCCTCGCCTGCCAGAGCTAGCAATAATGATGGTTCTTCGATAAGCTGCCTTATGGTATTGAGGAATCTTGCAGCGGGTGCTCCATCAATAATCCTGTGATCAAAAGTAAGGCTCAGACCCAATCTTGGTTCGGCCACCACTTGCCCATACTTCACAGAAGGCCTTTCCACGATTCTTCCAATCCCAAGGATGGCACTTTCTGGGGGTCTGATTATGGGAGTGAAATAGTCGATTCCTGCGAAACCAAGGTTGGATACAGTAAAGGTTCCGTTGGCAAAATCATCTGGCGTAAGTGTGTTTTGCCTAGCTTTTTCTATTAAAGCTGATATTTCATCCTCTATCTCCACAATGGACTTCTTATCGGGCCCCCTTATAACCGGCACGATAAGGGAATCCTCCTTTTCCATTGCAAGACCAATGTTAATCTGTTTCCACACCTTGATCAAATTGCCGTCCACACTGGCGTTGATTGCGGGGTGAAATCTCAAAGCAACAGCCACAATTTTGATAAATATTGCATTGTAGGAGACATCTTTTCGAAGCTCTGATATCTGCTTCCGCAATGCGATTATGGCAGCAGCCGAGGCATCGCAGTGTAGCGTAAGCTGTGCTGATTGGCTAAGGCTCCTCCACATGTTATCAAAGATTGCCTTCCTGGCCCCTTTTATGGGTATGGTTTCTGCCACGGCCTTCGCTCGTTCTGTAACCGGGAATCGCCGCTCTTGCCCGGCCTGTTCTATTGCTTCCAACACATCCGCCTTGACTATGCGGCCCCCTGGTCCACTGCCCCTTATGGTCTCCAAGGCTATGCCGTGTTTCCTAGCGATTGCTCTTGCAAGAGGAGAAGCTTTTATTCTACCTTGTGCTGTTATTTGAGAGTGAGAAATTCTAGGAGACTCAGATGCCTTGTACGGGGGCTCTTTTTCAGGGACCAATGGGGACGGAAATCTCTTCGTAATTTCCTCGAACTCCTGTTGGCTTTCTGCGAGATAGGCGACAATTTCGTTTACTTTGCATACTGTGCCCTCCGCTACTATAGGATGTACGATACCATCAGCTGGAGACACGACTTCGTAGGTTATTTTTTCGGTCTCAATGACCAGTAACGTGTCTTCCTTTTTCACTTGGTCGCCTGATCTACAATGCCACTCAAGAATGGTAGCCTTTTCCATGGTCAAGCCAAGTTTTGGGATAGTTATCTCGATCATCACTCAGGCTCCAAACCTAATGTTTCCCTTATTGCAAGTACGATATCCTGCGTGCTGGGAACCACGAAGTCTTCCATAACGGGGCTGAAAGGCATTGGCACGTCCTTTGACGCGACCCGAGCTATGGGCGCATCAAGATAGTCAAACAGTTTGTTTCCTATCAATGCCGCCAGCTCTCCACCAAAGCCTCCTGTCAGGCATGCTTCATGAACAATGACTACGCGGTTTGTCTTTTTCACTGACGTGGATATCAGGTTAAAGTCAAGGGGCTTGAGGGTACGGAGGTCCAATACCTCGACTTCGATTCCCTCTTTTTCCAGGATTGATGCCACCTCAAGGCATAGGTGGGTCATTCTGGAATAGGTTATGAGAGTAATATCAGAGCCCTCTCTCTTAATCTTTCCTTTGCCCAGGGGAATTAGGTATTCTTCCTCAGGTACAGGTCCCTCGAAAGAAAACAGTTTCTTGTGCTGAAAAAAGATCACAGGGTCGTCGTCTCTCAGGGAGCTTTTTATGAGTCCTTTGACATCAGCAGGGTCAGAAGGGACCACCACCTTAAGTCCCGGAGTATGGACAAACCAGGCCTCCAGGCATTGGGAATGATGTGCTGCCGCACGAAGGCCTCCACCGTCGGGGGCCCATATGACCAGCGGAATCTTTACCTGTCCTCCTGACATGTATCGAATCTTTGCCGTTTGGTTTGCGATTTCATCCATTGCTGTGGTGACGAAATCGGCGAAATGCATATCAACCAATGGCCTCATGCCTGTAAGTGCTGCTCCAAGACCAGCCCCCACAATACATGTTTCGGAAATAGGAGTGTCAATTACTCTTTGGGGGAATTTCTTGTGAAGCCCTTTGAATTGGCCGAAAATGCCGTCATGGGCAGTAATGTCTTCGCCTATGACGACCACGGTCTCATCTCTTTCCATCTCCTCGTGCAAGGCTTCAGCAAGAGCTTCGGCGCATGAAAGGATTCTATTGTTGCCCATTGATAAAAACTCCATTTGCGTAAAGGTCAGTTAATGCCTCAGAAGGTGAGGGATCTGGTGATTCGAGGGCGATTTGGACAGCGTTTTCAATCGCCTCTTTGATATCGGCCCGAATTTGCCTATCCAGAGCCCTAGTAAGCACCTTTTCATTCGTTAGGCGTTTCTTGAACCTCTCAATAGGATCATATTCCTTCATGAAGCGTTGTACCTCTTCTTCAGACCTGTATTTTTGAGGGTCGCCCTCAAAATGCCCCCTGAACCTATATGTCTTATTTTCAACAATAGAAGGACCTTTGCCTTCTCTAGCTCTCTTTACCGCACGGTCTACAGCTCGCCTCACCTCAAGCACATCACTACCGTCCACCACTTGTCCGGGAATCCCATAGGCACAAGCCCTTTTTGCCACTGAGCCTCCTGCTAGGGCATAATCCACGGGAGTCGTAGATGCGTATAGATTGTTTTCACAAACAAATACTATGGGGAGCTTCCAGATAGCGGCCATATTGCAAGCCTCATGGAAGGTTCCGCGGTTTGCAGCCCCATCACCAAAAAAAACCACACCCACTTGGCTGGTGTTACGAAGCTTTATTGAAAGCCCCGCCCCAACAATTATAGGGAATCCTCCCCCGACCACCCCATTTGCGCCCAGTATACCGCGGGAAAAATCTGCTATATGCATGGAGCCACCTTTCCCTTTGCAATAGCCGCTGCGCTTTCCAAAAAGTTCTGCAAACATCTTTGTTAAGTCAGCACCCTTGGCGATCAGGTGACCATGACCCCGGTGAGTGGTGGCTATGTAATCATCGTCGCGAAGTACAGAACAAGAACCTACACTTGAGGCTTCCTGACCGATAGAAAGATGAATGAACCCAGGGATCAGGTTTTTCTCAAATAACTCTCGGGCCTTCTCCTCAAAGGTCCGTATTGTTAGCATCTTCTTGTAGATTTCCACCTTGTCCTTTTTGCTTATCTTCACTTTGACCATCTCCTCCCATTGTGGTTCGAAAGTGCTCGGGCCTCCTCAAGGGAAAGGGCCTAGTTAGGGTGAATACAACCCTGCCTTGATAGGCAGAGAGGTAGAAAGGGACGGTATGAGCGATATTATTATCAACACTATTGCATCCATGACGACAAAAGGAATTGCCTCCTTAGCAATAGAATCCAGGTTTCCTTTTACCAGATTCGCGGCAGTAAAGAGATTCACACCAACCGGGGGTGTAGCCTGCCCAATGGCGAGGGCACAGACGAATATAACACCATACCACAGGGGATCAATTCCAAAGGATGTCAGTACGGGGATGAGGATAGGCATGATAAGGTAAGAGATCGATATGGCGTCTATTATCATCCCCAAGGCCAAGAGGAGCAAGTTGACCAGGATGATCATCACAACCGCGTTTGGTGAGACCTTAATAATGAAATTAGCAGCTCTATCCACAATCCCTATAACAGATGCTGCCCACGTAAAGATTCCGGCAAATACAACAATGAACATGATTACAGAGCTGGTCACACTGGCCTCAACTAGCATTTTCACCAGGTCTCGGCAGGAAACCGAATGATAGATAAAGACTGCCACGAAAAGGCTGTAAAACACGGCTACCACTGCTGCCTCGGTGGGAGTAAATACTCCTGTATATATTCCTCCCAATATGATGACTGGTGCGAGCACAGCCCATATGGAATCCTTGAGGGCAATAAGAATCTCCTTCGGGCTACCCCTGCTCTCAAGCCCTCGATACCCCCTTTTTCGGGAGACAAGATATGCCACAAGGACGGTGCCTGCCCCTGTAAGCAGCCCCGGGATTATGCCGGCAACAAAGAGCGCACTCACGGAAACACTGGTTATGTCTCCATATATGATGAAGGCTATGCTGGGCGGAATAATGATTGAAAGATCAGAGGAGTTCGCAATGGTTGCCCCTGCAAAGTGTTTATCATAGCCATGTTTTATCATGGGGGCGAGCAGGATCAGGCCAACTGCAGCTGTGGTTGCTGGTCCAGAGCCTGAAAGTGCGCCCCAGAACATACAGGTCAATACAGCCACCATGGCAAGCCCGCCTACGGCCCTGCCCACCAGTAACTCAAAAAAGCGAGCTATTTTTGCAGCAAGCCCTGCTTTGTCAAGGATCACTCCGGCGAGCACAAAAAAGGGAATGGCCAGAAGAGGGAACTTTGCTATTCCCGTGGAGAAATTGATCCCCAGCATGCCAATGCCAAGGTCAAACTGATAAATAGTGATTACAGCTGAGATGCCCAGAGATATACCAATGGGCACACCCAGGGCCATCAACACGAGAAACAGGAGAGATATGACTAGGATATCCATTTAGTTGTCTTATTCCCGTTCAAGTTCTTTTATCTTAGAGCATGACTCCCTGTAGACGCCCGCGAAAACAAACACAGAAAGTGCAGGTACGCCCGCATAGTAAATCCATACCGGTATTCCAAGAGCTGCAGATGTGGCCCCGAATTGGGTAATTTCATTGTAGATGGCTTTAATCATATAAATATCAACCAGAACAAAAAGTATTGCGCTGAGGGTAGCACTGAGCAGAATCGAGGCCTTCTTCATCTTTTTGGGAAACAGATTGTAAAGCGTAACCATTCCCAGATGCCCACGCCGTTCAAATGCGATTCCACCGCCCACCACAGTCATCCAAACGAAGAGATTGATAGTGATCTCCTCAGTGGCTGCAAAGGAAAAGTGAAACAGATAGCGGCTCAGTACGTTAACAAATGCAATGGAAGCCATCGTAAAGAGAAAAATGGCGGCGAGCCAATGGTCTAACCTTATTCGCTCTTTTTTTTGTTCCATCCTCGGGTCTCCCGAAGCCTGCTCTGGGCCAAGCCAAGGCTTCCTCGGGCTCGTGGAGGAAGCCCTGGCTTTTCATGAAACAACAGGCCGCTATTTTCCCATGTCTGCCAGAGCCTTTTCGTAAATGTTCCTGCCTATCTTAGGTATCCACTTGTCATAAAGAGGCCTTGTGGCCCTTATAAAGGCCTCTCTTTCTTCCTTGGACAGGAAAGTAATGCTCATTCCCTTTTCTTCCATATACTTGATGGGGTTTGGGATTTTCATGGTATAATTGAATTCGGTCTTAAGTATATTGATGGACTTATCACCATCGAGCCCTGCACGACACAGGGCCTTTTCAAACCTGCCTGCTTCAATGGCCGCCTGACGGATCGCTTTCTTTATATGTTTAGGGAAGGCATTCCATTGTTTCTTGTTCCAGTAAAATATCAGAGGGTCCACCAGATAGTTCCAGAAGGTGGCATACTTGTGGTACTGCCATATCTTGACTGGGAGCAGCACACCTACAGGATTTTCCTGTCCGTCTACCACACCCTGCTGGAAGGCTGGCACTGCATCAGCCCAGTTCATATTAACCGGGTCGGCACCCAATTTCCTGAAGATATCAATAAAGATAGGGCTTCCCACAACCCGGAATTTCAGGCCTTTGAGGTCTTCTGGTCTTCGTATAACCCTTTTGCTGTTTGTGAGTTGCCTGAAGCCGTTTTCAGCCCAAGCCAACCCCACAACCCCCTTTTTTTCAAGGGCTTTGAATATGGCCTTGCCGGTCTGGCCATATTCCATCTTGTCAAGGTTTTCAAAGGTGTTAATAAAAAACGGAAGAGAGAAGATGTTGCACTCAGGAAAGACAGGTGAAATGTTGATCGTAGACTCCATTGCGCAGTCAATAACACCGTTGGCCACCATTTGGGCTGATTTCAACTGGGCTCCTTTCAAGAGAGAGCTTCGCCAGTAGGGTTTGATGTTGATCTGCCCATTTGTCTTTTCCCTCACTAGTTCAACAAACTTGATAGCTCCTTGGCCCCAGTAGAATGCCGGGGTAACGACAACGGTCATCTTGTATTCTTTTTTGAACTTGCCTGCCATGACATTCGGTGTGAAAAGCGTGGACAAAAGAAAACAAGACACGATAAACAAACAAATTATTAGGGACACCTTCTTTCTGGCCATGACATTCCCTCCTTGGTTAGAGTTGGTTTACAATGGGGCAGAAGCTCTGCCGATTCCTTCCTCAACTACGTCCCAGTCTTGTTAGGAATATCCTCGTATTGGAAAGTCCCTGTCCAGCGTCCCGGGATAAGATGAACGTGTATCGCCTTTGCGGTCTTTTTCCCTATTGACACGCCTTTGTGAGGTATATTGCCGTTCCAGTAAGCAGCCGCACCACGAGGTAGCGCAAACTCTTTTGAGCCAAGGGTGAGTTTCACCTTCCCTTCGAGCACGTACATGAATTCCTGGCCGTCGTGGACCCTTGGGTCAATCTCTCTCTCTTCGCCAACATGAGATACTATAGCAGGTTCCATGAATGGGTTTTTCATCTCGTCAGCGAGCAATTCTAATTCATAGGCCACTTTCCGGTGTGGTCCGGACCTTGAGATTACGATTTTTCTTTTTCCCGGAAAGGTTACCACATAATCATTCTGGTCCTCTTGTTGAAAAAAGTAGCTAATATCGACCTTAAGCGTGTTGGATATGCGTTGGAGGGTGGTAATAGACGGGATTGTCTGGCCGTTTTCCATTCTGGAGAGCATGGCTGATGACAGGCCTGTAACCTGTGAAAGTCTTTTTTGTGTTATCCCATTTTGGGCCCTCAAGGCCCTTATCTTTCTCCCGATCCTTTTGGCAAGCCCATTTTTTTCCATGGCATCATTGAGTATTCATAAATTTTATTAACTAATAGTAAATCGCAACCACAAAGTCAATAAATATTTTTTGTGCAAGTGTCGTTTCGGGGGAAGGCCAATTGAGAGGGGACGGGAGTCGATGCACCGGCCTGGCCCATAAAATAATTCGAGAAATTCGGGTTCAATTGGAGGGCGTTATTAGTGGGAGGGGAGCGGGTTGCAATAGCCGCAGGGTTTCACACCGAAGTAGCGTTTGATTTGACGATTGGAAACTCCCTGTGGTACGTTGCGAAAGTACCACCCTTTATAAGGGAGTGCGCAAAGCGAGGCACACCCGGCGTTATGGTCCAGCCCAATCAGGAGGCAGGACACGGGGGTACCAGTCTATGGAGAGATTGAACGGGGAATAGAAGCATTTGCAGCGGTTTTCCATAAGAGGCAATGAGTACATGAAGTGTGACACAGAGATTCTGAATATAGGTGCCGGGGCGGTTGGTGTTTGCTGTGCGCACTACTCCGGGAGGCGGGTAAGGATGTAATGCTTGTTGACAAAGGGGATGTGTGCTCGGGGCCTCTTGCAGCAATGCGGGACTGATTGTTCCCAGTTATAGCATCCCGTTGCCAGCCCCGGGCGTGATAGCTCAATCCCTCAAATGGCTCTTGGACCGAGAAAGCCCTTTTTATATTAAGCCCAGCGTGCGACCCTCTTTTTTGCGCTGGATGTGGAAATTCACCCGTGCGTGCAATGCAGAGCATGTCAAAAGGTCAATCCCTTTCCTACGCGACCTCACCTTGGCATTTTCTTGAAAGGCCAGTTTCTCTTGCTGAGGCGAAGGTTGTTATAACACCAATGGGAGACATGGTCCGCTTCGCTGGCATCCTGGAGTTGACCAGGTTTGATGATTCCATTGGCATGAGGCGAATCAGGGGCGTGCAGAAGGCCATAACTTATAAGAAGTCCGCACCGCTACTCCTCGAGGGTTTTAAGGACGGTAGAAAAATGTTTTGGGATATACTACCCGTCTTGATCATTGCCTTTGCTGCTGCTGGCCTGATGGGCAAGGTTTTGCCACGGGAGTTGCTGAGAAGCTGGATGGGTGTGGCTTGCTCTTCTTAAGAGTGGCGCAGGAATTG
>Ga0116200_10001102_pt1 | contig 10220 bp, 14 predicted proteins | sample Mar14436cmmetaG_FD_94478 | JGI IMG/M metagenome (GOLD analysis project Ga0116200, IMG submission 94478) | Marine hydrothermal vent microbial communities from Guaymas Basin, Gulf of California to study Microbial Dark Matter (Phase II) - Marker... ... | reverse complement strand
GGCATAGTGAATGTGGGGTCCTGCGTTTCTAATCCGCACATCTCCGGCGCGGCCATGAAGATAGCCAGCATATTCGCGAAGAGGAACCTCAGGGCGAACTACGAGGAAATAGCTGATTACATCTTGAACCGCGTTGGCGCCGTCGGCGTGGCTTGGGGCGCCATGAGCCAGAAGGCGGCCAGCATAGCCGCTGGCTTCTGGCGCTTGGGCGTGCCGGTGATAGTCGGGCCACATGGCTCCAAGTACAGGCGCATGTTGCTGGGTCGCAAGGAACGCGAGGAGGATTGGTACGTCTACGACGCCAGGACGGGCGAGCGCGTTTACGTGGGCCCGTGCCCAGAGCACCTGTTCATAGCGTGCGAGACCAAGGAGGAAGCCATGGTGTGGATAGCCAAGCTCTGCATGCGCCCGAACGACACGACGAAGGGCAGGGCCATCAAGCTCACGCACTACATAGACCTCCACAGGCGCTTCTTCGGCACCCTGCCCGACGACCTGCACCTCTTCGTGCGCACCAAGGCGGACATACCGATAACCATGAAGGACGAGATACTTGAGTTCCTAGAGGCCAAGGGCTGGGAGGAGAGGCCCATACCGGATCCAACGCTCCTGCCGAGGTTGATAAGGGCCAAGAAGGCCTGACGAGCCCCTGGCGAGGTCGGGCTTTACGCCAGCGCCCTCCGGGTGCCCTTTGGAGCAGGTGGGCTAATTATTTCCAAAGGCCAACTCCAAGGCCCTGCCGAACGCCTCCTCAACCCCTTCTCCCGTGAGAGCGCTTATCACGAGTGCTTCCTGGCCCAGCAGGCCCACGGCCTTTTCTATTTGCTCCTCGGTAGCTATATCGGCCTTGTTCAAGGCCACTAGGAGGGGGATGTCGGGGAACATGGCCCTGACCTCCTCCAGCAGCCTCACCTGGCTATCAAGCGGGAAGCCACAGTGGTTGGTCGGGTCCACGAGGAACACTATGACGCGAGCTAGGTGCTTGAGGGCCAGTATGGCCTGGAGCTCTATGGGGTTCCGCTCGCTCAGTGGCCTATCCAGTAGGCCCGGCGTGTCTATGACCTGGACCCTGCCGTGGGGCGTGTCCCTATGGCCTACTACTATGCTCCTCGTGGTGAATGGGTAGCTCGCCACCTCCGGCTTGGCCGAGGAAACGGCTTTCACGAAGGAGCTCTTCCCCACGTTCGCGTAGCCAGCCACCACGATGGTCGGTGTCCCAGGATCTATTGAGGGCAGCTTGGCCAGCTTCATCGCGGCCTCCCTCAGGAAGTCCAGGTGCTTGGACACGCGCTTCACAACGGAGGCCATGCGACCGTAGGCTTCCCTCCTGAGCCTATCTGCCTCTGAGGCGCTCGTGGCCCTGGCCAGGCGTGCTAGGTAGCTGGCCCGGAGCCTCCTTATTATCCTGCAGGCCTTGGCCAGGGCTCCAAGGGATCGCTTGAGTTCATCTACGCCCACGAGCACGTCGGCGAGCTCCCTGTAGAAGGGGTGTATCGAGTTCAGGTCCGGGAACCTCCTCACTATGCCCTCCAGCTTCCTAACCAGCTCCCTACCTGCTATCCTGACCCTATCCCGCTCCTTGGCCCTCGCCCTGACTTCGGCAGGCCCCTTCGGCACCCTAACGACGCGCCTCGATGCCCTGCCGAAGGCCACGTCTATGATCTCCTGAGCCGATGGGATGTAGCCCAGCCGCGAGAACGGTTGCTCCATCTTGCCTCGACGGTGCACGGTGGGTAAAAAGGCTTGCTCGCTCAGAGGGAGGCCAGGGCATCCCTCAGGGCCTTAGCGGCTTCCTCGAGCTTGCCAGCTACCTCCTCGGCAACGGAGCGCATTTTTTCGAGCTTCTCCTCCAGCTCCCTAACGCGCTCAACCTCGATGGGCAGCTCTACCCTCACGCCCTCCCTGGCGAACTGCTCGTAGACCTTCCTAACGAGTTCCCCGGCCCTGGTCTTGGCATCTAGGTGCCTCCTTATGGCCGCCTCGGATAGGCCGACCTCATCCGCTATCTGGCGAACGCTCATGCCCGCCTTCTGCCTGGCGAGGGCTGCGGCCGCGGCCGCCAGGGAATCTATCCAGGTGAGGCGCTCGGTTGGGTCCCTGAGTGCCTCCATGACCTCGGGCCTGAACAAAGCGCCAACGAGCAGCGCGGCCTCCAGCTTCCTTATCCCCTCCCTCCCAACCGGCGTGAGGGGCACCTCCGACATGCCGACACCAACCACGTTGCCCACACCGGGCCTTAATAAGCTAGGCGCTACCGGTGCCCAGCTCGCCTCTTGAGCAGGAGCGAGGCCAAGTAGGCGGATAGAAGCAAGAAGCCCACGACCCCAGCCGGAGATTGATCCAGGAGGACGGCCAAGCAGAGGCCAGCCAGGGAGGCCGATATGCTAGCGCAAGCGCTTATGGCCAAGACGCCCTTGGAGCTCCTCGAAAGCCTCACCCCCACGGCAGATGGCAGGAGGAGCAGCACGTGCTCGAGGACGAAGCCAACCACCTTTATGAGGCCGACCGTGGCCAGGGCGAGGAGCGTGAATACGAGGAGGTCGTAGGCCCACACCCTGAGGCCGGTGAGGCGGGCGAACTCCCTATCTATGCCCACGTAGACCTGCTCCCTGTACGTGAGCAGCACGGCCACGACCGCGAGGGCAGCTATGGAGAGGGCGAATACGGCCTCCTCTTGGCTGGCGAGCAAAGGATTTCAGACCACTCTGGACCAGAGTTCTACCTCCACGGGGAAGCGCGTCAGCACGTAGTATATGGCCAGGACGCTCGCCGAGGCGGTGGCGGCCACGAAGACGGCTGTGGCCGTGTCCGGCTCCACGCCCCTGTATATCATGTAGCCCACCACGTACATCAGGGCCAGGCCCACCAACAAGGCCCAGGCGTGCTCGCTCAGGAGGCCCGTCGTGGCCGCGAGGGGGAAGGCCAGGACGGCCGCTAGGAGCGCCGAGTGGGCGGAAGCGCCAGCCAAGAAGTAGAGCCTCCTCGCGGCCACCAGGGAGCTCAGGAAGCCGTAGGCCAGGGCGGCCGAGACCATGACGGCCACCCACCTCGGGTTGAGGTAGGAGGCCAGGGCAGCCGTCGCGAGGGCGAGGAGCAGGGAAGCGAGGAAGCCAGCCGCCCTCGATGCTAGGGGCCTACTTCTCAATCGAGATCACCTCCTCCGCGCGAGGACGGGCGCCAAGGCCACGAGCACCATGATGGAACTCGCCAGGGCCAAGGCCAGCCCCACATCCCAGGTCCCGCTGGCCTGCTCGCCAGGAGGGCTGAGGCCAGCCGCCTCCTCGGCTATGCGTGCCAGCTTGCTCAAGGTGCTCTCAGGGCTGGAGGGGGATGGAACGTGTAAGATCGGGATGCCGTGCTCCTCGGCCAGCTCCTCAAGGCGCCTAGATGGACTTGGCGTGGTCGGAGCGCAAACGACGGCTAGCTCTACCTCGCCACTGGACATGGCCTCCTCGATGCGCATGAGGTCGCCTGGGGTAGCTGGGACGCCGTGCTCCTTCACGACCAAGAAGCGCACTTCGACTCCAAGCCAATTGACGGCGTATTGAGCGAACGGCAGATCGGCGACGGCCACGCAGCTCAACTTGGGGGCCCCGCTGAGGATGGAGTTGATGGCCTCGATCACGGCGCTCGCCTTCGATGCGTAATCCCCTGCCCTATCAGGCCTCAAGCTCGCCATCAAATCGGCTAGGTAGCTCACGAAGGCCATCAGGTTCCCAGGATCGTAGGTGGGCATGTGGTAATTGATCTGGCCCGTCATGGGGTTGCGTAGGAGCTCCACGCCCGGCACCCTGGGCACCTCCACCAGGGCGCCCTTCAGCTCCCCCCTGGCCCATAGGTCCTTGATCTCCATTTCAAACGGCGTGTGGGCGGTAGATATTATGATGTCGGCTTTCCTCAGCACTTCCACGTCGCTCGGCGTGAGCTGATAATCATGAGGATCTACCCCAGGTGGCACCAGGGGGATTACCTCGTCGCCCTCCAAGGCCAGGAGCTCTAAATCGCAAGCTAGGTTAGGGAAGCTGGTCACCACCAGTAAGCCATCCTGGCCTCGGGCCATGATGACCGGGGGCTTGTAAGCGAGGGCCAACGCCATCAGCAGAAGGCCCAACGTCAGCAATCGCACGGCAGCCGGGATACGGCGGTATCTTATAAGCCTTAAATGCTCTCCAATGCCCAGGCCGTTAGGGATGGCCACGGAGGTGGAGTTGGTCGTAGAGGAGCTGACGGTCGGCTACGATGGCGAGCCCGTGATAGAGGATTTCAGCTCGGCCTTCAGGGGGCCTGCCCTCGTGCAGGTGCTGGGGCCAAATGGCTCTGGGAAGACGACGCTCCTCAGGGCTCTGCTGGGCATATTGAGGCCCTTCAGGGGGCGCGTCCTGGTGAACGGCGAGGACGTAACGGGCAGGCCCGAGAAGGCGGGCGCCTTCATGGGCTACGTTCCCCAGTACTTCGTGCCGGAGCAGCACTACCCCATGACGGCCTGGGAGCTCGTGGTGGATTCCTGCCTCCTCCACGCGCGCAGGTGGCCGAGGCTCAGCCCCGGCAAGAGGTGCAGGGAGCTCGCGAGGAGGGCGCTTGAGGTAGTAGACCTCCCCCCTGAGGAATGGCACAAGGGCTTCTGGGAGCTATCCGGTGGCCAGAGGCAGAGGGTGCTGATAGCCAGGGCGCTGGTGCACGACCCGCCCGTGTTGGTGATGGACGAGCCACTGTCGGCCGTCGACCCACAGGGGCGCGTGGAACTAGCGCGGTACATAGGCTCCCTCGCCAGCTCCAAGCTGGTGCTCGTTACCAGCCACGATCCAACCCTCATGCTCCCCCACACGGACCTGATCGTGCTCCTCAACAGGGCCTACTACGTGATCGGGAAGCCAGAGGAGGTGCTCACGCTGGAGAGGCTCAGGGAGGTGTACGGCGAGGCAGCCCTGAAGGTGCGTGAGTGCGTGCACATCTGCGATGCCTGCCGGTGACGGCGCCTCCTAGCCGACCTCCAGGATCCCCCTGCTCACCCTGAGCACCTTATCCGGGTAGACGATTATGCCCTTGTCCGTTATCTCGAACGGGTGCCTGCGCATGGAATGCGCCGTCCCCCGCATCTTCCACACTATAAGGCTCCTGTACAACTGCCCGTTGAACTCGTCTAGGTCGAGCCTTATTATACCATCGGCAGCGTGCTCAACGCCAGGGCCACCGAAACCACGCTCGGTAACGCTCACCTGGCTGATGAGTATGGACGTGCACCCAAGACCGGATAGGACGCGCTTGAGTCGCATGACGGTGGAGCGAGCTACAACGGGCTTGGTTATGTAAAGCGTTGTGACGGAATCTATAACGACCCTCTTGGCCCCTAAGTCCTTGACCGCGTCCCTGAGCACGTCCACCAGCAGCGTCACGTCGCTTGGGTCCCTGACCACGTAGCGCTCCTTCCTCGCGTACTCGCCTATGCCACCCGTGAAGGCATCTACTATGGCGAACTTCCCTTCCTCCTCGTAGGGCCTCACATCCCAGCCGAATTGGGCCATCCCGCGTTTTATCTGGGCCGGGTGTTCCTCGAGGGCTACCAGAACGCCCGGTTGGCCTTGCGTTAGGCCGTAGTAGAGGAACTGCTCTCCGAATATGGTCTTCCCCGTGCCGGGGCCACCTGAGAGGAGCACGACGTTGCGCTCGGGGAAGCCCCCTCTTAGTATCTCGTCCATGCCCGGTATGCCCGTCTTGACGCGCCCCACGAGCACCACCCCACGCCGGAGGGAACGGCACGATATTAGCTTCTGCCCTACATCTAGCTCCCATCGGACAAGATTTCCTTAACGGCTTTTACGGCTTCCTCAACGCTCCCGACGAACCTCAGCCTCACTATGCGCCTGTGGTCTAGGTAGCCATCTGGGAACATGCTCCTGAGCCTATCCGCCAAGAGGCCGGAGCCCTCGAGCACCACGATCGGCCTGCCCATGCTGTACGCCATAGCCACCTCCACCAAGGTCCCGCAGCCACCAGCCAGGACGACCACCACGTCGCTTGAGGCCACTACTATGGAGCTCCTGCCCTCGTAGCTCATCTCGGCCAGGATGCGGACGGTTAGGTGGGGGTTGTGGTAGGGATGACCCTCGGGCACGCGGGCCAGCTCGTGCGAGAGAACGCCCACCACGATGCCACCGGCGTCGTCCACGCCCCTGGCTACGTCCTTCATCAGGCCACCGTCCCCGCCCGTGATCACGATGAAGCCCTCCTCGGCCAGCTCGCGGCCAAGCTCGTAGGCCATCTGCCTCACGCGCTCTGGGACGTGCTCCTCGTACGTCGTGAGCACACCGACTTGTGGCCTTGGCATGGCTCAGCAAGCTACATGGTCGCTTTTAATAACCTTAACCTCCTCTATGGCCGTCAGGAGAAGCCCTTATCGGCCAAGGCCCTAGCCAGGGCGCTCGCCTCAGCCTCCGCTTTCGCGAGGAGGAGTTCTACGGTCCCCTTGGTCGGGTAGGTAGCCGCCAGCGCGAGCGACAATGCCCTCATGTGCGCCATCTGGAGGAGCAAGGCCGTGTTCTCGCGCGTTGGGTAGGCCGCGTTCAGGGAGAGGTTGAAGGCCGCTCTGTAGGCTTCCGCTACGGCTTCCCTTATGCCTTCTACGTCTAACCTCAGATCTCCCCCTGGGATCACCAGGCCATCTACGTAAGCGGCCTTCAGGTTTATGCCGAGTTCTATCACCTTCATGTCTAATTTGCCAAGGATGTACGCTAGGTCATAGGATATGACATCGCCCTTCTTGGCCACCACCGTGTCCCTGACGACCCAGATGCTCCCGCCCTCTATGCGCGTTGGTATCCCGAGGGCGTTGAGCGTGCTTATTATGGGGCCCGGTGGGAGCCCCGTGTTCCCAGCTGGCACTATTATATCGCTCGTAGCCACGTCGCCGGGCGATGGCAGGACCCTCACCTTGAATTGCTCTATCATCCTCGCCATCTCGAATGGGTTCTCGTTCGTGAATATGAAGAGGTTCTGGCCGTGTAGGTAATCCTTTATGCGCTCTATGCCGGGCTTCTCGGCGTCCAGGCCCTCTATGGCCTTAACTACTATCGTGTTCTTAAGCACCTTTACGAGGGCCCTCCCCCTGAGGGCCTTCCTCAGCTCTTGCAGTTGAGCAGCACGGACCTTGAACAAATCGGCGATCAGTATGTACTTGTAGCTTCTTATGTAGTTCTTCACCTCCTCGGCGAGTTCCCTCTTCCACTTCGGCACCGGCCTAGCCAAGGCAGCGCTCACCTGAACTCCACCTCCACGGCGGGCCCCATGGTCATCTTCACGTAGATGGATTTCACGTTCTTAAGGCCCTTCGGCAGCTTCTCCTCAAGCGCCCTTATCACGGTATTTATGTTCTCGGCTAGAGCTCTATCGTCCATGTCCTCCGTCCCAACGCGGCAGTAGACGTTCGGGCTCTTCCAAGCCACCACGCGAACCGTCCTCTTCAGCCTGTCTACTATGGCCGTGAAATCAGCCGTAGAAGGCACGGGGGTCGGCATCTTCCCCCTCGGGCCTAGCACGGGACCTAAGATACGACCTATCAACGGCATGAGGGGGGCCTCAGCGATGAAGAAATCGTATTGCTCAGCTAGCTTCTTGGCCCTTTTCTTATCGCCAGCCATGCTTTCTAGCTCCTCCCTCTCCAGGACATCCAATCCAGCTTTCTTAGCCCTGAGGGCGGCATCCCCAGATGCTATAACGCAAACGCGAGCTTCCTTGCCAAGGCCGTTCGGGAGGGCCACCAGCTCGCGTATCCTATTCTCAGGCTTCCTCAGATCTATGTCCTTGAGGTTGATCAATAGTTCTACCGATTGCCTGAAGTTCCTCGGCTTCGCCCTAGCCCTGGCCTCCCTCAGGGCCTCGATTATGCGTTCCTCTTCTATCGGCAAGCTCCATCACCGTTCGTGGTGGCGAGCAGAAGGAGCTTCATAAGGCTTACCCTCCGGCCCCTCCACCTCCCTCGGCCAACAGGTGATCCCAGGCGCCCTCATCTACCTCGGCTATGACCTCCTTGGGGTGCTTGCCTTCCACGAGCACGCCCATGCTCACGCACGTGCCGAGCACTTCCTTCACGGCTGCCTTGAGCGTCTTGGCCATGAGCTGGGGCCATTTTATCCTGGCGATCTTCACCACCTGCTCCATGCTGAGGTTGCCCACGAACTCGTGGCCAGCTGCACCAGATCCCTTCTTGATCCCCAGCTCCTTCACTATGAGCGCCGACGTGGTGGGTATGCCGACCTTGACCTCGAACTCCTTGGTCTCGACGTCAACGGTGACCTCCACGGGCACCCTCATGCCAGCGTAATCCCTGGTCAGCTCGTTTATCCTCGCCACCACCATGGGCACGTTGAGGCCAAGCGGGCCTAGCGAGGGGCCTATGGGTGGCCCGGCGGTGGCCTTGCCACCTTCAACGAGGAACTTGAACGTCTTTTTCTCGCCCATGACCGCCCGCCAGCTTGGGCCAAGGGCAGCTTAAAAGCTATTGGTGGCGTGAGCACGGCGCTCCAGGATTTCCCCGCTCAGGACGGCTTGACATGCCACATAAGGCGGGGCGATAGGCATGGAGCTCCAGACCTCGACCTCGTCTGCCCGGCCGCGATCAAGAGCTAAATCAGGCCCCAGGACCCGTGCTCCTCTCGGCCTTCCTCACGAGCCTGACGGCCTCCCCATCCACGGTAACGGGCATTGGGAACGTGGTCTCAAGGAGTTCCACGACCACCTCCTGCTTCTCCCTGTCTATCCTCACCACCTTGGCCCTAGCTCCCCTCAGGGGCCCGGCCACTATCTCCACCTCATCGCCGACGTCGAGCTCCTCTATGACGGGCTTGACCACGAGGAAGCGCTCCAGGTCCTTCAGGTCCACCATGCCTGGGACGCGCGACCTCACGTGCCTGACGCCAGCTATGGCCTTATCTACTATGTGAGGGCCATCTGCCTCCACGAAGACGTAGCCCTTCAGGGACTCAGGAGCGATTATGGCTTTTATGGGTATGTTATAGGCTTTGGCGTTGAGCGCTATGAGCCTGGCGACGTTCTTCTCCTGGCCAGCCGTAGTCCTCACGGCGTAAATAGGCAAGCTCAACCACCCCCGAGGAGCGGGAACATTATGAGCCTTATAACGAAACCTATCACGCCTACTATTATGACGCCTAAGGCGCATATCTTGATCAAGAGCCAGACCTCCTCCCTGCTCGGCTTCCTAGCTCTCCTCAGCAACCTAGCGCAGGAGGCCAGGAAATCCCTTAAGCCCAACCCGCCCACCTACCGTTAGGGCGCCGTACCCCTATATTTATGTTGAGGGGACGCAATAAAAATAAATGGATTTGGGCCTCGGCCTCCTCAGCCGATCTTCTTGCCGGTGCGGAACTTCGTGCCACACTTGGGGCACTCGTAGAGCTCTATGAGGATGGTCGGTCCCCTGCGCTTCTTGGGCTTCATGGTCCAGCTCTTGACTGGCTTCTCGACCTCGGTCCCGCAGTTCGGGCACTTCGCCATATCCATCCCCTTCCACATAGGGCTGCATATGGACCTATATAAAGTTTATGGTGATAGGCTTGGTGAAGATGCAGCGAGAGGGTAGCTCTTAGATCCTACTGTTTTGGACAAGCCTTATAAAATCGGCCCTCTAGCTCAGCGCGAAGGTGGGAGCATGGCGATATCCGTGGATATTAAGGCTTGCTCCGGCTGTGGCACCTGCGAGCTCGTGTGCGCTTTGAAGCACTTCGGGGTCCACAATCCACGGAAATCCGCTATAAGGATCATGCCCCCAACGTCCGATAGGCCCTGGAACGTCCCGGTGGTGTGCAGGCAGTGCGCTAAGCCCAAGTGCGCCGAGGAGTGCCCCGTTAACGCCATATATAAGGCCGAGGGGGGAGTGGTGCTGGTAGATCAGGAGAGCTGCATAGGTTGTAGGGCTTGTGCCGAGGCCTGCCCCTTCGGCGCCATATTCTTCCACCCCGAGGTCCTCAGCCCGATAAAGTGCGATTTGTGCGGTGGGGAGCCTGAGTGCGTGAAGTGGTGCCCGACCGGCGCCCTGAGCTTGAAGAACCCTTTGGCGTTGGGCGATGAAGCCAGGCAGAGGACCGCCAGGGCCATGACGGGGGTGCTGAGGTGATGGTGGAGATCAAGGGAGGCTACACGGGCCGGTTGGCGTGGGTGGACCTGAGCAAGGAGGAAGTGGAGGTCAAGGACGTAGAGCCATCCTGGGC
>Ga0116200_10001101_pt1 | contig 10221 bp, 7 predicted proteins | sample Mar14436cmmetaG_FD_94478 | JGI IMG/M metagenome (GOLD analysis project Ga0116200, IMG submission 94478) | Marine hydrothermal vent microbial communities from Guaymas Basin, Gulf of California to study Microbial Dark Matter (Phase II) - Marker... ... | reverse complement strand
TTTCAACATGCTCTCAGAGTTTGGCTTGGTACTCGTTCACATGATAAACTCTAAGCCCATTACCCAAGATGATGGAGCTTTCCTAATGTTCCTTGATTTTTCTAGGTCAGAAGCATCTCCTACAGAAGTTAAAGAGGCCATTATAAAGAACATAGATAATATTAATATCTATTTGATTGAACCCATCTTGCCTGGGATAACTGTGGACAGGGTGCATTTTCCACTCCTCTTTTTGAATGAAAGAGCTGTAATATTCAGGGAATCTGCATTGAAAGGATGGATTGTTGATGTCAGGGAGAAATTTGGAACCGGCGGCGAAGCACTTCTATACCATATAGGGTTTAACATGGGATATGAAATCTATGAATCCTATTCCAGAGAAGATGTACGAAAATATAAGCGTTGGACTATACTCTGTTTAATGCTTTATACAGCTGGTTTTGCAGAGAAAATGCGTGTGAATGTTAGTGAAAACTCGGTAAATGTTAAGGTTTGGAATAATATTGAATGTTCGATGGACAAGCAAAGCAAGAAGCCTTATGGTCAGTTACTACGAGGAATTATTGGAGGATTCGCAACAGAATATTTTGATAGAAAAGTAAAGGTTATTGAAAACAGGTGTATAGCTATAGGCGACCCTTACTGCGAGTTCTTAGTATATACATAAGCTCAATTTTAAATAAGCTAATACTTGAAAAACACAAAATATTTTTAGATTTTAACTAAAATTAAGAAATCCTAATATATTACCATAGGCTTTCTGCATCATATCCTTGTTGTTTTAGAATTGCCGAAAAGTTTCTAGCATAGCCGTATACTGTATAGATTTTTTGCGGATTACTAGTATTTACATATGCCAACAACATATTTAATCCACTATGAGAAGATAAGGGGATAAATCTTTCATCTTTTTCAACCGCCGCCCATCCAGTAACAAATATGCCGTTACCTATGTCATTTTTCCCCATCCATATCGGATAAATATAGATTCCTTCTTCCGAACTAGAATCTATGATTTTATATTGTGTTATTTCACAACCATTTTCCGTGTAGATTTGCGTATGAGCGTATACTGTTCTGTGAGCATATATACTTACCCTAAGCTTTGAAAAGAGTTTTATAAGTTCTTGGGCTACTCCCGGTGAACGAGCATAAACTACCGCCTTTCCCCTATCAAAGTAATCCTTTATCACCTTTTTTAATAATTGTCTATATAGTATTTTTCTTTCAGGAAAAATATATAATGGATTTCCGTAGGTGGCCTCTATGATCAATATCTCGGCTTTCAATATTTCAGGAGGCTTGAAAATAATCCTTTTCTCAAGGCATATATCTCCTGTATATACAATCTCACCATTTATCAATATCTGTCTACTACCAAGTATATGGTTCGCATCAAAAAATTCTAGGCTTATACTGTTAACCTCCATGTAGCTCTCTTCAGTCTTTATGATATCCTCACTCCTAAGCTTATTACTTCTAGCTATAAGGCTATATGTCTCATTACTTAAGATTAATGGTACGTTTGGAAAAGCATTTAGCACTCTTATGTTGTAATGGTCTCTATGTGCATGGGATACAATTATTATATCAGGTTTAAAACTAGGCATTTTTATGGGGTCTAGTAATACCCATTTTCCATCAATGTTTATTCCTATGCCGCCACTATAGACTATCTTTGTAGACATTTAGGTACCTCTTTCTTTAAGCTCACATGAACCCCTACTGTATTATTATTGAATATCTTGATAAAATGATAAAACTTTTTCATTTCGAGAAATTATTTTAATGGATATCTTGTATGAGAGATACCTGCCTAAGATGGGAGGGAATATATGATTAAACCTTTAGAAAATGAAGAAGAATATCTTGAATGCCTAGAAATAGCTAAAAAATTGAGAGAATGATTCAATGAGGCTGGAATAAAGGCTATAATGTCGGATCTTAGAACTGAGAAAACACTCATAGCCTTCTCAGAGGAAGTTTTAGGATTTATAAGGTAAAGCCGTTCAACAAGATGGCTCTTGAAATTTTATGGTTAGCTGTGAAAAGGGAGTACCATGGGAAGGGTATAGGCTCGAAACTTTTAAAATATTGTGAAGAATGGGCTAAAAGTAATGGTTTTAGAGTTCTGGTAGTAAAAACTTTGTGGGATGAAGATTATCAGCCATATGTTAAAACAAGACGATTCTATGAAAAAAGAGAGTTTATCGGAGTTGCAAAAATAGACCCTTATCCTTTATGGGGAGAAGCAGCTATCATTTATATAAAATGCTTGGCTTAGCAGAAGAAGTGCAGTACCCTATTATCTATTAATTAATCTTTTATTTATTCTCTAAGCTATATTCAGGGCTACGCAGATATACTAGGAAAAGCAGTTACAATATATTACGATTTAGCCTATGTTATCAACATTATTTTTCTCGTTTAGCTTTTCAAGCATATCTTAGAGATAATATCATTTGGAATAGACAAGGTTTCCTTAGGATGTAACCAAAATAATCAGTTATTTGGCTTTCTGTTATAATATGTTGTTAATTACTATGGTATATACTACTTAAGGGAATAATGGTTTTACTTCTTTCTTAGCAAAATACTGCATTATTTCCTCTCGTTCCTTTTTATTTAATTTCCTGAATCTTTGTGCTGCATTAATTATCATGGGCCATAATGTGAGTGCACAAGCCATTGAGTATGTTGCTACGCCATCTTGGGATAGAGTGAACCAGAGGGATTTATCAATATCCTCTTGTTCTTCAAAAGGTTCATACCATGTATGATACCTCTTCTGAGGTGCGAGCCACCGTCGTCTGGCAATAGCTTTTATCGCTATAACACCTACGTTTCTGTCAACTGCAATCTTTAGTAGTGGTCTGAAATCATTTTCAGGTCTGGGAAGTATCATACTGCCAACGTTTATCGGTACCATTACCGTATCAAAATCGAATTTCTCCAGGGCTTTAATAGCTATACGGATATTATGACTGGTTATTCCAATATTCCTAATTAATCCTATATCTCTAGCTTCAATAAATGCGTGGATAGCACCATCCTTATCAAAAATTTTTTCCAGATCTTCAAGTGTATCTACAGCATGGAATTGATACACATCAAAATACTCTACCCCTAATTTTTCTAAAGAAGATTTCAGCTCCTTCCAAGCTCCCTCCTTTGTTCTCTCCTTCGTCTTCTCAGTTACTATAAGCCTACTTCTATACTTTTTAATCAGAGGTCCCAGTCTATTCTCGGCCTCACCATAAGTAGGAGCGACATCAATAACATTTAGTCCCGCACCAATAGCATTTTCAACAGCCTTTATTGCATCTTCGTGACTAGAAGCAAAACCCGGCGCACACCCTCCAATGGTAATTATCGAAACCTTTAATCCTGTTTTTCCCAATACCCTATACTCTATCACATAATATAGTTATGTAATACCACCTAATCACTTTGACTCTCTCCATCTGAGGAATGAAAACCTCTATTAGACGCGGAATACAGAAGCATTACATGTTATTTGTAGACTGCTTCTCTGAATTTTAGTTTTAAACATTCCTGCCCCTTAGGAGTAATAGTTGGAATCAAAAAAGATGTTTGATAAGGTTTAGCTCTAAAATATTATGAGAATATAGCATGTAACTTTCATACTATGCGTGTGAGATAAAAAAATCTTGATATTTTTTGGTTTTTCTTATGTTGCCAATTCTAAACGAGGCTAGCAGTTTTTCTGAAGATAGCCTTAACCTCGATAGGACCTTGACATTCAAGTATCCATTCATCTTCCATAGTATATGAACATTCTCCCTTCTCAATAGTTACACTCTTGTACTTTTTAGTATCTAAGGGAATCTCAATTCTTATCTTTTTTCTAAATGGTACTTTTACAGTAATCTTGAAATCTTCTTCCGATTTTATCCAGTCTATATATACTGTACCAACAACTGTTGGGATTTCTCCTTTCACCTTGCTTAGCCCGGTAATTACTGGTCTTATAACAATGGGTTCATTATTTTGTTCTAGAACATCGAATCCCAAGAATATTTTAGACAAGAAGTATAGAGGTCCTGAAGACCATCCATGACAATAGCTTCTTGTTTCTTTAAACATTTCCCAGCATGTTCTTGGACCCTCATAGAGCATATAACTCCAATTTCTTCTTATCTCCTCTAATATCTTGTCATAGTAGCCTAGCTTCTCTAAGGCCTCAAGGACAAAGAACATACCAAATGGGCTTCCCGGTTTTACCCAATCCTGTGGCCAGTTTAAGAGCTTTTGCTTCAATATATTATATTGTTCAGGTGTTACACAATCATATGTTATCGCTAGAGCGTTAGCTGCTACGCTTACGACATCTGATCTCTTACCATCTACATGTATACTATCTATAAATCCTCCTCTCTCCGTATCCCATAATGTTGAAATAATAGCATTCTTCAGTCTCTCCGCATTCCTTAAGAACCTCTCTTTGTTTTCACTATCTGATAACTTTTCAGCCAGCTTCGCACCTCGCCTGAAAGCTTCAACTGCAAGAATGTTTAGGTGTGTCACTATACCTTCATTGGGGGTATCCATTGGGGCCCAGTCAAGCATATTCCATGCCTTTATTGACAGCAGATTCTTGTCGGTAATGTATTTTTCTAAATTGCTGAGCATTTTAGCAACATAAGGATATATTTCTTTGAGAAAATCTTTATCTTCCACATATGATAAATATTCGTCTACTGTAAGAACCCAGAGGAGGCTCCATGTGGACAGTATATCCTGCCAACCACTAGGTACCTGAGACTCCACGAGCGGAGATCTAGAAAGTGATTTAGCGATAAGGAGCAAACATCTCCTTGTAAGTTTTGTATCACCAAATGCATAATAGTTTACTAGTGCTTCTACTCTAGCATCACCAACCCATAATGTTTGCTCGTATGTGGGGCAGTCTACGAAAGTATCAAGCATGGATAGCTTTAACGTATGAGAACACATTCTCCATATTTGGTTAAGAAGCTCGTCCGAGCATTCAAAACTTCCCTTTTCCAAGACTGGATATGTGTTAAATATGCAACTAATTTTTCTAATTTTCAGAGGCTTTTTCAAGTTCCTTATGGTTAATGTAGCGTATCTGAACCCTCTGCTGACTATCCCTCTATATCTTTGGAAACCCTCTCTGCAAATATATCTCATCACGTTATCCAGTCCAAACGTATACTTGGGTTCATGCTCTTCATTCAGTGTTTCGAAAAAGTTCCAATCCAATATAACGCCTTCATTTGCATCAACCTCGAAACTTATAGGACCATATACCTCTTTTCCAAAGTCTAACATCAACTCGATATCATCCCCATTCGGGTATATTATCATAGAATCTTCGCTAAAAGACACTAAAGCATTTTCATTAGAGATTCTAACCTCCTTACCAGTATCTTTTTGATTCACAGTCAGTGAGAAAACGTCTCCTGTTGTGTAATCAACCTCGCTTACAGGCTTAATGTACTCTCGTACTTTCAAGAGATCGTTCTCGACTCTGCTATGCCAAGCTTTTACAAAACCCTCATCTGATCTTTCCTTGAATGGTCCTATCGTAGCCCATGGACTTTTTAAACCTAAAGGAGCGCTAAAGCGGAGCGCTCCATCAGTATCAATTATCAGCGAGGTCCCCCACCTGTGATACCTTCCAGTAACATCGATAAGTAGCAAGTTTCTTCCTTTTTTCAGATTTAGGATATGAACATTATTATCGGGTATAACGTTCTTACCATTTAATTTCACTAGCCCTTGGGGACAGTGCCATCTAGGATGAACAAACTTTAGTTTTGCCACCTGCTCCCTATCGGATTCAATTACTGTGGTCAATATGCCAATAAAACCCTTAGGATGTGCGTCGGTCTTACCAGGGAGCAGATTATTCCTTAGGTCGATATACCAAGCAATATAGGGTGCTTTTACGCTTCTTACTCTTACGATCTTTATAGGGGGTACAGGCACGTTCATTAGGAGAGGTATATCTCTTTCTACTAGCTTTTTCCATGGTTCTATTCCCACCTCCCCAATAACCACCGCATTTTGCCAGTCTCCATCATCATAGTCTTGCATAGTCCAGCCTACCAGCTCCTTCCTAGCATCATACTCCTCAGACCATTCTTGTTGACAACTAAATCGAGGAACATTTCTCCTGTATGATGGAGAAGGTATAACTTTCCAGTCATTATCTGTTCCAATAATTTTAACATTTCCATTTTTCTCCTTGATCTCCAACTGTACAAGGAGACCTGGTCTACCTTTAATATACTTAAACGATGATATACCATAGTATTGTGCTATTACTGCAATAACATTTCTTCCTTCTACCAGATATGGCTTAACATCATATACGTCATAATAATACTCAAAAGGCCAACCCCTTATAGGTCCACTACCAATAAAGTGACCATTTATAAAGAAGACATACTTGCTATCGGCTGTTATTTTTATTTCAGCTTTCTCTATATTCTTAGGAGAGGCTTCAAAAGTTTTCCTAGCATAAAGATAATAATTCTTAGGATCCTCTCTGTCTATCCATATCCATTTAGCTTTCCAAGACATAATATAATTCAGCAACATTATGCTATAAACATATTCTCTCCCCATTCACCGTAATCTTTCTCAGAAACTTGATGATAACATGGATTTTGTCCAGAAAGCTATAGAGGCATAAAATCTTGCTATATCGATATAAGCGTTATACCTATAACTGTTCCCAATATTCCCATCCATCTTTTAGTTGATGGTCTCTCTTTTAGAAATATTTGTGAAAAAACGGCTGAAAATATGGGACTTGTTGAAGAAAGTATTGCAACCGTAGAAATCTCCCCCATTTGTAGCGATAGTAGCCATAATATTACCCCCGCGGCGTCAGAGGTTAATCCAGTACATATTGCCGCGGTAACATGTTTTGGACTTTTTATATTCTTATCAATATTCATCAGTGCTAGTGGTAACATTATTACAGCAGAGGATGCAGACCTTAATAATGCCAGTGATAACGGGTTGGCATCGTAGAGCAATAGTTTAAAGAGTACCGTGTTTACTCCCCATAGTATTGAAACCATGATACTATAAAGGATAGGTTCTAGAGAAGAGTCTTTTGACTTTTTTCTATATGTTATATTTCTTATTCCAAAAAGTATGAAAAATCCTCCAAGAATATCTAGCAGATCTGGTGATTCATGAAACAATATCAACGCCATAAGAATAGCCACGAAAGGGTAGGTATTCGTAATAGGGTGTACGAGGCTAACATCACCTAGGCTTAAAGATTTTATATAGAGATACCATGCTAGAACAGGTCCTGTGAATGCTATGTATAGTATCACTATTGCATGAAAAAATGTAATCTCCGTATACCATTTAGCATCTATTAATGATATAAGTATGAGTAATACTGTAGTGCCGGTTAAGCTTCTGAGAAAATTTACTATTATAGGCTTAATCTTGTATGTGCTATATTTTGATAGAACAGCAGAAGTTCCATTTGAAAGGGCAGATGTTAAGGCTAGCGCGATTACAACCAGATTTTCTTGGTCCATATCTGGTACCTAGGGTAGTTTTCTTTTGATCATTCCTACAAAGTTTCAATAGCGAAGATATTAAATTATTACAGTAATCTTGGATATATAAGATTTTGATAGGTGATCTCATGAGCGTTTTTCACGATAAAGGCTTTTTCACGAAGGCTGTTCATGGAGGAGAACCCCGAGAGATGTCTGCTACGCCTATATATCAGAATGTTACGTTTCAAGGAGTGTATTATAGGCGTACCAATCCAACGGTTGAAGTTTTGGAGAAGAAGATGGCTATTCTTGAGAATGGTGAAGATGCTATAGCTACCGCTTCTGGTATGGCCGCAATCACGCAGACTTTACTCACTCTACTCAAAAATGGAGATCACATAGTAGCCCATAAATGTCTATACGTTGGAACGTATCGTTTTATACGGGATTACCTTCCAAAGTTTGGGATTAATGTTTCCTTTATTGATTTTAGAGATCTTTCTCTGTTAGAAAATGTTCTTAGAAAGAAGAAAACAAAAATCGTATACTTCGAACCGATCTCCAATCCGCTTCTTGAGGTGATAGACGTTAAAGCCGTAATAGACTTAGCCCATGAATATGAAGCCGCAGTCATCGTAGATAACACCTTTACAACCCCTTATCTTATCCAACCTCTTAGTCTTGGAGCAGATATAGTCGTTCACAGTGCAACAAAATACTTAAGCGGTCATGGGGATACTATAGGTGGCGTTATTGTAGGAAGTAAGGAAGTTACAGAGAAAATTAGAGAAGGAAGAAAAATTTTTGGTGGTGTAATTAGTCCTTTGAATGCTTTTCTAATTATTAGAGGTATTAAGACCCTACCCTTGCGCATGGAAAAACACTGTAGTAATGCTCAAAAAATAGCAGAGTTTCTAGCTGGACATCCCAAGATTGTTTCTGTTAGGTACCCGGGATTAGCTCTTCACCCTAACCACTTCGTTGCCGCACGCCAGTTTAAATGTTTTGGAGGAATGATCGGAGTTGAGATAACTGGAGGAACTAAGAAAATCGAAGAGTTTACAAGCCAGTTAAGAATATGCAAACCCTACACTAGCTTAGGAGACGTCTCAACTCTTTTAACATGGTATGAACAAGATGAAAATAGAGGAATTCCCGATGGTTACATAAGGATATCTGTAGGTATTGAAGACGCGGAAGATATCATATCTGACCTAGATCAAGCCCTAAAAGCTATATAGCTTTCAACATCCTTGAAATTCTATGTAAGTAAAGTTTTCTTACCTACTATCATTTTCTAATCCTTTGCCTAGCCGACATTAAGCCTACTCAGTAAAACCCTATTGTTCACGGTTTATTCCGAATCCCAAATCTGGAGGAGTAATAGAAGCTACCGATACCGTGGAATGTTAAGATAAGGTAACATTTAGGTAAGGAATAGAGAGAAAGAGACCGAACTTACTTCTCTAGGATTATGGGAGGAGCGTCGGTTCTTCCAATAATTTTTCTTTTAACCTTTAGGTAGTATATATAGTTACTTAGCGATACATCTGGAGGCACTCTATGATCGACCATGGGTATATAGCCTCCTTCTTCAATTAAAGGCGCAAGTCTGTTCAACTCCTTATCAATAGCCTTTGGACCCTCAATTAGAGCAAGCTTATTGACGCCGCCCATTAGAAGAACTTTTCTGCCGTATCTCCGTCTCAGCTCTATAGGATCCGTGTATTTTGCCTCTATTGGGAACATGCAGTTTATTCCAGCTTCTAACCACCCAGGTACTAATGCATCTATTTTACCGTCAGAATCAAGTATATTTATCCATACGCCATATTCTTTTAACACTTGAGTTACTTTTTTGTAACGAGGTACCATAAACTCTTCGAATAGCCTAACGGATATGAGTGGTCCCCTATTGTAACACATATCCTCCCACCAGGCAGCAAAATCTACCTTCACGTCTCTGAGAACTCTTCCGATGAGCTTTATCCATAGCTCCACTAGGGTATCCATCATCTCAGCTACCCAATCCGGATCCTTGTAGAAAGCTAGAGAGATGCCCTTGACTCCCATAAGATTCCTTAGCCATCCATAAAGACTTCCAACAAATATGCCTAAAGGATAATCTCTTTCTCGGTATATCTCCTTCATTTCGTCCCAGTCTAATGGTATCCTACCCGGCGTTTCTGGGTCAAAAAATCTTCGAATTCTCTCCCAATCATCTCGGTTTTTAAGTGGAGGCTTGATATACTGGGGAATACTGGACGTATACTTTTTCCTTATATACATTCCACCAAGACCGTCTCTAACCACTTCTTTATCATCATACTCCCTGATCACTTTACTAGGAGGTGGTGGCCATAAACCCATCCTTACGGGGATAAACTCTATTGTATCCCATCCTTCAAGTCCGAAAAATTTTTCAACATCCTGGTTTGTATGTAGGTGCTGGGGTAGTCCTTCTTTATGCCATCTATCTATAGTCTCATCCCAGTAGCCAAACTCGTAATCGGGTACTCTGTCCACCTCCTTGAACTCAAACACTCTCAGGAATCTTTCACGATGATTCATATTCTCAATCCAAAAAAGTATCACACTTATTCTTATTTATAATGACCCCCAAACTTAACGCATGTTGTCGCCATTTCAGGGATAGAAAAGGGATACAATATAATAATTATATATAGAGCAGTATATTTAG
>Ga0116200_10001100_pt1 | contig 10225 bp, 8 predicted proteins | sample Mar14436cmmetaG_FD_94478 | JGI IMG/M metagenome (GOLD analysis project Ga0116200, IMG submission 94478) | Marine hydrothermal vent microbial communities from Guaymas Basin, Gulf of California to study Microbial Dark Matter (Phase II) - Marker... ... | reverse complement strand
TGTTCCGAAGCAGGTCTTGCACAGCACCGCTGGGTTTGGGGGATGTTGCGTTTCTGTGGGTAATCGCAAAGCTGTTACCCACAAAAACACACCCCTTTTTAGTTACCCTTAGCCTTCAGGAGGGAAATTTTGAGGAAGAGAGGAAAAGTCACAGTAGTGATACCGACCTACAACGAGGCCGAAAATATCCCAAAGTTAATAGGGGAATTATTTGCGCTGGATATCCCTAACCTTAGCATAATAATTGTAGATGACAACTCCCCCGATGGCACAGGGGAAGTGGCAGAAGACCTGGCTCAGCGTTACCCGGGCTATATCTACGTCATACACCGCCCTGGCAAGATGGGATTGGGGACGGCGTATGTAGCTGGATTCCGATATGCCTTAAAGCGAGGGGCAAGGTATATCGTTCAAATGGATGCGGATTTCTCCCATTCGCCGAGTTACATACCCACAATGCTGGAGAAGATAAAGGATTACGATGTGGTTGTGGGGTCTCGTTATGTGCCCGGTGGGAAATTGGATGAGAGGTGGGGTTGGGGACGCTATCTTCTGAGCTGGTGGGCCAACAGTGTATATGTGCGCTTTATACTGAACTTGAAAGTACGGGATGCTACTTCTGGTTTCAAGTGCTTCAGGAGAAAGGTTCTGGAGACCATTGACCTCTCCAGGATTCGTTCCAACGGCTATGTATTTCAGGTGGAGATGGCGTATCTCTGCGAGAAGTTAGGCTTCCGGGTGCTGGAAATCCCCATCTACTTTGAAGACCGCCGCATAGGGCGTTCCAAGATGAACCTGCCTGTAAAGCTGGAAGCTGCATTGCGGGTGTGGGAGATAAAATGGCGCTATCGGTCCCTCCAGCCTCCAGCAGGTAACTGAAGAAGCCATTGCCTCAGAAAATCTCCCCCTTTGCTTAAACCCAGAGGATGAGGTAGCTCCCCAGGAGAGGGTTATTTCTTTGACGGCGGCGAAGAAATAGCTTTTAGTTAAACGTGGAGCTACCCAAAAGACCAAAAATTTTTGACAAGCTGCGAAAAAGGTGCTATCATAGAATCCCAGGTTTTCTTGCCCTAGTAAAGACGAAAAGCCTATATCCTGTACAGGAGGCAGAGCTATGCAGGTGGTATTGTTGTTGTTATTATCTTACCTCATTGGCTCCATTCCCTTCTCATATCTGGTGGCAAAGATAGCTACAGGCGTGGACATCCGTTATGCGGGTGAAGGGAATGTAGGCGCCCGAAACGTCTGGCACGTAGCAGGCCCAATTTACGGCTTGATAGCGGGGGCCTTGGATATGCTGAAGGGCCTCTCGGTCTTCTTCCTCGCCAGCCGCTGGGCAGGAAGCGAAGTGGTTTTTTACAGCGCTGGCGGGGCCGTAATCTTAGGCCACGGATTTCCCCTCTTCCTCAAGGGAAGGGGAGGGAAGGGCATCTCCACCGCTTTGGGCTTCTTGCTCGAACTCGTCCCCCAGGCTTTGGTAGTGGGAGCCTTGCTCTTCGCCATTGCCTGGCTCGTGACTCGAAACTTCAACATAAGTGCGGGGATAGGGCTGGGTTCGATACCTTTCTCGGCCCCACTGTTCGGGAAGCCTCCCTCCATTACGGTCTGGATAATAGCCCTCTTCCTCCTCTTGGCCTTCAAGAAAGTGTGGGACCGCCCCCATGAGTCCCGTATAAGGGAGCAGAGCGGTTGGTTTGAGCCTAAAGGCATAGTTCAACGTTAGGGGATGGGCGATGCTCTTCTATTACCAAGCTGCGGTTACCATCTTCTTGAGCCTCCTCCTGCTGAATCTGGTTAACAACCTGCGCCTCCTGAAGAAGCCGTCCCTGGACGGAGAACTACCATCTCCCGCCCCCAAGGTTTCGGTGCTCATCCCTGCCCGGGATGAAGAGAGGAACATCGGCTCTTGCCTGTCCTCGCTCCTCAACCAGCATTACCCTGATATGGAAGTGCTGGTGCTGGATGACCATTCCTCGGACGGCACAGGGGAAATCGTGGCCAGGATGGCGGCTTCTGATAGCAGGTTGAGGTTCCTACGTGGGAAGCCTCTGCCCCCCGGATGGCACGGCAAGGCCTTCGCCTGTTACCAGCTTGCTCAAGCTGCTGGCGGGGATTGGTATCTCTTTGTGGATGCCGACACCTTCCATTCCCCCCTATCGGTGCTGGCTGCCATCAAAAGTGCCATCCAGGAAGGGGCTGACTTGCTGAGCTTCTTCCCCCACATAGTCGCCAAGACTTTCTGGGAGAAGATCATCCTCCCGATAATCCCCTTCGGCGTGTTGAGCTTCCTGCCCCTGAGGATGATGGCCACTTCCCCTGACCCCCGGATAGCGATGGCATTGGGGCCCTATATGGTCTTCCGACGGGATTTTTACTGGCAGATAGGGGGGCACCGGGCTGTCCGGGATAACATTGTGGATGATGTGGGTTTAGCGAGGGAGGTTAAGGAAGCCGGGGGGCGGGTGGTGCTTATGGATGGAAGCGATATAGTGAGTGTACGCTTCTATCGGGGGCTGAGGGAAATATGGCAGGGCCTCACCAAGAGCACCTTCGCCGCTTTGGATAATTCCCTCCGTTTGGCGGGAGCATTCCTGGTGATAGGGGCTTGTCTCTTCATCGTCCCGTATTGGTTTGTGTTCCGCAGCTTGCGGGCTCAGGAGTTAACGCTATTGAGCTTCTGGCTCCCGTCCTTGCACATCATTATGATTTCGATGATGTATTACAAGGTAGTCCGCCGCTTCAGCCTCCCAATGCTTGCCGTCTTCCTTAACCTCATAACCATTGCGGTGGTCCTGCTCATCATCATCAACTCGGTTCGCTGCACCCTCTTCGGAAAAGGGGTGGTTTGGAAAGGCCGTTATTACCCCAGGGAGATACTCTGAGGGGTTTAAGGTTTGAACTTCAGGATGCGGCAGTTGGCCGAATCTGCCACGTAAATGTTGCCCTCCGCATCGGCAGCAATCCCTATGGGCAGGTTGAAGGAGGCGGCATCAGTGCCGTATTGGCCGAAAGTAAACAGGAATTTGCCGCTGGAATCAAAGACCAGCACCCGGTAGAATTCAGGGTCAGTGGCATAGATGCGGCCCTGGTTATCTACTGCCAGGTATGGTTTGTTGAGCACCGATTGGCTCTCCCACCCCAGGATGGGCCATTGGGCCAGGTAATTGAAATCCCTGTCGAACTTCTGGATGCGGCGGTTCCAGGTATCAGCCACGTAGATGTTGCCGTCTTTATCTATGGCGATGCCGACGGGCTCGTCGAACTGGCCATCACCGGTTCCGAACCCTCCCCATTGGCCCAGGAACTTGCCCTTGGGGCTGAACTTCTGCACCCGCTTGTTACCGGTGTCAGTGACGTAGAGGTTGCCTTCGGCGTCAATGGCGATGGCCCTTGGCCCCCAGAAGACCCCTTCCTGGCCCAGCTTGCCATCGGTGCTGGCGAAATAGCCCCACATCAGGAGGAAGTTGCCTTCCGAATCGAACTTCTGGATGCGATGGTTCCAGGTATCGGCCACATAGACGTTGCCCTCCTCATCCACCGCTATGCCCCAGGGTTCTTTGAATTGCCCGGGGCCGCTGCCCTCGCTCCCCCATTGCAGCAGGAGGTTGCCCTGGGGGTCGAACTTCTGGATGCGGTGGTTGCCGCTATCGGCCACATAGATGTTGCCATCCTTATCCACAGCCAGATTGCGGGGGTCGGTGAATTGGCCCGGCCCGGTGCCACAGGCGCCTATCTGGGCCACTGCCTCCAGGCGGCGGAACCCCTTGGCGTAGGGGTCAATTTCCTCGATAGGGGGCGGCGGGGCTGCGCCTAAATCCCAGACCTCCCGGTAAACATCCTTGCGGATATAGAGGTAGAAATAATGCACATAAGGCCATTCGGTAAGAGGAGTCTTATACTTCCGGTAGAGGAAGACATCCCATAAGGATTTGCGGGTTTCGGGGTCCCGGAGCATATTCCACAACCGGGAAGGGGTCATATTCTTGTAGTCCTCCTTAGGCCACCACACCAGGCGATAGGTGTACTTGAAATATCGGTCACCGAGGAAAGGCTTGGCCTTGCTTTCATTCTTGGGCCCCACGATGACCACAGGGGCATCCAGGCTCTCCCTCGTGGGGTTGGCCCCGTAATACACACGGTTGGGATAATTGCGGAAATACCACTCCAAGGGCCAGGTAGAATCGTCATCGTAGGCGAATTTAATCTGCCGGTCGCCTACGGTGTGGAGGGAGATTTCATCTATCTGGCGCAGGGCGACTTTTATATCGGGTGTGCCGTGGGCGTAAACCAGGAATTCTTTAACATTGTCATAGTTGATGAACGAAGCCATCCAGGCGAAGCGCACGGTTGAGAGCACCAGGATGAGCCCGAAAACCAGGCCAGCTACCTGAAGGAAGAGCTTGACCCCCATCCGCTTAACATAGCGGTAGAGGATGTAGCCCAGGACGATGATGGCTAGCAGGGAAGCCAGCCACCTCATCGTCATAGAGAGCTTGTGGAGCGAAAGCCCCTGGAAGGGCCTCACCGTCAGGAACTGGATGAGGCTTATCAGAAGCGGGATGAGGAGCAACCCTGCCACAACTCCCCCTTCTCTCCACAGCCTCCCCCACTCAACTCGCTCCAGAAGGTAGCCCCCGAACATCCCTCCCATCACGATGAAGGGGAGGACGGGGTGCAAAATCAGCCAGGGCATCTTCTCCCCAGCCCAGCTGTAGATTACGAGAGAGGTTATGAGCCAATAGAGGGAGAAGGCGATGAAGGCCCTATGGATAGGGGAAGCGCCCTCTTGGTGGACCTGGTTCCCCCGTTTATTTAGATAATAAACCACGCCTGCGCTCCCCAGAAGGAGTGGGAAAAACTCGTAGATGGGCATAAGGAACAGGTAATAATACCAGGGTTGTCCACCTCGCTGTACGCCATGCTGGGCCAACCAATAGGCCACAGACCCGAAAATGCCTGTGATGAGCCCCTTAGGGTTGGTGAGGAAAGTGGTGAAGAGGAGCACGTAGATTACGCCGAAGATGAGGGCGCTTATCCCCAATGCGCTGGAGTTCACGCTTCTCACTGCTTTGGTGAAAGGCCTCTCGCTTGAATCGCCTGGATAAACGTAACCTGCGGCTACTGCTCCGACGAGCAATCCTGTCAAGAGCGAGAGGTAAGGCGTCAATTTGACGAGAAAGGCAGGAGCTTGCTCCCCTTTGAGCAGCGCTATGGCGCTGAGGATGAGGACGCAGATGATGAGGAAGATGGAAGCCACTGACCCCATTAGCCGCCAGTTCTGCGCCTGGGATGAGGTCAGGGTTTCCGAGAAGATGCAAATCATCAGGAAAGTGAGCCCGATGAAGCCGGTAATGTAAGCTACCTCTTTGGTGGCTATGGCGAGGCTCAGCACTGCTGCGCCCATATAGAGCCAGCGGTTGCTCCGCTCCTCCAGGAAGCGGAAGAGGGCGATGATAAGCAGGATGTTCCACACGGCAATGTAAATGTCGTTGCGGATGTAGCGGGAGTAATAGAGGAAAGAGGGAGAGATCAAGAGCATAAAGGAGGTGAGCAGTGCCCCCGCACGGCCCAGCCAACGGCGCATAAAATACGGCAGCCCTACCAGTGCTATCCCGAAGAGGGCAGGCACAATGCGGGCGGTGAAATCATTGGCCCCGAAGAGGAAGTAAATCAGGGCATTGGCATGGAAGAGAAATGGTCCGTGCATCATCGGCGTATGCTGGTAACCACGTCCATTGTAGAGGTAAAAGGAATAGAGGGCGTGGAGGCTCTCATCGTGGCTCATTGCCCTGACGCCCAAATTCCAGAAGCGGGTGAAGGCAGCGATGATTAACATAATTAAATACAAGGCCTTCTCCCAATCTAGCTTCAGGAAATCCGAAACAGGCCTATCCAGCCAGGAGTTCCCGTTGCGGCGCATTGCTCACCCCCAATATGCTGGTTTTCGCTTTGAACGTGGATTCACGAGTTCAGGGCTTGACCCACAATACGGCCTTTTCCTCCGTAACTTCGCTTTTCGCTTCCCGGTAAAACAGCCAGCGGAGAAGCTCTCGTCCTCTCAAAGCCTTCAAATCCCACCTCACCGTGACGGTGAAATCCCGCCCCCGGTAATCTTCCCCCAGGGGAAAACTGCTTCCCATCGGGGTTATGACCGCCGTTGAATCAATACGCCTGCTTAATTCCCCTTCTATTTCTAGGTTTTCAAACCTCCGCAAATACCACCTCAAAGTGGGCGAATTTCCCACCAGCGTCACTGAAAGGGCATAGGGGTCACCCGTCCTGTAAGAAGAGAGCCTTTCCAGTGATGAAACCAGGTCCTGCACCTCGGGGCTGGTGAATTCCGTAACCGGGAGGTGCTTCTCGTAAGGGAGGGGGCCGAAGTTCAACCCCCAGCATAACCTGATGGTCCACAGCGTGCAGATGACGAGGAAGGTGGCTAGGATTACATGGATGGCCTCACTTCCACCTCGCCACAGCCAGATGGTGATGAAGAGGCTCGTGGTTACCAGTAGGGCGATACCAGCGAGGCCCAGCAGGATTTTTGCGTCGGCCAGGGAATACCCGGCTAGCGTCAGATAAGCATAGCACAATACGGCCAGGGCCAGCCCTGCTTCAACCGCTTCGACGTAGCGGAACCCTTGAGAGGCCCACATATCCCACAGCTTCGCCAATCCCTGAGCAGCCAATAGCGTTAAGGGCAGGAGCGCCGGGAGAATCGCCCCTGGTCCCGAGGCTCCCAGGAAAAGTTGGATGAGGAGCGCTGCCGTGAACCAGAGCAGCAGTGTCCTCCCCACCAAATTCGCTTCAGTGCGGCCTGCCAGGGAAGGGGCTTCTTTGGGTTGCACAGAACAGCCCGCTCCCCCCCGTGGCTTTGGAAGCAGTACGGCGGCGGCAGCGAGCAGCAGCATCAGGGGCTCATAGAGGAGCAGGCTCAACAGGAGGTGAGAACGGCTTGCAAAGCCCGCTTTACCCGCCAATCCTTGAGCCCATTCAGGAAGCAAGTCCGCAGCTTGGCCCAGACCCGAGGGGTTGAGCAGGAAAGCGGTAGAGGCTAGGAGGAGGGCGCATATCAGTGCCGCCATCACTTTGGTCAATTCCCCCTGACCCAGGAAGGGCCGGCGGGTGTAAGCTAGGTAAAGGCCCCCCATTACCAGATAAGTGTAAATGCTTGGCCCGGAAGCTAAACCGACCCCCAGGGTTATGGCCCCCAGATAGAGCCACCCGGGGTCTTTCTGCCTCACATAGGTTGTGGCTGCCCCCAAAGCTACCACCATTAACAGGGCCACGAAAATATCCCCGTTGATCGAACGGGAGGCGAACACCCACAGGGGCGAGAAAGCCGTCAGCAATGCTGCTGCCAGAGCCGTCTTCCTCCCCAGAAGGGGACGTAGCAGGAAGAAAGCCAATGGCAGCATCCCTCCAGCCAATGCCCCTGGTAACCGGGCTGTGAAATCACCGCTGCCGAAAAGTGCGAAAAGGAGCCAGCTTAGGGCCAGGTATACGGGGCTTATGGCTCCGGAGGGGGTCTCCATCCCTTGGGAAAAACGCCAGGCAGCTATGGCCCAGGTGGCTTCATCCGGATTTAAGGGCCTGTTGCCTGGCCCTCCCAAACGGATGCATAAGGCTGCCAGGGCTATCGCCCCGTACAGCAGGTGCTCCAGAGTGATAACCTTGACTCTAGGTTGCCTTGACAAGGTCGCTGCACTCCTCTTCTGGTATGGAGGATGGGGTTTACTCTCCATATTGTAAGGCAATAAGCTTATTTGTCAAATCATCAAGGAAACACTTGACATCTGCACATTGCTGTGGTATACCAAAGTAGCAATTTGGGGAAGGTGGCGAGGTGAAGATTTTAGCGGTAAGCGATAAAGTTGCATCCGAGCTTTATGTTCCAGAGATGCACAAGCGCCTGGCAGAGGTGGACCTGATCATCAGCAGCGGCGATTTACCCTGGTACTACCTGGAATATCTGGTAACGGTGCTGCGTGCACCGTTGTTCTATGTGATAGGGAATCACGGCCTGGAAGTTCGCCAGGATGAGAACGGAAGGATAATCTACCCTGGCGGGTGCGTTAATTTGGATGGACGGGTAGTGCGTGTGAAAAACCTGCTTTTGGCAGGGCTGGAGGGCTCACGGCGTTACAACGACCGGCCCTTTTTCCAATACACCGAAGAAGAGATGATGTGGAAAGTGATACGCCTGATGCCCAGGCTCTTTTGGAACCGTTTGCGGTATGGGAAATACATTGATGTGCTGGTGACCCATGCTCCTCCCTATGGGATTCACGATGGGACCGACCTGTGCCATATGGGGTTTAAGGCCTTTTTGAAGTTCATAGAGAAGTTTCGCCCCCGTTACCTCATCCACGGCCATCAACATATCTACCGGCCCGATACCCCTTGGAGGACCCGCTATCGGGATACCATTATCATAAATGCCTATGGCTATAAGGTGCTGGAGCTAAGATGAGTGAACTGGTCACGAGGGTGAACTCAGAGAAAAGCTTTACGAAAGCCCGGCGACGGGCCTTCTTTCAACGCATCCTCGGCTTTCTGGGCAAGGAAGAGCCCGGGGAGCTCCTCTCTTTCGATGAAGTGCGGCACAAGTTGCCCATTCGAGGCCAGCATTACGCCGGTGTTCAGGTTATCCCCATTGACCGCATAGTGGGGAGTGTGGGCAGGTATCATGATTTCAACCGGGCTTTTATGCCCCTTAACCCCAGCCTGCGGGAACGATGGCGACGGATATACACCGCTGCCCATTCTCAAGAGGGCTTCCCTCCCATAGAAGTCTACCAGATTGGGGAGGTGTACTTCGTCCGAGACGGGCACCATCGGGTCTCAGTGCTTAAGGCCCTGGGGGCAACTCACGTGGAGGCCCAGGTAATCGTCTGCGATTGCCCCGTCCCCCTCTCACCCGATGTGCAGCCCGATGAACTCAGGCTTAAGGAGGAGTACGCCATTTTCCTGGAGCGCACCGGGCTTGACCGCATCCGTCCTGATCAGAGGATAGAGTTCAGCATCCCTGGGCAATACATAAAGCTGGAGGAGCACATAGCTGTGCACAGGTATTTCCTGGGCCTGCGGGAGAAGCGGGAGATTCCCTATGAAGAGGCTGTGGCCCATTGGTACGATGAAGTCTATATGCCCATAGTGCGCATCATCCGGGAAGAGAACATCCTGGAGAAATTCCCAGGCCGCACCGAGGCGGACCTGTACCTGTGGATTGTGGAGCACCACTATTTCCTGCGGGAAGCCTATGGTCGGGAAGTGCCTTTTGAAGAAGCAGCGATTCACTTCGCCGAGAATTACGGCCATCGGCCTTTCTTCCGCCGTTTGCTGGATGAGCTTATGGACACTTTTAGCCGGGGCGGTTCCCGGGATGAGACTTGATGTAATCTCCTACCAGGTGTACTTTGCATCGTGAAGGGATAAACCTCTCCATCAGAATCCCCAAGCGGAAGAAGAAATCGTTAATCGCTATGTAAGTGGGGTCTTCGATGTAATGAAGTGATACCCGCTCCATCCCCGCTTTCCTGGCGAAGCGCTCGATGTCCCTTTCGGCGTTGGCCCGATACACCACGGAGAAGGTGTCCTCCTCGGCTCGGCCATAGAAGCCAGGCACCAGGACACGTTGGAGTCTCCCTGGGGAGAGCCGGTTCAGCAGGGGGATAGGATGCAAGGCATTGGGGGTCAGGAACACGAAGTGTCCACCAGGTTTGAGAACCCGCCCTATTTCCCTGAAAGCTGCTTCAGGCTCCCGGAGGTGCTCCAGCACCCAGCTACAGATGACCAAATCGAAGCTCTCGTTGGCGAAGGGTATGTCTTCAGCCTTGGCAGCCACCCGTTTAACGGCAGGGGCCCTGTGCTCCCGCAAAGATGGGATGTCCACATCTATCCCTGCGCTGAGTGCGGCCTTGGGATGAAGCCTTTCCAAAACTCCTCCTCGCCCACAGCCCACATCCAGCACCTTCGCCTCCGGCCCCAGATAACCGGCCACCAGGCTTTCGTAAACCTCCGTAGCTGGCTGCCAACTGGGCTTTAGGGCTTTGTAGCGTTCTCGGTACTGCTCTTGCTTATGGAGGGGAAGCCAGGGCACCGGGCACCTCCGCAAAATTCCAATCCCCCACTAGCTACCCGACACTTTTGCCCTGAACACCAGGTTCAGGGCGATTAAGCAAGCTGATGCTCCGCCAACACAAGGTTGGCGGTATCTTGATACCCC
>Ga0116200_10001098_pt1 | contig 10228 bp, 7 predicted proteins | sample Mar14436cmmetaG_FD_94478 | JGI IMG/M metagenome (GOLD analysis project Ga0116200, IMG submission 94478) | Marine hydrothermal vent microbial communities from Guaymas Basin, Gulf of California to study Microbial Dark Matter (Phase II) - Marker... ... | reverse complement strand
CGGATCCCGCTCAATTTTCTGCCGCAAATGTTGTATATGAACATCAATGGTCCGACTCCAGGAATAAAGGTTTTTCTTACCCCACAAAGCATGTCGCAGATCATCCCGGGACATGGTTTCACCAACATGCAGAGCCAGAAAGTATAATAAATCAAACTCTTTCTTGGTCAAAGAAATATCCCGATTCCCGAGCCATACCCGCCGGGCGGCATGATCAATTTTCAATTCCCCGCAACAAAGCCTGTCCGGCTGCGGTTCCACATGTTTTTCCCGACGGCGCAAACAGGCTTTGATCCTGGCTTCCAGCTCCATGAAAGCAAATGGTTTAACCAGGTAATCATCGGCACCACACTCGAAACCCAGCACTTTATCAGCCACCGAATCCCTGGCAGTCAGCATAATGATGGGAAAATCATGACCGGCAGCCTTCATTTTCCGGCAAAGCTGGAGGCCATCATAGTCAGGCAAGCACAAATCAAGGATGAGCAAATCCGGGGATTCGTGCAGAAGAAGTTGAACCGCTTCCTCTCCATTTCCAGCGGTGACCACAGCAAAACCTGCCAAAACTAAATTACCCCGCAACACGGTCACAATATCCGGATCATCGTCAACCAGCATGATGGTTTTCTTTACCATAATCACCCCCGCATAGTCTCTTCATCTTCAGGATCTGGTTTGTCTAGTGGCAGAATAACCGTAAACCTGATCTCAGCCGCAACCGAGCTTACCTCCAGGCGACCGCCATGGGCCTGCACCAGCCCTCTAGCTATAGCTAAGCCCAGACCGACCCCCCGCATCCCGGTTTCCTGCCGGGTTTCATAGCGAAAAAAAATGGATTTCAACTCATGTGCGGGAATTTGTTCGCCCTGATTAAGCATCGAAATGGATATCTCATCGGCACCCACTTTCATTTCCAGAGTAATGATACCGCCAACCGGGGAAAATTTAACCGCATTATGAAGCAGGTTAATAAAAACCTGATTCATCCGTCGGTAATCAAGGGAGATGATTTTCTCCTGTACTCCATCTTTATCAATAGTTACTTCTTTTTCCCTGGCCATCCCCTGAAAAAGCTGCACCACCTCATCCAGCAATTCTTTGACATTGACCTCCTCCATATCAAGATCAACCTTATCAAGTTCAATGCGGGCCAAATCAATGAGGTTATTGACCATAACCACCAGGCTGGCAATATTTTTATCCAAAATCTGTAGAAAAACAACCTGTTCCCGGTCAGTAACCGTTTTCAGTAAATAATCAACCCCACCACGGATAGCGGTCAAAGGGGTCCGTAATTCATGGGAGACATTGGCCAGGAAATGGGTCTTACGTTCATCTTGCTGCTCAAGCAGGAGGTTGACTTCCCGCAGTTCCTTATTCGTTTTACGTAATTCAGCTGTCGCCCGGGCTATTTTTCCTTCCATTTTAAGCTGGCTTTCACGCACTGTGACAGCCATCTGGGCAAAGCTACGCTCCAAATCACCAATTTCATCCTGGCGTGATGAAATTGGCACCGGGTAATTTACATCCGTTTCAAAACGCTGTATCCGACGGCCAAGAAATCTCAGGGGTCTGATTGCCAGAAGATGATTCATATAAAAAAGGGCAAGAACGGTAAACAGGATAATGCACGCAGCGGCAGTAATAAAAGAATATTTGAGCGAAATGATTTTGCGTTCCACCTCACAGTTGGGGATGATAATACTGATACAACCCCTGAGAGTACCAAGTTCATAACCCTGATACTGGTGGCAAGAAAGGCAGGCAGATTCAATGTAAAGGGGGGTAATCAGGCGAAAAACCTGACGTCCTCCAAGTTTCTGTCGGACGATATATTCTTTGACCTTGCGCTGGCGAAAAAGATCAAGTGCCAACCGTTCCGTTCCATCCGGAGCATTGGCTGGATTAATCAGCATGGTACTGGTTAAGCGAAAACTGTAGAGCCCCATCTGATCAGCGTATTCGGAAAGCTCCCTGGTAACCATGGCCGGATTGCGGAGCAGGTACTCTCTGGAACTGTTACGATCCTGAATGCTACCACGAGCAAGATAGGGATTTACCTTTAATCCACCCTTTTTTTCCACATAAACACCACCCATATCAGCCAGCCAACTGCGGGTCAACAGTACCTGCTGGCAGAGAATATGAGCCTGTTTATCCACCTGGCTGATGATAAAGTCTTTTTCCTGTTGATAAAAATAAAAAAAGACCCCAGCCAGCACTACCGTCAATAAGCAGGTAATACCGAAGAGAAATCTGAAGCTCAAATAATGATAAAACTTTTTTTTCTTTTTCAACAAATCTCCACTTCAACCTTTTTCTGCTTAAATATCCATTGAACATCAGCTTTTTGCTGATCGCTGAGGGCTGAAAGCATTTATCTGAAAATGCTGTTTTCCGGTGCAAATACCAAATTCAAGTACTAGCAAATCTACGCTTCACCGTCAAGCGACCTGCAATGGTGGGGCAGACTACTCCTTCACTGCATTGTAATGCCAAAATTTTTTTACAGAAAATTTACATTATTTTACCTCCAGTTTACATATCGTTGCCCTATATTATAGAAAGGGAGAAAGGTCATCCGGATAACTATTTTTTATATTTTCAACCCTGCGAAAACAAGAAAAACAGATGATCCGGCTGAAAAACAATCATCGCAGAAAGCAAAGGAGGTGAACAGTTGATGGATGAAAAAAAAGAAAAAACCAGTGAAGAGCTGAGCCGTCGCGACTTCCTGGCCAACACCGCCATGACCCTGGGGCTGGTGGGCAGCCTCGGTGCCGGAGCTGTTTACAGCGTCAAGTACCTAGTCCCGGCCAAGAAAAAGGCCAAGTTCATCGACGTGCTGATGGGCAACCTTAAGGAGCTGCCAGCTGGGTCCGCCAGGGAATTCATTGACGGCCAGGGGAAAAAAGCGCTGCTGGTCAACAACGGCCAGGAGATCAAGGCATTCTCCAAAATCTGCACCCACCTGGGCTGTGAGGTGGAATGGCACGCGGAAAAAAAGGAGTTTTACTGCCCCTGCCACGAAGGGTTTTTTGACGCCAACGGCAAGAACATCGCCGGACCTCCCCCTCGTCCCCTGGACGAGTATAAAGTGACGGTGAAAGACGATAACATTTTTGTCGCCCTGAAAGAGGTGTAATGATGGAAGAAGTCAAAAAAGAAACCGGATGGATAGATAAATCACTGCCGGTGGACTGGGGAAAAGTCAAGGAGGAGGCCATCGGCGAAATCCTGCCCCAGCACATGAAACTGTGGTGGTATTGCCTGGGCGGCGTCCCGGCCTTGATGTTCATGCTGTTGGTTGGCACCGGCATGCTGCTGGCCTTCTACTACGTTCCTCATCCTGATAAAGCTTACGAAAGCGTTGCCCATATTACCAATGATATTCCCTATGGCTGGTGGCTGCGATCCCTGCATCGCTGGGGAGCTGAAATAATGGTGGTTACTGTTTCCCTCCATGCCATCCGGGTGTTTGCCACCGGTGCCTATCGACACCCCCGGGAAGTCTGCTGGATCAGCGGCGCTCTGCTGCTGCTGCTGACCTTCGGTCTCGGTTTCACCGGCTATTCCCTGGTCTATACCCAGCAGTCATACTGGGCGATGACCATCGGTACTGGAATCGCCGGCAAAACACCCATTATCGGTTCTTTTATTTCTCGCTTTATGATGGGCGGCGAGGCCATCGGCCCTGACACCCTAAACCGTTTTTTCATCATCCACGCGGCAATTCTGCCAGTGCTGCTTTTCTTGCTGATCATCTTCCACATCATCGTCATCCGGCTGCACGGGGTGGCGGAACATGTGGTCGGCATGCAACGCGAAATCGTCCGAGGCCTTTCCCGCGGCGACGAATAACAGAGAAAGGAGGTAAATGATTTATGAGTGCACCACAAACACCCAAAGAACAGGAAGGATATAAATTTTTTCCTGACCATGTTTTGACCGAAATTAATATCGGCCTTTTCATCCTCTTTCTCTGCACTATTCTGGCCATTGTCCTGCCGGTGGAGATGACCGAAAAGGCTAATCCCCTGATCACGCCGGAGCATATCAAACCAGAGTGGTACTTCTTCCCCATGTACAAGTGGATCAAACTGACCCCGGAAGCGGTGGGAATCTTTTTCCCCATGGTTGTTATCGGCATCTTCATTTTCTGGCCTTTTATCGACAGCTGGATCACTAAAATCACCAAGAGTAAAACTCTGCCGGTAATTATCGGCATTATCGGCATGGTCATCGTCACTTCACTGATGATTATCGAAGCCATACCCTGAGGATTAACAATCTAAAGATACCCAAACTTATTAACATAAGGAGAAAGAAACCATGGATGTTAAAGCAAAAAAATGGCTGGTTTTCATCATGTGCATTTTCTTTATGGCTGCCCTTTTCCTGGTGGCCCGCCATGAATCGGACCGCTTCGCCAGCAAAATGGGGCTGGAAACCCATAAGATTCACGTGAGTGATGCCAGCAAACCCTGTCTGGAATGTCATAAACGTAAAGGGGTGGCCCCCAACATGATCGAACAGTGGGAAAACAGCGAACACGCCGCCAAGGGCATTGACTGTACACAGTGCCACGCGGCAGAAAAGGGGGATTTTGATGCCTTCACCTGCCCGGAATCAAATATTCTCGTTGCCCAATTCCCCACCCCCAAGGACTGCGCCAAATGCCATAAGGAAGAGGTCCAGGAATTTACCGAAAGCAAACATGCCTTTCCCTTCTGGCTTTATGCCAATGCTGACCGGGCGGTTTTTGAACCCATCGTCGGCACCCACCATGGATGCGAAGAATGTCACCAGATTACCAACTTCTGGCCTGACGGCAGCGTCGGAGAATGTGACGCCTGCCATCCGAAACATACGTTCAGCATCGCCGTCGCCCGCCAGCCCGAAACATGTGGCGAATGTCATGTGGGACCCGACCATCCGCATATCGAGCTCTATATCGAGTCGAAACACGGCAATATCTTCAAGGCTAACCAGAGCAAGATGGACCTGAGCTTCAAGAGCTCAGATGAAAAACCAATCCCCATCGAAGTTCCGGTTTGCACCACTTGTCATATGGATGCCGTACCCGGCGTCAAAGGCACCCATAACGTCAGTGCCCGCCTGGCCTGGGAATCACAAGCTCCCTGGAGTTACCGCACCGTCTGGTTTGATGAAAAACTGGGCGACTGGCAGGCCAAACGTAAACGGATGGAAGGAGTCTGTCTCAACTGTCACGGCAAGAGCTTCGTCGATATGTATTTATTGCAAGCCGACTTAGTCAACCTGCAGTACAACGAAATTCGTCGGTCTTTCGTCTACTGGAATAAAAAGTATACCAAAGAAGGTATTGTCGATCGCATCAAGCTGGACGATAAATTTTATTCAAACCCAGTTATCAACGGCTGGGATGAAAAACCCGAACACCTGATGTACAATGCCTGGCATCATGAAGGCCGTCGCTTCCGCCATGGCGCCGAGATGATGGGCGCCGATTACACCAACTGGCACGGCCTCTGGGAACTCCAGCATGACCTGATGGAAATGATCGAATACGGCGCCAACCATGGTGATGCAGAAGCCAAAGCAATCGCTGACAACAATAGCCCGACCAAATTCATGACCTATAAGATCTATGACATCCCCGGCAACGAGTGGGGCATCGGCACCGAAAAAAACCGCATACCTGTACTCTACAAGATCATCCCCGACTACTGGGAAAAGGTCAAAGCAAATGTTGAGGAAGCGGTCAACCAGGGTCTTTTGAGTAAAGAACAGTGGACCATATGGATGGAGCGCTACAACAACAAAGATCACTACCTGGGCACCAAGTATCCACCGCATGCGGTCTTTGAAGCCTACAAGGCCCGCAACAAGAAGGATTTGGGTGAATTAAAAAAGCAGGCAATTAAACTGAAACTGCCTTCACCGGCACCTTATACAGAAATCCATTAACCTTTTAAAGTTAGCCCCAGTGGCGGAGGCAATTTCATGCCTCCGCCACTGCCATACCTAATCGAGAATTATTTCATGAAAAAACAGATCAGTTTACTTTTTCTTTTCCTGGCAATAATCATCCTGAACCTGCCGGGCAAAGTAATGGCCGCAAAACAAAAAGTCCTGGCCGCCATCAATGGCCAGGCAATCACCAGCAGCGACTTTCAAAATTATCTGAAACTTTTTGATAACGACCCCAGATTCCGGCCAGATACTGCTGAAGCCAGGAAAAAATTACTTGAACACCTGATCGATCGAACCATTCTTTTGCAATATGCCAAAGAGCATGGCTACCTCAAGCTGAAGGAACTCCAGAAGCACAAAAGTCTCAACCAGCAGGAAAAGGATACTATCATCCTGCGCCAGTTGCTGACCGACAAAATATCCAATCAGGTTAATTGTTCCGAGGATGAAATCAAAACCTATCAAAAGGCCCATCCTCAGCTCAGCGCCAAGCTGGCGAAAGAAAGGTTAACCAGTCAAAAACAGCAGGCACTTTTTAAAACATTTATGGACCAGCTGAAAAAAGAGCATACCATTATTATCCATTGAGACGCATAAAGAAATCTCGTTCTTTGGCATTTCAAAAAGCATAAATCGACTCTGTATTCATTCATATATACCAACAATAAATTCTGCCTGATCCCACGTAGCTGTCAGCACGAACCACCCATTATCTCATAGCCAATCCCAAAGTAGCCGTAACTTACTCAAGACTGAAAAGTATAAAACAAAATCATTACAAAGTTTCATCTCCTCGTCATTATACAATATACAAAAAAACGGATAGTGGAAAGAACCGGGATTAACCTAGGAGGAATGTATTATGACCGACAAAAAAATTACCAGACGACACTTTCTCGGGACCATGGCGGCCGGCACGGCCACCGTGGCCCTCCTCCCCTCCCTGGCCGCCTGCAGCGGTAAACTGAAAAAGGGTGAATTCGTCGGCAAGCGACTCCATGAGGCCGGCGAAGAAGCCTACCGCCAGGCTTTTGCTTTCGACAAAATCGTCAGGACCAGCTGTGCCGGCAACTGCACCCAGGCCTGTGGCTGGAAGACTTTTGTCAAAGGCGACAAGTATATCGTCGCCAATGAACCGGCCGGCGACTATGATCGTTTTGACCCGGTCCTGGGTACCTCGTACAACCCCAGGGGATGCATGCGGGGTGCCAGCTACCTGAAATACGTCAACAGCCCGGTACGCCTGAAACACCCCCTGATCCGGGTCGGCAAACGGGGGGAAGGTAAATTCCGTCGGGCTTCCTGGGATGAGGCCATGAACCTGATTACCACCGGGATGACCGACATCGCCCGTAAAGATGGTTCCGACGCCATCGCCTTTTTCTCACCGATTCCCGCCTTCAACTATGTTTCCGCCGGGGCCGGCTATAGGCTCTGCAAATTGATGGGCGCCGCCGGGCCTTTGAGTTTCTACGACTGGTATTGCGACCTGCCCCCGGGCGAACCAATGACCTGGGCTTTCCAGACCGATGAATGTGAAGAGGCTGACTGGATCAATGCCAAACTTTTAATCTTCTGGGGCGCCAACGTCGCCGAATCACGGATGGCCGCCGCCCATCACCTGGCTGAAGCCCGCTACCGGGGGACAAAAATTATCAACATCTTCACCGACTACAATGCCACCTCCAGGATGGGGGATGTTTTCATCTCTCCCAAACCGGGCACCGATGCCGCTCTGGTCATGGGCCTGATCAAAATCATGCTTGACAACCGCTGGTATGAAGAAAACTATATCAAAACTTTCACCGATCTGCCTTTTCTGGTGCGCTCTGACAATAAGAAATTCCTGCGGGAAGCGGATGTTGTCAAAAACGGCAGTCCCTTTAAACTCTACATCTGGGATCAGAACAACAACCAACCGGTGCTGGCTCCGGGAACCCTGGGAGACAATCGGGACACCCTGGAGCTGTCCCGGTTCAACCTGAATCCTGACCTGAAAGCCAACGGTACCGTAACCCTGGCCAACGGCCAGCAAATCAGGGTTGAAACCGTATTCAATAAGCTTAAAAACGAGGTTAAGGCCTACACGCCCCAACAGGTAAACAAGATTACCGGGGTTGGAGCCCAGGCCCTGAAATCGCTGGCCCACGACCTGCATACGATCAAACCTGCCATGATTGTTGAAGGCGGCGGCGCCAACCACTGGTTCAACAATGACATCAACAATCGCTCCATGATCCTGTTAATGGCATTAACCGGCAACGTCGGCAAAACCGGCGGCGGATTCAACCAGTATACCGGCCAATACAAAGTCTGGCTCAGCGGCCTAGGGAAATATGGCATGATCTTAAAGGCCAGGCCCCAGAATGGCACTCTTTTTGTCTGGTCCCACTACGACGCCCAGCTCTGGCGCCTGGGGAAAACCTACCCTGAGCTGGTCAAGGCGATTGAAAACGGCACCCTTAAAAAGCTCCCCAACGGTTCTCCGGTAAGTACCAAAAAAGAAGATGGCTGGGCTTATAATTATTACCTGTTGATTAAATCCCTGGCCAATAAGTGGATGCCGGTCTACCCGAAGCCTCCAAAAAGGCCCAAAGCCATGATCATCTGGCGGGGAAATTTTCTCAACCAGGGAAAAAGCGGCCATCGCACAAAAGAATGGTTTGCCGACGATCAGCTGTTGGAATTTGTGGTAAATATTGACTTTAGGGTAAACTCCACCGCTCTCTACTCTGATATTATCCTGCCGACTGCCACCTGGTATGAAAAATTCGATCTGGAGACCACTCCCATGCACCCCTACCTGCAGGGACAAAGTGCCTGCATCAAACCCCTCTATGAAGCCCGTACGGATTTTGACATTTTCAAGGATATGAGCTCCCGGCTACAGAGCCGGGCTCGGAAAATGGTTGCCGAAGGCAGCTGGAACGGTAAATGGCAGGATGATGAGAAAAAACAGCTTATTGATTTCACCACTCTCTATGACAAGTTCACCGCCAACGGCAAACTGGATACCGATGTCAAGGCGGCCAAATTCATTTTGGCAAAAAGTCCGATTATGTATCCCAATCCGGATGAATACCGGGCCAAACGCCAGGCCTTTGCCCCTGAAATTCAAAATCTCATTGAAAACAAGCTCTTTGCCGGCAATGTTTCAGGCTATCTGGACGGAATTATTGAGCTCATCAAGACCGGTCCGCTGCCCTTCCCGGCAGCCCAGTACAAACGACCGCTGGTACCATTCAGTGAAAATATAGAGCAAAAAGTTCCCTGGCCCGGGGGCGGCAAGCTGGCAAAAGAAAAGATTGAGGTTGCTCCCGGAGTGAAAATGCCCAGGCTCTATGCCAAAAAATTCCTCGGCATGATCTCTCCCAAAACCCTCTCAGGACGACAACAGTTTTATATCGATCATTCATATTTTCTGGATTTGCACAACGAACTGCCAATCTACCAGGAACCGGAACATGACCTGTTGCCGGATGGAAAAACCCCGGCGCCGCTCAAATTCAACTCTCCCCACGGCCGCTGGGGCACCCACTCCACTTTCCGGGATGTGGATGTTCTACTCCGCCTGCAGCGGGGAGAAGTTATCATTATGATGGCAACCAAAGATGCCCGATCACGGAACCTTAGCGATGGTGATGTAGTTCAGGTGTTCAATCAGTATGGCCGCATGGTCTGCAAGGTCAAAGTCTCGCCCGGCATTCGTGACGGCGAAGTCAGGGTGGAAAACGGCGGTGAGATGTTTACCTGTCGCGAAGGCTGGTTTAATCTCATCACCCCCATTCGCCCAAAACCAACCCAATCGGTAAAATACCCGGAAGAAAAAGGAGCTCCGTCTTACCATCTGAAATATGGCTGGAATTTCTGGGGCGTCACTGGCAATGAATGTGACACCTCGGTTGAAGTCAAGAAAATCTAATGCGGGAACATACCCCGCAACCCAAACGGGTCTTTCCGGCCCGCAAATAAGTACCCTTATCAGAACATTTTCTTGTTTTTCAAACCAGAAAATGACCTGCAAGGTACTAAAAAGATTGGAATATAGGAGGATATCATGTGGGGAATGGTAGTTGATCTCAATAAATGTTTAGGTTGCCAATCCTGCACTGTCGCCTGCAAAATGTTGTGGAGCGACCGGGACGGCGCTGACCACATGTGGTTTACCATGGTCGAAACCCGGCCGGGCAGCGGCTACCCGAAAAACTGGGAGAACAAGTCTATCAAAGGGCAACCGATGGCCAAAAGTGATTACGAAACGGTGCCCAGATTT